>Ga0187784_10001547_pt1 | contig 18331 bp, 17 predicted proteins | sample 1015_SJ02_MP15_2_FD_132964 | JGI IMG/M metagenome (GOLD analysis project Ga0187784, IMG submission 132964) | Tropical peat soil microbial communities from peatlands in Department of Meta, Colombia - 1015_SJ02_MP15_20_MG | ecosystem: Environmental > Terrestrial > Soil > Wetlands > Peat | place...
ACCGGAATACGGCCAGCACACCGACGAGGTCCTGAGGGAGCTCAGGCGGTCCTGGGAGGAAATTCTCGAGCTCAAGATGCGTGACGTCGTGCTCTGAACGTCGCGCACCGGCGCCGAGGCCGAGGGAGGTCCCGCGGCCCGGACGTAGGATCCGGGCATGGCTGACACGGCACCCGTCTCCTTCTTGGGTCGGGCCTCGGGTGAGGCTGCCGCGCGGGCCGGGGCGGCCACCGCAGCGGCGCCCCCCGCCGAAGCGGCGTCACCCGCGATGCCGGCTTCGCCTCCGCTCACGGCCCCGGCCGCCTTCCACGTCCTGGCCAAGCCGAGCGGCCCCATCTGCAATCTCGACTGCCAGTACTGCTTCTTCCTCGAGAAGGAGGCTCTGTACCCCGGCGACCGCTTCCGCATGGCCGACGACGTGGTCGATGCCTACGTGCGGCAGCTGCTCGAGGCGCACGCCGACGGGGAGGTGACGGTGGCGTGGCAGGGCGGTGAGCCGACGCTGATGGGCGTCGACTTCTTCCGGCGGGCGCTCGAGGCCTGCGCGCGCCACCGGCGGCCGGGCCAGCGGCTGGTGCACACCATCCAGACCAACGGGACGCTGCTGAGCGACGAACTCTGCGCCCTGTTCAAGAAGCACGATTTCCTCGTCGGCATCAGCATCGACGGGCCCAAGCCGTGGCACGACGCCTACCGGGTCGACAAGCGCGGCAACCCGACCTTCGACAAGGTCTCGCGCGGGCTCGACCTGTTGAAGGCACACGAGGTCGAGTGGAACATCTTGTGCACGGTGCACGCGGCGAACGAAGACCACCCGCTCGAGGTGTACCGGTTCTTCCGCGACGAGCTCGGGGCCAGGCACATCCAGCTCATCCCGATCGTCGAGCGGGACGAGTCGGCGCCGGCGGGCGTGACCGAGCGCACGGTGGCTCCCGACAAGTGGGGACGGTTCCTCTCGGTGGTGTTCGACGAATGGGTGCGACGAGACGTCGGGACGGTGTTCGTGTCGCAGTTCGACGCTGCGCTGGCGTCGTGGCTCGGGGTGCGCCCGGCGCTGTGCATCTTCAACGAGACGTGTGGGAACGCCGTCGTGCTCGAGCACAACGGGGACGTCTACTCATGCGACCACTTCGTCGACCCCGAGCACCTGCTCGGGAACATCACCCAGACGCACCTGGTCGAGCTGGTGGCCAAGCCCCAACAGCGGGCCTTCGGCGAGACCAAGCGTGAAACGTTGCCGGGCCAGTGCGTGCGCTGCGACGTCCGGTTCGCCTGCCACGGCGAGTGCCCCAAGAACCGCTTCACCACGACGAGCGAGGGTGAGCCGGGTCTCAACTACCTGTGTGGCGGGTACCTCGACTTCTTCCACCACGTCGACGGGCCGATGCAGCTCATGGCCGGCCTGCTACGCCGGGGTGGGCACGCAGACGAGATCATGGGGGTCTTCGCCCGGGCGGGCCGCAACGACCCGTGCCCGTGCGGGAGCGGCCGCAAGGCCAAGCAGTGCCACCAGCGGCCGCTGGCGGCCTGAGGGGCCGACGGGACAGAGTGTCGGCATGGAGCTGTGGGAGTTGGCCGCGCGCGAGGCGTGCCGCGACACGCTGGCCCAGTACACGCACGCCGGGGACCGCTACCGGCTCGAGGAGTACGCGGCCGCGTTCTGTGAGGACGGCGTGCTCGAGATCCGGGGGTCGGAGCCGGCGCGGGGGCGTGCGGCCATCATCGAGGCGATCACGAGCCGGGTCCCGGCCGACCGGCCGCCAGGGCCGGGTGCGCCGGTGACGGGGACAGGGACGGGGACAGGGGCCGGGGCAGGGGCCAGGACAGGGACGGCGAAGCGGATCGTCCGGCACAACGTGACCAACGTCCGCTTCGAGTCCCTCACCTTTGACGAAGCGGTTTTGGCCAGCTACTTCACCGTCTTCACCGAGATCGGGCTCGACCACATGGGCCGCTACCGCGACCGGCTCGTGCCCGTGGGGGACCGGTGGCTGATCGCGCACCGCTTCGTATCGACTGACTGGCGCGCCCCGGACTCGACCTTCGCCGAACGGCGCTGAGATGCGCCGCGCAGCTGCCCTCTCACCGCCCGCCGCTCTGGCGCTCCTGGTCGTCACCTGCTTCACGACGACGCTGGCGGTGTGGTCGCCGGCATGGTGGTCATCGGCGTCAGCGTCGGCAGCAGCGGGGCCCGTGCCGGGCACCGCGGTGGTGCGGGGGGACACGGTGCCGACGGTGGCGCACCTCGGCCCGGTCACCTTCACCAGGCCAGGCCCCTTCGGCGTGGGCGAGACCACCTTGGCCCTCCCGACCGACGGGGCGCCGGTGGAGGTGTGGTACCCGGCGACCAAGGCGAGCGTGGCCGGCAAGCCCGTGGGCACCTACAACGTCGCCGATTGGCTCCCGCCGGCGCTGCAGAAGCTGATCCCCGCCGGGTTCGCCGTGACCTACCCCAGCGGTGGCGTCCGCGGCGTCCCCGTCGCGCCGGGCCGGTTCCCGCTCGTGGTGTTCAGCCACGGCTACGCCGGGTTCCGCGACCAGTCCACCTTCTTGACCTCCTGGCTGGCCTCCTGGGGCTTCGTGGTGGCGGCACCGGACCACGAGAGCCGCGACCTGACCGAGGTGCTGGGCGGTCCTAAGGGGACCACGACCGACGTGGGGGACCTCGAGGCGACCATCTCACTCATGCAGTCGCAGAACCAGGGTCCCGCCGGTCCGTTCCACGGCCACGTCGACACCCGGCTGGTGGGGGCGATCGGCCACTCGGCGGGTGGCGCGGCCGTCGAGGCGCTGGCCGCCGCCGATCCGCGGGTGACCACGTTCGTCGGCCTGGCCGGGGCGACGGTGGGCTCGTTCGGCCAGACGCGCTCCGGCCCAGGTTCGAAGGTGCCGCACCAGCCGGGGATGCTCATGTCGGGGCTCAACGACCACGTCGTCCTCGCCTCGAGCATGATCAACGCCTACGCCAAGCTCCACAGCCCCAAGCGCCTCATCTTGCTGAAAGGGGCAGGCCACCTGGTCTTCGCCGACCTGTGCGAGGTGGGCTCGGGCCAAGGCGGCCTGCTCTCCATCGCCGCCGCGCTCCACCTGCCCATCCCGGCGTCGCTGACCCCGCTGGCCACCGACGGGTGCAAGCCACCGGACGTCTCGCCGCCTGTCGAGTGGCCGGTGATCCGCCAAGCGGTGACGGCCCAACTGCGCCACGTGTTCGGCTTCGACCCGTCCGACGCCGGCCTGGCCGGCCTGCGCACCGCCTATCCGAACATCGTGGCCGCCAACCGGGCCGGTTGAGCATGCTCGGCGTCGAGAACCTCGACGAACGGGCGGCGCGCCAGGACGTCGGCGAGGTGCTGGTCCGCTACGCCTCGGGCATCGACCGGCGGGACTGGGGCCTGTTCCGCTCCTGTTTCACTGACGACTGCCACGCCGAGTACGGGGGAATCGGGACGTGGGACGGGGTGGAGTCGATCACCTCGTTCATGGTCGAGGCGCACGCCGGGGCGGGCCACACCCTGCACCGGATGACCAACATCGAGGTCGAGCTCGAGCTCGACGTCGAGGGAGGCGTCGGCGCCGGCGGGCAGCGGGCCCGGGCGCACAGCTACGTCGACGTGCTCGTGATGGCGCCCGACGGCGTCCACGGGGTGAACGCGGCGGGCTTCTACGACGACGAGCTGGTCCGCACCGCCGAGGGGTGGCGGATCGCGTCCCGCCGGTTCACCATGGTCCGGACTCAGGCGCTCGGCCGCTGAGTCCGCGGGAGTGCCCGCACGAGCTGGGTCTCGATGCAACGGCCGCACACGCCCTGGGCGTCGTGCAGGGAGGAGGAGGCGACGCCGATCCCGCTCCCGTCGAGGACCGAGCGCGCCGCTTCGAGCCCCACCCAGTCGCCGGCGGGCCGCCGGGCCAGGTTCACGGTGAGGTCGATGCTCATGAAGGTGAAGCGCCTGAGCGAGAGGACCAGCGCGGTGCCGGCCGAGGTGTAGTCGGCGGCGGCCAGCGCCATCTGGAGACCCGTGAGCGGGCCATCGGCGACCGCCGGCACCAACAGGCGGAACCAACCATGGACGCTGGACTCGCCGGCCCGTCGCGTGTGCAACGCGATGGAGCGGTTCTCGAAGCCCGGCCAGCCGGAGCGCTCCTCGGGCAGGAGGGCGAGGTCCGCCGGGGGCCCGGGGAAGCCGTCCACGCTTGGTGGGAGCTCCACGGGGGACTCCGTCACGTACATGGCGTGGGCCTGGGCCACCACCCGCTCGCCGTCGCGCAGCGCCGCCGTCCGCCGCTGCACCCGGCGCCCGCCGACCTCGTCGGTGACGTCGAGGTGCAAGGGGGCGAGGGGCACGGTGGCGAGCATGTCGAGCGTGATGCGGGCCACCGTCTTCTCCTCGCGGTCCAGCGCGGCGGCGAAGAGTGCGGCAACGGCCGCACCGTGCACCGAGTCGGGGCGCCACGGGCCCACGGCGAAGACGGTGGGGACGAGATGGTCACCCTCGGGGACGAAGAGCGCGTCGACGTCCTCCCTCAGCACCTGGCCGGTCCCGCCCACCGAGCGGGAAGGTACTCGATGCGCCACGAGGCTCTGGCGGTGCCTAGCTGATGAGCGGGTCCCGGGGCAGCCCGAGGATGCGCTCAGCGATCTGATTGCGCTTGATCTCCGACGTGCCGCCGGCGATCGACATGGCCCGGTGCATGAGCACCATGGCCGACGTGACGGCGCTGGCGCCCTCTGTGTACGCGGTGTCGGGTCCGGTGAGGGCGGCCATGATGGCGGCGGCCTCGTGGCCGAGCTCGGAGAGCACCAGCTTGGTCACGTTCCCCTCGGGACCGGGTCCGCCGCCGACGACGGCGCGGTGCGCACCACGCATGTTGAGCACGGCCATGGCCTCGTTGATCGAGAGGTAGCGGCCGATGCGCCCGGCGCCGCCGCCGAGGCGGTCGGGGTGCGCGTCGAAAGGGCCGATGACCATCGCCGGCGGGAGGGAGCCGCCGCCCCCGGCACCGCTGCCGATGGAGACGCTCTCGTTCCCCAGCGTGGCCCGGGCCACCGTCCAGCCGGCATTGACCGGGCCCACGACGTCGTCGTCGGGCACGAACACGCCGTTGAAGAAGACCTCGTTGAACTCAGAGTGGCCGGTGACCATGCGCAGAGGACGCACTTCGACGCCCTCGGCGTGCATGTCGATCACCATGGTGGTGATGCCCTCGTGCTTGGGGGCATCGGGGTCGGTGCGGATGGTGGCCAGGCCGAAGCTCGAGTAGTGGGCGCCACTGGTCCAGACCTTCTGGCCATTGACCAGCCAGCCGCCCTCGACCCGCGTGCCCCGGGTCTTGATCCCCGCCGCGTCACTGCCGGCGTCGGGCTCGCTGAAGAGCTGGCACCAGACGACCTCCTGACGCAAGGCGGGCAGCACCCAGCGGGCCACCTGGTCACCGGTGGCATGCTGGATCAAGGTCAGGATCACCCACGCAGTGATGCCGTACTGCGGCCGGCTCACCCCGGCCGCCGCGAACTCCTGCTCGATGACCAGCTGCTCCACCGCTCCGGCGTCGCGCCCGAAGGGCTTGGGCCAGTGCGGCATCACGTAGCCCGTCTCGATCATGGCGTCGCGTCGAGCCGCCTCGTCGAGCCCCTGGACCTGCTCGGCGAAGGCACGCACCTCGTCGCGTAGCGGCTCCGCCTCGGGCGGCAGGTCGATGGTGCGGACGCGGGTGGTACCGCGGCGCACCCGGTCGACCACGTCGTGGGCGGCGGCCTCGGCGTCGACAACCGCCTCGAGCGCGGTGGCCCGGCGCAGGTAGAGGTGGGCGTCGTGCTCCCAGGTGAAGCCGATGCCGCCGTGCACCTGGATGTTGAGGTTGGCGCACTCGTTGGCCGCGGGCAGGGCGAGGGCGGCGGCCTCGGCGGCCGTGAGGGTGAGCTGGTCACCGCCGTCGGCCGCCGCGCGCGCGGCGTCCCACACGGTGGCCGTGGCCAGCTCGGAAGCCACCAGCATGTTGGCGCAGTGGTGCTTGACCGCTTGGAACATGGCGATGGGACGGCCGAACTGGGTGCGCACCTTGGCATAGGCCGCCGCCTGCTCGGTGCACTCGGTGGCCACGCCGACGGCCTCGGCGGCGACGATGACGCGGGCCAGGTCGACGAGGAGGCGCCGCCCGCCCGCGATGACTTCCGCCGGCGCCGCGGCGAGCACCACTCGGGCCGAGCGCCGCGCCGGGTCGAGGTTCTTGGGCACGGTCACGCTCACGCCCGGGGCCGAGGCGTCGACCACGACCACGTCCTCTCCGGCGGGTAGCACCAAGAGGTGGGCCAAGCCCCCGCCCAAGACGGCGGGCGCCGTCCCGCTGGCGACGCCGCCGCCGGCGGTGATGTCGGAGGTGAGCGCCACACCGCCCAACGTGGAACCGTCGGCCAGTCCAGGCAGCAGGCGCGCCCGCAGGTCGTCGGATCCGGCGGCGTCGACCACCGCGCTGGCGATCACGGTGGGGACGAAGGGTCCGGGCGTCACGGCGCGGCCGAGCTCCTCGACCACGACCACGAGCTCGGGCAGGCCGAAGCCCGAACCGCCGTGGTCCTCGGGCAGGTGCAGCCCGAGCCAGCCGAGCCCGGCCACCTCGCGCCAGAAGGGCGGGAGCACCTCGGTCTCGGCCTCCAGGAGGGACCGGGCGGCGCCGCGGGCGTCGTGCTTGGCCAGGAAGTCCGAGACGGTCTGACCCAGGGCGCGATGGTCTTCGGTGATGGCGATCGGCATGCGGAGAGGGTACGTCCAATCCCGCGCCAGCGGCCAAAGCGCCGTGCCGCCAATCCTTTAGAGATTTGCGCAAGGCCAGCGCCGTATGATGCGGGCATGGCAACGACCACCGAGCCTCAGGACGTGGCGGACCTGGGGTCCATCTTCGTCGACCCGGGCGCCTACGCGGATCCGGTCACGTGGCATGCCGCCGCGTCACGCATCCGGGCGGAGTCACCGCTTCTCAAGGTGTCCGTGGAGGGGTACCCCGAGTTCTGGGCCGTCACGACGCACGCCGACGTCATGGAGGTGGAGCGCCACCCAGACATCTTCACCAACGCCCCGCTCCCGGTCCTCACGCCCTCGAGCAACGTGGCCGCAGCGGCGGCGCCACCGGTCAAGACGTTGATCCAGATGGACGGGGAGGAGCACAAGTCCCACCGCAACATCGTCAACGACTGGTTCAAGCCGGGGAGCGTGAAGAAGCTCCAGGATCGGGTGGACGAGCTGGCCCGGGCCTCGGTGGACCGCATGGCTGCCCTCGGTGGCCAGTGCGACTTCGTGAACGACATCGCCGTCCACTTCCCCCTCCAGGTGATCCTGGCCATCCTCGGCCTGCCCGAGAAGGACTACCCGCGGATGCTCAAGCTGACTCAGGAGCTCTTCGGGGCCGAGGACCCGGACATCGCCCGCTTGGGGGAGGACGCGTCCATGGTCGAGGTGGTGCTCGACTTCGTGAAGTACTTCACCGCGCTCGCCGAAGACCGGCGAGCCCATCCGACCGAGGACCTGGCATCGGTGATCGCCAACGCGCAGATCGACGGCACGCCGTTGCCGGACATGGACACCTTCGGCTTCTACCTGATCATCGCCACCGCGGGTCACGACACGACCTCGAACGTCATCGGTGGCGCCCTGGTCGCGCTGCTCGACCACCCCGACCAGCTGGCGCTCCTGCAGGCCGAGCCGCAGCTGGTCAACCAGGCAGCGGACGAACTGATCCGCTACGTCACCCCGGTCAAGCACTTCTTGCGCACCTGTCAGGAGCCGTTCGCCCTCCGCAACGTCACGATCCAGCCGGGCGAGCTCGTCCTGCTCTCGTTCGCCTCGGCCAACCGGGACGAGTCGGTGTTCCCCGACCCGCACCGGCTGGACGTCCGCCGGGCGAGCGACACCAACCACGTCGCCTTCGGGTTCGGCCGGCACTTCTGCCTCGGGGCGCACCTGGCCCGCATGGAGATCCGCTCGTTCTACAGAGAGCTCCTCGGCCGCCTCGAGCACATCGAGCTGGCGGGCGAGCCGACGTGGATCCGGGCCAACTTCGTGGAGGGGCCCAAGAGCGTCCCGGTCAGCTACCGGTTGCGCTGAGAGCGAGGCGCGCCTTCCCCGCCATTCCCACTTGCTCGAGCGTCCGGCGGATCTGCGCTTTGGCTTCCTCGGGCAGAAGGCCTTGCGGCGGCCTCGAATGCGGGAAGTCCCCGACGGGCAGGCCGATGACCGACGCCGCGTACTTGAATGCCTCACCCCAGTGGGTGAAGTAGTCGGGGCGCCCCGGGTACCGGACCAGCCACGACCCCATGCCGGCGCTGCGGGCGTCGAGGCCGGACTCCTTGGCGAAGGTGGCGGCCTCGGCGAGCGCGCCCTCCCAGATCAGCTGCCAGTAGCGGGTGTAGACGAGGTCGTCCGGCGTCTCGAAGAGGTAGGCGGAAGTGCCGAGCTGGGCCGGCCCGACGATGCCCTGCTGCAGCCAGCCGGCGGCGTAGACGATGAGATCGCACTCCCAGATGACGAGGTCCGGGGCCAGGGCATGCAGTGCCGGAGTCAGCGAGATGCTGTCCTGCACCCCCTCCTTCACGGCGACCACGGCAGGTATCCGGTGGTGGATGGCCGCCATCTCCTCGGCGGTGAGCACGTAGCCCGAGGACGGGGAATTGAACATGCCGAGCGCGATGTCGGTCCGGTCGGCGACGTACTCGAAGAACCGGAGCACGCCCTCCCCGCCGTGCACCTCGATCGGTGGTGTCTGCAAGAAGCAGATGTCGGCGCCGTTCTCCTGCGCGTGCAACGTCAACTCGACGCAGTCCTTGACTGAGGCCGCGCTGGTGCAGGCCTGGATCACGGTCCGGGGCGCCACGGAGCGGGCCTCATCGACCGCTATCTCGAGCAGCTGCTTGCGCTCGTCGAGCGTCAGCGACCACCACTCGGCCACCCCGCTGGTGAGCCACAACATGTCGTGGTGGAGGTCGCCGACGCAGTAGCGGACCAGGCTGCGGTAGGCACCCCAGTCGATGTGCTCGCCGTCGCGGCCGCAGAACGGGGTGAACAGCGTGTCCCCGATCCCGTGCAGACCGCCGCCCGCCGCCCACTCCCGTGCCTCGCGTGCTGAGGGCATGGTCCACCTCCTGTCCCGGTCGATCCTAGGCAACCGACGAGGAGGAGAATCGGGTGGGCGGCTCCGGGAGCTCAGTGCCCGGAGGGATGCCGGTCCTGCGCCTCCCTGAGCACACCGCTGTCGCGTCGGCCGCGCCGCACCTCGCGGTCGGCCGACGCCTGGGAGGCCTGCTCGGCCTGCTCGCGCAGCATGTCGGAGGCGTGGCCCGGGAGCAGGAGCTGCTCTTGTTGCACGGTGGCACCGAGGGCGCCGTTGCGGTCCCGGATGGAGCCGGTGTAGAGGCCGCGCGCGCTGCGCGCCTTGACCGGGCGGAGGTCGAGGAGCACCCAGTCGTCGGCCCGGATGCCGTCGTGGAACCACACCGAATGGTCGATGGAGGGGCCACCCCGGCCGATGAGCGCCCGGTCCTGCTGGCCGAAGCCCGTGCCGAGGTCGGACAGGAAGGTCAACGCGGCGCGGTGCAGCAGCGGGTCGTCGCCGAGCTTCGTGGTGGGGCGCACCCACAGGCAGTCGGTGAACACCCCCTTCAAGAAGTCGGTCGGCGTCACCTCGCGGACCTCGATGACCGTGTTCCAGGGGAACCGGGCCAAGCCCTCGGGCTCGGGCACCTCCTGGCGCGGCGCGGCGTCGAACTCGGTGCCCTCGCGCTCGACATGGAACGACGTGACCATGGAGAAGATCACCTCGCCGTCCTGCACGGCGATCACGTGGCGGGCCGAGAAGGACCGGCCGTCGCGGTCCCGGTCGACGTCCAGGATCACGGGGAGGTCGAGCCGGCCGGCGCGGAGGAAGTAGCCGTGGAACGAGTGGGGGAGGCGGTCCGGCCCGACGGTGGCCGCGGCGGCCAGGAGGCACTGGGCCGCCACCTGGCCGCCGTAGAGCGTCTGGCGGGGTCCGTAGTTGGCATTGCGGGCGCGGAAGAGATCGCGGTCGAGCTGCTCGAGCGTGAGGAGCGCACCGAGGTCCTGTGCCAGCTCGAGGTCCATCAGGCTTCCGATGACGCGGCCCGCCCGGCGTCACGCACGACGCGCACCCATGCCGCCCAGGTCTCGATGCGGCTCCAGAACAACTGGCGCGTCCCGGCGAAGTTGTGCATGTGCGCCATGCGCGGGCAGACGAAGAGGTCGACGCTGTCCGCCGACTCGTAGGCGCGCGGCTCGCCCCGCGGGTCGACGAGCACGTCGCGCTCGCCCAGCGCGACGAGGACCGGGCTCCGGATGGCGGCGGCCTCGGTCAGCGTGGCGCCGGGCGACGCGCACCACAGCGCCACGGTGGCGGGGATGGTGGCGCTGCCCCACGGCGGCAGATCGCCCTTGCGGGCGGGATAGTCCTCCATGTCGCGGCGCACCACGTCAGGACCGACGTCGTCGTAGTGGAAGCCCCACGTCATGTCGCCGGCACCCACCGGGCCGCCGGCGCCGACGGCCTCGGCCAGAGCGGCGGCGTTGGTGACGACACCCTCGTCGAGGTGGGTGTCGCGAGGGATCCAGGGCAGCGGGACGCGGTGGCCGGGGCCGATGGGGGGGTGGGTGCGCAGCGGGCTGTAGCCGAGCACGCCGACGCCGTCGTAGGGGTGGTGCCGGCCCTGTTGGACGACGGTCAGGGCGCCACCCATGGACTGGCCGATGCCGACGCTGAGCGGGTCGGCCACCGGCCCGAGCCCTTCGACCAGGGCGCCGGCGGCCAGCTTCCGCCGGACGTCAGCCTCGGCGGCCTGGCTCGCCGCCACGACCGGCGTGAAGGACAAACGGACCGGGTCGTGCTGGGAGCTGGCGCCCACACCGAGGTGGTCGACCGACACGAAGATCCATCCCCGCGCCGCGTGCCACTCCGCCTGGGAGCCGCACCCGTGGCCCGGGCCCGGCAGGTCCTCGGTGAAGTAGCCGCGCGAGTAACCCGCTCCCGGCTTGGCGAAGCACACCACCGGGTCGTCGGGGAGCCCGTCGGGCACGGTGACGGTCAGCGCCACTTGGGCCGCCTCGCCGAGACCGGCGGCCTCGGTGACGTTCACGCGGAGGTCGATCGACCGCACCGCCACGTGCCCCGCCCGGCCCTACTTGGGGGCGAAGCGCTGTCCGGCGTCGAGCCGGATGCACGAGCCGTTGAGCATGGGGTTCTCCACGATGGCCACGGCCAGCTTGGCGTACTCCTCGGGGCGGCCCATGCGCTTTGGGAAGGCGGCGTCCTTGGTGAGCACCTCGGCGAACTCGTCGGGGATGCCCTTGGTGATGCCGGTGCTGAAGAGGCTGGGTGCGATGGCCACGGAGCGGATCCCCATGCTGCCCAGGTCGCGAGCCATGGTGAGCATCATGCCGGCGATGCCCGCCTTGGCCGCGGTGTAGGCGACCTGGCCGATCTGGCCCTCGAAGGCGGCGATCGAGGCGGTGTCGATGATGACGCCCCGCTCGCCGTCCTCCGGCTCGTTCCTCGACATGTACCAGGCCTGGAGCCGGTTCAGGTTGAAGGTGCCGATCAGGTTCAGCTCGATGGTGCGGCGGAACTCGTCGATCGGGTGGGGGCCGTCCTTGGTCAAGGTGCGCTTGGCCGTGCCGCCGCCGGCCGTGTTGACCGCGATGTGCAGGGCACCGCCCAGGGCGCTGAAGGCATCGGCCAGCGCGCCCTCCACCTGGGCGTCGTCCGTGACGTCGACCGCGTGGAAGGTGCCCCCGAGCTGGGCCGCCACTTCGGCTCCGGCGGAGGTGGGCAGGTCGAGGATGGCCACGTCGGCACCCTTCTCGCGCAGCAGCTCGGCCGTGGCCCTGGCCATGCCCGATGCCCCGCCGACGACGACCGCCTTCTTCCCCTTGATCTCCACCGCGTGAACCTCCTGTCCCTGGTGACGTCAGCGCCCGCCGTCCCGGTGACGGCCGGCCGGCCTCCGTCCGTGCGTCGTGTGTGATGCTGTCCGCTCGGTGCGGCCCCCCGCAAGCCGGATCCGGGGGATCCGTCTCCGCCGACCTGTGGCCAGCCAGGTTGGTGAGAGGACGGCCGGTTGGTCAGGAGGAACCATGGAACGCGAAGCCATCCTGTTCGAGGTTGCCGACAACGTGGCGACGATCACCTTGAACCGGCCCGAGCGGCTCAACGCCTTCAACGACGCCATGGCGGCCGACATGGAATGGGCCTGGGAGAAGGTGCGGGAGATGGACGACGTCCACTGCGTGGTGCTCCAGGCCAACGGCGACCGTGCCTTCTGCACGGGACTCGACGTCACCGGCGAGGGGATCACGAACGAGAAGACGTGGTTCATGAAGGACAACGAGTGGAACAGCTTCGACCCGGGGGTCACTTTGGGGCCGAAGCAGCACCACAAGGTCTGGAAGCCGGTGGTGACCGCCGTGCACGGCCTGTGCGCCGGCGGGGCGCAGTACTTCTTGAACGAAGCGGACATCATCATCTGCTCGGACGACGCGGTGTTCTTCGACCCTCACGCCAACGCCGGCATCGTCAGCGCGCTCGAGCCCATCGGCATGCTGCACCGCGGCGTTCCGCTCGGCGACGTCCTGCGCTGGGCGCTCATGGGGAACGAGGAGCGCATCACGGCGGACACCGCGCTGCGTCTGGGCCTGGTGACCGAGGTCGTCCCGCTGGACGCGCTGCGGGACCGGGCGCGTCAGATCGCCGTCTCCATCGCCCGCCGCAACCCCAAGGCCGTGCAGGGGACGGTCCGCGCCATCTGGGAGTCCCTCGACATGACGCGGTCGACCGCCCTGCAGAGCGGGTTCTCCTATACCTTGATCGGCAACTTCCCACCCAACCCTCCCGCCCCGCGGGACAAGTCCGAGCGGCAGTACCGCTGACCCGAGGCCCCTGCCTCGTCGCCCCTGCCTCGTCACACCTAGCCGGTCACCCCGGCGACGGACGTGCCAGGGATGTCGTGGCCGCACCAGGGCTGCGACGAGACAGGGACGAAGCCGCTCTTCTTGGCCTGCAGGTACCAGAGGCACGTCTTGGCCGGGTCGTGGCCGAAGATGCTCGAGTAGTCGATGCTCTGCGGCAAGAGCCCGTTGCCGTCGTAGGACTTCAGGTTGCGCAGGTCGTGGATCACGGCGGCGGAGGTCGGGTCGGCACCGGCCAGCCCGATGCCCTTCAACATGAGGTCGGCGCCCAGCCACGCCTCGACGATGCCGTAGTCGTAGAACTCGCTGGGCGGCCGGTGCTCGTACTTCTGGAGGGCGCCGGTGAGCTGCTCGGTGCCGGCATCGGGGAGCTGGGCCGGCCGGAACTCGGCGACGAAGTAGTCGCCCTGGACGTTGGACCAGGCCGGCGAATTGACCAGGCTGGGCGAGAACCCGGTCGGGAACACGGTCACCTTGGGCTTGACCCCCGCCTGCTCGAGCGCCGTCGCCAAGGCCACGTTGGAGTTACCGTCCATGGCGGTGAACACCGCGTTGATGCCCTTCTGCTTGGCCACCAGGGCCTCGGGGGTGAAGGCGACGCTCCCGAAGGGGATCGAGGTGTCGAGCACCCCGACCGACCCACCCTGGCTCTTGAACCCGTCCGAGGCGCCGACGGCGCCCTGGACCGAGGTGGGCGAGATCCCGTACGCGTAGGAGCCGAGGACCGTCCCGCCGTGCGCCTTGATGAACGACGAGAACACGGTGTCGACGGGGTACTTGGGATCGACGCTGCCCGCGTCGGAGGCGAACATGTTGGTGTACGGCTGCTCGCCCCACTCGGGCCCGTCGAAGAACCCTCCGGTCACCGGGAGGCCGGCCTGCTGGGGGTACTTGGCGGCCAGGAAGAACACCGGGCTGACCGAGACGATCCCGAGTGAGCCCTTGGCGATCGCCTCCTGGACGGCGGTCGCCACCTCGGTCGGGCTGGTCTGGTCGTCGATGACCAGCGGCACGATCTTGTGGCCGTTGACGCCGCCCTCGGCGTTCTGCAGCGCGATGCGAGCCAGGAAGCCCTGGGGGGCGTCGCCGTAGACCGCGCCACCCGGGCCCGTCTCGGACGTGATCAGAGCGATGGTGATCGGGCTGTTGGACGACGAGGTGGCGGATGCGGGGCCCGTGGGCACGGCGGTCAAGGACGCCACCCCCAGCGTCGTGAGCGCAGCAAGCGCAAGCCGGTGGAATCGGCGCATCTGAGGAACCCCCGTTCTCTTCTGTCGCTCGGTCACGCCCGACGCCTCCGGCGACTGACGCCGTGGCAGGATACACATTCCTTTAGATGTTTACAACGCGCGGCGACCCTCGTCTGGCCCGGCCCCCGGGTTTGCCGGACCCGGCTGACGGTGGTCAAATATATCTAGAGATTTTTGTCTGGAGGGAAGCGTCATGGACGTGCCGTTCACGTGGAAGCCCACGGGCTGGTTCCAGATCGGCTGGTCGGCGGAGTTCGTCTGGGGGGAGGTCCGGCCACTGCGCTTCTTCGGCGAGGACCTCGCCGCCTACCGCGACGAGGACGGCGAGCTCCACGTCCTCCAGGCCCACTGCCCGCACCTCGGGGCGCACATCGGCCACGGCGGGACGGTGGTCGGGAAGTGCGTCGAGTGCCCGTTTCACGGCTGGGTGTGGGGACCCGACGGCGAGAACCAGCGCATTCCCTACCAGGACAAGCCCAACCGGTCCCACCGTCTCAGGGTCTGGCCGGTCCAAGAGCAGTACGGGCTGGCGTTCGTGTGGCACCAGCCCCATGGCAACCCCCCCGCCTGGGAGATGCCGGACATCTTCTTGTCGTTCCCGCAGTTCGAGACCGATCCCGACGCGTACTACCCGCCCTACCCCGTCTTCACGGACCGGGCCGAGGGTGAGCCGGTGCACCCGCAGATCGTGCTCGAGAACGGTCCCGACAGCGTGCACTTCGAGCGCGTCCACCGGGCCACGGTGACGCCGGTGGCGCTGGAGTGGAGGATCGTCGACCACGAGTGGCAATTCCTCACCGGCTGGCCGGACGCCGCCAGCGACGACCCCGATGCCATGGCCCTGCGCATCCACAGCCACCTCTTCGGGCTGGGCGGCGCCATCAGCGCGTTCGAGGGTGCACAGAACCACCGCCTGGTGTTCGCCACCACCCCGGTGGAGGACGGGCGCTCGGACATGTTCTACACGGTGTGGTGGCCCCGCCTCCCCGGCGACGTCTCGCCGACGCCGCCCCCCGACCTCCGCGAACGGGTCGAGAAGGAGTTCCTCGTCACCATGTGGGACGACCTCGCGATCTGGCGCCACCAGCGCTACGTGGAGCATCCGTCCTTCGCCAAGCAGGACGCCAAGCCCTACAAGGCGCTGCGCAAGTGGTCCCAGCAGTTCTACGAGATCCCGCCTGCATGACGGTGTGGGCCGGGGGATGCGGCCCTCGTGCCACGGTGCTCAACTCCAGGCGTCGATCAGCGCGTCGGTGGACGTGATGGTGGCCAACAGGGCGATGGTGCCGTCGAGGACGGCGTCGGCGTAGTCGCGAGGAAACCCGGCCACGGCGTCACGGGGGACCACGACCTGGTACCCCTTGTTGACGGCGTCCATCACCAGGTTGGTGATGGCCACGTTGACCGACACGCCGGTGGCCACGATGGTCGTGACTCCGAGGTTGCGCAGGACGGCGTCGAGGTCGGTGCCGCCCATCGGCCCCACGCCGTGCAGGCGTGCGAGCACGAGGTCGGAGGGCTCGGGGCCGAGCTCGGGCAGGACCGACCCCCCGGGGCTTCCCGGTGACAGGTCGGTGCCCAACCCGGCCGCACCCGCGAAGAGCCGGGCGTTGTGGTTGGACCCCAGGCCGTCGGGCCGGCGGTGGGCCAGGCAGTGGACGACGAAGGAGCCCGCGGCCCGCGCGACGGGGAGGAGCCGCACCAGGTTCGGGACCGCCTCGCGCTGCGCCTCTTCGGCCAACAGCCTCAACCCGGCACCGGGGCCCACGACGCCCTGTTGGCACTCCTGGGTCACGACGGCGGTATGCCGGGGCTGGACCAGCTCGGCCAGGGACGGTGCAGGGCTCACGGGCGTGCAGCCTACGGAGCCGGGAGGGGACGCGGCGGGGCTTCGTCGGCGGGGACGCCGGGACCCGGGGCCTCGACCGGGCCTCCACGGGGCCTCCACCGGGTGTCCGCGGGAGGTCCCCCACGGGCATACATATAGATGTTTCAGGGACGCCAGGCGATAGCATCGGGCACATGACCAGAGCCATCGACTGCCTCGTGAACGTTGACTTCGGCGACCAGAAGCAACAACCGGACTGGATGGTGCGGGTCAAGGAGGACACCTTCAAGGGCGGGGATTCGTTCTTCGAGAGCCCCGAGCTCGAGGAGCTGCTCGAGGACATGGACGCCAACGGGGTCGAACGGGCGATCCTGGTCACCAAGGTGAGCGCCACCAGCGAGCACCGCGCCGTGCGCTTCGTCGAGAGCCGTCCGGACCGCTTCTCCCTCGCGCTCGGCGGGTTCAACCTGCTGCGCCCGATGAAGGCGTTGCGGTCGATCGAGTCGTTCATCCGAGACCACCCGGTGGCCTTCACGGTGATCGGCCCCAGCTTCTGGGGTGACGGCATGTACCCGCCGAGCGATGCCGTCTACTACCCGCTCTACACGAAGTGCTGCGAGCTCGACCTCCCCCTCTGCGTCAACACCGGCCTGCCCGGACCGCCCATTCCCGGCGAGGTGCAGAACCCGATCCACCTCGACCGCGTCTGCGTCCGCTTCCCCGAGCTGAAGCTGTGCATGATCCACGGCGCCGACCCCTGGTGGGACGTGGCCATCAAGCTCATGATCAAGTACCGCAATTTGCGGCTGATGACCTCGGCCTGGTCACCCAAGCGGCTCCCCGAAGAGCTGTTGCACTACATGCGAACCCGTGGCCAGGACCGTATCCTCTTCGCCAGCGACTACCCGGTGCTTTCGATGGAGCGCTGCCTGGGCGAGGCGGCGGCGCTCGAACTGCCCGACGACGTGCGCGACCGGTGGCTCTACGGCAACGCCGACGCGTTCTTCTTCGGGGACTCCGAGTAGCGCCGCCGGCCCAGAGCCCGGCCGTCGCGGAGCTCCGGCCGGCCCGGCTCAGCGGCCGGTGAACTTCGGTTCGCGGCGCTCGAGGAAGGCGCGAATGCCCTCGGCCATGTCGGCCGTGGTGTAGGCGATGTGTTGGGCCCGGGCCTCGCCCTCGATGGCCTCGTCGAAGCTCGAGGAGAAGCTCGAGTCGAGCATCCGCTTGATGAGGCTGATCGAGGTCGTCGGGCCGGTGGCCAGCCGGTGACCCCACGCCATGGCCGTGTCGAGCAGCTCGTCGGCCGGCACGACCTCGTTGACCAACCCCCACTCGCAGGCGGTGGCGGCGTCGAGGGCGTCCCCGAAGAACGTCATCTGCTTGGCCCGGCGCAGCCCCACCTGGCGGGGGAGCGTCCACGAGGCGCCACCGTCGAGGGCCAGGCCGCGCTTGACGAAGACCTCGGTGAAGCGGGCCCGGTCGCTGGCCAGGACCAGGTCGCACGCCATGACCAGGCCGAGGGCCACGCCGACGGCGTGCCCGTCGACGGCGGCGATCGTCGGCTTAGGCAGCCGCTGAAGCCGGCTGATGATCTGTCCGACGATCCGCATCTCGTGCACGATCAGCTGCAGGCCGCGGCCGGTCAAGCCACCGGAGCCCTCACCGGAGAGGTCCGCCCCGGAGGAGAAGTTCCCCCCGGCGCCGGTCAACAACAGCGCGCGGTCGTCAGGGTTGAGCTCGACCTCTGTAAAGATCTCGTCGAGGTCGTTCCAGTTCTCCGCGTTGAGGGCGTTCTTCTTCTCGGGCCGGTTCAGCGTCACGACCACGAGCCCGCCGTCGCGATCGACGACGGTCTTGTCGCTCACCATGCGACGCACCTTACCTCTAGATGTTTCACCCCGGGGCATGCGTAGAATGAGAGTCCGCTCTTACCGATCGAGCCTCAGGGGGCAGCTGCGTGGAGACGACGTTCATCGACTACGAGGTCGAGGGGAGGATCGCCACGATCACCCTCAACCGGGTGGAGGCGGCCAACGCGCAGACCCTGCCGATGCTCGACGACCTGGACGAAGCCTGGAGGAGGGCGGCCGAAGACGAGGAGGTCCGGGTCATCGTCCTGCAGGCCAACGGGAAGCACTTCTCGGCCGGTCACGACATCAAGGCCGTCGGGAACGACAGCGACGGGCCGCCGACGTGGACGCTGGCGGGCATCTACGGGCTCGAGGCGCGGCGGTTCGTGGAGTACTCGCTGCGGTGGCGCAACGTCCCCAAGCCGTCGATCGCCGCCGTGCAGG
>Ga0187784_10001548_pt1 | contig 18324 bp, 16 predicted proteins | sample 1015_SJ02_MP15_2_FD_132964 | JGI IMG/M metagenome (GOLD analysis project Ga0187784, IMG submission 132964) | Tropical peat soil microbial communities from peatlands in Department of Meta, Colombia - 1015_SJ02_MP15_20_MG | ecosystem: Environmental > Terrestrial > Soil > Wetlands > Peat | place...
AAGAGTCCGAATCCGGCGAGATTGAAGAACGCGAAGTCTCGCGCATTGAGTTCACGAACGAGGCCTGAAGCTTTTCGAACATACGCTGGTGCTTGTGAAGTATCTCCACTCAAAGAAAAGGCACTCCAATAGGGGCGAAGAATTAACCGTGTAAAGCTGACCTAAATACATTAGGGTTCGGACAAATGCCGTGAAACACACGGGTGGAGAAGTCGCCTGAGTTTAGTGTTGCGGGGTCTTCACGGCTTTAAGCATGTAAAGCGACGCGAGGACGAACATGGTTTCCAGCACCTTGATGACGGAACCTATCCGGCTCGCTGACTTGATTGTTGGCATTATGCGACCTCATTCGGTACCTCTTGCGTGTCCGACTTTCGGGAAGAGAGTTCGGCCGGTCCCTTCAGCTCAGTCTAGGCCCCAGCTTGTCTTCCGCTGGGGAGTGATGCGAATATACTGTGCTTGTCCCACATATCCTGTTCTTGTCACAAGGTCAGCGGTCCCGAAGATCTTTACGAATCTCGGACGCCAGGGGTCGATGATCTTTAGGTCATCGATAACGAGGGAGACTTGCGCGTTCTCGACGACGTTCTTGTACTTGTGGGTCTTGGTCAGGTGCAATCCGCCGACGTAGAAATGTTTCCCATCGAAATCAAAACCCACCGGAGCTACATCCGGGACTCCGTCTTTTGAAGCGGTTCCTATGCGGGCTATTCGTTGCGATTTCAGGTACTCAACCTCTTTCTCTGAGAACAATTCAGCCACACGAGATCCTTCTTCCGGAGCTGACTTGGAGCTACTGCACTTTATTGCTAGCGTCGCGTCGGGCCAAGTGGTCTTCCATGATCCTCTTTGCCCTCGAGTAAGCGAGCCGAGCCACCTCTCTAGCGTTATCCAATTCCTTATGGGAGCGGATCCTCACCGTCACCCAGCCGGCTTGTGGAGCAAACTGGTGATGCTCTGCTTTGTTTTCCGATAGGACCATTGATTGATCTTCCTTCGAGGGGCGGGTATCTAGGTGCGTGTCGCCGTGAAAATGCATGAATTCTAACTCATGAACTTGAAATTTAACTCCGCCAAACCGATGAGGAGCCATGGTTACACCTGGAAGGCGTTCAATCGACTCGCGGAACGACTGCAGTTCGGATCGCATTTCGGGCAAGGCTTACTCAAATCAGCTGGTGGTGAACGGGGTCATATATTGACTACCTGGGAGCGTTCAACCACCGAAGCCCCCCCCTCTCACTTGAGGACAAGTCGTAATATACCAGAACTGTTTGCATGAGAGGCGAACGCGAATGTTAGCTAAAGCATCTTTCGCGACACTAATTCCAGTAAGGAATATGGACCGAGCAATAAGATTCTACAGAAAAGCCCTCGGGGGTAAGCTGAATATGCGGGCGCCCGGGAAGATGAGAAATTACTGGGTCAAGCGTGGAAACTCTGTCGGGCCAATGTGAGCCTCGACTGATGGAGCCGATAGAAAGGTTTAAGTCGTAGGCGATATCGTTTACGATATTGGTAGCGATATCTCAGGTGATAGAGTTGACGGAAGAAAACGACGTCGGGGAAAGCTTCGAGTTAGAAAGAATGCACCACAGACACGTTCACTTTGTGAAGCATTGGATGAGGCATGCGGCGATGGTTCCGAAAGGATTCCTCAGGTACCAGGTTCTCAAGAAGTTGAATCAGAAACCCATGTCCGGATCAGAAATAACGAGTGAATTGGAGAATGAGACGAGGGGATACTGGAGACCAAGCCCCGGTTCCATATACCCCCTCCTAGCTTGGCTGCAGGATCAGAACCTGATCAAAGAGGCGGAACAAACCGAGCCGGGAATTCGACGTTACACGCTAACAGATTCAGGAAAGACGTTCTTGGAGTCGGAAACAAAGTCACGCAATGAAATAAGCAAACACATGCAAAACCTCGGAAACACATGGTACGGCTCACACCGGGACCATGGCGTAGCCGGAAAATTAATCCGAAATTTCTTCCAGGCATCCAGAGACTTGCACCATGAGCTAAGAAGGGAACACCCTAAAGAAGAGCTTGAGGAAGCCAGGAAGTCTCTGGAAGAAGTCACGAAGCAAATCCAAGAGATCACCAAGAAACTGCAAGGCTGAGTGAGCCCCACGGACCGCACGACTGCCGAAGCGTACGTAGAAGCTGTAAGCCAAGAGACATTCATCTGTCCCGCCTGCAAGCGGTTCGTTGAGTTGCTAAAGACCCAGAACGAATAATTCAAAATCAATTCCATGACCGATGCGAAGCCACCACGATGATCGACACGACAGCAATGGTTGGATGCACGGCCGCGTCTAGGTATGATCGGCTGCACTTCGGAATTATACGCTTCGTGCACGAGACTCTGTACGGAGCTTTCGTCAACCCCTACGACTTGTTGATCCGAGCGGGCTTGAAATGCGGGCAACAAGTGCTTGAGGTCGGTTGTGGCCCCGGATTTTTCACAATCCCGGCCGCCAAGATTGTAGGAGAAACAGGGCACGTTTATGCATTGGATATCAACGCCGCCGCAGTCGAGCATGTCAGGCGCAAAATCGAAAGAGGTGGGCTTGCGAACGTGGAAGTAAGACTAGGGGACGCAGGAGAAACAACGTTAGCGAGCGATAGCGTTGACGCAACTTTCCTCTTTGGAGTGATGCATTCATTCAAGGACGTAAGCAAAGTTCTGAGAGAGATGCATAGAATCCTGAAAACGAAAGGAACGTTGTCTATACAGTCAGGCCTGCCTGAAAATGAAAATGAACTCATACGTGCTGTATACGCGGACGGCCTGTTCAACTTTAGGCAAAAAACAAAAAGGATCTCGATATTCGAAAAATAGACGAAAGCGACAGATGTTTCCTCTAATGCTCAGAGTGCTGCGAGGATGCTCACGGATAGGAACACGCACATGCAAGCCAACCCGCTGTGGCCGGTTGAACATCGTTTCCCCACGCTCGATAAGGATGCGAGGGTCGATGTTGCAATTGTTGGCGGCGGAATCGCAGGTATCTCATGTGCCTTCCATTTACAGAATGCTGGTTACAAGCTTGCGGTAATAGAAGGCGAGGAGGTTGGGTCTTCAGCAACCGGCGCCAGTTCAGGTATACTATACTACGGTTCGGGCGGAAACTACGTAGAGGCTCGGGAGAGGTACGGCGATGACAAGGCAACTACCCTATGGAAGGAAACGGCGAGAACGATCAAGGACATTGTATCCTTGATCGAAAAGCATCGAATCAATTGCGGCTTTCGGCACACCGGAGCGATCATGGTGGCAAACAATGAACGGCAAGAGATGAGAATCGAAAAAGAGCACGCGGCGTTAGCGAACATTGGGATAAGGACCGAACGACTCTCGAGTGATGGTATAGAGCGGTCGTTCAAGGGCACTGTATTCCGAGCGGGTCTTTCATTCGATGTATGCTCCGTAATCCATCCGGCCCAATTTGCAGCTGAATTGACAAGGAAGTTTAACGTTCCCGTCTACGAGAAATCTCCGATGGTGAACTTCACTGAAGAAGCAGACCGAGTGACACTTCGGTCTTCAAGGGCGACCTTAACTTGTGAACGCCTGATTCTAGCGACGAACCTTCAACCCATCCGAGGCTTAGAGAAACACTTCGCAGAGGAGACCACGGTCGTCCTTGCGAGTCGCCCATTGTCCAATGTAGAGGAGATTTGGCCGGAGGATAAGGTCATTTGGACCATGGAGGAAAAGTATGATATCCTCTACCCGCTGGGGGACCGACTCGCATTGGAACTCTATGAGGCGCGGCGGATAAAGCAGAAGCTTGCGCGCTATTATCGCGGCGTACCTTTCGAGACGGAGTATCGTTGGGGTGAGTCTTGGGCGAAGACATCTGATTTGTTGCCTATGGCGGGTCCGTTGACTAAGCGGGTCTACGCGGCCGTCGCCATGGGTGACGAAGGAGTAGTGATGGGTTTCGCGGTCGGGAGTCGGATACGCTCCGCACTGGAGGGCGGCAGCGACGTGTTGCTAGCGATGACATCTCCGAACCGTTTCAATCAGTAAACAAGAGTGGGGTCGGCTTACTCTTCTCCGCCTTGCATGTGGTGGAGTTCATGGTGGTACTGTTGCACGGTCATCAGACCTTGGAAAGCCCGCTGCACCACCTCATTTAGAGCTGGGTGGATGTGCATTGCATCCAAAAGCGGGCGCGCACTCTGATCCCGGGTGTACATCAGGTTGATTATTTCTTGGATGAGAACTGAAGCCTGCGGCCCAATTATGTGGGCGCCGAGTATCTTCAGGCTGTCCTTTTGCACGATAACTTTGACGAAATAGTCCTTAACGGCCATCGCCTCGCCTTTGGCGGTATCTTGGTAGCGTTCAAGGCCGATCAGAATCTCCGCGTCTCCGTATCTTTCGATCGCCTCCTTCTCCCCGAGTCCGACGCTCGCGATTTCCGGGTCGGTGAAAACGGCATGAGGGACGGCATGGTAGTCAACCGGGACCCTGCGCTTTAACACCGCGTTGTAGTAGACAACGGTTGTGTCATAGTTCGCCTTGTGTTTGAACAAGTGTTTGCCGTTAGCGTCGCCGAAGGCCCACACGTTCGGGGCTGAAGTCTCGAGAAACTCGTTCACCTGCACCCATCCCCGGGCGTCCGTCTTGATGCCCGCCCTTTCCGGGTGGAGAATATCAGTTGTGGGCCCACGACCGGAGGCGATCAGGATTTCTTGAGCTTCGATTTTTCTCTGATCTCCAGTATGCCGGTTGGTTGCGAGAAACTTCTTCCTGTCTCCCACACGACTTATCTCTAGGACCTCGTAGCCCGTTAGGATTGTGACGCGCTTGCCTAGCTCCTTCTCCGCTAAGGACGACACTTCAGGTTCTTCTTGCGGAAGAAACCGTGGGTTCCTGCCGATTATCGTAACCTTCGAACCCATGGCTGAGAAGAAGTGGCCGTATTCTGCTGCAATATAGCCGCCCCCAACGACCACCAGGCTTTCGGGGAGTTTCTTCATGTAAAGGATTGTGTCACTTGTATGGTAGCCGACCTCCTTCAACCCTCTGATGGGCGGGATGATTGGCTTCGAGCCTATGGAGAGAAGAATCATCTGCGAGTGAATCGTTTCTTTTTCGACTCTCAGAGTGTAGGGTGCGGTGAATTCGGCCGGGGCCGGGTAATAGTCAATGTTCGGTGAACTTGAGAGGCCTTCTCTGATCGAATTGATGTCGGCGTCGATGATAGAACGCATCCTGCCCATTACTTTTTCAAAGCTTACTCTTCTCAGGTCCACGTCGATGCCGAACACGCCGGCGGTTTGGATTGTGCGGACTACTTCCGCCGGGTACAGGAGGATCTTTGAGGGTATGCAGCCTCTGGTTAAACAGATGCCGCCCGGTTCGTCTTTGTCGATAACGGCGACCTTGATGTTCGGGTTTCGCTGCATCATTCCGTCGAGAACGTACATCGCGGAACCCGTCCCGATCGCTATGACATCATACTCCTTCATCGATATCCCAAATAAAAGGGGCGAAGGGAAATAACAGGCTTTGGATTGCGACGGTTATGGTGCGGCTTCGACTTCTTCGCCGATTACTGAAGTCAGAGACGCGCCCAACGCCAACCACAACGCCGCCGCGATGAATGTGGCGTAATACCCCACGTAGAATGAGATGAAGCCCGAAATGAATGATCCTATCATGGTTGTTAGCCCTACGACGGCGCTGTAGACCCCCAGCGCCGCTCCCTGGTTGCTTCGGCCCAATGTGTTGAAGACCATGACGTTGGAGGCTGCGTAGTAGTATGCGTAGGCTATGCCGGCGCCTAACGCGTAGAGGATAAGGGCTGACACAAGGTAACGTATACCGACGAGATAGAACACTGCTATGGCGAATCCGCCGTAACTCAGCGCCCTCAGCATCAAGCCTTGGACGGCGGTGTGTCTAATGCCCCTTGCTTGAATCCTTCTGCCCAAGTAGTTGAATGCAAAAGTTTGAACGGTCATCCCCACCAGAAAGACCAAGAAAACTTGACTGTTCGTAATGTGGGCGGAGTTGAGTGACGGTACAATAGATGTGTTGAACACTCCGCTCGAGAAATAGAAGGCGCCAATCGATGCGTAAATCAGAGCCGGCTCTCGGGTCAGTCCGAACTTCACACCTCTGAATATACGACGGAAGTCCATCAGCTTCGGAATTCTGAGGAAGAGGAGTGGCAACGCCAGAATGAAGTGGTAGAAGCTTTGGCTCACCATCACAATCATCGAGCGCTCGAAGACAGCTACCGGTTCTTTGATCATCTGCACCGACAGTGCCGCGGAGATTAGGGAAAGAATGCCAAGAGTAATCGCGAGGAGCTGGAGGGGAAAGAAACCCGACCAACCGGCACTTAACAGGAGTCCCAGAGTCACGCCGACACTTGAAACCATCGAGAACTGCGCAAACGCCGACGCCCAACTCGCTTTGGGTTGACTCTCCATGATGAGTAGGTTTAGAGGTGTTGCGAATGCCGTCGATAGGAATGAGAAAATCGAATACAAAACTATGATGCCGTAAACCGTCCTAACGAAGAAAAACGAGAACAAAAGCCCCGCAATCAGTACATAACTCCAGACGACCAAGCCTTTTCGTGTCTGAACTCGGTCGGTGACAAAGCCCCAGAAAATAGCCGCGGGAATGCTCGCGGCCGCGAAGAGTGTCGCCGCCAAACCAATGTCTATCACGGACCCGTGCAACTGGAGGATGTACAGCTGCGCGAACGTACCTACGGGGCCCGTTGCCATGTTGATTGGAAGAACTGAGTAGATCCATCTGGTTGAGCGCGCAGCATCCCTCGATTCCACCTGTCATCACTGTGCCGCATCATAGTGCCGTCTTTGAGTTGCAACGAAGATGCTGCATCTAATGAAGATGACTTACGAAATTCGGATAATCCGATAGCCGAAACCTATGGAATGTATTCTAAAATTTCAAAGCCGGAAAAGAGCTCGTAGCTAGGTTAGCTGACTCGTATCCAAGTTCGTCATTAACCATTCACTGTTGCGTTTGGGTGTGGGTCCGATTGCTCCACTCTTCCGCTAACCTGATTCGTTCTGATGACGGGGGATGTGTATAGAACAAGACTTCGACAAGACGGCTGGGTTTGTCAACCGCTAGCGCGAGGTCCGCAAGGCGACGCTCCGTTGAGGCCTGAGCTTCAGGGTCATTGGCCACTCTCAGGGCGAATTCGTCCGCTCTTCTTTCCACAGTCCGAGATATTGCGTTGGAAACAGGCTGAAGCACAAAGTTGGAGACGATCAAAACTGCGAATATCAGCGGGACGCCCGCTGGGTCGATTAGGCTGGTGAGGCTTGAGGAACTTACGGCTAATCTCAATGTGAGGTCGGCGACGAAGAATGGTGGAATGATTAGGAGACCAGAAGTCAGCGCCTCCAACCAAATGTCTTTGTACACATAATGCCCAAGCTCGTGCGCTACTACCGTGATTATCTCGCGACGCGTGAAATCACTCAGCAACGTATCGAAGAGTACGATGGACTTGCTCTTTCCAACCCCCGAGAAGAAAGCGTTCGCCCTGATCGACTTTCGACTCTCATCCGCAACGAGAACACGATCGACGCTTCCGAGCCCCGCTTTCTTAGTCATCTGAAGGAGGCCCTCCATCAGTTTGATGTCGGAGAGTGGGTTAACCTTGTAGAATATCGGCAGGATGACGAAAGGTAGGATGATGGATAGTAATATTGAAAAAACCGCAAAAACCACCGCCGCGACAACCCACCAGAGACCGGTGGTTCCGATTAGATAGTAGAGTACGGTCCCAGCCAGGAGACCGAAGGCCAATTCAAGCCCCAACCCCTTCAATTCGTCGACAACCCAACCTCGGATGGTTTGCGTTGAAAGATGGAACCGATGGTCCACCACGAAACCCGAATAGAACCCGAGAGGCAGGGTCACAAGTTGAAGGATGATAACGAAGACGAGAAGATACGCCCACAAAGAGAACCAGTGGGAACCGGACACCGAGCCGAGCAATCCGGCAATTCGGCTTGAGGCGCGGGATAGAAAGAGAATGAGGCAAAACACAGCCGGTATCACCGTGCCGTTAACGGCATCCAAGACGAGCTTTACGTTTTCGTACTTCTTAGCAACCTTTCTCTTCTCTTCATCGTAACTGTAACCCTCAGTCGGCTGTGTCTTTTGCAATTGAACTCAATCAGTTTAAAGGTCTGATATGTTGGCGCATATGGCCTATCGTACATAAAGCACACCTTAGACGATACATCGAAAGCCAGGTTTTTGGTGCTATGCGGTTCCGGCTGGACGATTACCGTGGGCCGGGGCGGCCGCTTCTTTCTTCTTTGGTTTGCGGACCATTCTTGGGCTGCCCATTATAGGTCAGAATAGTAACTGGCGAAGGAGACTAAAAAACGAATGTGGAACGAGTATGGTCGGCTTGGGAGTATGGTGCATAGTCTGAGGCGCGCCGGTCACGCTCCAAACTTATGAACCGTTTCGGCTTGTGCGCGGTTCGAGATCATGTATGTTATGTTCAGTTTAACCGCATCCTTGACCATTGCGCGTACGGAGCAGTATTTTTCCTGCGAGAGGCGTATGGCACGTTCTAATGCATCCTTCCTTATGCCGGCTCCGGCGAAGTCGTACCGTATGTTTATGCTCTCGTAGTACTTCGGGTCATCCGTACGCCGAACCCCGCTAATTCTCATGTCGAACTTGTCTAGTTTCTGCCGTTGTCTATCCATGATCCATTGAACATCCATGGCGGTGCACCCTCCTAGGGCTACCAGGAAGAGTTCCATTGGGGTAAACGCTTGCCCCATCGACTCTGACGAATTCAACTCCAGCCTTCGTCCGTCCACATCTACATCGAACTTCAGAGCCTTAGAATGATGCAGCTTCACAGAAATCCGATTTCTCGACTTGCTCATGCCCTACACAATCCGACGTCTTCAATCACTCGCGCCTTCAGCAAAATCTCTTTCGTTGCCTGCTAGAGTGTAGGGCGTTCCAGTCGTTTGGCTCTGATTGTAACTTTGTCTCGGCTTGGAGAATCGGAGTTTCCTTGAGGTTGGCAAAGGGTTAATTCCTTGCTTCTAATGATTCGGCGAGAGCTGAGTGTGTTTGTTGAAGAACGGTGGGATGGAACGTTTTAGTGTCTACCGGTTTTCGATTGACTACCCCACCGTGTGTAGGTTTGAGTTCAATCCGAAAACCAAGCGTGAGAAAGGCGACATCGTCATTCATTTCCCAGATAGGGAGAAAGTTTTCCTTTCTTGGGGGCCGCTCGATGTCGTAACTAAGAAACACGCAACCGCCGAGGCTTTCGCAAACCACAGCATCAAATCAATCTCCAAGACCCGAAACATCACAAAAACCGAGAAGGTCAACTCGAAGTCGATGATCGTAAACTCGCATGACGCGTATTACAACAGGGCGCAGTATCAGGAATCTGTGGGGATGGGGTTCTTTGGAAAGGGAAGAACGAACACAAGGACTACGCTCTCCGTACACGTGTACTGCCCGAAATCCACGCGATACTTCGTCCTCTACGCTCTTCTCACACCCAACGCTCCCGAGGACTTCGACAAGTTATTCCTTGAAATGGTAGACTCGTTTCGTTGCCACTAAATTCCACGATTTTCCAGAGGAAGTGAACTTATAAGGTTCGAGGAACTAACTTAAATCACGGACGCCTCCGGAACGTAGTCGGCGTCAAATACGGTCACGGGGCCATTTAGCGGAGCCTTTACTTCTTATGAAACTTTATTAGCGGCGCATCCGATGTTTGCGGGGAAAGTTTCTGGAAGCTCTGCTCAGGGGCCGAACGAATCTTTTCTTCCGTGGAGAGAAACGCTAGATTGAAGAAGGATGTTGAAAAGGAAAGAACTTATGATCTTTTTGCGCACCAACTAGTTCCAAAACATGAACTTCTGTCGAAGAAAGACGCCGAGGAATTGATGCACACCTTTCACATTAGGCCGCATCAGCTCCCCTACATCAAGACGAACGATCCCGCCGCAGAATCGTTGGGAGCAAAAATGGGTGACATTCTTAGAATAACGCGAAGAAGCGCAACGGCCGGCCAAGTAGTCGTGTACCGTTATGTTGTCGATTAGGGTGATTTTATGGCCTTAGCAACCTCAACCGTCAGCCCGCAGATATGGGACCTCATCAAACACTTTCTAGACGAGAAAGGGTTGGTGAGGCAGCACGTTGACTCTTACAACGACTTCATCGAGACCGGCCTCCAAGCCATAGTCGACGAGACCGGCGAGATACCGATTGAGATTGAGGATTACCCCCTCAAGATCAAGTTAGGTAAGATTGAGATTGGAACGCCGAGGGTAACCGAGGTCGACGGCTCCGAGAGACAGATCTTTCCAACGGAGGCTAGAATCCGTAACCTCACCTACGCCGCGCCCCTGCACGTTGAAATGACGCCGATAATCGGGGAGAGGGAGGGGCAGACGGAGATCGTTTACATCGGCGACTTCCCCGTTATGCTTCGCTCGAAGATCTGCCCGCTTTCCCGCATGTCGCCGGAGGAGTTGATTAGTATCGGGGAGGACCCTATCGACCCCGGTGGATACTTCATAGTTAATGGCGCAGAACGAGTCGTTGTTGCGCTCGAGGACCTTGCGGCGAACCGGATCCTGGTTGATAAGGAGCAGACAGGCGTTCACCCAACCTACAAGGCGAAGATCTTCTCCACAACCGTAGGCTTCAGGGCACGCACAGAGGTCACCCTGAAGACCGATGGCGCCATCTACATCACCATGCCGGGCGTGCCTTCCGATGTGCCCCTGGTTGTGATGATGAAAGCCCTTGGTTACGAAGAGGATTCGAAGATCGCTGAAATGATCTCCACCGAGGAACTACTTCAAAATCAACTCGCCTCGACTTTTGAAAAGTCAATCGGCGTCGTGACTCAGAGGGACGCGTTGCTCTACGTCGGCAACCGCCTGGCTCCGGGCCAAGTCGAAGAGTACAGGCTGAAGAAGGCGGAGTCGTCCGTCGACCGAAACTTCCTACCCCACATCGGGCGCGAGCCCGAAGACAGAAAAGAAAAAGCAGCCTGCCTCGCCGAAGTTGCCGCACGAGTCATTGAACTTAAGCTCAAGATGCGAGAACCCGACGACAAAGACCATTACGCCAATAAACGGCTGAAACTTGCCGGCTCCCTTCTGGCTGAACTTTTCCGAATTTCCTTCCGCAACCTTATTCGCGATCTCAAATATCAGTTGGAGCGAATCACTATCCGCAGGCATGCGGAACTCTCTATAAGCAACGCAATCCGTCCAGGAATTATCACCGAACGTATTCAGCATGCGATCGCGACCGGTAACTGGGTCCGCGGACGCGTTGGTGTCACACAACTTCTTGACCGAACCAACTATTCCTCAACTCTCAGCCACCTCCGACGTTTGCAATCCCCACTCAGCCGGAGCCAACCCAACCTTGAAGCGCGTGACCTTCACCCCACCCATTGGGGCAGGCTCTGTCCCAGCGAAACGCCTGAAGGAAGCAACTGCGGCCTCGTAAAGAACCTCGCCCTAAGCGCAGTCATCACAACGGGCGTTGACTCGCGGGAATTCGTTTCCAAACTGCGCAGAATGGGAGTAATCCCCGTTGACGAAGCTGACATCAAACTCCGCCAAGTCGGAGCCAAAGTATTCGTTGACGGCTTAATCGCGGGCTACGTACGCGAAGGAGACAAGATGGCGCAGGAACTGATCAGGATGCGTAGGGGCGGCGAGATTAGCTCGGAGGTAAATGTCGCCTACTCACCACCGCGTAGCGAAAGCGGTAGGTCGGAGCTCTACATGAACTGCGACCAAGGACGCGTCAGGCGCCCCGTTATAATCATCGAAGCGTCAAAACCGAGGCTCACCCGTGAACATGTGGAAGCAATCCAGCGCGGTGAGATGCGCTGGGAGGACCTGGTCGAACGCGGAGTCGTCGAATACCTAGACGCCGACGAAGAGGAGAACGCCCTCATAGCGCCATCCCCCGGCCGAATCAACGAGAGGACAACGCACGTTGAGATAGCACCGTACACAATTCTTGGAATTGCCGCATCCCTCATCCCCTACCCGGAGCACAACCAATCGCCACGCAACGCATACGAATCCGCCATGGCAAAGCAGGCGCTGGGCGTCTTCTCAGTTAACTACGCGAACCGCGTCGACTCCCGCGGCCACATACTACACTACCCACAAGTGCCCGTCGTCCGAACAAAACCGATGGATATCATAAAGTACGATACCAGGCCGGCCGGTCAAAACTGCGTCCTAGCCGTCCTCTGCTACCAAGGCTACAACATGGAAGACGCAATAATCATCAACAAATCCTCCGTTGACCGCGGCCTCTTCCGATCCACCTTCTACCGAGTATACGAAGGTGAATGCAGGCAATACCTCGGCGGCCTGCGGGACAAATTCGAAATTCCCGAAGCCGGAATACGCGGCTATAGAGGCGACAGGTACTACCGCCTCTTGGAGGAAGATGGAATAATCTCGCCCGAATCGGAGGTCACGGGCAACACCGTCCTAATCGGCCGAACCAGCCCGCCCCGATTCCTCGAAGAGTACCGAGAGTTCGAAGTCAAAGGCCCCACGAAACGCGACTCCTCAGTCGGCATGCGCCCGTCCGAAGAAGGCATCATCGACTCCGTCTTTCTCAGCGAATCAATCGAAGGCAATCGCCTAGTCAAAGTCCGTGTCCGGGACACGAGGATACCAGAGTTAGGAGACAAGTTCGCTTCAAGACACGGACAGAAGGGAGTCATAGGCATCCTGATCCCGCACGAGAACATGCCATTCACGGAGCAGGGAATCGTCCCCGACGTAATCATAAATCCGCACGCAATACCCTCCCGAATGACCATAGGTCAATTCGTCGAATCGATCGGCGGAAAAGTCGCATCCCTACGCGGCGAAGCAGTCGACGGAACTGCATTCAGCAATGAAGGACCGAAAGCCCTCCGCGACTCACTCCTCGAACTTGGCTTCCAGCACAGCGGCCGCGAAGTCATGTACAACGGCATCGACGGCCGAAAACTGGTCGTCGACATTTTCGTGGGAGTCGTCTATTACCAGAAGCTGCACCACATGGTCTCGGACAAGATGCACGCTAGAGCCCGCGGCCAAGTACAAATGCTAACCAGACAACCAACCGAAGGCCGCGCAAGAGGAGGCGGCCTCAGGTTCGGAGAGATGGAACGAGACTGCCTAATCGGACACGGCGCCTCCGCACTCCTAAGGGACAGACTGCTTGAAGAGTCCGACAAGTACACGGCGATGGTCTGCGAAACCTGCGGCCTACTCGCCTACCACGACGTGAAACAGAACAAGTACATCTGCAGAATCGACGGAGACAAAGCCGTCGTCTCCCCCGTCCAACTTTCATACGCTTTCAAACTGTTGCTTCAAGAACTGATGGCGCTCGGGATCGCCCCCCGCCTAGAAGTATCGGAGCGTGCTTGATATGGCAGCGGTTGCGGAAGAAGCGACAAAAGTAATCGGCAGCATACACTTCACACTCATCTCCCCAAGCGACATACGAAAGAACTCCGCCGTCGAGATCCAGACCGCCGACACCTACGACGAGGATGGCGTCCCAATCGTCTCAGGGCTAATGGACGGAAGGCTCGGCACCCTAGAGCCGCGCCAGAAATGCAAGACATGCGGCAACACCGCTTCAGCTTGTCCGGGCCACTTCGGGCACATTGAACTAGCGGAACCAGTCGTCCACGTAGCCTTCGCCAAACTCCTACACAAACTCCTGCAGGTTACATGCAGAAACTGCGGCCGCATATTACTCTCCGCGGAGAAGATCAAGGCGTACAATGAGCGCATGCAACGTGAACAGCATCAACTGAACGAGATCCCGGCCACGTTCTACGAGGCAGTGATGAAGGACGCGAAGAAAACACAGGAATGCCCACACTGCGGCGCAAGGCAATTCCCGATAGAACACGCGAAACCCACAACGTTTCACGAGATGGTGGAAGAAGGTGCGGCGAGGCTCAACCCTAGCCAGATACGCGAACGGCTCGAACGAATTCCAGACGACGACCTTCGACTGCTGGGCATGGAACCAACGGCCGCACGCCCCGAATGGATGATACTCCAAGTCCTCCCCGTCCCCGCCGTTACGGTACGTCCCTCAATCACTCTCGAGTCCGGAATACGCTCCGAAGACGACTTGACCCACAAGCTGGTTGACATAATTCGAATCAACCAGAAACTGAAGGAAGCGTTGGAATCTGGAGTCCCGGTGAACATTATACAGGAACTTCATGAACTTCTCCAATACCACGTCACAACCTACTTTGACAACGAAGTCTCAGGATTACCCCCGGCCCGCCACAGATCCGGCAGGGCGCTGAAGACCCTAAGCCAGAGGTTGAAGGGTAAGGAAGGTAGGTTCAGGGGCAACCTGTCCGGAAAAAGAGTCGACTTCTCAGCTAGAACCGTCATCTCACCCGACCCTAATATCGACATCAACGAGGTAGGCGTCCCACTCGACGTAGCGCAACGACTGACCATCCCCGAACGCGTGACGCCCTGGAACCTAGAAGAATTGAAACAGCTGATCAAGAACGGCCCGGACCAGTACCCTGGTGCCCTCTACATCGTCCGGCCGGACGGCCGAAGAGTACGCCTCGAATTCGTAACCGAACGAGACGGCTTAGCCGACGCACTCCAACCGGGCTTCGTAGTCGAACGCCACATCAGAGACGGAGACATAGTCCTCTTCAACCGCCAACCTTCGCTCCACCGAATGTCGATCATGGCGCACATCGTGAAAGTGCTACCCTACAAGACATTCAGGCTCAACCCATGCGTCTGCCCACCATACAACGCAGACTTCGACGGAGACGAAATGAACCTGCACGTCCCACAGGGTGAGGAGGCCAGGACCGAAGCAAAACTCCTCATGCAGGTGCAGGATCAAATTCTTTCCCCCCGCTACGGCGGCCCGATCATCGGAGCGAAGACAGACCTACTCACGGCCGCGTACCTCCTGACTAGAAAGTCAACCTACCTAACCAAGGATGAAGTCGGGAAACTGCTTACCGCCGCATGGTTCCGCGGAGAGCTACCCCCACCGGAAATCAAGAGACCCGCAGAGATGTGGAGTGGAAAGCAAATCTTCAGCCTCTTCCTCCCCGAAGGATTCAGCTTCGTAGCAAAATCAAGCATGACAACCCAGGAAGACGGTAGCACTGTCGTTGTGAAAGACGGAAAACTAGTCGAAGGCGTCATCGACAAGAACACCATAGGAGCGGAACGCTCTGAAACCCTCTTCCACCGAGTCGTCAAAGACAACGGACCCGAACCCGGCCGAGTCTTCCTAAACGGCCTCATCAAACTTCTCGACCGCTTCATCACACTCAGAGGATTCTCGTACGGAATCGACGAACTCGACATTTCGGAATCTGTGAGAGAGAAGATATCGAAGGCAGTGAAGAGAGCGGAGGAACGCGTCCAGGAGCTGATCTTGCAATACAAGAAAGGCACGCTGGAACGTCTCCCAGGCAGATCCATGGAGGAATCGCTCGAACTACGTATCATGGACGAACTCTCCAAAGCCCGCGACCAGGCAGGAGAATTGGCGGAACAATACCTCAAGACCGAAACCGACAACGCCGGTGTCATCATGACCAAGACCGGCGCAAGGGGTTCAATGCTCAACATCGCCCAAATGGTAGCCACCGTCGGCCAACAATCCATTCGAGGCCAACGAATAAGACGAGGCTACAGGGATAGGGCATTATCATTTTTCGAAAGAGGAGACGTCGGAGCGGAAGCACGCGGCTTCGTATACGCATCCTACCAAGAAGGCCTAACCCCACTGGAATTCTTCTTCCACTCAATGGGCGGAAGAGAAGGTCTAGTGGATACAGCCGTCCGAACCCAACAGAGCGGATACATGCAACGACGACTAATCAACGCCCTCGAACACATACGCGTCGAATACGATGGCACCGTACGCGACTCAAGGGGCGACATTATTCAATTCCGCTACGGAGAAGACGGTGTTGACACCGCCAAGAGCGACCACGGCAAAGCCGTGAATACGGAACGCCTCGTTGAGCGAGTTGAGTTGACGATTGAGAAAGGCGCCAAAGCAAGCAAGACGTACGTTGAAAGAAAAGTGTCCGACGTCGCAAAGGATCTGACCCCTAGCCTGGCTGAACAACTCAAAATAAGTCTACTCGAAAGAAAGCTGCCTCGAAAAGGCGTTGACGAAGCGGTCAAGGATGCCGTAAAGAACTACCGCAAATCAATGATCGAGCCAGGCGAAGCGGCGGGCATCGTCTCAGCTCAATCGATCGGCGAACCAGGCACCCAAATGACCCTGCGAACATTCCACTTCGCTGGAGTAAGGGAACAAAACGTTACCCTAGGGCTTCCAAGGCTGATAGAGATCGTTGACGCAAGAAAGATACCCTCCACACCCATGATGGTCGTCTTCCTAGACAAGAAGCATAGAGGCAGCCGAGAAAAAGCCCAGGAAGTAGCCACAAACATCACACATACAACCCTCGGCGACATCGCCACAAGCGTCGAATCAGACATCACAAAAATGCGGATCGTAGTCACTTTGAACACCGAAGCGATGAAAGAACGCGAAGTAACCCTCAAGGACATCAAGGCTGCAGTAACGCCCGGCGGATGTAAAGTTGAAGTGGAGAAGAACACCGTCCACATCGCCCCGCAGGACATGGATATCCCACAGTTCAACCGCTTAGTGCTCCGCCTACCCCTGATGCACGTCAAAGGCATCCCACAAGTAAAGCGCGCCCTCGTCATGGAAGAAAAAACGGGAGAGAAGAGCGAGTGGGTCATCAGAACCGAAGGATCAAACCTGGAACTTACACTCGAAACTCTCGGCGTGGACCCCGCGCGCACGACCTCAAACAACATGCACGAAGTGGCGGAAGTGCTCGGCATTGAAGCGGCGAGAAACGTCATAATAAGAGAAGCCACGACCGTGCTGGAGGAACAGGGACTCGACGTGGACGTTCGCCACGTCATGCTGGTCGCCGACGCCATGACGGCCTCGGGCGAAGTCCTACAGGTAGGAAGACACGGGGTAAGTGGAGAGAAAGCCAGCACCCTAGCTAAAGCCGCATTCGAAATCACAATACCAACCATCGTAGACGCCGCCATCAAGGGCACTCGTGATACGCTGCGGGGTGTCGCGGAAAACGTTATAGTGGGACAACAGGTCCCGATGGGAACGGGCTTGATCGAAGTCTACATGTCCATGCCGGAGAAGGTGAAGAAGTAATGCAGTCCGCGCAACCCAACCGACTCAATATCGACGTGAGCAAACAGCTGCAGATCGCGGTACGATCCGGAAAGATCGCGCTGGGCGTGAAGGAGACTTTGGATGCGGCAAGGTTCGCGAGGGCCAAACTGCTCATCCTCGCATCCAACTGCCCAGCAGGCGACAGGGAGGATATTGTTCAATACGCCAAGCAGTCCGGCGTCCCGATATTCAATTACCCAGGCACCAGCGTCGATCTGGGCGCCGCATGCCTCAAACGATTTGTCGTCGCAGCCCTAGCCATTAGAGAGGCGGGGGACTCGGAGATACTCAAGTTAGCCGAGCGCTGAACCATGGCAACCTCAGGAATCAAGATTAGCAGCGAAGCAATGAGGCTAATCGCGCTCTTCGAAAACATAACCGGAGCAACCGCGAACGACTGTGTGATAGACAACGAAGGAGACCGAATAATCTTCGTAGCCAAACAGGGAGAGATGGGCCTGGCCATAGGGAAAGCCGGAAAAAACATCAACATGCTCCGAAAAATGACGGGAAAACCTATCGAAGTCGTAGAATTCTCAGACAACGTGGAGGGCCTCATAAGAAACTGCTTAGCTCCGGCGAAGGTGAAAGAGGTCCGTATAACCGAAAGGCCGGACAAGAAGATCGTCGTGGTGGAAGTGGAGCCGAAAGATAAGGCGCTAGCGATTGGCAAGAATGGACGAACGATCGATAAAACGCGAATGCTCTCAAAACGGTACTACCAAGTCGATCATGTTCAAATAACCTGAGGGTTTCGAGCTATGAAATTTCCTTCCTGCTTTAATACCCGTGTAGCCTTACTGCGAGAGAACTGATGCACTATGGCGGCGCTGAGGAACGTTTCATCGGGACGAGGGCAAGACAGGGACCTCGCCTACTTGCTGCAACTCGCCCAGAAACACAACCTGTCTCTCAAGGCCTTTCATGATTCATTGATGACGGCCGAGCGCAAGGGCAAAGCGGTGTGCAGGGGGCTTAAGATAGAGATACGGTCCCGAGCCGAAGC
>Ga0187784_10001549_pt1 | contig 18322 bp, 16 predicted proteins | sample 1015_SJ02_MP15_2_FD_132964 | JGI IMG/M metagenome (GOLD analysis project Ga0187784, IMG submission 132964) | Tropical peat soil microbial communities from peatlands in Department of Meta, Colombia - 1015_SJ02_MP15_20_MG | ecosystem: Environmental > Terrestrial > Soil > Wetlands > Peat | place...
CACTGCGCGACGAGGCATCACCTACGCTCAGCGGCTCCTCGAGGCCGGCGTCTCGGTGGAGCTGCACCAATTCCCCGGCACGTTCCACGGCTCGGGGCTGGTGACCACGGCTGCCGTGTCGCGGCGGTCCCAGGCCGAGGCCGCGCTCGTCCTGCGCCGCGCCCTGGGCGTCGACGAGGACTGAGGCGGGCACCAGCAGGACACGGCGAGCGACACTGCAACAGAGACGGCGAGCGCCCACGCACCAGCAGCAAGACAGAGCAAGACAGGAGGACGGTCCATGGCGGACGTGCTTTCCCAGAAAGCCCGAGAGCTGATCACCAGGCCCGTGCTGGCCACCCTGACGACGGTCAACATCGACGGATCGCCCCAGAGCACGCCCGTATGGGTCGGCCTCGACGGAGACGACGTCCTCTTCAACACGGCCAGGGGCCGGGCCAAGGCCCGCAACATTGAGCGTGACCCTCGTGTGGCGGTGACCGTGATCGACCCCGATGACCCCTACAACGTCGTGGCGTTCGGGGGAACCGTGACCGGGATCACCACCGAGGGTGCCGACGCGCACATCGACGCGCTGGCCAAGAAGTATCTCGGCGTGGACTCGTACCCGAGGCGCCGGGAGGGCGAGGTCAGGATCCGCATCACGGTGCGCACGGAGCGCATCGTGATGCAGGGCTGAATGGCGGAACGATGAGTAGTACCTTCCGCGGCTGGTCCGAGCGTGCCCTGATCTTCTACGAGGGACTCGAGGCGGACAACTCCAAGGCCTACTGGCAGACGCACAAGGACGTCTACGAGCACGACGTCAAGGCGCCCATGGAGGCGCTACTGGCCGAGCTGGCGTCGGAATTCGGCCCACCCCACTTCTTTCGCCCCCAGCGCGACACCCGCTTCAGCCGTGACAAGTCGCCCTACAAGACGGCCATGGGCGCCACCATAGGTGACTGCTACGTGCAGCTCTCGGCCAACGGGGTCATGGCGGGTGCCGGCCGCTACCACTTGGAGGCGGAGGAGCTCGAGCGGTTCCGGGCCGCGGTGGCGGCAGACCGCACGGGCCGGGCGCTGCAGGAAGTCGTGGGCGCGGCCGCGAAGGCGGGGCTCGAGGTCGGCGCCATGGAGTCCCTGAAGTCCGCGCCGCGTGGCTACGCCAAGGACCACGAGCGGATCGAGCTGCTCCGCCTCAAGGGCCTGGTGGCCATGCGGTCGTGGGCCCCGGCGGCGTGGCTCGGCACTGCGCGAGCCAAGCAGCGCGTCGTCGACGTCTTCCGCTCGGCGGCGCCGCTGCTGGCCTGGCTCGACGCCAACGTGGGCCCCAGCGGCTCGGCCGGTCCTCGGGGCTAGGCCCCGTAGCAGGTCATCGACAACGATCCGTAGGCGTAGCCGTCGACGAGGACCTCGGGAGGTGCCCCGCCGTCGGTGGCCGCGGCGATCCCGGCGAAGTAGACGAGCGGGATGAAGTGGTCGGGCGTGGGCACCGACGGTGCGTAGTCGGGGTGCTCGGTCAGGCGCAGCACGTCGCCGGGAGCCTCACGCAGGAGGTGGCGCGTCGCCTCGTCGAAGCGCCGCGCCCAGTCGAACCCCGACTCTGGGTGGCCCCAGTCGATCAGACGGAGGTTGTGCACGACGTTCCCGCTCCCGACAATGAGCACGCCGCGTTCACGCAGCGGGGCGAGGCGGGAGGCCAACTCGAAGTGGGACTCGAGCGGCTCGGAAGCATTGATGGCGAGCTGCACCACAGGGACGTCGGCCTGGTGGAACACATGGGTGAGCACCGACCAGGCGCCGTGGTCGATACCCCAGCTGTCGTGGTCCAGGCCGACCCAGCGGGGCTGGACGACCTCAGCTACCTCGGCCGCCACCTGCGGTGACCCCGGGCAGGGGTAGTCGAAGGCGAAGAGCTCGTCGGGGAAGCCGAAGAAGTCGTGGATCGTACGAGGCTTCGCCATGGCGGTGACCATGGTGGCGTTGGTGTACCAGTGGGCCGAGATGCACAGCACGGCGCGCGGCGTGGGGGCATTGGCGCCCACCGTGGACCAGGCCTCGGTGTAGCGGTTGTGCTCGAGGGCGTTCATCGGGCTGCCGTGGCCCACGAACACCGCGGGAAGTCGTTCGGCGCTCATCGCGTCACCGTAGCGGTCGACGGTGCTCTGCCCTCCGGGTGTCAGGGGTCAGGCACGGACGGTGAGACACGGACGAAATCGAGGATGAGCCCGGTGGCATCGAGGTGCTGCGCCACGGGGCCGATGATGCGGGTCGGGAGATAGGGCTTCCTCCCGGGCCAGGTGTGGCCCCCGCCCATGATCCGGTAGAGGGTCGGCCCCGGGGTGCGGGCCGCCCCCGGGGCCCCCGGCCAGCGCAGGCGGTCGACGGGCAGGTCACCCGCCGGTTGCTCGAGCCGCTCGACCGTCGGGGTGGCACCCCGCGCCCTGTCCTGGCACCAGTCGGCGGCGACTTCCTCCATCGGTGCCACAGAGCCGCGTCCGGCCGGGCCCGGCCGTCGCCGGGGTGGCCGGGCCCGCAGCCCGATGGGTCCGCCACGATAGGGGACGAGCGGGTCGGCAGTGCCGTGGAAGGCGAGGAACCCCGACGCCTGGCGGGGAACCGGGCACGACGCACGCGAGCGCATGGTGGCACCGGCCGCGACAAGGACGATCCCCGCCAGCTCGACGAGACCGTGGCGGGCGACGTGCTCGGCCAGCAGGCCACCGTTCGACATGCCGACGGCAAACACCTGCCGGCCCTCGTTCACGCCCGAACGCCGCGCGTGCTCGACGAGGGCACACAACAACGCGACGTCGTCGACCCCCTCACGTCGTCGGAGCCGCGGTGTTGCGCGATTGTCGTTCCACACGTGCGCCACGCCGTCGGGGAAGAGCACGGTGCAGCCCTTCGCCGGCCCGCGCTCGTGGAGGCCGCTCAGCGCCGCCATGCCGGCTCCGGTGCCTCCGGCTCCGTGCAGGACGAGGAGGAGCGGTCCGGTGGGATCCGGTCCGGGCGCCGCCACGAACGTCCGCGTGACCTCGCCGACCACGACCGAGTGGAGCGGGAGGTCCGGTTCGGTCAGGCCGTAGCGCGCCATGAGGCGGCGGCGCAGGAAATCGCGTGCCGTCACGGCTCGCCTCCGTGTACGTAGGCCTGCGCCTCGGTGCGCACGATGCCGACCAGGTTGCCCAGGGCGAGGTTCACGTCGTAGGGGTGCAGACCCCACGTCGGGCCGTAGGGCGGCGCGACGACCGGGCGGCGGTCCCCCGGTCGTCGGGTGGCGTCGACCTCGAGCCACGTGGCGCCCTGCGCGTTGGCACACTGAGCCGTATACAGGCCGGGGTAGGTGACCCATGGCGTGGTGGCGCGGGTCTTGGGCGGCGTGGCGCTGGTCGGCACGTTGGTCTGCGTGGCGAAGAACGGGCTGAGGGGGCCCGACCCCCCGGCCAGCGAGGCGGGGTTCGTGCAGAGGACGTGCAGGTCGGCCGCAGCGGCGCCCGACTGCGCACCAAAGCCGGTGCCGACGCGGCCGAAGAGGGTGTTGAAGGGCGGCTGCTGGTCGAAGCTCGAGTAGGCGATGACGCAGCCGGTCTCCGAGGCCGAGGTGCAAGCGGGGATGTGCGCGAAGTCCCCACCTACGTCGCTCCCGGTCCGCACAGTGACGTTGGCGCCCAGCAAGATGGCCGAGACCAGGTGTCTCTGGAGCGGCTGCCCGTCGATCTCACGCTGCAGCAGAGTGACGAGCAGGGACGCGCCCTGGGAGTGGCCGATGAGCACGACCCCGCGGCCGTGGTTGTACTGACGCAGATAGTCCTCCCAGGCCGACAAGAGGCTCCGGTAGGCGACGACCAGGGCGGAGGCCGGGACGTCCCCCTTCTCGAGGGCAGTCGAGGTCACCTGACGGTAGATCGGGGCATAGACCCGGCAGACCTGCGAGAAGCGCGCGGCTTGGGCCTCGGCCTGGGCCACCTCTTCGGGGTCCACCACCAGGGTGGCATTGGTACGCGGCTGGTAGCTGACCGTCGGATAGGCGTAGAAGCAGTCGATGCGCGGGCGGGTCGCATCGGACGCGTGCACGACCGTGCGCGTGCCCTTGGCGGTGACGATGGTGGTCGTGAGGTCGTAGGCGCAGGGGTTCTGGACCAAGCCCGGCCGGCACAGCCAGACGGTCCGGCCGGAGCTGCCGGTGGCGTCGAGCCGGGCTACGCCTAGCGCTGAGGCGGGGGTCTCCGCCGTGGGGCCCGCGACGGGCGCTGCCAGCGTGATCACGGTGGCCCACGCCGCGAGGAGGGCCCAGACGCCCAGCCGCCGCGGCAGGCTCACGCGGTGGGGCCGCTCAGGCGGCGACGGCCTTGACTTCGGTCGCCTCGTCTGCGCCCGAGAGCGCCTTCCAGAGTTGCCAGTAGCTCTTGTAGGTGATGGCGTCGGTGACGTAGCCGGCCCGCACCAGTTCGGCGTGGTACGCGGGCAGATTGCGCCAGGGCACGCCCATGTCGACGTGGTGGGCCAAGTGCCAGCCGGCGTGGTACGGGACGATCCAGAAGCGGGCCAGCAGCGACTGACGGACGTCGTGCGTCGTGGCCCGCCGATCCTTGTTGCGCTGCATCCCCCCGTGCTCGGCGATGGAACGCAGGCGGTTGAGGACGCGCCACTCGGTCATCCACGGCAAGAACCACAGCAGAGGGTAGACCCACCAACGGCCGGTGGCGGACCACAGGACCGCCCAGAGCACGGCTTGGACGCCGAAGATGGACAGCCCGATGCGCCGAAATGCCGGCTTGGACCACGTGCTCTTCACCAGCGGCACCAGGTTCTTCCACCCGCTGACGCCCGCGGCGTCGCGCACCAAGCGGCGGTACAGCGACCGCCGGGTGCAGGGGTAGGGCGCGTAGTACGCGATGTCGGGCTCGTCGGGCCCGAACTCCTCCTTGTGGTGGACGAAGTGGCCTCGGCGGTACAGCTGGATCGGCGTGAACACCGGATAGGCGATCAGCCACGTGCCGACCCAGTCGTTCCAGCGTTTGTTGGTGAACAGCAGCTTGTGTGCCGCCTCGTGCATCAAGATGGCGAACCGGGCGTACATGGGCCCGATCAACAAGAAGGCCATCAGGTAGCCCCACCACTGGTCGATCCAGACGGCCCCGCCGACGATGACCGCCACCCAGGCCCATGCCATGACCACGGTGAGCGCGTTGCGCCGGTTGTCGATGCGGCGCAAGCGCGCCCGGAGCTCGGGGATAGCCATGCCGTTCGCCTGCAGCCGTTCGGTCGGGAAGACGTCGGGCCGGTCGGCGCCGCTGGGCACTATGGTGCTCGCCACGACGCGCATATTACGATCATAATTCAGATGATGCAATCAGGTAATGGGCCAGGGGGTGGGGCGCGTCCGCTCACGGCGCGCTCCGTGCTGGCCAGCGCGTTGCTCGGCATGGACCCGCCCGAGCTCCCGGTGGCCCAGCTCGTGCGCCTCACCGGGCTCTTCGGCATCAACGAGAACCGGGCCCGTGTGGCGCTGAGCCGCATGGTGGCTGCAGGCGAGGCGACCTCCGACGGCTCGGGCTGTTACCGGTTGGCGGGCCACCTGGTGGAGCGCCAGTCGCGGCAAGCCGCCAGCCGCGCCGGCGAGACCGTGCCATGCGGAGGGCGCTGGTGGCTTGCCGTGGTGACCGCGGCGGGCCGCTCGGCCGACGTCCGCCAGGCCCGCCGGCGGGCTCTGGCCTACGCTCGGCTGGCGGAGTTGCGCGAGGGGGTGTGGATGCGGCCCGCCAACGTGCCCGTGAGGCTCCCCGACCAGTTCGAGGCGGACGTCGAGCTCATGACCGCCGAGCCCGGCGACCCGCGGCAGCTGGCGGGACGCCTGTGGGACCTCCCGGCCTGGTCGACCGGGGCCACCCAGCTGCTGCGGGGCCTGTACCGGCTGCCGCCCGACGGGCCCGAGACGCTGGCGCCAGGGTTCGCGCTCTCCGCCGCTGTGTTGCGCCACCTCCAGGCCGACCCCCTGTTGCCCGAGGAGCTCCTGCCGGTGGACTGGCCGGGGACGCGGCTGCGGGCCGTGTACGACGAGTGGGACACCTGCTACCGCACGACCTTGCGGGCCTGGAGCCGGACCGGGGCCTGGAGCCGGACCGGGGCCTGAAGCCGGGTCGGTGCGTCGAGGCGGGCGGCCACGATGCCGCGCCGCGGGTCCGAGCGCGCCAGGCGTGCCAGGGCACATCGGCCACGTAGGCGTCGTCGGGCAGGGTGTCGCTCAATTGGAACAGGGCGTTGGGGTCGCCCGCTTCCAGTACGGCGTGCCGCATGGCCATGTCGATGGACCGTCGGACCTCTTCGATGCCCCAGGCGGAGGAGCGGCGGTTGCCGAGCTTCCGGCGGAGGTGGGAGAGCTCGACCTTGACCGTGATCGGGTTGGCCGCCCGCTCGCCGTGGAGGCGGTCCACCAGCTCCGACAGGTTCAGGCCCTCGGGGTGCATGGCGAGCACGGCCAAGATCTGGATCTGTCGCGGCGGGAGTCCGCCGCGGGTACGGTGCATGCGTGCACCTTGGGGCCGCGCTGGTGACCGACGTCTTCGGCAGCAGCAACGTTGCCTCCACCATCGCGCTTGCGCTCCTCCTCGCCGTCGTCATTGTGGTGCTCATCGCCGTCCTCGGCGCCCGGGCGGGCCGTGGGCGCGGCTACTCGGGGATGGGCGGTGACACAATCGTGCGGTGCAGCCAGGGCCACCTGTTCACCACGCTGTGGGTGGTCGGGTCGTCGTTCAAGGCGGTGAGGCTGGGCTACAAGCGCTATCAGCGCTGCCCCGTGTGCCAGAAGTGGCGCATCGTCGTCCCAGTGCCCGAGTCGGAGCTCACCGACGAGGACCGTCGGGCCGCCGCACAGCGTCACGACACGCGGATCCCCTGACGTCGGTCCGCACCCGGATGACCACGACCTGGTCAGCGCGCCGCGACGACCGACGCCAAGATCAGCGAATAGAGACGGTGCCATTGCTGCGCAGAGAACCCGGAGTCGCTCAACAGCGCTCGCACCCGATGCCGAGTCCGGGCGCGGTCGCCACGACCGAGGAGCATCGTCGGGAGCAACGAGAGCGAGATGAGATCGGTCAGCACCAGCGACCCGCCCGGTGCCAGCACGCGGGCACATTCGACCAGGCCTGCACGCTGGTCCTTCCAGTGGTCGAACGACGTTGCGCTCACCACGAGGTCGAAGGCGGCGTCGTCGAAGGGCAGATGCTCGGCCACGCCGGTGTCGAAGCGCAGGCGGGCATCGGTAGCAGTCCGGCGGGCCACCTCGATCATGCTCGGTGCGGGGTCGATCCCCACCAGCGCGTCGGCATGGGGCAGCCTCGCCGCGAGCTCGCGGAGCACCAGTCCGGTTCCGCAGCCGACGTCGAGAACCCTGGTTTGGTGGCCGCCCGCGCCGACCGCTAGCTCGGCCGTGCGCGCCGCGATGTCGCGGTGCATGCGGCCCTTCCACCCTTCCTCGTAGGTCCTGGCACGCGCCTCGAAGGCGCCCACGTCCCGGTCAGGTGGGCGGCCGTCACGGCCTAGCCCGCGTGCGACTGTGACCTCCAGGTCTCGTACATCTCGGCGTAGTGGCCGCCCAACGCCACCAGCTCGCGGTGCGAGCCCACCTCGAGCAGACGACCGTCGCCCACCACAACGATGCGGTCGGCGCGCATCGCCGTCGAGAGGCGGTGGGCGATGAGCACGGCCGTGCGCCCCTGCAACAGCACGTCGAGGGCGGCCTCGACCATGGTCTCGGACTTCAGGTCAAGGTTGGACGTGGCCTCATCGAGCACCAGGACCCGTGGCTCGGCCATGAAGGCGCGCCCGAGCGCGATGAGTTGGCGCTCACCCGACGAGAGCGACTGGCCGCGTTCGTGGACGGGCGTGTCGAGGCCGTAAGGGAGGCGGTGCACCAGCTCGTCCAGCCCGACCTGGTGCACCGCGTTCCACACGGCGTCGTCGGGCGCGTCCGGCCGGGCGAACGAGAGGTTGTCCCGGATGGTCCCGGCGAAGAGGAAGGGTTCCTGGGGCACCACACCGAGCTGCGAGCGCAGCGACTCGATGGTGACAGCCTTGAGGTCGTAGCCGTCGATCAGCACCCGGCCCGCGGTGGGGTCGTAGAAGCGGGTGACGAGCTTGGCCATGGTCGACTTGCCGGCTCCGGTGGCGCCCACGAAGGCCACCGTCTCGCCCGGCGAGATGGTCAGGTCCATGTCGTGGAGCACCGGAACGGTGGGGTCGTAGCCGAAGGAGACGTGATCGAAGCGGATCTCCCCCTTGATCGGCGGCAGCTCGACCGCGGCGGCCGACTCGGTGACCGACGGCTCTGTCTCGAGCAGGTCGCGTAGCTTGAAGATCGAGGCGCGCCCCTGCTGGAAGCTGTTGTACTGCTGGGTCAGCAGCTGGATCGGGGCGAAGAACCTGTTCACGTAAAGGAAGAACGCGGTCAGCTGGCCCAGGTTGATCTCCTGGGGGTGGTGCAAGTACATGGCGCCGCCGATGCCGAGGATGAGCACCTGGCCGAACACGCTGATGACCTGGGATCCGGGACCGTATACGCCGTTGATCCGGCCGGTGTACATGTTGGCGTCCCGGTACTCGCCGACGATGTCGCGGTGTGTCTCGACGTTGTAGCGCTGGCGGTTGTGCGCGGTGACGATGCGGATTCCCTGCAGGCTCTCGGAGAGGTCAGCGAGCACCAGCGCGATGCCGTCTCGCACCTTGTCGTAGCCGCGCTCCGAGGCCCGGCGGAACCAGATCGACATGGCGACGAGCGGCGGGAGAACAGCGAAGACGGTGATGGCGGCCAAGGTCGCGTTGGTCACGAACAGGAAGACGGTGATGACCACCATGGTCAGTCCCTGGATGGTGAACTGCGCCAGACCGTCTTGGAGCAGCTGTTGGAGGTTCTCGATGTCGCTGGTCATCCGGCTCATCAGCACGCCCGCCTTCTCCTCGGTGAAGAAGTCGAGCGAGAGCCGCTGCAGGTGGCGGAACACGGTGATGCGCAGGTCGTGCATGACCCACGACGCCAGGCGCCCGGTCACGCGAGCCTGGCCCCACTGGGCGCTGGCCGAGACGACAACCGAAGTGAGGTACAGCATCGCCATGGCCACGACGACCCCGAAGTCGTAGTGGGGGGGCGTCAGGCCGTGGTTAATGGCGTAGGAGACCAGGCTCGGGCCGACCTGCGTGGCCAGTGAGATGGTGGCCACCAGAGCGACGGCCGCCGCCACCATGCCGGGGTACTCCATGAGCAGGCTGGTGAGCGACAGGCGCTTCGTCTCGTGCTCGGTCGGCAATTGGGTGAAGGTGACGTCGGCCTTCGCGTGCTCGGGCTCCTCGGCCAGCAGGAGGTCGACGCCCGCCTGGAGCTCATGGGGGATCCCGCCGAAGGGCAGGCCGGCCTGCGGTGAGCCCGGGGGGCCGCCGCCCCCCATGGGGGGTCCGACGCCGCCGCCGAACATCAGATGGCACCACCTTCGGGCTCGAGCAGATCCTCCTCGGCCTCCAGGCCGAGGTCCTCGGCGCCCGCAGCGGCCACTGCCGCGGCCTGTTCCTCGCTGGCCGCCTGGGCCAGCACCTCGGCGTAGAGCGGGGTGGAGGCCAGCAGCTCGGCGTGCGTGCCGTCGGCGACGATGTCGCCGTGGTCGAGCAGGACCACCCGGTCGGCCAGGCTGATCGTCGAGAGCCGGTGGGCGATGACCAGCGTGGTGCGGCCCTCCATGAGGACGCGCAGGGCGGAGTGGATACGTTGCTCCACCTTGACGTCGATGGCGCTGGTGGCATCGTCGAGGACGAGGATGGGCGGGTTGACGAGCAGGGCGCGCGCGATGGCGATGCGCTGGCGCTGACCGCCCGAGAGCGTGTAGCCGCGCTCGCCGACCACCGTGTCGTACCCCTCCGAAAGCCGGTTGATGAACCCTGCGGCACCGGCTGCCTCCGCGGCGGCCTTGACCTCTTCGAGCGAGGCGTTCGGCCGGCCGTAGGCGATGTTGTCGCGGATTGAGACGGAGAACAGGAAGGGCTCGTCGAGGACGATCCCGATGTTGGCCCGCAGGCTGGTCAGCGTGAGGTCGCGCACGTCGTGACCGTCGACCCGCACCGAACCCTCGGTGGCGTCGTAGAAGCGGGCCAGGAGGCGGGCCACAGTCGACTTGCCGCTGCCGGTGCGGCCGACCAGGGCGACCGTCTCCCCGGGGCGTAGGTGGAGGCTCAGGTCACGCAGCACGTCGTGCCGCCCGCCGTCGCCCTCGGACTTCGACAGCAGGCTGTCGGCGGCGTAGGCGAATGACACGCCGTCGAAGAGCACGTCCCCTGTGCAGTCGGTCAGGTCGACGGCGCCGGGTCGGTCGACGATGGTGGGCCGCTCGTCGAGGATCTCGTAGATGCGGCCGGCTGAGGCCGAGGCGCGTTGCCCCATCATGATGAGCATCCCGAGCATCATGAACGGGGCTTGCATCATGACCAGATAGAGGTTGAACGAGACGATCGATGCAACCGGGAGATGGTCGTGGATGACCATCCAGCCTCCGACGAGCAGCACGAGCACCAGCCCCACCTGTGAGAGGTTCTGCACCAGAGGGGTGAAGCGGGCCCGCAGGTCGGCGTCCTTGATGTAGGCCCAGCGCACGCGGTCGGCCGCGCCCGCCAGTTCGTTCAGCTGCTGTCGCTCGGCGGCGAAGCTGCGCACGACCCGTACGCCGTTCACGTTCTCGTCCACCACGGTGGCCACTTCGGCCAAGCGGGACTGGATGAGCCACGAGACCGGGAAGAGCGACTTGCGCATCTTGACGCCGACCACGTAGATGAGAGGCATGGCGGCCATGGCCACGAAGGCCAATGGCACGCTGATCGACAACATGAAGCAGAACGCCACGATGGCGATGGAGCACTGCACCATGATCATCGGGGCGAAGGTCAGGTACATCTGCACCGAGCGGATGTCCGAGTTGGCCCGCGAAATCAGCTGTCCGGACTGGACACGGTCGTAGAAGGGGAACGACATGCGCGTGAAGTGCTCGTAGAGGATGTTGCGCAGGTCGAACTCGATGGAGTAGGCCACCTTGAAGAGGTTGGTCCGCGAGATGTAACCGAAGACGCCGGTGAACAGCCCCAAGACGGCGATCAGCTCCACGTAGGAGTGGAGGGGATGCGTCCGCAGGATCAGTGCGTTGGTGATGCCGTTCTGGAGGATCTTGGGGATCCAGACCTGGATGATCAGGCCGAGGAACGAGAAGATCAAGGCGGAGAAGAACTGCACCTTGTGCGCCATGACGATCGGCGTGGCGCGGCGGATCCACGACTTGGAGTGGTCGGGGTCGACGGTCGCCCTCGGCGCCGCGTAGCGGCTGGTGGCCCCCATGGGCACGTACGCCGCCAGCGGGAGCCCGTGGGCCGTCGCGGCGCCCGACTGCGGTGCCGGCCCGTTCGGCGACACGCCCTCCTGCTCGAGTCGGTCCTCGGTCTTGCTCATCGGGAGGCGCCCTTCGTGTCCTCCTCGGGGGGCGCGGCACCCTGCCGCATGCTCTCGCGGGACGCAGCCATGGCGCGCCCCCACAGCAGGAGCGAGCGCAGAGCGGTGGCCTGGTCCTGGGACGGCAGGTTGTCGGCGATCGCCTCGAGGTGCGCATCGAGGGCCCGGTCGGCTTCCGCCAGGGTTCGGGCACCCTCCTCGGTGAGCCGAAGGGCCACGCGCCGACGGTCCGCGTCCTCCTGGCGCCGATCGACCATCCCGCGTGCCACCAACCCGTCCACGACGGCGGTGATGGAAGGGCGGCGAACGGCCAGGCGGTCCGCCAGCCCGGACGCGGCCGAGGAGCCCTCGGCCAGCAGTCCCATCACCCGGTACTGGGGTGGCGTGAGGTCCACCGTGGCCAGGGCCACTTCGACCCGTTTGGCCAGCCAGGCCGCCACGCGGCCGTAGGAGCCGACGGCCGGGCGGCCGTCAAAGGCACGGTCCTCGGAGGGGTCGGCTGCGCTGGTCGTCGTGGCGGACACTTCGACCATTATACGGTTAGAGGGTCTAACTATGTTCGGTGCCGTGTTCGGTGCCGTGTTCGCTGGCGCGCCGGGCGCCCCATTCGGGGTCGAGCTGGCGCAAGAAGAGCTCGCAGCGTTGCTCCTCGTCCGTCTCCCCGATGGCGGCAGCCGCCAACTGGAGCGCGTGCAGCGAGCGCAAGAAGCCGCGATTGGACTCGTGGCGCCAGCGCACGTACCCCGATCCGCGCCAGCCGGCGGCCCGCAGGGCGTCGAGCCCCCGGTGGTACCCGACGCGAGCGAAGGCGTAGCGCTCGACCGGGTCGGGGGCCAGCTCGGCCAGGTCGGCCCAGGCCTGCAGGCAGCGAGGGTCCCGGGCCACCACGGCGGACACGGCATGGCGGCGGCGCTCGGGTTCCAGCGCGCGGGCGGCGTCGAGCGCCGCGGCCACGTCGGCAGCAGGGGGGTCGAGGACGGTCTCGGGGCTGCCCGAGGTGAAATTCACGGAATGCTCGGGGGTCACCAACCCATGTTAGGGAGCGTGACCCGACGAGGAGCCGGTCGAGTGCCGTGCGTGCGGAATGTCGAAGGCGGAGCACGCGCAGGTACTCTCGGCGCCGTGCTCAGTCCGGACGCGCGTGAGGCGGGCTTCGAGAGGCATCCAGGCCTGCGCGGGCGGCAGCCCGAGGCGCGGGCGATGGCGGACGTCCTACGCCGGCTGATCCGCCTGTCGGTGAGCAGCGCCCCGTCGGCTGACGTGACCGCCCGGCTCACGGCTCGGCTGGAGGCGGTGGCCGACGAGCTCGAGCTGCACCGGCCCGAGCAGCCGTTGCCGCGCTTCATCCAACCGGACGAGGACGGCCCCCCGCCCGACCTACGCATCGGGGGGTCCATGCCCTACGACGTGGTGGTCGGCCCGTTCAACCCGATCGCCTTGCCCGTCGTGCTCAGCCTCGAGCCGCCCAAGGCTCTCGGACGGGCCACCTTCGACGTGGCCTACGAGGGGGCGCCCGGGTGCGTGCACGGAGCGATCCTGGCGGCGACGTTCGACATCGTGCTCACGGCGGCAAACGCCATCGCCGAGGCCACCGGCCCCACGGTGCGCCTCGCGTTGCGCTACCGGCGGCCGACGCTCATCGACACCGAAGCAGTGTTCGAGGGCTGGGTCACCCAGGTGACCGACCGGCGAGTCTTCTCCAAGGGCCGCATCGTGCAGGACGGCATCGAGACGGTCGAGGCCGAGGGTGAGTTCGCCATCTTCAACCGCGACAACGTCAACCGCATGGCCAGCCGGCGCCGTCCGCAGCCCGGCGGCAACGCGACGACGGGGGCCTGACGGGGATCCTGTGGCCCGCCAGTCCCTCCAGCCGTCGCGGGACCCGGGGGACTACGACTTCACGCACCGCCTGCGGACTCGGTTCGCCGAGACCGACGCCATGGGGATCATCCACCATGCTGCCTACCTGCCGTATCTCGAGGAGGCCCGTGTCGAGTACCTCCGTGCCATCGGCCATCCCTACGACGCGGTGCGGGCCGAAGGCGCAGAAGGCACCGAAGGGGTGGAGTTCGCGGTGCTCGAGGCATCGGTGCACTACCGAAAGGCGCTCCGGTTCGACGAGGTCGTGGACGTCCACATGGTGGTGGGCGCCGTGACCCGGACCACCTTCCAGGTGGCGTACCTCCTCGTAGCGGACGGGCACGTCCGGGCCACCGCGGTCACCGTGCACGGCGCCGTCGACCGCGCCGGCCGGCCGGCCAGGCTGCCGGCCTGGGTGCGCCGCGAGCACGCTGCGCCCCGAAGTCGCCCGGCCGCCAGCGCGGCACCCTGAGACGAAATCCAGAAGTTGCGCGGTTCTCCTCGTCCACTTCATGAATCTCGCTTTCATGAATGTCGGTCTCCCTGCCTGGACGGCTCTTGGGCCAAACTCGTGGGTATGCACGGGGCAACGAGGACGGCCGCCCCGGAGCCGGGCGAGCCTTCGATGCACACCGTTCCGTGGTGAGCGAGGGCGCCGGGACGCCTGGCGCCACTGGCGCTCCCGCCGGGCTGGAGATCAAGGCGGGCGGGCTCGGCTCGGGTGCTCAGGCCCTTGCTCTCGCCACCCTCTGCGGCGTCCTGTTCCTCACCTTTCTCGACAACACCATCGTCAGCGTCGGGCTGGCCGACGTCCAGAGCAGCCTGCACGCGGGGGTCACCTCGCTGCAGTGGGTGGTCAACGGGTACGCGCTGACCTTCGCCAGCTTCATGCTCGCGGCCGGGATGCTCGGGGACATCCTCGGGCGCAAGCGCATCATGCTCGCCGGTGTCGCCGTCTTCTGTGCGGGTTCGGTGTTCGCCGCGCTGGCCCACAACGTGGACTGGCTCATCGGCGGGCGCGTCGTCATGGGCATCGGTGCCGCGGCCAGCGAGCCCGGCACCCTGTCGATCATCCGCCACGTGTACCCGGACCGCGAAACCCGGGCGGATGCCATCGGGGTGTGGGCCGCCGTTTCGGGTTTGGCCCTCGCCCTGGGGCCGGTGATCGGCGGCGCCCTCGTCGGCTTCTCGAGCTGGCGAGCCATCTTCTGGTTCAACCTGGGCTTCGGGGCGTTGGCCTTCGTGCTGGCCGCCATCGCCGTCCCCGAGACGTCGGACCGCCAGGGCCGCACCATCGACGTCGGCGGCTTCCTCCTCGGCGCCGCGTTCCTTTCGTGCATCTCGTTCGCCGTGATCCAGGGAGAGGTGTCCGGCTACACGGCGCCGGGCATCGTGGCTCTCTTCGTCCTGTGCGGCATCTCGGGCGTGGCTTTCGTCATCAGGGAGCGGCGGGCCAAGAGCCCGATGCTCGACCTCAACCTCTTCCGGAGCGCGCCCTTCGCGGGGTCGAACTTCGTCGCTTTCGCTGCCTACTTCGGCACGTTCTCCATCTTCTTCTTCACGGCGCTCTACCTGCAGGTCGTGGCCAACCAGTCGGCCTATCAGACGGCCGTCGACTTCGTGCCCATGGCGGGAGGCATGATCATCGCTTCGGTGTTGACGGGCCCCCTGGTGGCGCGCGTCGGATCGAGGTGGCCGATGACGGTGGGCTGTCTCCTGGCGGGCGCGGGGATCCTCAGCACGAGCGCCGTGCTCAGTCCCACCGTCAGTTTCGGGCAGTTGGGGTGGGTGCTGCCCATGGCCGGGATCGGCGTCGGGATGCTGCTCGTCCCGGTGACCTCGGTGCCGCTCACCGTGGTGCCGCCGGAGCGCTCGGGCATGGCGGCCTCGGCCACGAACACCAGCCGAGAGATGGGGGCCGTGTTCGGCGTGGCCATCCTCGGCGCCATCGTCAACGCCAAGCTGACCGGAGACCTGGCGGCCAAGCTCAAGGCCATCGGGATCCCCCCAAGCTTCCAGGGCCTCGTCATGCGGGCCATCGAGACGGGTGGGACGGCGAGCGGCGGGTCGGTGAGCCGAGCCGAGCGGTCCAAGAACACCGAGATCGCCCACATCGCCACCAAGATCATCAACGCCGCCTACCAGGCGTTCGGCTCGGGTCTCCACGAGGCACTGGCGCTCTCGGGCTGCCTCATCCTGGTGGGTGCCGTGGTGGCCGTCATCACCATTCGCGTTCCACGCGGGGCGCGGGTGGTCTGAGTCGCCGGGCGCCACGCGGTGGCGCCCGGAGCGCCATCGCCGGTATGTCGTGGCGGGTGCGGTGACCGTGGCCGGCAAGGCGCGGCGTGACACCACCGCGACAACGCACAACCGGACTTATTTCCCAGAGACAGGGCAAGCGGTCGCCCTCATACTGAGCGGAGAGCGTCTGGGAAGCGTGCGTCGCGTCAGGCCACGAGGAGGAACGCCATGCCGCACGAGGAGCACCGTGGGTCGCGATGGCGGCACTCGGCCGGCCCGCGAGCGGTCGTCGGCCTGGTCCTGCTGTGCGCGCTGCTCGGTGCCGCACAAGCGCTGAGCGCCTGGGGAGGCCCGGGTCCTGCGGGCGCCACGACCGCGAGCGGCTCCCTGTCTGTCGACGTCACCGCCTACGCCGGAGACGTCGTGACGTCGGCACCCAGCGGCTCGGTCCTGGCCGGCTCCGACGTGACCTACCAGGTCGCCGTCACCAACACGGCAACGAGCGCACAGAGCGACGTGTCGGTCCCGGTGACGATGGCGCCGAACTTCACTCTCCACCAGGAGAGCATCGCCACTTCGACGGGGACCGCGTCGACGGGTGGCGGAATCCTGTCGTGGTCCGTCGGGTCGTTGGCAGGTGGTGCCACGGCGACGCTCACCTATACGGAGACCGCCGATGCCCCGTCCTCGCTCGAATCGGACTCCACGGTGGCTTCGGCGACCAGCGACCAGAGCGCGACCGCGAGCACGGCCGGTGCGGCCGTGGGGGTCGTGCCGGCAGCGGATCTGACGATCGCGGTCAGCGACGGCGTCGACTCGGTCACGCCTGGCATCTCGGACACCTACGTCGTCACACTCACCGACGACGGGCCTTCCGCGGTGACCGACGCCACCGTCACCGACACCTTCACGCCGGACGTGGGTGCGCTGGGCGCAAGCAGCTCACTCGGGGATGCCGGCTTCACCGATCTCGGCGGAGGACAGGGCGACTGGACCGGGGTCGACCTGGCCAGCGGTGCGAGTGCCACCTTCGACGTGGGTGCGACCATTCCGACCACATTGAGCCCCGGGAGCACGGTGCTTGACCTGGCCACCGTCGCCCTGCCGCCGGGGCAGCTCGACACCGCCACCACGTACGACGCCGTCGACTCGGACGTTGTGACCGGCGGAGCGGCCCCCGGAGCGCTCGCCCTGTCCATCGCGTCCTCCGACGGCGGCGCCGTCTCGTCGCCGCCGAGCGAATCGGTGCTGGCCGGCGGCGACGTCACCTACCAGGTGACAGTGACGAACCAGAGCACCACCCCGCAGACCGGCGTGTCGGTGCCGGTCTCCCTGCCCCCGGCCTTCACCTTGGCCTCGGAAGTCACCGTCTCCGCAGGATCGAGCGCCACAGCGGGAGGTGTGGTGAATTGGTCGATCCCCTCCCTGACACCGGGGTCCTCCGCCACCATGCAGTACACCGAGTCGACCGACACGCCGGGCTCGACGGAGGCGGACACGACGTCGGCCTCGGCCGTGAGCGCGCAGAGCGCGGCGGCAGTCACCGCCTCGGACACCGTCGAGGTGATCCCAGCCGCCGATCTGTCCGTGAGCGTCGATGACGGGGTCGACATCGTAGCTCCGGGCTCGTCGCTCACCTACACCGTCACCGTGACCAATCACGGGCCGTCGGCGGCCACGGACGCCACGGTGACCGAGGCGTTCGACGGCGGCTTCACCGCGCTGGTCGACGTGAGCTCGCTCGAGGGGACGAGTTTCAGCGACCTCGGCGCCGACGAGTTCGCCTGGAGCGGCGTGAACCTGGCCAGTGGGGCGAGTGCCACCTTCAGCCTGATCGGTGACCTGGCGTCGAGCGTCGCCTCGGGGAGCGCGTTCGTGGACGTGGCCACGGTGGCGCTGCCGCCGGGCCAGGTCGATACGGCGCCGCCCTCGAGCGCGGTCGACGCGGACGCGGTCGTCGCCACGCCACAAGCGATCTCCTTCTCGGCTCCGGCGGCCGGCGTCGTGGGCCAGTCGCTCGTCCTGTCGGCCGACGGTGGCGGCTCGGGGAACCCGGTCGTCTTCTCGGTCGATCCGTCGAGCGGGGCCGGGGTGTGCGCGGTCAGCGGGTCCGACGGCACCACGCTGGCATTCACGGCGCCAGGCACGTGCGTGGTCGATGCCAACGAGGGCGGGGACGCCGGCTTCGCGGCCGCACCGACGGTGAGCGCCTCCATCGTGGTCGAGCAGGCTCCGGCCTTCACGTCGGACACACCACCCACGACGGCGGTGGTGGGGCAGTCCTATGCGTACAGCTTCGCTGCAGGCGGATCTCCGCCTCCCGCCTTCGCGCTGGCGGCTGGCGCGCCGTCATGGCTGACGGTGGACACCAGCGCCGGTTCCGTCGCGGGCACGCCGCCGGCCGGCACGAACTCGTTCACGTACTCGGTCGTGGCTACCAACGTCGCCGGCAGCGTCACCGCAGGGCCCTTCACCGTGACGGTGGCGCCGTCTGGTGACCCGGGCACGCCGGACCTCTCGGTCGGGCTCTCCTGCCCGCGCACGATGGCAGAAGGGGCCGAGGGCAGTTGCGTCCTGACGGTACAGAACACCGGCTCGGGAAACGCGAATTCCGTTGCCGCCGCCGTGGTGCTCCCGTTCCGGCTCCGGCTCGTCGACGCGCCCGGCAGCGTGCCCTGGTTCGCCAACGGGGGGGCTTGGCGGTTGGGGAGCCTCGGCCCGGACGCGTCGGCCACGGTCTCGGTGAGCTTCCGGGCC
>Ga0187784_10001550_pt1 | contig 18296 bp, 7 predicted proteins | sample 1015_SJ02_MP15_2_FD_132964 | JGI IMG/M metagenome (GOLD analysis project Ga0187784, IMG submission 132964) | Tropical peat soil microbial communities from peatlands in Department of Meta, Colombia - 1015_SJ02_MP15_20_MG | ecosystem: Environmental > Terrestrial > Soil > Wetlands > Peat | place...
CGGCAGCCTGCGCATCGGTCAAAGGGCCATGGTAAAAGGGGTAATAACTCTGACAGATAGCATCGTAGGGAATATTATTTTGATTTACGAGCGTGAAGAACTGGGTGAGATTCCAGGCCGGCGTGATGTGAATGCAGGTGAGCGGAGGCGGAATCGCCGCGCCGATCGAAGCGTCCGCCGCCGCATCCTTGACCGCCTGCATGCCTTGGATTTGCAAGGCGGCAAAACCACTAAAGTCCGTTCCCGTCGGGCTGCCGATCGAGCCGAGGAAGCCGGTGTCAACTTCGTTGCCGATCGCCACCAAGTCGGGCATGGTTCCCGCCTGCCGATAGGTCTCGATCTCGGCTTTCACGTAGGTGTACACGTCGGACTGTAACTGTGCCAGCGTGTGGCCGGTCCACGCGGAGGGGACGCTGGCCGAGCTGCCGCCGTCGAACAGCAAGGTCAGCTCGACACTCAGGCCGAGATTCTTGGCACGCTTGGCAAGGTCTAGATCCTGGGCCTCGGTTTCCCCATAGCAGGCATTGCCGCTGCATCCAGCTTGCGACACGTTCGCATAGGGTGGCACCGAGCTGGGGCGCAAGCGCACCAGATTGACGCCGTGGTTCTTGAGCATCCCGAGCACGTCTTGTGGCTGCCCGGCATCCTTCCACCAAGTCAAGCCACTTGAGGCACGGGCAGCTTCCTGCTTTTCGAGCAAAGCATTGTCTATTCCGCGGAAAAATGCGGGCCGCAGCAGCCACTGCTGACTCTGCGTAGCGGAGCCGGAGAGCGCCGTTTGATCCAACACCGTTCCAGCAGCCGTCGAGCCCTGGGCCAAATCGATCAACAAGCCCGTACTCTGGTTTGCGATCGTGTAGTAGCCGTTGCTGGTGGGCGTGAGAGTCCACTGTTGCGTGGCCACGGAAGCACAAGGATTCTGCACAACATAGGTCACGCCGGAGCTGACCGCGCTATCAAAACAAAGGCCGTTGGCGATATTGCTGATCCGCAGGAGCCCGCCGGACAAATTCGTAAAGGCCCAGCGCTGGCCGAGGTCCGTGAAACTTCGCAGCTCTTGAACGATATTGTCGCCGGGGGTGTCGGAGTCATTGTTGAGGTCCACCTGCAAACCACTGAGCTGGTTCAGGACATAGTAGACTTCCCCATTGAGGGGAGTGATATCCGTGGGTTCGGCGGGTTGCTGACTCGGCGGGGTGACCGTAATACTTGCCGAGGCCGTCAAGCCGGTTCCGCCCTCGGTGGAAGTCACGGCACTGGTGGTGTTGTCTTGCGTGCCTGCGGTGGTGGCCAGGACGTTGACCGTGAAGTTGCACGCGGCGGCCGAAGCGAGCGTGCCGCCCGACAGACTCACGCTGTTCGATCCGGCCGTGGCCGTAATCGTGCCGCTGCCACAACTGCCCGTCAGGCCATTGGGCGTCGCCACCAGCAAGCCCGCCGGCAGAGCGTCAGCGAAGCCGACTCCCGTCAGAGAAGTCGCCGTGTTGGGGTTGGACAGGTTGAAAGCCAGAGTGGTGGTGGCGTTCAATGCGACTTGCTTTGCTCCAAACGATTTTGCGATGGCCGGCGGCAGTGCGGGGGGAGGAGGTGACCCGCCGGAGGAACCCCCGCCGCCGCAGGCAGAAGCGCACAAGAGGCCGAGGATCGCGGCGAAGGACAGCGGCACACGGCGCCCATCCGCACCCATCATCTCGATCAAGCGGCGGAGGCAACCCATCATCCTTCGTCTCCTTCGCATGCCTCGCATTCACCAACCCTCGCCAAAGAACGCAACGCCCAGTCTCTGTAGTTGATCAGGCCCACCTCGTGGTCGTGACGCCGCTCCCCCACTCCCTCTGGGCTTCGCGTTCCCCATTTCTTTTGCTGGACACCGGGGGCGCTCAGTTCGACGTACAGCCCTCTCCCTTGGGGAGAGGGTGTCCGACGACGGCGCTTTCTCCAGCCGTCGCCGGACGGGTGAGGGGTTCCTTCCGCTGGCACGCTACCTTGGCTGGCAAGAGATCTGCATCCGCTGCGGTTCCCCTCTGCCCGCGAACCCGGTAAGCGTGATTACTGGGCGAAGTGACCCCTCACCCGGCCCGCCCCGGCTGAAAAACGCCGGCGGCGGCCCACCCTCTCCCCTTGGGAGAGGGCTGGCCTCCCAATTCGCCCGAGGGTCCGACAAAATCGCGTGGCCAGTAATTAAGCATGACAGGACACAACATCAGATTCCGCAGCTATGGTTCAATCCCGGCTAGCTGCTCGTCGAGAGCGCGCGATTGCTTGTTCATTTGCCGGTACAGTTGCCGCACGCGGCCTTTGGCATCCCTTATTTCCTGAAACAGTTGCAGCTCGTGACGCGACTCCTCCGCCATCTTCAGCTCCTTGTACGCCATGGCCAGCCGATAATGCGCTTCGGTGTTCAGTGGGTCGGTTTGCACGGCCATCCGCAGGTACTTGATCGCCTCTTGCGGCTTCCCCGTGCTCATCAGCACTTTCCCAAGACCCAACTGCGCCTCTGCATCTCCGTGGTTCAGCTCGTAGGCACGCTCGTAATGAGCGTAAGCGCTCTCCAGGTCGGAGCGCAGAAAAGCAATCCCCCCCAGCTCGCACTCAACGCCCGCGCTGTCCCCATCCGTCATGATGGCGGTGGCAAATTCCTTCTCCGCCTCCGCTTGCGCGCCCGCGTCCTTGGGAGACAACTGCCAGAGAGCTTCACCCAACTCGAAATGGACACCCGGCAAGTGAGGGTCGATCTCCAGAGCCTTCCGGTAATGCTCGATGGCGCCCTTGAGGTCCCCGCCGTTCACCAAACGCTCGGCGATGACTAGCTGCATGCGGGCTGAACCGGGCGCGAGGATCGCCAGCTTGTTCAGGGTGTCGTCGGCCAAAGCGGAATAAACCCGCTGCGCCCGATACAAGACTTCGACATTGTCGGGGTCGAGATTCACCAGCGACCGCAGCACGGAAGCGGTGCGCTCGAGGTCGCCCTGCTGCTCGTAGATGCCCGCCAGTTCCATGCCCACCTGGAGTTGAAGCTTCTTGTCTTTCAGCAGGGGAAATGATTTCTCCAGCAGCGCCTGCGCCGTTCCCTTTCCCAATCTTCTTTCGCAAATTCCAAGCAGAGCTTGCGTTTTCATCAGAGACGGGTCGATAGCCAGAGCATTGCGAAGATATTGTGAAGCGTTCTGATAATCGCGCTGAAAGAACGCAATGACGCCCAGGTTCGCGTACGCTTCGGCATTCTTCGGATCCAGAGCAAGGACTTCGCGAAATTCCTGTGCGGCGGTTTCCGAAGCATTGGCCTTCAAGGCAGCCTGGGCGCGCTCGAGATGGTCGTGAACTTGCGCAGCTTTTGACGCTGGGGATTGCCCTCGGGAACTAGCGAGGACGAAAATAGAGATTAGCAAGAGAAGAGCCGCCCGCGTGGCGGCGCAGCGACCGCCGCCGGTTCCCCGCGATTTAGACACTAACGCAGGCGCGGGAAGTGGATTCCCGCTTTCGCGGGAATGACGATATTCAGGCAGTGGATTCCCGCTCCCCTGCCCCGGCGGGGGACAAGCTTCGCGGGAATGACGATTTTCAGGATGGGATTCTTCTGGCATTTTGTGGGAGCTCCATGAGAAGTTCGATCTTCCCGATTGTATGGATTCATAGAAATTCACACAATGTGCCAGTCCATTGGGAAAGAGGCGGGCCCAGGACGCGGTCGGGTTGTGATCGGTCCCGGGCCCAAAATCAGCAAGCTGTCAGCGGGGCTGCCATCGACGAGCCAGCCCAGGTCAGAAGGTAATGTGAGCGCCAAGTTGTATGATGCGCATGTTGGCGTTGTAGGCCGCGGGAGCGGTAATGGTGCCAGCGGTAGGATCGGCCAATACGCCGCCCGAATAGCCAACGTTCGCGTCCGGGTTATTGTAGTTGACATGGTTGAGCATGTTGTACATGTCAGCCCGGACTTCGAGTTTTACTCCCTCCCAGTGCAGTGGGAAAACCTTTCCGATACTAAAGTCCATGTCGAAAAAGCCCGGCCCAGTCAGGATGTTGCGTCCGGCACTACCAAAGGTCCCAGGCGCCGGGTTGGCGAAGGCAGCAGGGTTGAACCACGCCCCAATCGTCGGGCTCGAGACTTTGGGATTGCCGACCAGTTGGGGAAACAGGTACATGTTGCCAACGCCGAAGGCGGAGTCCAGCCCCGGATCAACCCCACCCGCCACGGAACTCTGAATCACCGGAGTGAACGGAACGCCCCCGTGCCACTGGAAAATACTGGAGAGGCGCCAGCCACCCGCGATCTGGTCGAGGGCCCCGTGAAGTTTATACTGGCGATCGCTGCCAAACGGCAGTTCGTAAACCACTTGGCCGACCAGGGAGTTCGTCACGTTGAAGTCAGACAGAGCGTAATTGGCGGCAGGATTGTACGCGTTCTGGTAGATATCAACGGTCGACCCGTGACCATTGCCGGTGCCGGTGTCCATCGACTTCGACCACATGTAATTGACCTGCAAGTTCAAGCCATGCGACATCCTCTTCTGCAAGCGTAATTGCAGAGCGTTGAAATTGGACAACCCAGCGTAGAGCTGAGCGATAATGGAGTTGAACACGGGGTTGGGGTTACCGCAGTTATAGCCCGAGCACCCCAATGCGCTCAGAGGGGCTTGGTCGATATCAGTTGAAAAAACCAGGTTGTTGCCGTGGGTGTGGACGAAGCTGGTGTCGAGCAGGAATCCACCGCCGAACTCGTGCTGAACGCTGAAGAGCCACTGCTGCACGAAGTCTGTGGGCATGCTCCGCGGGTAGTAATACACCCAACTGCTCCAGTTGGAGATCTCCGGCGAAAGAGTTTGAAGCGTTGGATAGACGACCGTGCCGGCAGGCGGACCCGTAGCTAGTTTCCAGGGATAGCTCCCCCAGACGTACCCGCCATTGCCAACATTGTGGGGATTGAAGCCGAGGCCAAGCGCGCCATCGGTGTAATTCTCGGCATCGCGCGGCGCGTCGAAAATTCCGTAACTCGCCCGGATGGACCACTTGTCGCGGGGCGACCACGCGATGCCAACCCGGGGTGCGAGTTCCTTGTTATCGGCGTTTTGGATCGTCCTCATGTTGGGTGTCGGCCCGCCGTAGACGGTGTCGCCCTGCCCGGCAAAGAGGATGGCCCCGCGATACGCGCCGTTGTCGGCGGTGTTGGGCAGGTAAGGGTCGTACTCGCCGAAGAGGTTGTTCTTCTCGCTCCAGCCGGACTGCGTCTGCCAGCGTAGGCCCAAGTTCAGCGTCATGTGCGGAGAGACCTTGAAGTCGTCGCTGGCGAACAATGCCGTGTTCCACATGTGAGCGTAAGTCATGTCATAATCGTAAACGTACCAGCCATAAACGTCGCCGGAAACGAAGTCGGCGTAGGGAATTCCTGTAACGCTTCCGTTGAATTCGAAATTCCCCGAGCTGATGTCACCCCAGGACGTATAGTTTTGGAAGTCCCTGTCGTACTCGCCACCCACCTTGATGATGTGCCTGCCGTGAATGAGCGTAAGGACGTCGGAATAGTTGTACAGCCCTTCGCCTAGAACGGCGTCGATGTTACCGTTTTCGCCACACCCAGCGCCCAAAGCGTAGCAGCCCGTTTGCGTTCCAGAATCGATGGTGATCTTGGGAAAGATGTTGCCCGGAGCATTGGTGCCGTAAGCCGGCTCGAGGCCCAGCGTGGTAGGATCGTTCTTACCATAGGAAATCGGACGGTACTTATCGAGCTCGTGCATTCCCCCGGCGCGAAACTCGTTCAGCGCCGTTGGGCTAATCGTATAGACATCCGTGATCTGGCCGGTCAGATTCCAGTTCGGCGCTTGGGCTATGGCCGAAGCGTCGTTGGGGTAGAGCGGATCCGGAGGGACATAGGTCACGAAGTTGGGGTAATAGTTGAAAGTGACCGAGAATTTCTGTTTGGAGGAAATATTGTAATCGACCTTGCCCACATACCATGTGGACTTGTTCGGCTCGGAAGAGCTGAACACATAATTGTTGATCGCCTTGCAGGTTTGGGGAGTGGATGCAGAGGGAGCGGCTGGGCCGGGGCATCCCGAAATCCAGCCCGGAGCGGTCGCCGCGGGGAAGTAACTCTGAAGTTTCGACGCCACCGGATCCATGGGCCCCAGCAGCGAGCCGGTGGAGCTAAAGTAGGTAGCGTTTGTGGAGCCGGCCATCCCGTAAAAATTCCCCGCTTCCATGGCCGCCGTCGGGTAACTATAGAGTCCAGAGGCGGGAGTGGACGAGGGGTTGCGTTGGAAGGTAAAAAAGAAAAACAGCTTATCCTTCTTGATCGGCCCGCCCACGCTGCCCCCGTAATTGTTCCAGTGCTCCACCGCCTTCGGCCCCGACTGATTGTAGAATCCCCTGGCGTTGAGCGAAGTGTTTTGATCGTATTCAAACGCGCTGCCGTGCCATTGGTTCGTCCCACTCCTCGTGATAACGTTAACGGCAGTGAGACCATTGCCATACTGCGCGGGAGCGTTGCTGGAATTGATGCTGACTTCTGCAATGGAGTCTATAGGAATGATGTTGTTGCTGTTGTTGAAGTCTCTCGGATCGGTGGAGCCTGACCCGTCGGTTAAAAAGTTGATGTTGTAACCCTGCGTGCCGTTGACTCCGGCTTGCTGCCCGGGTCCGGTCATGCCCCCTCCCCCGCCGGTATTCACGCCGGGAATAAGCTGAATCATCTCGCCGCGCCAGTCGGTGCCCACGATGGGCGCCGCGTCAATCGCCTGGGAGCCAAGGTCAACGTGCTGCTCGGTCGTTTGCGTTTCGACGAGCGGGGCCGGGGCGTTCACCACGATTTCCTGGGCGGCAATGCCGAGTTCGAGCGCGACACTGACTTCCAAGGTTTCGACGTGGAGAACGATGCCTTCGCGGACAATGGGGCGAAAGCCTTGCTTCGTGAAGGTGATGGTGTAGTTTCCCGGGGCCAAAAATGGAACATCATACAGGCCGGACGGGTTCGTGGTCGTTGGCGTGACCACGCCCGTCTGCACATCCTTGATCGAGACCGCCACTTCCGGCACCACAGCTCCCGAAGGATCTGTCACGGTGCCTTTGAGCTCCCCCGAGTTGGCGTTTTGGCCCAGTGCTGGGTTGGTGAAAATACAACAAACGAAAATCAAAAAGATCACCGTTGCAAGCAATCGACAAGCCTTCATACTGCCACCTCCATTCGTTTGCTCTGGACTTCAGCTACCCTCGACCCGTGTTACAGGTCCTTATGGGAAGGCCGCGAAAAGCGGCTTCCCTTACGAGCCCCAATCCCAACGCAGAACCGCCAAAAGTGCATACACAAAAATCCATCTCGTCAACAGGTAAGTCTCATGAAAAGCGTTACTTTTGTCACCAAACGAAAGTTGGGGGGAGGTAATCTTGGATTTTAGATTCTGGATTTCGGATTGGGGACGCGACAGCCGACGTTGCCGCTGTCGCTTGTGGCCGGATGCCTTCCGAAGGGCGGGGATGACTGCGGCCCGCAACGCCCGTGTCTACTGCGCGACGCTGCGGGCCTGAGGCAAGGATGCAAAAAACGGCTATCTGGATCGCTTAATCGCGATTCTTGGGTCGAAAAAACCGATGTCATAAAGATCGGTTGACATTAGTACATGAATAACGTATCGTCAAGAACATCTATCCTTATTTTACCGTGACGCTGCATAAACCCTGGCGGTGAACATGGCAATGATGCTGGCCTCCAGCCCGAATCCGTCGGCCAGCCGGAGACTCGTCAGGTTCATCGCATCGGGGAGCGCCGTGCGCTTACGGTTATGTGAGGCTCTGAGAAATTGCCGTTATAACCATGCAGGCGCTGAGACGACGAGATTGATTCAATGGCTCGCTGATTGAGTTTCAGGCCTCAGTGCCTAGAGGAGGATGCTATGTTTCATTTTGCCATGATGCTGTGCCGGCGGTGTGCTCTCGTTCTCTGTATCTCGCTTCTTGGCGCTTCTGTCGCCCGCGCCCAAAGCATGACTGTGGGTGACGACACGTCCACTCCAAGGGAGGGGGTCGGTCACGACTACGTCCATTTCATGAATGAGACGGTCAATCCCGCCAATGGCAGCGTGAATGTGCAAATCCAGTTCCCAGTGCCCAAGAGCCGCGGCATCACACTCCCTGTTTCGTGGAGCTACAACTCAGACGGGGTGCACCACATCAACCCGTCGGTGCCTTGGGCACCCGTGTGGACCTACGATAATGATAGTGTTGGGGGGTGGCACTTCAATGTCCCTGAGCTTAGCGTAACCGGTGGAGCCCCCGCCAATAACTCCAGTTGCGGATACGCACAGGATTTCATTTTCTCGGACCCCACGGGCGCGAAGATTCAGTTCAACGCATTTGCCACGGACTGGACGGCGTCGAATAACTCCCTGTGCGGGGGTGGGTCAAATTTGAGTTCCTTGGTTAACGGTTACAACATCGAGTTGATTCCAAGCGGTCCCCCGGGCTGCTCGCCGCCGTCCGCCTGCGTTGAGTCTTCCATTCCGGTGGTGAAGGTCTCGGATCCGCATGGGACGGTGTACACTTTCGGCACTGTCACGTTGGCTCCTGGGCCGATGCATCTTTACCCGAGTTCGATTGAAGACACAAACGGAAACGTAGTTGCTCTAACCGGAGCCGCGCCCGCAGTTACCGTAACCGACACCGCTGGCCGGACAGCCATGTCCTTCCCCGGCTGGACAAACGGATCCGCGGTGCTGACCGTCTCCCCCCTATCTTACACGCTGGCAGAGACGCCTTCCTCGGCTAACTTCTCCGTCCCCAGCAATCAAGTTGTCCCGCCGCCTAGTACTATCGGGTGCAATTGGCCCTCGCAGGCAAAAGACACACAGCAGGTGATCCAATCGATCACACTTCCGAACGGCGAGCAATACCATTTCTACTACGGCGACGATAACCCCAATACCGCATTCCAGAACCCGTATGGCCTGCTGAGCGAAATTGACTACCCTAGCGGCGCTTGGGTCCGTTACACCTGGAAATTGGCCGATCAAATGTCAACGTACGTGACTTACGACGGGTACCTAATAACCAACGGGACGGACGAACCGGCTGCCTGCCATTATCAGTATAAGGTTCCCGTCGTTGCCACACGCCAGATCGGCTTTAGTGGCAGCTCCTCTCCCATTCTCACTCAGAGTTTTACCTACACCACCAGTTGGAGCTCCGGGCCGGGGTTTTATGGACCTGGCACCACGTGGACACAGAAAACGACAACTGTAGTGACGACCGACGAGGTGAGGAACCAGAGTTTCCAGACGGTTTACACGTATCAACCCTATTCCGTCTATCCAGTTAACGACCCCCTTGCGACCGTCCCAACCGACTACCAGGTCCCGCTCGAGAGCGTGGTGCAGGACTACAACCCGGGAGGCACGACCCCGGTCCGCACGGTCACCAAAACCTGGGTGGACCAATACAATATGCAAGGGGAGCAAATTCAGGACAACGGCACGGTTACCTCCGACCACTTCTTGGTGTTCGGAACCGGGGAGCAGATCACCGACAAATACGAGTGTGGTTCCGGCCAGACCTGCTACAACGCCAGCCAGTCGAGCCCCCCCACAGCCTATGCTCGGCATACCAACACTCAATACGCCAGCATTCCGCAGACCGCGATCTTTCCCTATGGGCAGTCCGTCTTTGATCGGCCCTCCAGCATCATTGTCTATAACGGCAGCGGCACACGCTGGGCCGAAACCGATTATGCCTATGCGACAACGACCCCGACCCCGATGTCCATCACCGTGGGTCGGGACACGAATTACAACGGCAACTACAACAACAATCAGCGTGGCAACGCCACATCCGAATCCGAATGGGTCAACACCTCCAACAACTCCCTCACCTGGAATTACACCTACGACGATACGGGCCAGAAGTTGTCCATGACCGACCCCAACAACAATACGACTCACTATTCTTTCAGTGACGATTTCACGGCTTGCGGCTCGCCCAGCGGCAGCACCAATGCTTACCTGACCCAAATCACCGATGCCAAGGATTTCACGCAAGAGTTCGGTTACCGTTACTGCGATGGCCAGTTGACGTTATCCACGGACGAGAACAGCCAGACCAGCAACTACTTTTATGGGGAGAACGGTGACGAATTGAACCGTCTTACGGGAATCAATTACCCGGACTGCGTCGCGCAGGGCGTGTGCACCTCGAGCGAGCACAGCGTCAGCTACACTTACAGTAGCATCTGTGGCCAGCCCTCCAGCACCGGCATCCTGCTTCAAAGCGGCTCCAGCTACACCGAGACCGCGACCCTGGACGGCTTCTGCCACGTCACCCAAAAGGCCATCACGTCAGACCCGCAAGGCACGGACTACACCAGCACCACCTACGACGGCCAGGAACGCGTTTGGACGGTCTCAAACCCCTATCGCAACGTCAGCGACACGTCCTATGGCTTGACGACTTACACCTACGATGCCTTGGGCCGTAGGAGCGACCTCGTGATCAACGGGGCCACTCAATACTCGATCGCCTATCCGGACGGCAGCGCCACCAGCACTACTTACTCAGGCCTATGTTCGACCGTCACGGCCCCTGCAAACAAGGCGCGCATACTGTGCAACGACACCCTGGGGCGGCTCACCTCCGTGGTCGAGGCCCCCAGTGGGTTGGATTATTCCACGACCTACACTCGCGACGCTCTCGACAACCTTACCAGCGTCACTCAAGGAGGCCAGACACCTTGCACGTCGAACGGCACGGCGGTGAGCCGCAGCTTCGTCTTCGACTCCCTCTCGCGTCTGACCAGTTCTTGTAATCCCGAGTCGGGAACAACGACCTACACCTACCCGACCGCGTCCTCGCTCTGTTCAGGCGACCCATCAACGGTTTGCACGCGCACCGACGCGCGCAATATCACCACGACCTACGCCTACAATGACCCGCTCAATCGTCTGACCTCCAAAACCCACTCTGACGGAACTCCCACCGCCAACTTCTTCTATGATCAGGCGCCCAGTTCCTGGCCAGCTTGGTCGGGCGTCAGCTTCAGCTACCCGAAACGACGGATGACCGTGGCCTGCACGGGCTCGACGACGGGAACATGCACCGGTCCGCAGACCGCCGTGGCCTATAGTTACGACCCCATGGGCCGGACCAGTTATTACTGGCAGTGTACCCCGCTCAACTGCGGCAACTCGAGCATCTGGCAAACGGCCTATTCTTACGACTTGGCAGGCGACCTGACCAGTTGGGTTCAGCCCTACGCGCCGACACCGTCGTCGTTTACGGTCACGCAATCCATCGACGGCGCGCGGCACATCGACCAAGTCACGAGCACCCTGAGCGACTCGACGCACCCGGCCACCCTGGCTACCGGCCCCAACAATTCCATTCAGTACAATGCCTGGGGCGCGGTCAGCCAACTTCAGAATGGCTGCGTGGGCTCCGGCTGCGCGGTCCAGGAAACGTACTTTTACAACAAGCGCACGCAAATGGCCGTGGCCGAACTGGGCAACTCCACCACCCACGCGGCGGACTCCTGCCGGGTGTATAGTTACTACGTGGGCGCGAACGCGTCCGCCTGTTCGGAGTTGCCGTCAAACTGGCCGACAGGGACCAACAATAACGGGAACGTGGCCGGGATGTACTATAGCGACAGCGCGAACTCGGGCCTGAGCCACACGGCGAGCTACAACTACGACGGCGTGAACCGGCTCACCAGCGCCGCGGCAACGGGGAACTCCACATATAGCCAGAGTTACACGTATGACCCATACGGCAACATGGGCTGCTCTGCCAGTCCTGCTGAGACCAAGTGCATAGCTCCAACCTACAGCGCCACCACAAACCGCATCACTACCTCCGGGTACGGTTACGACCTGGCCGGGAACCTCACCGGCGACGGCACGTACACTTATCAATGGGACGCGGAGGCGCGGCTCACGAAGGTCCTCAACGGCGCGGGGACGGCGATCTCAACCAACACCTATAACGCCTTGGGGCAAAGGGTGCGGGACGTAACCACGAGCGCCACGACCGATGAGGCTTACGGCGCGGGCGGGACCCTGCTCTGGCGCTACACGGGCAACTCCACTGACCCCAACCAGCGGGCCTTCGTGCCCTTCAATGGGCGGATCTTGGCGGAGTACTACGCGGGCTCGCCGGGCGGCACGCTCTTTGACCATCCCGACGAGCTGGGATCGGTCGTTGCCGGCACTTCGTACAACGGGAGCGCCTGCCAGGAACGCTTGTATTACCCGTATGGAGAATTCTGGAACGGGGCCGGGACCTGCGGCATGCACCAGACCTTCGCCCAATTGCCCGATTACGACCCCGAAACCGACCAGTACAACACCCCGTACCGCCACTACAACCCCACCGGCCGCTGGCTCTCTCCTGACCCGGATAATGCTGGTGCCGACCCCACCGACCCGCAGACCTGGAACATGTACGCTTATGTCAGGAACAACCCCGCAACGCTGACCGACCCGACGGGTTCGAGTGCGGCCCCTGGCCCGTTGACCGAAAATGCCGGATATAGCTGTACCGTCGACGCCTTCTCGGTACCCTGCCGAGAGGTCATGGGCCTACTCGCAAGTGGCGCCAGCGTTCAGTGCCCGAACAACAACTGCGAGGGAGTATATGCCGACATGGAAGGGCAGCTCTACCAGTGGGTTCCCGGCGGTAAAGTGACTCTACCGGAGGCGACGGTGTGCTCCTCCGGCGCCTGCTGGACTGACCCAGAACAAACCGTTAACGCACCGGCTCACTGGGAGAAGGTACAAGTCCTGGCGGGGCCCCTCCCATTCTTGCCGGGCCCCATGGAGCTGGAGGAGTTGGCGGGGAACGCAGTTAGATTCGAAAGACTTGCAGCCGAAGCCGAAGAACTGTATCCGAAATTGGCGGCCAAGGGAGAGCAACTCCACCACCTCATCCCGAAATATCTCGCAAGGTCCGCTAAGATGGAGGAGGAGGGGGAGGAGTTAGCCAAAATCCCCGCTGCCTACCACCAGTTGATCACCAATGAGTTCAGAAGACTGGCACCGTATGGACAATCGCTAACGCGTACGGTGGAACAGGTGATGGACATCGCCAAGCAGGTCTATTCGAAGTTCCCTCTTCCTTGACGCGGTGCAAAGCCATCTCTGAGCTAAGGGACCGGGGAGGCTTGAGTGCGCGAATATGTGAATGTCAGGGCTTCGGAAACGCTGGACCAGGACGAGCTGGTGGCGTTTCTCAAATCGCGCTTCCCTAGGATTACACGCCCCGTGGGCGGCCGATCGCCCAAAGGGACCGAGTGCGTCGAGGTACGTGTCCCCTCGAATTCTCCTGAATTGGAAGAAATCCGCAGGTTTATCGCAGCCAGGAGAGAACAGGGATTGCACGGGTACTGCAAATTCAGTATAGGCTGGTATCTCCGGAAGTATTCGGAGGCAGAGTTGGAGCAAGCGGAAGCTCTCTGGCTGAAAGATCTGCCACATTTTGAGCCCTGCGGCCAGGAATGTGGGACAATCTATGAGACCCTTTGCAGGGAGTGCAACTGGGGACGCCAAGTTTCGGATCTGATTCTTGACCTTCGGCGAGCGCCGCAGCACAAGGACATATCCGAGACTATCGCTCGGGTTGAATGGGTTGTGTCTTCAAACTTCGTCCGAATCTTTAGCGAAAACAAATTCACCGGAGCGGAATTCCGACCGATTTTCGAATTCAAGAATCCCACGAAGCAGTCCACAGAATGGCGTCAGTTGTGGGTTACGGGGAATGCGGGAGGGTTGGCCGAGCAGACAAGACTTGGCAAAGATCCCTTCAACCCAATGCCAGTCGCTTGGCGCTGCCCGCTTGGACATAGCATAGTGACCCAGTTTCAGTCTGAAATCTACCTGCACAGGGACGAGTGGGAGGGGTCGGACATTTCAGTTACTGGTGCTCTCTTCGGCCAGGGTGGGGGTCTTGTAAGACCGATTCCGTTGATCGTCATTTCACAGCGCATCTACCGCATGATAAAGCAGGCGGGACTCAAGGGCTTTACCTACGAGATCGCGCACTTGGTGTGACGCGCGACGGAGTAGTGAAGCCCCCGGTTCCCAGGGGTCTGCGCTTCTCCGATACGACTCTCTAGAACGGAGGGTTCCAGATGGAGGCTAATTCCAGCTTAAAGCCGGGGAGGGTGGGATCGGCACTTACCGCTTGCGGTGCGGTCAGCACTTCCACCCCTGACGAAGCATAAACCTCTACTAGATTCCTCGCTGGCAGGATCAGCCACCCGAGCGCCAAACCGCTATTCCTGTACTCGTCCATCTTCTCTCTGAGATTCGATAATTCGTCCGATGCCGATGCCACTTCAACCACGAAATCAGGGCAAAGGGGGATGAATTGCTCTTTCTCCCGACGGGTCAAGCCCCGCAGTCTTGCCAGCCGCACCCACGCCGCGTCCGGTGATCGCATGGCGCCGTTGGGAAGGCGAAACCCCGCGCTCGAGTCAAAGGCCACGCCGGTCCCGTCCTTCACCGCCCAAACACTAAGCTGCCGAAAGACCTCGCCGCTTTGGTAACCCGCATAACCTCCAGCAGGCGCCATCACGATAATCTCTCCCTTCGCCGATCGCTCGATACGTAGGCCCCGGTTGGCCTGACAAAAGCTGAAAAACTCGTCTTCAGTCCACTGGAAGATGCCACCCGGCAGCCGCACGGCATCCTGACGTTCTGGAATGGGAACGGTGAGCTGCACCAACCCTGACCACCTCCTCGGATCTCTGACCTTACAGACTCATGGATCATCTTACCATCATAAGGCTACAACTGTCTGAATCACACCATAAGGAAGGGGTCTTGCGCAACCGGATGAAGCGAGCGTAGGATTGAGCCGGGACGAGGCCCATGGTGGCCACCGTGAGCGCAGGATGGATTCTTTTGCGCTGAGGGCAGGCTTGAGGGTTCCGTCAAATTGAAACCTGCGGCTACTCACGGGAGGCCCCTTCGGGGCCTGCGGATGGTTGTCGCCAGGAACCTCGATGGAGCCTCGGGCCACACTACGCTAGTTATGTAGCTAACTCCTGGCGGTGGCTGCAAGCTGTCGGCTGAAAGCCGTCGCTTCCATTTTGGAGGGAACCCGGAAATTGCCCGAAGCTGCCAAAATTCGCGTCATTATCGTGGACGACCACCCGGTTGTGCGCTTCGGATTGGCAGCCATTATCGTCTTGGAAGCGGATATGGAAGTGGTGGCCCAAGCCGGCTCGGGCGAAGAGGCATGTTCCATCTGTTCCAGCCAGCCCGCCGACGTTGTTCTCATGGACCTACGCCTTCCCGGACTGAGCGGCGTGGAAGCGATTCGGGCGATACGAAAGACTCGGCCGCACCTGCGCTTCATCGTGCTCACGACCTACGATGGCGACGAAGATATCCACCGCGCCCTCGAGGCGGGCGCGCAAGCCTATCTCTTGAAAGGCATGTCGCACGTGGCCTTGACGGGCGCGATTCGCAGGGCTTTCGCGGGATTGAAATATATCCCCGCGGTTGTTTCGCAGCGGCTAGCGGAACGGCCTCCGCATTCCGAGCTGAGTGCCCGCGAACTGGAAGTGCTGAAGCTGATGGCCAGAGGGCTCAGCAACAAAGAGATCGGCGAGAGCCTGGGCATCAGCGAGGCCACGGTCAAATGGCATCTCAACATCATTTTCAGCCGGCTCAACGTCAGCGACCGAACCGAGGCCACCGTGGTGGCCTTGCGGCGCGGAATTGTGCATTTGCCCTGAACCCGCCGCTTCCGCATAGTTCCATTCTGGAGAATCCTCCGAAGGGGGGTGGGTCAGTTTGGTTTTGTAGCGGCGATCCCGCGTCTGCGGGACCGCCCAATGGCGGCGTAAAGCCGCCGCTACGTCAAACTGACAACCTGGATGGTGGCAGGCGTTTTGAGAGGACAATCCGCTGCCCAAAGGCACCGCGTGTGGGCGGCCGTGATATTTAGCCTTCAGCGAATCGCCATGGCACTCAGAGGAGCTACGCCTCGACCCAGCCAGAACGGGGGCGGCGCAGCGGTGCGCTGGGTCGTGCTGGCCGCCTTGGTGTTCTTTTGGTTATACGGCGCCCACTTACGACCAACGAGATTGGCGCTTGCCCATCCGAGAGCACAGGTCGCGCCGGCGCCTGCACAAACCGAAATTGAGCAAAACCAGCAACCCTTCCTTCTTCAGGTGCGGCGCAACGAAGTCCTTGTGCGAGTGGTGGTGCGTGACCGTCAGGGGCACGTGGTCACCAACCTGAAGCAGGACGATTTCCGGATCTTCGACAACGGCAAACTGCAAGCAATCACCCACTTCGAGTTGCAGGGAGCGCCCCAGGTTGCAGCGACAGCAGCCGCTCCGAGCTCGGTACCCGGCGCTCCGGGAGCCGCGCCGCCTACGGTCTTACCCAGCCGTTTTATGGCGCTCTTCTTTGATGACATGCATCTGGAGTACAGCGACTTGGTGTACACGCGCGATGCGGCTGGCCGATATCTCGACGCCAATCTAAAGGCCGGCGATCGCGTAGCCATCTTCACTGCTTCGGGCGCGGATCAACTTGAGTTTACGGACGACCGCGAGAAACTCCACGAGGCGCTTCTCAAGCTTCGGTCAATGGCCTCGCGCACCGGCCCGCAGGCCGACTGCCCACCTCTGACCACGTATCAAGCTTACGAGATTGCCGAGTTAAATAACCAGTATGTCCTTCAGAATACCGCTGCTGAGGCTCAGAGCATGTGCTGCGGGCAAGCGCCAGTTTGCCCGCAGGCGGACAAAAACCACCTCGTTTTCAGGTCACGTGGCATTGTGGCGCAGGACGAGTATTTGGCCAAGCAGGTCCTGTATGGGATTGGGCAAGTTTGCCGCCGGATGACATCGCTGCCAGGCCAGCGCAATATCGTGCTGGTTTCGCCGGGCTTCTTTGTCTGGACCTTGCAGGACGAAGTCGAGAAAGCGGTTGAGGGTGCGCTGCGCAGCAATGTTGTCATTGGCACGCTCGATGCCCGGGGCCTGTACGCGGTGATTCCGGGGGGCGATGCCAGCAGTCGCAGCCCAACGGCTCTCACTTTTATGAGCCAGCTCCGATTGGAAGAACAGAGCGTTAACTGGGGCGTGCTGGAGAGCCTGTCCCACGAAACCGGAGGGTTCCACTTCGAGAGCAGCAACGACTTCCTGGGAGGCTTCCGCCGCACTGGGGCCTTCCCTGAGGCCTATTATATGTTGGCATTCGCCCCGGAGAATCTAAAGCCGGACGGGCGCAAACACACCCTGAAAGTGACGCTGGTGAATAATCGCGACAAAGAGCTTCAGGCGCGCAAGGCCTACTTTGCCCCCAGGCCGGGAGAGAATGCCACGACTCTGGCCGAGGAAGAACTGGAGCAAGACGTCTTTTCGCAGAGCGAACTCCAGATTGTGCCGCTCACCCTCCACACCCAGTTCTTCAAGACGGCCCCGGACGAAGCCAAACTCACCGTGTTGGCCCGCTTGGACGTGAACCACCTGCACCTCAAGAAGCAAAACGGGCGGAACCTCGACCAGCTCACTGTGATCACTGCGCTCTTCAGCTACGCCGGCGACTTTGTGACTGGAAATCGCCAGACCGTCGATCTCCGCTTGCTTGATCAAACCCTCGCCCGCCTGAAGCAATCGGGCCTCAGCCTCCCGGCCAACTTCTTGGTGAAACCGGGACAGTATCTGGTTCGCGCCGTAGTTAGGGAAAGCGACGAAGGCGAAGTCTCGGCAGATAACACGGCGGTGGAGATTCCTTGAGCCGCCACAGCCCCTGCCGCCAAGGGGGTGCATACCCATGAAAACCGTCGTGCTTACAGCGCTGCTGGTGGGCCTCGCTCTCTGTGCGCAGGGTCCGGGGAGTCCCCGCGTTACTGAGCCATCCGGGCAGGAGTCTGCTAAGACTCAGCCTTCCCCAGACCAACTGCCTTCGCCAAAGGAAACGCTTCACGTCACGACCACCCTGGTCGAGGTCACTGTGGTGGCCCGGGACAAACAGAACCGGCCGGTGACCGATCTGAAGCAGGATGACTTCGAACTCTACGACGAGGGGCAGCGTCAGAAGACTCAATTCTTCACCGTGCAAAGAGCGGGAGCAGTGCCCGTCCCAAGCGCCGCGCCAGCCCCGCCTTCCTCCGTTAGCTCACCGGTCTCGCCTGCCCGCGTCTTTTCCAACCGCAGCAGTGAAAGCCTTGGCCCCAATGCCATCACCGTGATTCTGATCGACGAGATGAACATCAAGTGCGAGGATTGGCCTTACGCCAGGGACCAGGTCATTCGGTTTCTCCGGGAGGCCCAACCCCGGGACCGAATTGGCGTTTACGTC
>Ga0187784_10001551_pt1 | contig 18295 bp, 17 predicted proteins | sample 1015_SJ02_MP15_2_FD_132964 | JGI IMG/M metagenome (GOLD analysis project Ga0187784, IMG submission 132964) | Tropical peat soil microbial communities from peatlands in Department of Meta, Colombia - 1015_SJ02_MP15_20_MG | ecosystem: Environmental > Terrestrial > Soil > Wetlands > Peat | place...
AGCCAGGTCGAGGTCAACGCCTACGGTCGCGTGGTGCGCGAGATCGCGCGCAATGATGGCCAACCCGGCCAGGATGTCGTCACCGGCCTCGACGCCGCGATGCAGGACTTCGTCATGAAGCGCTGCAGCGGCGAGCAAAGCGTATCCTGCGTGCTGCTCGACGCGGTGACCGGCGACGTGCTGGCGCTGGTGTCGAGTCCGAGCTACGACCCGATGCTGTTTTCCAACGGCCTCACGCCGGCCGAGTGGCAGCAGCTTTCGACCGACCCGCGCAATCCGTTGTCCAACAAGGCGATCGGCGGACTCTATCCGCCGGGGTCGACGTTCAAGCCGGTGGTGGCGTTGGCGGCGCTCGAAAGCGGCGCGATCACGCCCGACACGCAAATCACCTGCCCCGGTTATCTGGAGCTCGGCGACGCGACTTTCCATTGCTGGCGCAAGGGCGGCCACGGCACATTGCGCCTGCGCGACGCGATCAAGGGGTCGTGCGACGTCTTTTTTTACGAGACGGCGCATCGCACCGGTATCGACCACATCGCCGCGATGGCGCATCGTTTCGGCTTTGGCGACGCGCTCGGCCTCGACATCGCCGGTGAGCGCGCCGGTCTGATCCCCGACCGCGACTGGAAGCTGGCGACAACGGGCGTTGCCTGGCAGCAGGGCGAGACGCTCAACACCGGCATCGGCCAGGGTTCCGTGCTGGCGACTCCGCTCCAGGTCGCGACGATGGCGGCGCGGCTCGCGACCGCGCGACAGGTCGTGCCGCATCTGGTTCGCGCCGCCCAGCTGCCGCCCGGCGGGGATCGTCACCCGCCCGATTTCAAGTCGATGGGCATCAGCCCCCACGCGCTGTCGGTGGTGCTGGACGGTATGACCGCAGTCGTCAACGAGCAGGGCGGCACCGCCTATGCGGCGCGGATTCAGGATCCGGCGTTCGCGATGGGCGGTAAGTCCGGCACATCGCAGGTGCGCCACATCACGCAGTATGAACGCGATCACGGTCTGCTTAAGGAGGCCGACGTCCCGTGGAAGGATCGCGACCACGCGCTCTTTGTCGCCTTCGCGCCGGTCGGCGCGCCGCGCTACGTCTGCGCGGTCGTCGTCGAACATGGGGGCGCCGAGGCCGGCGGCGGCTCCGAGGTGGCGGCGCCGATCGTGCGCGACGTGCTGCTGGAAGTGCAAAAGCGCGATCCGGCGCGCCGTGTGCCGCAACCCGATTCGATCGCGCAGGCCGCCCCGCCAGTTGCGCCGCCGCTGCCGGAAAACGGCGGACATCAGCCTCCCGGTTAGTTTCATGGTCAGCTTCTCCCCTGATATTGGCCACCGTGAGCTCACCTTTGCCGACCGGGTGCGTGGCATCAGCTGGGGTCTCATCTTGCTGCTCTGCGTGCTGTCGGGGATCGGCTTCGCGATGCTTTACTCGGCGGCCAACGGCAACTGGCAGCCTTGGGCGTCAAAGCAGGTGGTGCGCTTTGCGATCGCCTTCGTCCCCATGATCACGGCGGCGCTGATCGACATCCGCTACTGGTTCCGGATCGCGTATTGGGTATACGGGCTGGCGCTGGCCCTGGTGGTCGCCGTCGATCTGCGCGGCTTTGCCGGCATGGGCGCGCAGCGCTGGATTGATCTCGGTTTCTTCCAGCTGCAACCGTCGGAGGTTATGAAAGTCGCACTGATCCTGGGGCTTGCTCGCTATTTCCACGTCCTGCCGACAGAGAACGCCGGGCGCATCACCCACCTCCTGGTGCCGGTCGGGATGGTCATGGTGCCGGTGGCGTTGGTATTGAAGCAGCCCGATCTGGGGACCGCGATGACGTTGCTCGCGGCCGGCGCGATCGTGTTTTTCCTCGCCGGGGTGCGGCTGTGGATGTTCGGCGCGGCGGCGGTGGCGGCGGCCGGCGCCGCGCCGCTCATCTGGTCGATGCTACGCGACTATCAGCGGGCGCGGCTCACCACGTTTCTGTCGCCCAATTCCGACCCGCTCGGCGCCGGCTATCATATCCTCCAGTCAAAGATCGCACTCGGCTCCGGCGGCTTGTTCGGCAAGGGGTTCATGCTGGGGACGCAGACGCACCTCGCTTTCCTGCCCGAGCGTCAAACCGATTTCATCTTCACGATGATCGCCGAGGAGTTCGGTCTGGTCGGCGGGCTGGTGCTGCTCGCGCTCTATGCCCTGGTGATCGTCTACGGCTTTACGATCGCCTTGCGCAGCCGCAACCATTTCGGGCGGATCCTCGGGCTTGGCCTCGCGACCAATTTTTTCCTTTACGTGTTCATCAATACGGCGATGGTGATCGGCCTCATCCCGGTTGTCGGCGTGCCGTTGCCGCTGATCTCCTACGGTGGAAGCGCGATGGTCACGGTGATGCTGGGGTTTGGTCTGCTGATGAATGTCAGCATTCACCGCGATGTGCGGATCAATCGGCTCGGCGAGAGCCAGGTTTTATAAGGGCGTCGAGGAGCGTCGATGGCCGAAAAAGATGCGGAGGGCGACGCGCCCGAGAATTCGCGGCGGCTGCACGTCACGGTGCTGCTGGTGGCCTCGCGCCGCGCGCTCGATATGGCGCTCAACGAGTTGGGCTTTCTCGAGGACGACGACCGCGTCATCGAGCATGACGGGCGGCTCGCCTTCCTGACCTGCACGCACGAAACCGACTGCGACGACCTGTTCGCGCTGATCAGCGAATTGTCGGCACGTGGCGAGAGCTGGGAGCTGCAGTCGCGCATCGACACCGAAGGCGGCAGGGTCATCTATCAGTCGCTTTCCCGGCATCGCCCAGTCGAGGCAATCGACGCGCCGCTGGAAGAAGAGGCGGAACCAGAGACTGCTGAGGCCGCGGCGCACAATGTCGAGACCAGTGAGGGGGTCGCCGCGCTGAAGCGCGTGTTGCGCCGGATCGAGCCGGCCGACGCGTTCGCGACGATCCGCCCCGATCGCGACGGCAAGGCGACCGCGCGCATCCTGCGCCGCGGCTCGCGTCGGCTGCTGGCGGCGGCGACCGCCTCGGACGAGGCGACGCTGCGCGGCGTGATCCGTGAGATCCTGCCGAATGTGATGCTCGACGTGGCGATGAAGCCGCCGGGCTGAGACTGGCTGCAAATTCCATCGCCCTTGCCGTCGCCGCGTGGCTAGAGCAAAACTGGCACACCGCGCCCGGCGCGGGAAAACCGGTATGAACGGGGGAGGCTCATCATGTTGTCGCGCCGTACGTTGATCGTCCAGCTCCCGGCTTTTGGCCTCGCCGGCGCCTACGCCGTGCGCGCTTTCGCCGCCGACAAGACCGTCACGATCGGCATCAACCTGCCGTTCACCGGCGCCGACGCGCATGACGCCCAGCTCATCAAGGAAGGCGCGCTGCTGGCGATCGATGACGCCAACGCGAAAGGCGGCCCCGGTGGCTACAAGATCAACGTGATGCTGCTGGACGACGGCTCGGCGACGGCCGGCCAGTACGACCCGGCGCAAGCCGCGACCAATGCCCGCAAGATGGTTGCCGACGATAGCGTCGTCGCCGCGATCGGCCCGCAGATGAGCGGCTCGGGCAAGGCGATGGCGCCGATTCTGAGCCAGGGCAATCTGGCGACGATCACGCCCAGCTCGACCAATCCCGACATCACCAACCCGAAATTCGCTGGCACCTACATGCCGGCTGGTAAGGCGATCTATTTCCGCACCGTCACGACCGACGCGTTCCAGGGCCCCAACATGGCCAATTACATGGCCGACACGCTGAAGATCAAATCGGTCTACATCCTCGACGACAGCGGCGCCTACGGCGTCGGGATCGCGACGGCCTATGAGGAGCAGGCCAAAAAACGCGGGATCAATGTCATGGGGCACGACCAACTCGACCCCAAGGAAGCCGACTACACAACGATCCTTACCAAGATCAAATCGATGAACCCGGACGCGCTCTATTACGGCGGCGTTGGTCAGGCGGGGGTCAAGGTGGTCAAGCAGTCCTTCGACATCATGCCGAAGATGATCCGCGCCGGTGGCGACGGCGTCTACGGTGCTGAGATCCTGAAGGGCGCCGGCTTCCCTGCGGCCGAGGGTCTTTATGCGACGATCGCGGCGCCGGACCTCTTGGCAAATCCGGATTCCGAGTCCTTTATCAAGGCGTTCGCCGCGAAATACGGTGAGCAGCCGGAAAACTACTCTATCACCGCCTATGACGCCGCGCTTGTCATCATCGACGCGATCGAGAACGTCGCGAAGTCAGGCAAGCCGGTCGACCGCAACAGCGTGCGCGACGCGATCCAGGCCTCCCAGGCCAAGACGTTGCAGGGCACGGTCAGCTTCGACCAGAACGGCGACATCACCAGCCGCGTCGTCAGCGTCTTCCAGATTACCCGCGATCCGAAATTCCCGGACGACGACGTGCTGCACCAGTACAAGTATATCGGGGTGGCGCCGACGACGTCGTAAGCATGGCCGTGGTGCCGTGCGATGCCCCGTTTATGGCCTCTTCCTTGCTAAGCGGAAGACGGCCGGAGTGAGCCGCGTGCCGGGGCGCGATTGATGGGCTGGGAAGCGGTCTACCTGCAGCAGGTGATCAACGGGCTGAGCCTGGGGGCGATGTATGCGCTCCTGGCGCTTGGCTTCACACTCGTTTACGGCATCCTTGAGCTGATCAATTTCGCGCATTTCAACGTGTTCATGGTCAGCTCGTTTATCGGAATGATGGCGCTGGAGTTCTTTGGCCTCTCCGGGCAGAGCCACATTCTGACCGGCCTCGCACTGGCGGGGGTCATGGCTTTCGCCTTTGTGGCGACGATGCTCGTCGCGGGACTTCTCGGCGTCGCGATCGAGCGCTTCGCGTTACGCCCGCTGCGCGGCATCCCTGGCACGGTGGGGATGATCACGACAATCGGCATCAGCTACATCCTGTTCAACCTTGTTCTACTGACCAAGGGGGCGGGGTCGTTCAACTTCCCGAACCCGATGCCGCGCGTTGCCTGGACGATCGCCGGCGCGACGCTCGATCTGCGCGAGGTGCTGATTTGGGGTGTCGCGTTGGTGCTGATGACGGGCCTTCACCTGTTCGTCAATAAGACCCGGATCGGCAAGGCGATGCGGGCGACGGCACAGGATTCGGAGGCGGCGCGGATGATGGGAGTCGATGTCGACCGGGTCATCGTGATGGCGTTTTTTCTCGGTTCGGCGCTCGCCGGGGCGGCGGCGCTTATCTTTGGTCTCTACTACAACTATACGAGCTTCATCATCGGCTACACCGCCGGGCTGCGCGCCTTTACCGCGGCGGTCTTGGGTGGCATCGGCAGCGTCACCGGCGCGATGGTCGGCGGCATCATCATCGGGCTGATCGAGGCGCTGGGCGGCCAGCTGATCGCGGTGCGCTGGACCGACGTAATCATCTTCTCGATCCTCGTGCTGGTGCTCGTCTTCGCGCCGACCGGCCTGATGGGCCGCGCCAACCCGACCAAATCGTAAAGCGGCGCGGCCATGGCGGAGCGCGAAACCATCACGCCGGGCTCGATTGGCGGTCTTGCCTTCGCCTTTCTGCAAAAGGCCTCGCCATTGCAATGGGTCGCGCCGCATCTGCGTGCGCATGTCGGCACCGCGCTCGCGTTTGTCTTTGCCATCGCCTTCCCTTTGATGATCGACCGCAACGATGCGGACATCGATTCGGCCGCCAACGCACTCGCCTTTGCTTCGCTGGCCCTGGGGCTCAACATCGTCGTCGGTTTTGCCGGCTTGCTCGATCTCGGCTACGCCGCGTTTTTTGCGATCGGCGCCTATACCTACGGGTTCTTTGCCTCGGCGCAATTCATGCCAGCATGGAGCGGGTTCTGGGAGCCGTTCGAGTGGCTGCATCTGGTCGCGCGTGTCCATCAGGACGGTGGCGATCTCGTCCACTTCACTGTGTCGTTCTGGCTGATGCTGCCGTTCTCAGCGGCGTTCGCGGCGCTGTTCGGCATTCTGTTCGGCGCGCCGACGCTGCGGCTCAAGGGTGACTACCTGGCGATCGTGACGCTCGGCTTTGGCGAGATCGTGCCGATCGTCGTGCGCAATTGGCCGAGCGTCACCAACGGCGCGATGGGCCTCAACGGCGTCGCCGCGCCGCAGCTGTTCGGCCACAGCTTCGGCATCAACGCCACCCCCTATTACTTTGTCGGAGTGGGGCTGGTCGCGCTGCTGATATTTACCAGCACGCGGCTCAAGTCATCGCGCGTCGGGCGCGCCTGGATGGCGATCCGCGAGGATGAGATCGCGGCGTCGGCAATGGGGGTCGACCGGGTCAAGTTCAAGCTGTTGGCGTTTGCCATCGGCGCCGCTTTCGCCGGCGCGACCGGCACGTATTTCGTCGCCAAGCTGCAGACCGCGACGCCGGAAATGTTCATGTTCCCGGTGTCGGTCATGATCCTGGTGATGATTGTCTTTGGCGGCATCGGCAGCGTCTGGGGCGTCGTGCTCGGTGCGGTGATCCTGCAGGTGCTGCAATCGTGGTTTCTCGAGGATCTGTCGCAATGGCTGCACGCGCTGGGCCGGCTGATCGGTGTGCAGTGGCTGCAGCACATCGAGCTCGTCTCGTCGATCGAGCTGATCTTCGGCCTCATCCTGGTCTTCATGATGCTGTACCGCCGCCAGGGGCTGATCCCCGCGACGCGTAAGGTACGGGCGCTAAGCCTGGCCGAGCAGACGGCGCGGGTCGAACTCGCCGCCCCGGCGCCGGCGGAGCGGGTGCGGGTGCTTGGCGACATGACCTATCGTGGCCCCGGCCCGCTACTCGAGATCAAGGGCTTGACCGTGCGCTTTGGCGGGCTGGTGGCGCTGCGCGAGGTTTCGCTGAGCGTGCCGGCGCATTCCGTCGTCGCGGTGATCGGACCGAATGGCTCCGGCAAGTCGACGCTGTTCAACGCGGTCACTGGGCTGGTGGCGCCCAACGCGGGGAAGGTGCATTTCGCCGGCCATCCGATCGAGGGCCTGCCGCCGCATGTCGTGCTCGGCCGCGGCATGGCCCGCACCTTTCAGAATATCCGGTTGTTCCCGAACCTCACCGTGCTTGAAAACGTGATGATCGGCATGCACGCGCGGCTCCATACCGGCGCGGTCGGCGCGCTGATGCGGCTGCCGGGGACGCGGCGCGAGGAGGCTGCGGCGCGCGAGCATGCCATCGAAATCCTCTCCCTCTTCGGTAATCGGCTGATCCCGCGCATCGACCATGTCGTGTCGAGCCTCAGCTACGCCAACCGGAGGCGGGTCGAGATCGCCCGCGCGCTCGCCTCGAACCCTAAGCTTCTGCTGCTCGACGAGCCGACGGCCGGTATGAACCCAGCCGAAACGCTCGAGCTCGCCCAGCAGATCAAGCGACTCCACGAGCATGGGCTGGCTATCGTTCTCATCGAGCACAAGCTCGATGTTGTCGTCAGCCTCGCGGACAATGTCGTCGTGCTCGATCACGGCGAAAAGATCGCCGAGGGCACACCCGATGTCGTGCGGCGCGACGAGGAGGTCATCCGCGCCTATCTCGGCCGAAGCGCTTCCTTGAGGGGCGCGGCCGTTGCCTGAGCTTTTGTCTTTTCAGGGCGTCAATACCTATTACGGCGATCTCCATGTGCTGAAGGATGTCGATTACCGGATCGACGCGGGCGAGATCGTCTGTCTGCTCGGCGGGAATGCCTCGGGAAAATCCACGACCATGAAGGCGATCATGGGCGTCGTCGCCCCGGCGCGCGGTGATGTGGTCTACGAGGGCCGGTCGCTGAAAGGGGTAAGCGTCGCCGAGCGGGTGCGGCGCGGTATCGCGCCGGTGCTCGAGGCGCGGCGGCTTTTCCCGCGCATGACGGTGTACGAGAACCTCGAGATGGGCGCCTATACCCGCGGACAGGGCGCCGAATTCGAGGAGGATTTGCAACGCGTCTTCAGTCTCTTCCCGCGTGTCGAGGAACGGCTGAAGCAACTCGCCGGCACGCTGTCAGGCGGCGAGCAGCAGATGGTGGCGATCGGCCGGGCGCTGATGGCGCGGCCAAAGCTCCTTTGCATGGACGAGCCATCGATGGGCCTGTCGCCGGTCTTTGTCGAGCAGGTCTTCGACATCATCCAGACGATCAACAAGCAGGGCACAACGATCTTCATGGTCGAGCAGAACGCCAACATGGCGTTGCAGATCGCCCATCGCGGCTATGTGCTGCAGACGGGCCAGGTGGTACTCGACGGCCCGGCCGGCGAGCTGCGCGAGAACCCCATGATCCGCGAGGCTTATCTCGGTGAGATGAAGGTGGGCTGACTTCGTCAGCCCACCCCGCCGCACGGCGGCACTACGTCTCACGCCGGGCGATATCGATCCACTCGCGCTCTTGATTTCGATAATGGCGCGGCGAGCGCCGCGAGCGGGCGAGGATTTCGTCGAACAGCGCTTTCGCGGCATCACGGTCGCCGTGGCGCTGGAGCAGCAGCGCATAGCGGCAGCGCACCTCCTCGCCTGGCGCGTGGGTGACGAGCTGGGCGTAATCCTCGGCCGCCTCCTCGTCGCGCCCCAGGCCCTCGAGCGCCATCGCCTGCAGCAGCTGCGCCTCGACCGGCTGGTGGCGCGGGTTGGTCTCGCCCAGCTTGGTGACCGTGTCGAGTGCCAGCTCGTACTGGCCGAGGCCATAGGCCGCGCGTGCCATCCCCAACAACATGCCGGGATCATCGGCGTGAATACCGCTGAGGATGCCGCGGTAGAGCTCCATCGCCTCCTGGTGCTGACCGGCGGCGACCAAGGCTTCGGCGAGCAGGCGACGGTTATCGACGGTGTCGGCCTCCTCGAGCGCCTGCCGGCAACGGCGAAGCTCGCGGCCCGGGTCGAGCGCGCCGACCGCCGAGCGGCGAAAACTGCGCGCCGTGCGCGAGCCGAACAGGCCGGGCAATATCTCGACGACGACATAGGCCGCGGCCCCTAGCCCGGGCAGGAACAGCAGCACGTAAATCCACAGGAACGAGCGCCCGGTGCGCACGACATGGACGATGCAGATGATCTGCAAGAGCGGGATCAGCAGGTAGAGCATGGGCGACGTAAATGTAGCGCAGCTACAGATGGGTATTCCGTAGCCTTAACGCGTTTCCGACCACGAGCAGCGAACTCGCGCTCATCGCCGCGCTGGCGATCATCGGGTTGAGGAAGACGCCGGTGAACGGATAAAGCGCGCCGGCAGCGATCGGCACGGCCAGAATGTTAAAGACAAATGCGAAGAATAGGTTCTGCCGGATGTTGCGCATCGTCGCGCGGGAGAGCCGGCGGGCGCGCACGATGCCCATCAGGTCGCCTTTGACGAGCGTGACCTGGGCGCTCTCGATCGCGACATCGGCGCCGGTGCCCATCGCGATGCCGATCGTGGCTTGCGCCAGCGCCGGCGCGTCGTTGATCCCGTCGCCAGCCATCGCCACGACGCGGCCCTCGCGCTGCAATTGCGTGATCGCGGCGGCTTTGCCGTCGGGCAGTACCTCCGCGATGATGTCGTCGATGTCCAGCCCCCGGCCAATTGCGGCGGCGGTGTGCCGGCTGTCGCCGGTCAGCATCACGATCCGGATGCCGTCGTCGCGCAGCGCCGCGAGTGCGGTGGCGGCGCTCGGCTTCACCGGGTCGGCGACGGCGATAAGGCCTTCGGCGCGATTGCCAATCGCAAGCAGCATGATCCCCTCGCCATCCTGCCGGCGGCGTTCGGCCTCGGCGGCGAGCGGTGCCGGATCGATGTCCAGCGCCGCCAACAGCGCCTCGTTGCCGATCGCGATGCGCCGCGCCGCGATCGTCGCGACGACGCCCTTTCCCGGCTCGGCGCGGAACGCCGAGATCGGCAGAGACGCCAGCCCGCGCGCCGCGGCGGCGGCGACGATCGCCGCGGCCAGCGGATGTTCGCTGCCGCGCTCGGCGGCGGCGGCCAATTGCAGCAGGTGATCCTCGGTGGCGCCGCCGGCAATGACGACCGCGACGAGTCGCGGCTTGCCCTCGGTCAGGGTTCCGGTCTTGTCGATGACCAGCGTGTCGATCTTCTCCAGGAGTTGCATCGCTTCGGCATTTCTCACCAGCACCCCGGCACTGGCGCCACGCCCGGTCCCGACCGTGATGGACATCGGCGTCGCCAGGCCGAGCGCGCAGGGACAGGCAATCAGCAGCACCGAGATCGCTGCGAGCAGCGCATAGCCGAGCGCCGGCGGCGGGCCAAAGATTGCCCAGGCCATGAACGCGACAGCGGCAACGCCCAGCACCGCCGGCACGAAACGGCCGGCAACGGCGTCCGCGAGATGCTGGATCGGCGCGCGCGAGCGTTGCGCCGTGGCGACCAGCGCGACGATCCGCGCGAGCAGCGTGTCGCCGCCGACCTTTTCGGCGCGCATTACAAAGCTGCCGGTGATGTTGAGTGTCGCGCCGGTGACCCTGTCGTTCACGCCCTTGTCGACCGGCAGCGGCTCGCCGGTCAGCATCGACTCGTCGATCGCGCTTTCGCCTTCGGTGACGATGCCGTCGACCGGCACTTTTTCGCCCGGCCGCACGCGCAAGAGATTGCCGACCGCGATCTCGCCGAGCGGCACGTCCCACTCGCTGCGGTATGCGCCGACCAGCCGCGCGGTCTTCGGCGCAAGGTCGAGCAGCGCGCGGATCGCGCCGTCGGTCAGCGCGCGGGCGCGCAGCTCGAGCACCTGGCCGACCAGCACCAGGGTCACAATCACTGCGGCCGCCTCGAAATAAAGCGGCACGCGGCCATCCACATTACGGAACGCGGCCGGGAAGATCTGCGGAAACAGCGCCGCGTCGAGACTGTCGAGATAGGCGATGCCGGTGCCGAGCGCGATCAGGGTGAACATGTTGAGCCGGCGGTTCCTCAGCGACTTCCAGCCGCGCTGGAAGAACGGCCAGCCGCCCCACAGCACGACCGGCGTCGCAAGCGCGAGCTGCACCCACACGACCCCCGGAAAGCCAATCCCGAACATGCCGATGACGAGCAGCGGCAGGCTCAGCGCTGCGGCGACCCAGAGCCGGCGGGTCATGTTCCGCAACTCGGCGTTTTCGGCGTCGTCAGCGGCCGACAGCACCGGCTCCAGCGCCATGCCGCAGAGCGGACAGCTCCCCGGCGTCGCCTGCACGATCTCCGGGTGCATCGGGCAGGTCCATTGCTCGGCGCCGGCGGCCTCCGGGACTACCGTCCCCGGCGCGAGAAATTTCGCCGGCTCGGCGAGGAAACGTTCCTTGCAGCGCGCGCCGCAGAAGAAATAGCGCCGGCCGCGATGCGCCGCGCGGTGCTGCGCGGTCCCGGGGTCGACATTCATGCCGCAGACAGGATCTTTCTCCCCTCCGGCGCCATCATCATGATAGTGGGCGGGACGCTCGACGGCGGCGCTCATTCGTCGCCCGAATGCGTGTGTCGGTGGCCGGCGTCGTCGTGGTCGTGCGGGTGGGTGTGTCGCGTACCGTCGGCATGCTCGTGCTCATGCGCGTGGAACACAATCTCCAGCCGCAATCCGTACGCTTGGGCGATGCGAGCGAGCGTCTTGAGGCTCGGCACATGGTCGCCGCGTTCGAGGCGCGAGATCATCGACTCGGTCATGTGCAGGCGCATCGCTGCCTGGCGCTGCGTCTCGCCGGCTTCGACGCGCAGCGCGGTAAGTTTTTGCGCGCATTGGCAGGCGATCATCGCGTTTTCGTCGCCCGTCGCGCATTGGCAGCCAGGGCAGGTATGCAGGGCCATGCAAACTCACTTCGCAATTTTGCGAAGATTACATAGCAGGGCGATTGGGAACTGACAAGATAAGATCGTTCGTGCCCGGCTTCGGGCCGGGCATCCACGAACGACCCAGGCGTCGTTGAATTACGCGACCAGCCGGCGTTCGATGGCGGCGGCCTTGATCGCCTTTTGCAGCTTCTCGAAGGCGCGCACCTCGATCTGCCGCACGCGCTCGCGCGAGATGCCGTATTGCTGCGACAAATCCTCGAGCGTCGTCGGATTGTCCTTGAGGCGCCGCTCGCCGAGGATGTGGCGCTCGCGCTCGTTGAGGTGGGTCAGCGCCTTTTCGAGAAGGTCGCGGCGCAAGCCCAGTTCCTGGCGATCGCCGAGCATGGTTTCCTGGCTCTCGGTCTCGTCGACAAGCCAGTCCTGCCATTCGCCCTCGCTGTCGCTGCGCAGCGGCGCGTTCAATGAATGATCAGGGCTGGCGAGCCGGCGGTTCATGCTGATGACATCGGCTTCGGGCACGTCGAGCTCGGTAGCGATCTTCTTCAAATTCTCCGGCGACAGATCGCCGTCCTCGACCGCCTGCAACTGGCCCTTCAGCTTGCGCAAGTTGAAGAACAGCTTCTTCTGCGCCGCCGTGGTGCCCATCTTCACCAGCGACCATGAGTGCAGGATGTACTCTTGGATCGCCGCGCGGATCCACCACATCGCATAGGTCGCGAGGCGGAAGCCGCGATCAGGATCAAAGCGCTTGACCGCCTGCATCATGCCGACATTGCCCTCCGAGATCAGTTCGGAGAGCGGCAGGCCGTAGCCGCGATAGCCCATCGCGATCTTCGCGACGAGCCGCAGATGGCTGGTGACGAGGCGATGCGCCGCCTCGCTGTCCTCGCGCTCCTTCCAGCGCTTGGCCAGCATGTATTCTTCTTCCGGCTCCAGCATCGGGAATTTGCGGATCTCCTGGAGATACCGCGTCAGGCTGCCCTCGCCGGAAAGCGAAGGTACGGAAACACTTGGCATAGCCGATTTTTTCCCCTCTTGGCCGTACTCCTAGGAACGCGGCCTTGGGTGCTGCGTTCCTATACCCTACTAAAATAGTCAGCTTTCGTCCAGTTTAAAGTCTCTCTAAAGAGCCCAACAGCGATTTCATGTCGTCGGGGAGATCGCTGTCGAAGACGAGATATTCCCCGCTTGCCGGATGGCGCAAGCCGAGATGGCGCGCATGCAGTGCCTGGCGTGGAAAATACGCGGCCGTGGCGGCCGGAGTTCCTTTGCGGGCCAGCGCCCTGCCGTGCCGGCCGCTATAGACCGGGTCGCCGATCAGCGGATGCCCGCGCTCGGCGAGGTGCACGCGGATCTGGTGGGTGCGGCCGGTCAAGAGGCGGCATTCGATCAGCGCCGCGACGTCGCTGAAGGTGCGTTCCACCTTGTAGCGGGTGACCGCCGGCTTGCCGCGCCCGGGGGCGACAACGGCCATCTTCTTGCGATTGGTCATGCTGCGCCCGATATTGCCGGCGATCTCGCCTTCCGTCGGGAGCGGCACGCCCCAAACGATCGCGGCATAGGCGCGCGAGACGCGCCGTGCGGCGAAATCCGCCGATAGAACGCGATGCGCCATCTCGGTTTTGGCGGCGACGATGAGCCCGCTGGTGTCCTTGTCGAGACGGTGGACGATTCCAGGCCGGCGGACCCCGCCAATCCCGATGAGGCTGTCGCCGCAATGCGCGATGAGCGCGTTGACGAGTGTGCCATCCGGATTACCCGGCGCGGGATGGACGACCAGGCCCGCGGGCTTGTCGATGACGATGAGATGTGCATCCTCAAAACGGATATCTAAGGGAATCACCTGGGCTTGCGGTGTCGCAGCTTCAGGTTCGGGGAGGATTACGACGAAAGTTTGTCCGATTTTGACCTTCCGCGACGGGTCGCGGATCACATTCGCGTCATTGCTCCCGGCGCCCGCCGAAACCTGGCCGGACAGGATGAGCTGCTTGAGGCGGGAGCGCGATAGCTCGGGTAGATGCCGCTGCAAGGCGCGGTCGAGCCGTTCGCCGTCCGCGATACCCTCAATGGTGATCGCCGACCCTGTCATCGCGACGCCCGCATGAACCTGCGTTTTCTCAAAGTCCTTGTCGCGGCGATGGGCATGATGCTGGTCGCCGGAGTCCTGGCGCTGGCGATCGCGATCGCCGGTCGGCTGTCGCACCGCACGCCCGCCGCGCTGCCAGTCGAGGCGGTGACCGCGCCGCCGATCACACTGCCGCACGGCTCGTCGATCGAGAAAATGGGCACCAGCCCCGACCGAATCGTCCTCGAAGTGCTGCTCGCCGACGGCTCGGTCGAGCTGGTCGTGATCGATCTCGCGACGGGTCGTCTCGTCGGCACTTTTCCGCTCCGCGAGGCCCCATAGGCGAGCGTTTCGCCACCGCGAAATTTGTTCCGGATTTTTGCTTGCAATCCAGAAATTTGCGCGTATCTATCCGCGCGTTGACGCACTCGCACGTGCCTATGGCCCTTGGTGGTTATGCAACGACGTAACGCGTCCTTTTTGGCAGTCCGGCGGAAACGCCGACCCCGAGAGGGAGGTCGATATGGTTGCAATCCCTGTCTGGGCCATCGAGCCCTGCCCTGACGCCGTCCTGCGCGGCACCCGCTTGCGCGGCCGAGGCAGCCGGGTCACCGATCCGAGCAGTTTAAGCTAGCCAAAAATCAGCCGCGATACGGATTTCTCCGTAGCGTCGGCGGTTCTTGTGCATTCGCTTCGCAAAGCAACCGCTCCTTAGGGGGCAGGCGGCGCGACTTCGAATGATTTGGCTTCGGTTGCTGTTCGTAAAGGTACCCCATGCAATGAACAAGAAAATCGCCCGCTTTCTTGCCGACAATGTGCCCGCGACCCCGTGCCTCGTCGTCGATCTCGACGTCATCGGCAAGGCGTACGACACGTTGCGCCGCTATCTCCCGATCGCCACGGTCTATTATGCGGTGAAGGCGAACCCGGCGGCCGAGATCGTCGCGATGCTGGCGAAACGGGGCTCGAATTTCGATGTCGCCAGCATGGGCGAGATCGAGCTGTGCCTCGGCAACGGCGCGACGCCGGAGCGGCTGTCGTTCGGCAACACGATCAAGAAGGAGCGCGATATCGCGTCCGCCTATGAGGCGGGGGTTCGGCTCTTCGCCTTTGACAGCGAGGCCGAGCTCGAAAAGCTGGCGCGTGCGGCTCCAGAGGCGCGGGTGTTCTGCCGCATTCTCGTGTCGTGCGAGGGCGCCGACTGGCCGCTGTCGCGCAAGTTCGGCTGCACCCCCGAACTGGCGGTGAAGCTGCTGTGCCGCGCGCGCGATTTCGGCCTCGACCCCTATGGCGTGTCGTTCCACGTCGGTTCGCAGCAGACCGATCTTGGCCAGTGGGATGGCGCGGTGGCCTCCGCGGCGCGCATGTTCTCGCTGCTCGCGGCGGCCGATATCAACCTGCGCATGGTCAATATCGGCGGCGGCTTCCCGGCGCGCTACCGCAGCGAGGTGTCGCCGGTGCAAGCCTATGCCGGCGCGGCGACGGCGGCGTTGACCAGGCATTTCGGTAACCGGCTTCCCGAGACCATCATCGTTGAGCCGGGCCGCTCGCTGGTCGGCGACGCTGGCGTGATCCAGAGCGAGGTCGTGCTGATCTCCGACAAGGGCGACGACAGCGGCAAGCGCTGGGTTTATCTCGACGCCGGCAAGTTCAACGGCCTCGCCGAAACGATGGATGAGAGCATCAAGTACCGGATCGAGACGCCCGGCCGCGGCGGCCCAGCAGGCCCGGTGGTGATCGCCGGCCCGACGTGCGACAGTGCCGACATTCTGTACGAGAAGACCGAGTACAAGCTGCCGCTCGATCTCGCGGTCGGCGACAAGGTCGAGATCCTGTCGACCGGCGCCTACACCTCGAGCTACGCCTCGGTCGGGTTTAACGGGTTCCCGCCGCTGCGCACCTACTGCATTTGAAGCCCTGACACAAAAGCTCCGAGGCGATCGTCGCCCCGGAGTTTTTGTTGCCGCAACGGCAGGAAATGGTCCGGGAATGAGGTCCGGATGTAGGATCCGGCGATCCCGGCCCGGATCGACCGCCCCTGAGATAGCGGTCCGGACCTGCACAACCATCAACAAAATTCGTGCCAATCGCCGTGACACGCCGCCGAGCCGTTTTCGCGCATTTGGCAAAGTAGCACCGCCGCGTTTTTCGGCATTTGCCCAAGCTCTCGCCGCATCGGTTGCACGGAATATCATCCGGCGTTGCCCGAGGTGCAAATCGGCCCCTAGGATAGGCCCAGCAGGCGATGGAGATCGGGCGATGGCGCAACTGACCACCAGTGACGGCGTCAAACTCTATTACGAGGAGACCGGCAGCGGCCTGCCGATCGTCTTTGTTCACGAATTCGCCGGCGACAGTCGTAGTTACGAACCCCAGGTGCGCTATTTCTCGCGGCGCTATCGCTGCATCAATTTCAACGCGCGCGGCTTCCCGCCTTCCGACGTGCCGGAGAATTTCGAGAGCTATTCGCAGGCGCGCGCGCGGGACGACATCCGCGATGTGCTTGACGCGCTCAAGATCGAAAAAGCGCATATCCTCGGCATCTCGATGGGCGGGTTTGCGACGCTGCATTTCGGCTTTGCCTATCCCGAGCGTGCGTTGTCGCTGATCGTCGCCGGCTGCGGCTATGGCGCGGCGCCGGGCACGCGTCAGCAATTCCATGACGAAACCGCGCGCACCGCGGCGCAGATCGCCGACAAGGGCATGGCCGAGGTCTCGAAATCCTACGGTTCCGGCCCGACCCGTGTACAGTTGCGTAACAAGGACCCGCGCGGCTACGCCGAGTTCATGCAGCAACTGTCGGAGCACTCGACGCTCGGCTCGGCCAATACGATGCGTGGTGTGCAGGCGCGCCGGCCGTCGCTTTGGGACCTCGTCGACGACATGAAAAAGCTCGACGTGCCGACCCTGGTCGCGACCGGCGACGAGGACGACCCGTGCCTCGAACCGGGGCTGCTCATGAAGCGGCACATCAAGAGCGCCGCCCTCGTCGTGCTGCCCAATACCGGGCACGCGCTCAACCTCGAGGAGCCCGACCTCTTCAACCGGCTGTGCGACGATTTCTTCCATCAGGTCGAAGTCGGCCGTTGGCCGCGCCGCGATCCGAAGGCCGTGCCTGGCGCGATCCTCGGGATGTGACGTCAGACCGGGTGCTTCACCAGAAGCTCAATGCGCATCCCGTCGGGGTCACGAACAAAGAGCGCGGTGCCGTCGCTGCGCCCGACCGGCCCGCTGGCGATCTCGATGCTGGTCTCGGCGAGCGCGCCGATCAGCTCGTCGATCGTCGCATAATCCATGTCGAGGCACAGATGGTCGACTCGCTGCCGCGCGCCGTCACTCGCTGAAGATGGATTGCAGAAGACATTAAGTTCGGCGTTCCCGGCTTTCAGCACCGTCGCGCCGCCCGGCCGCCGCGGCCATCGCACGAACTCGAATCCAAGGCGCTCGTAGAACCGCAGACTGCGATCCATGTCGGTGACGATAAGGCCGATATGCTCGAGCGCCTTGGGCCGGAGCATGGTCGCTTACTCCACCGGCACAAAGATGCAGTTGCGGATTTTTTTCTCGACCGCCTGCGACAGGTGGCCCTTGCCGGAAACGTCCTCGACGAGGATCACCTCGCCGGCGCCGATGATGCGGGCCTCGCCATCGCTCGCGGTGATCTTCACCCCGGCGTCTAGGTTGATGATGTATTGCCGGCGCGGCGCGGGATGCCAGTCGAGGTCGTAGTCGGGCTGCACCTCGCGAAAGATGATCCCGGTCGCCGGCAGCCGCTTTGATAATTTGCCGGCGCGGCCTTCCTCGACCCATTCGATCTCGATATCGCGAAAATGGGTTTCGCCTTTGTCGTCGACGTAGAGATTGTGGACCCGCATTGCGGCGCCTCCTCGCTGATGCTTCGCCGCACTCTAGCGACGAACCCTCAACGGGCGCCAGTGTGGATCAACTAATGGTCGGCGGGAGCCGGAACACCCGGCGTGTAGCCTGGCTGCGGTGTACCGTAATACCCCGGCGGCGGTCCGTAATAGCCGCCGTAATAGCCTGGCGGCCCATAATAGCCTGGCGGACCGTAATAGCCCGGTCCGACAACGGCGCGCACGGGCGCGGTGGCGACCGTCGCGGCACCCGCCACAATCGCTCCCGCCGCGACAAAGGGCAGGGCCAGCAATGGCGGCCCGCAGCGCCACCGGCACCAGGCTGAGGCGTCATGCAGCGGCACCGCAGAGGCGCTGACGACAAGCAGGGCCAGAGCCGCTCCGCGAGAGTAGGTCATCGGTGTCTCCAAAATTGGGGGGCACGCTCAGGTAGGGGTACGCAAGCTTGATAACGATGGTTCCGCAATCACGCAACGCGTCCGTATCGTTTTATTATACGCAACGCAGCCGCTTGTGTCCCCGCCGTTCCTCATGCTGAGATTAAAAAAGCAAAGTCGCGCGAATGCGCTCGCGTCGCATGCGCGCGGGCGAGGGAGAAAACAGGCATGGAATTCGGCACGTTTATGGAATTTCCGCCGGTCGGCGGGGCGGGCGAGGCCGCCGCCTTCGATCAGGCGCTGGGCGA
>Ga0187784_10001552_pt1 | contig 18284 bp, 20 predicted proteins | sample 1015_SJ02_MP15_2_FD_132964 | JGI IMG/M metagenome (GOLD analysis project Ga0187784, IMG submission 132964) | Tropical peat soil microbial communities from peatlands in Department of Meta, Colombia - 1015_SJ02_MP15_20_MG | ecosystem: Environmental > Terrestrial > Soil > Wetlands > Peat | place...
GATCTGCCTACTTGGGCAGACCTTGCCCACTCGTTGCACTTCTGACTTCCGCTCAGTCACATCGGCAAAAACACGAACTTCTTGATTCTGTGGTCATTTCCGCATCTTCACTCATTTTGCTGAGCGGGATTGGCGTTGGCGCGGCAAATGCAGTGGTCCTGGTGCGCACATGCGCCAGCGACAGAGATCGTGAGCGTCTGCCTCGAATTCGCGTTTGCGACAAACAGCGGGACGGCTGCGGGCGCCGTCGGCGGCAGCGCTTCGGCTCCACGAGCCGCAGTGAGCTTTGCCGACGTTTGTGCCGCGAAGTATTCACCGCCCGCGCCGACTGCGGTCCCGACCATCGCAAGCGCGCTGGCAAACAGCGGAGCATTCACCGGCAAAACGGCAACAACCATTACCCCCAGCACTAAGGCTGCAGGAAAGAGCAGCGTCACCAACTTGCCCAACTTCTTCGAGGTGCCGCTGTCGCTGGCGGGACCTGCGCCAGAAATGCAGGTGCAAGTTTCGCTTCCATCACGGAACCAAGGTGTATCGATTTCATCGGTCCCGGGGAGCGATGCCTCCACCGCACATGCTGGTCTGCCGAGCAACGCGGGGTTGTCTGGGGTTCCCGCGTCCGGCCCGATTGCACAATCCGGTTTGGCAGTGCAATTCCCCGTAACCGGCGCCATCAGCGGACAGGGGACTCAGGTTTCTTCTCCGCCCGAAGTGCATGGGCAGGGAGAAGTACCGGTCGAAGCCGCGCCCGATTCAAGCTCGTCGCGACCAAGTTCGACGAGACCAAGCTGGACGGGTCCAAGTTCGGCGAGTCCAAGTTCGACACTTGCAAGTTCGACAATGGCAAGTTCGTCAAATGGAGGTTCTGCCGATCTGGTTTCGTTTGCTTCTTCTTTGGAATCTTCGGTTCCCCAGGTTCCGGCGGCGGCAGGAGAGGATTCGCAGGCGGCTTCGTTTTTCAATGATCAACCTTCGGGGACGCAGAACGATGGCGCTCTGAGTCAACCCATGGCCACACCCGCCTTATGGTCCACAACGCCAGAAGCAACAATTGCCGCGAGCACTTCGGCGCAGTTCCCGAGCCCCGCGAAGCCGGTCGCGCTTTCTTCAACGGACGGGGAGGATCCCCCCGCTGAGACGTCAGCCAACCCGAGTCTTGTGAAGATGTCGGATATGACTCCTGCATCCACTCAAGCCGGTGCAGTCGCCACCGCGCAAATCTTGCAGAATAGCGCGCCGCCTCCGGTCACGCTCTTTGCGGCTGCGCAGGAGAGCTTGCAGAACAGCGTGGCTTTTCCCGCCGTGGTTGCGGCGGCGAAGCGAGCAGCGAACGCAACGCCGCAGGGACTTCAGCCGGCAGCGCAGAAAACGCCTGCTGGGATCGCGAGGTTCGAACCGTCCGCTCTGACGGCATCCCTTCATTCGGCTGTGGCTCGCAGCATCGTGGAATTTTCCGACGAGAAGGTGGTTGCGCCGCCAGTCGCGACCGCGCCTCACTCTTCGGCTGGGGCAAACCTGCAAACCTCGTTCAGCCCGCCTGCCGCGTCACTCTGGGGCGACAGAGCCGCTGCGGATACGACTGCGAGCGCCGCGAAAAACACGGCTTCGGCTCCGGCGGCGGGCTCGGGTTCTGCGAATGCAGACGTGCAAAGCGCGCGTGGCAACAACGATGCCCAGTCTGGAGGTTCCGGGAACAGTTCGCCCGATGGGCGGCATAAGGAGACGGCGGCAACCGAGCCGGTCGTTACTGCCGGACAAACGGCTACCGGACAAACGGCTACCGGACAAACGGCTACCGGACAAACACCAGCTTCTGTTCCGATTCCGGTGGTAGCGGCGGTGGACCCGGCATCCGACGCAGTGCCTGCGCCCGCCGCTCCGCCGGCTGCGCCTCAGTCCGGCAGCGGGTCGTCGAACTCAGCCGAGGCCTCCGCCAACCGCCCGGCGGCGAATTTTCCGGCCGCAGCAACTGCGACGCCGGTGCAGATCGCGCAGATGGTGAACACTGCGGCGCAATCGGAGATGCGGATAGGGATGAATACGGCGAACTTCGGCAGCGTCGAGGTGCGCGCGGTGGTGCACGCCGGCGACGTTGGGGTGCTGATCGGAAGCGAAAAAGGCGATCTGCGATCGGCGCTCGCGACCGAGATTCCCGGCATTGCCAACACGCTTGAGCAGCAGAACCTTCGTCTGGCTCCGGTGAGCTTTCAACAACACGGATTCGCGTTCTCGAGCGACCTGTCTTCGGGCGGGCAATCGCAGGCGCGGTCGTTTTCATCCAAACCCAACTTCGCGACCGGCCAGCAGCCGGAGCCGGCAAGTGCCGAACCCGATCCGCAGCCGGAGCGGAGCAGGCCTACGAGCAGCAGGGGATTGAGCATTCTTGCGTAAAGGAGGACATTGTCTTGTCGACATCACCGATTGTTCCTAACCCGGGTTCGACCAGCGGAACGACGACCACCACGTCAAGCTCCGGAGTTCCGTCTTCGCAGAGTCTGAACACCATGTTTCTGCAGCTGCTGGTGGCGCAGCTGCAAAATCAAGACCCGCTGGACCCTCTGGATCCTTCGCAATTCGTGGGACAACTGGCGCAGTTCAGCGAGCTCAGCGAAGTGACGCAAATCTACCAATTGCTGCAGCAGGCTGTGCCGGGAGCCTCCGGTACAGGATCAGCATCAGGCAGTGCAGGTTCGGGCGGCGGCACGACTTCGGGGACGAACGCCGCCCCGACCGCCAACTCGTCAAACCCCATTTCCGCACCAGTCGCACAGCCCGCGGTTTCAGCGGCGGCCACGGCCGCGCAAGCCGCGATTCCAAACTTCACTTCCCCCGCAGCGCCGCTGCTCAAGCGCCAAATTCAAGGAGTGTTCTAAATGCCAAACTTTTCCATTCCGCTTTCCGGGCTGACCGCTGAATCGACTGCACTGTCAGCCATTGCCAATAACCTCTCGAACCAGAACACCACCGGATACAAGGACACTTCGGTTCTGTTCAGCGATCTGTTCTATCAGCAGCTGGGCACGACCGGATCGGGAGATCCCATTGAGGTGGGAGCCGGCACCGAAGTGCAATCGATGCCGTCGCTGTTCACGCAAGGCAGCATCGAATCCACCGGAGTGCCCACGGACGTGGCCATTCAGGGCTCGGGATTTTTTGTGGTGCAAAACGCCGACGGCACGATCAATTACACCCGCGCGGGCGATTTTTCGGTGAATCAGAACAACTACTTGGTGACCCCCAATGGCCAGCAGGTGCTGGGATATCCGGCGGTCAACGGCGTGGTCAACACCGGCGGCGCCATTGCGCCGCTTGAACTGGGAGCCGGCACGATCAGCCCGCCCACCGCCACCACCAGCGTGCAGCTGACGACCAACCTGAACGCCGCGGCGGGAGTGGGCAGCACCTACCAGACTCCGGTCGTCATTTACGACAGCTTGGGCGCCAGTCACACGCTCACCTACACATTTACGAATACGGGCCCCAACACGTGGAGCTACAGTCTGAGCCTGCCGCCGGGGGACCTCGCCACCAATGGCGGTACGCCGCCGACCGGAATCTTGGCCAGCGGCACGCTCACCTTCGACGGCGATGGAAATCTGATCGGTACCGCTGGAGGGGCGGGAACTCCCGCCTACGGTGCGAACAATACGGGGAATGGAACGGTTACCGGGCTGGGAGCGACGGGAGCGACAGTTGCGCAGACGATCACGCTGACGGCGACCAGCGCCACCCAGTTCTCCGTCGTGGGCTCGGTTTCCGGCAATTTAGGGACGGCCACGGTGGGCACCCCGTTCACTTCCGACCAGCTGGATTTCACCATCAACGCGGGATCGACGGCCTTTGCGGCCGGCGATACCAATACTGTGCCCACAACCCCGCTGACGCTGGGCAATATCACCGGGATCCCGATTACCGGCTTCGCCGATGGCGCAGCCAATCAGACCTTCAGCTGGAACGTGCTGAACGGCACGACACCTGTGGTAACCCAGGTGGCCGCACCCAGCAGCACTTCTGGGATCACCCAGAACGGCGCCGGCAGCGGCTCGCTGGTCAACTTCACCATCGGCTCCGACGGCACGATCACGGGATCGTTCAGCAACGGCAAGACGCAGGCTCTGGGACAACTGGCTCTGGCCAATTTCGCCAACCCCGACGGCCTCGAACTCGACGGCGCCACCGATTTCACACCCACCCTGGCCTCGGGGGCTGCGGTGAACGGTGTTCCGGGAACCGGCGGGCTTGGGTCGGTGTCGGGCGGAGCGCTGGAGCTTTCGAACGTCGATATCGCAACCGAGTTCGCCAACCTGATCGTCGCCCAGCGCGGCTATGAGGCCGACGCCAAGGCGGTCACGACGTTCGACCAGATCATGCAGGACACCATCGCCTTGAAACAGTAGAGACGGCGCGAGCAAGCGGCTCGGGTCGGGACGCATAGTTCGGCCTGAGCCGCGGCTCGATTCCAAACCGTTTTTCATGAGAACGGATTCATCCGGCATCCATTCAGGTTGCAAATCTTTTGGCAGAACCGCACGTGCACCTTGGGTTGTGAGCGGAAGTGTTGATTCCAGAAGGGCAGCAGGGAAAATTTCGGCTCCTCAACCCCCCCGACCTTAAGTGCTTTCTCTCGGACCTGCGATTGCTTTTTCGTAGGTGTGGCTGAACCGCAACCCAGCTCCTCCCCTGGTCGCCGAACACGGTCGCGCCGCATGCCGGTTTTCGCGGTCGCTTTGCTGGGCGTGGTCGGGCTGACCGTGTGGTACGGAACCAGCCGCGGCAAGACGGCGCCGACTCAGATGAGCGGCGCTGCCGCGGTGCGGTCCACGCTGCATCTGGAAACGTTCGTCTTGAACCTGGCGGATACGGATCAGAAATCCTACCTCCGCGTGGGCATTGATCTGGGATTGAGTCAGCCGAGCAAGCACGAAGAGGAGCCTCCGGTTGCCCCGGTGCGCGACACGATTCTCGGCGTACTCGGCGAGGCCAAAGTCGACGATCTGATGACCGCTGCGGGCAAGGCGAAATTGAAGCAGGACTTGCTGCGGGCGCTGCGCGACCGGGTGCCGCAGATCGGGGTCGAGGAAGTTTACTTCACCGAGTTTCTGATTCAGCGCTAGAACGAGACCATTTTCCAGGCCGCGACCAAACAGCACGCAGGAACAGATCGACGGCAACGGGAGGGAAATCGGGTTCCATGGCGGTTTCTGCGGTGCAAGCGGCGTCAGCTGAAGGGCCGGCGAAGATCCCGGAGAAGGATGCGGGAGCAGGCGAGGAAGCGCGCTGGCGGCCGGTGATGTGCCTGCCCTGCCGGCTCACGGTGGACCTGCCGGTTCCGCGCTTCAAAGTTTCGGATTTTCTGGCGCTGCGGCCGGGCGCCGTTATCGGCACGCGATGGGGCATGGCCCGCGACGTCCCGCTGCGCATCAATGGAACGGTGATCGGATGGGGCGAACTGGAGAGCTCGGCGGACCGAGTGGCCGTGCGGCTGACGGAACTGGCGTGAACCAATGGTTTGAGATCTCCCGCGAAACCGGAGGAGCACAACCGATGACGATGACACTTGCCAAGCCCAGGGCCGCCACCACGATGGACGGTTGGCTTTCCGGGCCGGAAAGCTGGGCCCGCGCTCTGTGGGCGTGGCTGCTGCGTCACAGCCGCCGCCCGCCGCGGTCTCTGCGGTTATGCGAAAGCCTGTCACTGGGCGACCGCCGGTTTGTGGCGGTGGTGCAATACCAAGAAGCACGCTTTCTGGTGGGGGGGACCGCGGCTTCGTTGGTGATGCTGGCCCGTCTGGACAATGACCGAGAAGATTCCATCGAATCCGAAACGATGGCCGAACTCGCGGTTGGTCCGGCCGCGGACGGAAAGGAGCGGCGATGTTGAAGGCGGGCGGGTACAGACGATGGATCGCGGTCATGGCAGGGCTGTTGCTGTCGCCCCCCGCCGGGTGGGCCGTTCCGTCCCATTCTCGGGGAAGCGCCGGGTTGAACTGGAGCAGTCCGTCCGGCGCTTCGGGCATGGTGCCGTGGAACATCGTGGTCTTGCTAACCCTGTTGACGCTGCTGCCGGCGCTGGTGGTCGCACTCACCCCGTTCACCCGGCTGCTGGTGGTCTTTCATTTTCTGCGCCAGGCGCTGGGCACGCAGACCGCGCCCAGCAATCAGACGCTGATCGGGCTGTCGCTGGTGCTGACCTATTTCCTGATGCAGCCGGTGGGCGCCTCGATTTACCAGTCGGCGGTCGTGCCCTTCCAAAAAGGACAGATTGACGCCTGGGCGGCCATCGACGCGGGCGCTTTGCCCCTGCGGCATTTCATGCTCAAGTTCGCGCGCGAGAAGGATCTGGCGCTGTTTCTGGAACTGGCCCAGGCGCCGCGCCCGGCCCGGCCCGACGATGTGCCCATGCGGGTAGTGGTGCCCGCCTACGTTTTGTCGGAACTCAAGACCGGATTTCAGATTGGGGCGGCGCTGTTTCTGCCGTTTCTGGTCATCGATCTGGTGGTGGCTGCGATTACGACCTCGATTGGCATGCTGCAACTGCCCCCGGTGGTCATTTCCACGCCGCTGAAAATCATGCTGTTTGTCATGGTCGACGGCTGGAGCCTGCTGGTGGGATCGCTGATGAAAAGTTTTTCCTGAGGAGGAGCAAGTGGGTCCGGACCACGTGGTCGAAATCATGCGCCGCACCCTGGAAACCGCGCTGTGGATGGGCGCGCCGCTGCTGCTGGTTGCCACGGTCGTCAGCCTGCTGATCAATGTCGCGCAGGTGCTGACCTCGTTGCAGGAAACCACCATCGCGATCGTGCCCAAGCTGTTTGCCGTGGCCGCGGCTGCGCTGCTGCTGATGCCCTGGATGTCGCGGCATCTGGTTGCGTTCACCCTGGAGGTGTTGTCGGACTTCCGCCCCTGGGCGCACTGAGTCGGCCGACAAAGCAGGGAAAGACGCAGAGGTCGGGCATGAACATCAACGGTTTTCAACTCGACCAGCTTCTGGCCGCGGCCGTGTTTTGTGGAGCGCGCGTCTCCGGGCTGATGGTGTTCTGTCCGTTTCTGGGCAGCGCGGCCATCCCGGCGCCGATCAAGGCTGCGCTGACACTGTTGATCACCGCGCTGCTGTACCCACGGCAGGCGCCGCTGGCGATGGAATTCGGGCCGTGGCAGTGGGTGGGAATCGCGTTGAGTGAAGCCGTGACGGGACTGATGCTGGGTCTGGCGGCGAATTTCATGATGGAGGCCGCGCTGATGGCGGGACAGATTCTGGGCATGCAGATGGGCTACTCGCTGGCCTCGCTGTTCGATCCCCAGACCCAGGCGGACACGCCCGTGCTGGGCACGTTCTACAGCCTGACGACGCTGCTGATCTTTCTGCAGATGGACGTTCATCACTGGCTGCTGCGCGCCGTGGCGGCCAGCTTCGCGTATCTGCCAGCCGGGCAGTCGGCGGCCAGTTTCGCCGGAGTGAATGAACTGCTGCACGCCGCGGGCGGCATCCTGCTCGCGGCCGCCGAGATCGCCGCGCCCGCGCTGGCGGCCACGCTGGTCGCCGACCTGGTCTTGGGATTTCTGGGCAAGGCGTCTCCGCAGCTGCCCGTGCTGTTTGTCGGGCTGGCAGTGAAAAATCTGCTCGGCCTCGCGGTCATGATCGCCGTCATTGCCCGCTGGCCCGAAAGTTTCTCGGCGCGCTTTGCCGCGTCGGTCGCATTGGGAGAACGATTGCTGCATCTGGCGCATTGAGCCGGGCGCAGGTTTGAGATTGCATGGCCGATCAGAGCAAAACCGAAAAGGCCACACCGCGTCGGCGGCAAAAGGCGCGCGAGCAAGGACAAGTGGCGCGCAGCCGCGATCTGGTCGCCAGCCTGGGCACCACTGCCGCACTGATCGTGCTGGCCTGGCAGCTGCCCGGGTTTGCCGCGGATTGGCGCGGGCTGCTTCGCCACGAACTGGAGGCGGCCGCAACCCACGCCGGGCCGCTGATCCCAGGCTGGCCGAACGGGCTCGTGGTGGTCCGCGGGCTGGCTCTGGCTGCCGGCCTGGGCTGGCTGGCCGCCCTTGCCGGCGGCGTGGCGCAGGGCGGGCTGGTGTTTGCCCCCACGTCGCTGGCTCCCAGCCTAAATCGCCTCAACCCCGCATCGCGCCTCGAGCAGCTGTTCTCGCTCGCAGCCGTCAGCCGCCTGCTGAAGTCGCTGCTGCCCACAGCGGTCATTGTCTATCTCGCTGCCGGGCTGGTGGCGCGCGACTGGGGAAGTTTTCTGGCTCTGCTCGCCGCCGGCCGCCACCGGCTTCTCGCGTTTGTGCTCGGCCGGATGTTCGAGCTGGCGTGGAAGGCCTCACTGGTGCTTTTGCTGTGGTCGGCCGCCGACTATCTGCTGGAGCGCTGGCGCCACGAAAACGAGCTCAAGATGAGCCGGCAGGACCTGCGCGACGAGTTCAAGGAAACCGAAGGCAATCCCGCGGTCAAGATGCGCATCCGGCGGCTGCAGCGGCAGGCGCGCCGCCGCCGCATGTTGAAAGACGTCGAACGCGCCGCCGTCGTCATCACCAACCCCACCGAGTTCGCCATCGCGCTCGAATTCAACATGCAGATGGCCGCGCCCGTGGTGGTGGCCAAGGGACGCAACCTGCTGGCCGCGCAGATCCGCGAAATCGCACTCTGGCACGGCATCCCGCTGGTCGAAAATCCGCCGCTGGCGCATGCCCTCTACCGCGCAGTCGAAATCGGACAGGCCATTCCGCCCAAGCTGTACGCGGTCGTGGCCGAAATTCTGGCCGCCATCTGGCGGGCGGAGGCGCGGGCGGCACAGAACGCCGCGCCGGGCGGCGCCCAAAATTCCGCGGGAGCGAGGTCCTAGCCGATGCCTGCGACCGCTGCTCAAGCCTCGACCAATGCGATCAAGCCGGGCCCGGCTGCCGAGTGGATCATGCCGGTCGCCGCCGTGGCGTTGATCTTCGTCATGCTGGTTCCGCTGCCTGCCCTGGTCGTCGACGTGCTGTTGGCGGTCAGCATCACGGCGGCCGTGCTGGTGTTGCTGTCGGCCATTCAGATTCTGCGCCCCTCGCAGTTTTCGGTTTTCCCCAGCCTGCTGTTGCTGCTCACCCTGTTCCGCCTGTCGTTGAACTTGGCCTCCAGCCGGCGGATCCTGTTGCACGGCAACGAAGGCGCCTCCGCCGCCGGCCACGTGATCGAGGCCTTCGGATCGTTCGTGGTGGGGGGAAATTATGTCGTCGGGTTCGTGATCTTCATCGCCTTGATCGCGATCCAGTACATCGTGGTGGCGCACGGCGCGGTGCGCACCGCCGAGGTCACCGCGCGCTTCACCCTCGACGCCATGCCCGGCAAGCAGATGGCCATCGATGCCGACCTGAACGCCGGGCTGATCAACGAAGCCCAGGCCCGCGCCCGGCGCGAGCAGATTGCGCGCGACGCCGAATTCTACGGGGCCATGGACGGAGCCGCCCGCTTCAACCAGCGCGACGCCATCGCCACCATTCTGATCACCGCCATCAACATCATCGCCGGGTTCCTGATCGGCGTCTTCCAGCTCAACATCCCGTTCCGTGAAGCGCTCAAGACCTACACCGTGCTGACCGTGGGCGACGGTCTGGTCACCATGATCCCGTCCCTGCTGGTTTCGATGGCCGGCGGCATGGTGGTCACGCGCGCCTCCTCGGACCAAACCCTTTCGGTCGATGTGGGCCGGCAAGTGCTTGCCCGCCGGCCGCTCATGATCGCCTCCGGGGTGATGCTCTCGCTGGCGGCGATTCCCGGCCTGCCCAAGTTCTCGTTCCTATTGCTGGCCGCGGGCACGGCGTTTCTTGCCTGGCGTTCACCCAAACGCCAGCCGGAGACTCCCGCCACGGCGGCGGCCGCAGCGGGGGCGGAGAAAAAGCCCGCCAAAGATTCAGTCGAGGACCTGCTCAAACTCGACGAACTCTCGCTCGAAGTGGGATACGGCCTGGTCGCGCTGGTCGACCAGAATCAAGGCGGCCAGCTGCTGGCCCGGGTCAAGGCCCTTCGTCAGAATCTGGCGCAGCAACTCGGCTTCATCGTGCCGCCGGTGCACATCACCGACAACGTTCGGCTGAAGCCGCGCGAGTACGCGGTGTCGCTGCGCGGGGTCGAAGTCGCGCGCTGGGAGATGCATCAGGATCACCTGATGGCGATCAGTTCGGAGGCTGCGCCGCGGCCTCTTCCCGGCGTTCCGACCAAGGAGCCCGCCTTCGGCGTGGCCGCCGTCTGGATTCCGGCGGCGCTGCAGAATCAGGCGCTGGCGTCGGGCTACGCGGTCGTCGACCAGACCTCGGTGCTGGCCACGCATCTGGCGGAGATCGTCAAGCGGCACGCGCATGAACTGCTCACCCGACAGGAGACCAAGCGTCTGCTCGACCGGCTGGCGGAAAGCCATCCCAAACTGGTGGAAGAATTGGTGCCCAAGACCCTCACTCTGGGCGAAGTGCAAAAAGTCCTGCAGCAACTGCTGCGCGAGCAGGTCTCGATCCGCGACCTGCCCTCGATTCTGGAAACCCTGCTGGACGTGGCCCCCGCCAGCAAGCATCCTGTCACTTTGGTCGAGACCGTGCGGCAGGCGCTGGGGCGCGCCCTGGTTCATCCCCTGCTCGGCGAAGGCGGAGGCCTGCGCGTGGTCACGCTCGATCATACGCTCGAAGAAGAACTCTCACGGTCGTTCGCGCAGCCCGTGCCCGCCGGTTCCGCCAGCCTGCAGCCGCCGTTTGCCCGGCGCATTCTCGAGGGACTGCGCCGTCTGGCGGGAGAGCAAATCGCTGTGGCCGCTCCGGTGGTGTTGTGTTCCACTCCGGCCCGCTATCACCTAAAGCGCCTGCTCGAGCCTTTCTTGCCCAAGCTGGTGGTTCTCTCGCCGCTCGAAGTTCCGCCCGTCGTCGAAGTGCAGTCGGTAGGGGTGCTGCGATGAGCCCTGAGAGCCAACAGGAAACGAGAATGCCATGAACAAGAACCATGCTGAAGCCTACACTGCCTGGCTCAGTCCCCAAGACCGGGACCGCATCCTGCTGGAGCAATTGCCCCAGGTCCGCTATCTGGCGCGCCGCATCCACGAGAGGCTGCCGCGGCATGTGCCCCTCGAAGATCTGGTGCACGCCGGAGTGATCGGCCTGATCGACGCCCTGAACAAATTCGACAGCTCCAAGCACGTGCAGTTCGGGTCCTACGCCAAGTTCCGCATTCGCGGCGCCATTTTAGACAGCTTGCGCGAAATGGACTGGGGACCGCGGGAACTGCGGCGCAAGGCGCGCAAGCTGGAAGAAGCCCACCGGAAACTCAGCCTGGAACTCAGCCGCGCCCCCACGGAGAACGAAGTAGCCACGGAGCTGGGTATGCCCCTGGCGGAGCTGCAGCGGCTCTTGGGAGAGCTCGACGGCCTCGAAGTGGGCAGCCTGCGGGTCGAGTCCCCGTGGGACGGCACGGAGGAAGACCTGTGCGATTATCTGCCCAACGCGCCCGAGGACACGCCCTTTTTCCGCTGCCTGCGCTCGGAGATGAAAGAGCTGCTGGCGCGCGTCATCGCCGAGCTTCCGGAGAAGGAGCAGCAGGTGCTGGCGCTGTATTACTTCGAGGAACTGACCATGAAGGAGGTGGGCGCGGTGCTGGGGATCGGGGAGTCGCGCGTCTCGCAGATTCACTCCCTGGCCGTGGTGCGGCTTCGTTCTCGCCTGGAAGAAATGATGAGCGGGGCGGGCGGACCAGCACGCGCCGCCGCGGCCGGAGGAAAGGGCTAGGCCGACTATGGAAAAAGTCCTGAACCAGGAGGAGATCGACGCTATGGTGCGGGCGGCGCGCAGCCGCGGCCGGGCCGAGGCCGTGTTGCCCGCCCAGCAGCCCGTGGAGCTCTGGGACGCGCGCCGAGCCGGACAAATCGGGCGCGAACAGTTGCAGGCCATCACCCGCCTGCACGAGGGCTTTGCCCGCAGCCTGACCGACGCGCTGGGCGCCTATCTGCGCGTAGTTTTTGCCGTCACGCTGGTTTCCGCCGAACATCTTGCCTACCGCGAGTTTCTCCAGAACATTCCGGAAACCACCTACCTGGCGTGCTGCCGGCTGGATCCGGCTGGGGTCGGGGCCGCGTTGCAATTGGACTTGAAAGTGGCCTTTCCGATCATCGATTTGCTGCTGGGCGGAGAAGGCAAGAGCATGGCGACCTCTCGGGAGATCACCGAGATCGAGGAACAGATTCTCGACAGCGTGGCCCGCATCGTGTGCCGCGAACTCGGGCTGGCTTGGCAGGCGGTATCGCTGGAAGTGAACTTCGAGCGGCGCCTGGGGACGGGCGAGGCGCAGCGCCTGATGCCGCCCGGGGAAAAACTCCTGTCGCTGAGCTTCGAAATCACCATGCCGGAGGTGCGCGGCGGGCTCAATCTGGCGGTCCCAGTCTCGGTGTCGAACGCCTTGTTGCGAAAGATTTCCGCGACCTGGGCGCAGCGCCGGCCGCAGGCGGCCGACGACGCGCGGCGTCGCCTGATGCGCCGCCTTCTCGATTGCCCTTTCGAGGCCGAACTCAGCGCGGCCGACGTTAGGGTGGCGGTGAGCGCGCTGAACCAGATCGCCCCGGGCAGTCTGCTCGGGTTCCGGCGCGGCGCGGGCGAACCGGCTGCCCTCGCCATCGCCGGCGTGGAGATGTTTCGGGCTCTGCCCGCGCGTTCGGAAACCAGCCGGGCGGCTAGGCTGCTGGAACCGATTTCAGCCCTGCCGGCCGGGGAGGAACCACGATGAGCGAAACCGCCGAACGGCCTGCCAGCGCGAGACACGTTGAGACCTGGGCTCAGATCCTGGGTCAGGTTCTGGGAGAGATTGCGGGCTCCCCGGTTCCCTCGGCCGCCCTGTTTGAGCCGCCAGCCCAGCTTTCCCCGGCAGCGGAGAACGACCTGTGGATCGTCGCGGCCTGTTCGGGCGGATTGCGCGGGGAGATGGGGATACGTCTTCCCTCCGCTGCGGTCGTGCATCTGGCTCAGATCTTTATGGGTGAGCCGCTGGTGCCCGGCACTGAGATGACCCCGGCCCACCGCGAAGCGGTGGTCGAGCTTCTGCGTCAGGTCAGCGGCTTGGTGGTGACCGCGATCAAGGCGGCCTGGGGCGAGGTGCAGCTGCGGCCCGAAGCTGCCGGCGGCCCGCCCTCGTGGCCGGCATCGTCGACAGCCTGGATTCGCATCGGGGACCCAGCCGCAGCGGCGTCCCTGGTGGAACTTCAGCTGAGCGCGGCGCTGACCGCGGCGTTGCGGGCCGAAGCCAGCGATTTTGTGCCGCCTCCCGCCCCCAGCAGTGCTGCTTGCTCACCCGGCATAAGTGCGCCGGCAAGCCCGCAGGCCAACCCGGTGAACCTCGACCTGCTGATGGATGTGGAGCTGGCCGTCACCCTGCGCTTTGGCAGCCGCCGCCTGCTGTTGCGCGAGGTGCTCGATTTGAATCCAGGAAGCGTAGTCGATCTGGACCGCCAGGTGGAGGAGCCGGTGGACATGCTGCTCGATGGACGAGTCGTGGCCAGGGGGGAGCTGGTGATCATGGACGGCAATTATGGTTTGCGGGTCACGGAGGTCGCTCCCCGGAGCGGCGCAAGCGCATGAAGTCCGCACCGATTTCGCCGGGACTCGACGGGCAGGGCTGGTGGCGGCACCTGAGGCAGGGCCGTGACCCACGCAGTTGTATTCACCGGCGCGGCCTCTGGCGCCGCCTGGGTGCGGCTCATGCGGCGGTCCGTCTGGAAGGCGCGCTCTACTGTGTTGACCAATGTCTGGAGCGCGCCCTGGCCGACGCCTTCCGCCAAGTTCGTTCGCTGCCTCCGCCGGCGGCCATCTCCCATCGCATTCCGCTCGGATTGCTGCTGCTCTCGCGCCAGCAGCTCAGCGGCGAACAGCTGCGCGCGGCGCTGGAGGCGCAGCGCGCCGCCGGGCGCGGCCGCATCGGGGAATGGCTGCAGGCGCTGGGATTCGTCAGCGAACAGCAGATCACAGCGGCGCTGGCAAGACAGTGGTCGTGTCCCATCCTGCGTCTGGATTCGCCGCTGCCGGGTATGCGGCGCGGGCCGCAGATTCCGACCGCCCTGCTCGAACGTTTCGTGATGATCCCGGTCGACTATATCGCGGCCACCTCGACCCTGCACCTCGCATTGGGCGAGGCGCCCGATTACAGCATCCTGTATGCCATCGAGAAAATGCTTGGCTGCCGCACCCAATGGTGCATGGCTCGGCCCAGTTTTGTGCGCCGCAGCCTGGAAGCACTCTCGGTCCGCCGCGGCGAAGGGGAATTCTCGCTGGCCTGCGAAGCGGACGCCGAATTCTCCCGCATTGTCCGCAGTTACTGCGCCCGTCTGGCGGCGTCGGAGGTCCGGCTGGCCGCCTGCGGAGCTTTTGTCTGGGTTCGTCTGCTCGGCGCATCCCGGCCGCCGCTGGACCTGTGGATGCATCCGCCGCAGGCCACACGGTCGCCTTCGTTTTCCGAACTGCCGCCTTTGTCCGCCAACTAAAGTCGGCTGCACCTTCGCCCGATATGAACAGTGGCGGACGGGCCGGAGGCCCGCCAGGGGTCCGGTTCGCTCGCCCCAGGGGATCTGCGTCTCATGGATAACATTCGCGCTCTTATCGTGGACGATTCCTCGGTCATGCGAAAAATCGTGGAACGATCCCTGCGCCAGGCTGGACTGGGCCTCGCCAAGGTACTCGAAGCCGGCAACGGAGCCGAGGCTCTGGCCACCATGCAGGCCAACCGGGTGGATCTGATTCTATGCGACATCAACATGCCGGTGATGGATGGGCTTGAATTTGTCCGCCAGCTTGCCTCGCTCGAGAGCGCCAAAGGCGTTCCGGTGGTGATGATCACCACCGAAGGCAGCGAAGGACACGTGATGCAGGCGCTCTCGGCTGGGGCGCGAGGCTACATCCGCAAGCCGTTTACTCCGGACCAGGTGAAAGAACAAGTGCTGCCGGTTCTGGAGAACAAATCGTGACCGCTGCCGGCACCTCGCGTTCTACGACGCCCGCAAGCCGCGAAGGCTGGCTTCCCATCCTGGCATTGGCGATGCGGGAAGTGTTCGAGCTCATGCTGGCCTGCTCGCTGGAGGTTCCGGGCGTACCGCCTCAGGAGGAGGGGCTCAACATCACGGCACTGGTGGGGCTGGCGGGCCATCTCTGCGGAGTGCTGTCCTTGCGTTGCAGCGCGAAGTCGGCCGCCCACATGGCTTCCCGCATGCTGGGCACCGATCCGGACAATGCCGGGCCGGAGATGTGGGATGCGGTCGGCGAGATTTGCAACATGGTGGCGGGTACCTTCAAGAACAAGATCAGCGGGCTGGGCGACGGATGCCTGCTTTCGGTGCCCACGGTGATTAGCGGCACGGACTACAACGCCCATTCCATGGTCAGCGACAACCTTCAGGCCGCGTTCTTGTTCGAAGGAGAGCCGATCATTCTGTCGCTCGAGATTCACGGGTAGAGAAGCTTCGAGGACCGCGAGGTCGCTGGGCCATCCGGCTGATTCGGCCCTGGCGGTGAGCCCGAGGGAAGGTTTTGCCGGGTTCGGGTTTGCCGCTCCCGGCAAGTTTTTCTCCCATCCAGCCTGCAATTCCCGTCGCCGCCCCAGCTTCGATTCTGTTCGCCGTAGCCTCCCAATAGATTGTCTCGAAACCGGGAATGGCCTTCTTCTCATGCGCTATGGAATGCCGCTTGCTTCAGTTCCTCAAGGAGGGCTGGTATGGACAGCGGATATTACGCAGCCTGTGCCGGGCTGGCGGCGCAAATGCAGGCTCTCGAATTAGTCGCCAATAATCTCGCCAATCTTGGAACCGCCGGTTATCGCGGCCAGCAGGCGACGTTTCGTTCGCTCGTGGCCGGCCGGGAAACCGTGGCATGGAATGCGGTGAATGCCGCGGTGAACGACTTCGGCGTGCTCAGCGGCAGCCGTGTGGATCTGGCTTCCGGCAGTCTGACGGCAACGGGAAATCCGTTTGACCTGGCGGTCGCGGGCAAAGGCTTTTTTGTTGTCCAAGCGGCAAGCGGGGAGCTCTATACGCGCAACGGCGGTTTTCACCGGACCTCCGAGGGTCAGCTCATGACGGCGCAAGGCGAGCCGGTTCTCGGCGAACAAGGCCCCATCAGTTTGCCGGAGGGGGCGGTCACAGTCAGCTCAGACGGAACCATTTCGGTCGACGGCGCCGTGGTGGCCCAGCTGCGCTTGGCCGAGTTTCGGCCGGACACCAGCCTTACAGCTCAGGGCAACGTGCTCTACAGCGCGCCGGAAGGTTCAGCCCTGCCGGCGGCCGCATCTTCGATCCGTCAGGGCATGCTGGAAGAGTCGAACGTAAGCCCGGTCGAAGGCGTGGTCGAGCTGATCACCATCCAGCGAAACGCGGAAATGATGCAGCGCGCGCTCAGCCTGTTCGACAGCCAGTTCAACCAGACCGCGGCGCAGGATTTGCCGCGCGTCTAGCCGGTTCGACCGGAAAATCTCTGCGGAGGGAGACGCATGATTCGCGCACTTTATACCGCCGCCAGCGGCATGGCCGCCCAGGAAACCAACCTGGACAATATTGCCAACAACCTGGCCAACTCCAGCACCTCGGGCTTTCGCAGCCGGCGTTTGCAATTTGAAGATCTCATTTATCAGAACCTGATCATGCCCGGGGCGGCGGCCACACAACAAACCACAGTCGTGGCCGGACTGCAAATCGGCTTGGGCACGCGCTCGGCCGCGTCGGAGGTGATTCAGCTCGAAGGGGACTTCACCCAAACCGGCAATCCGCTCGATCTGGCGATCCAGGGACAGGGATTCTTCCAAGTACTTTTGCCCGATGGCCAGACTGCGTACACCCGCGGAGGCAGTTTCCATCTCGACGGGCAAGGCAATCTGGTCACGCAGGACGGCGATCCGGTGCAGCCCTCGGTCACCATCCCTGCCAATGCGACCTCGGTGACCGTCGGCCAGGATGGGACGATCAGCGTCACCCTGCCCGGCCAGACTGCGGCCCAGCAGGTGGGCGCGCTGCAGTTGGCGTTGTTTGCCAATCCCGGAGGTCTGAACTCGACCGGCAGCAATCTGTTTCTGGCCACCACCGCCTCGGGCGACCCCATTGTCGGCGCCCCGGGCGGAAGCGAAGGGTTGGGATCGATTCAGCAGGGGATGCTCGAACAGTCCAACGTCAGCGTGGTCGACGAGTTCGTCAACATGATCGTGGCCCAGCGCTCCTATGAAGCGAATTCCCGCGTGGTCAACGCCGCTGACCAGATGCTGCAGGATATCAACAACCTGGGACGCTGACGCTAGCCGCCCAGACGTGACCTTTCGGAGGATCATGTTTTCCCGCGAGCGCCTCTTGATCGCCGCCTGTGCCGCCAGCCTTGCGATCGGGATGGGCTCGTGCCGGGCGCAGGCCCCTTGCCAGGTGAGGGTGCCCGAGAGCGTCGAGGTTCCGGGTGAGCGCCTGTCGCTCGCGGATCTGCTGGCGCCCGACACCTGCCCGGAACTGCTCGGGGCAGCGTCCCAAGTTCGGCTCGGCTCGGCTCCGCTGGCCGGCAGCGTGCGGGTGATCGAGGGACAAGTGGTGCGGAATCTTCTCGAAGGCCTGGGGTTGCAAGGCCTTGGGTTACAAGGCCTGGGGTTTCGTGGGGAACTCGAACCCAGCCGCTGGTCCGCGCTTCAGGTGCCCGAGCGAATAAGCGTGCGCCGCTCCGGCGGGCGCGCGTCGTGCGCGGAAATCGCCGCGCGGATTCCCGGCGCTCCCGGCACCTCGCGGTTATCGATGGTCGGCGCGGCTTCGATCTGGAAGGCGGATGACACCGCGGGCGGGTTGCACCCAGACGACTGTGGCGCGGCCGGCCGCATTCTGCCGGGAGCGCAAATGGAAGTGATGGAGGCGCACTGGGATCGCACTCTGCGCAGCCGGATTGTGCGGGCGCGCTGCGCTCGTCCCGACGACTGTGTGCCTTTTGTGATCCGCGTCAGAGATGCGGCCGGGCCTGAGGTTGTTCCCGCAGTTGCGGGCGCGGCAATCGCTCCGCGCGCCGCCGCCAAGCCGGCCGCCGACCGGGCAGCACGTAGAGACCAGAGCACTGTGGTACGCCCTGGAGAGGCAGCAACTCTGGTGTGGAATCAGGACGGAATTGCGCTCGTCGCGGCCGCGGTTTGTTTGGACAAGGGAGCCAAGGGCGACCGGGTGCGGGCTCGCATCGCCAACGGCGGCAGTGTGGTGCGCGCGATTGTGGAGGAAAAAGGAACCTTGCGCGTTCCGGAATGAGCCGCCAAGGTGGTTGACAGAGGAAAGACATTGGAGC
>Ga0187784_10001553_pt1 | contig 18284 bp, 17 predicted proteins | sample 1015_SJ02_MP15_2_FD_132964 | JGI IMG/M metagenome (GOLD analysis project Ga0187784, IMG submission 132964) | Tropical peat soil microbial communities from peatlands in Department of Meta, Colombia - 1015_SJ02_MP15_20_MG | ecosystem: Environmental > Terrestrial > Soil > Wetlands > Peat | place...
AACGAGGCGCCGAAGGTGCCCAACGCAATAGCGCCGGATGCGACCGGTCTTCCGATCGATCCGAGGACCTACGTGATCGGCCCGGAGGATATCCTCAACATCAAAGTCTGGCGTGAACCCGATTTTACGGGCCCCAAAGGCGTGCGGCCGGACGGCAAGATTACCATGCCGTTGATCGGCGACGTGCAGGCGGCCGGTCTCACTCCGGAGCGCCTGGCCGACCAGCTGAAGCAGGGCCTTGCCGAGTACTTTTCCAAGGAGCACCCGCCCGACATGACCGTTGAGGTGCTTCAGGTCAACAGCAAGAAATACTCGATCACCGGCGGCGTCAACCGTCCGGGCACGTATCCGCTGGTGGTAACCACCAAGGTGTTCGACGCGATCAATCAAGCCGGCGGATTCCGCGATTTCGCCAATGAAAAAGACATCCTGATTATCCGCAACGGCGGCAAGCGCTTTCATTTCAGTTATAAAGATTTCATCAAAGGGAGAAAGCTCGATCAGAACATCGAGCTCGAAAACGGCGACACGATCGTCGTGAAAGAATAGCGAAGGGTTCCTTAAAAAGAGTTCCGACCATGCAACCGACTGAAACCTACAGCACTCCCCGGCGCGCTTTGGACGTCGAGGATTACATCGATATCCTGCGCCGTCACAGGGGTTGGATCTTCGGGCCCTTCCTGCTCTGCGTCGTCGTGAGCGTGGTGGGCGTCTACATGTGGCCCGACAGCTATGTCTCACAGGAAGTGGTGAAGATCACGCCGCAGCAGATTCCGGAAAGCATGGTCCAGTCTTCCATAAATCAGGCCATGTTCGACCGCATCAGCTCGATGGAGCAGGAAATTCTGAGCCGCAACGAGTTGACCAACATCATCCGGAACTACGGTCTGTACCCGCGCGAAATCAGCCGAATGCCGGTGGAGGACGTGATCGAGCTGATGAAGAAGAACATCAGCATCCTGCCGGTAACCGGAGCGAATCCGAACAGCGGCGGCGTGCGCACGATTCCTGCTTTCGCGATCCAGTTTTCCTATTCCGACCGGCTCCTGGCGCAGAAGGTGGTGCAGGACCTTGGGGCGCGGTTCATCGATGAAAATATCCGCAACAGCACCAATCGGACGTTCCAGACGACGCAGTTCATGAAGGATGAGCTCGATCAGGCCAAAAAAGAGTTGGACGCGATCGAGGACAAGCTCACCGCTTTCCGGATGAAGAACAACGGCAAGCTCCCGGACCAGGTGCAGAGCAACGTGCAGCAGGTGAGCGCGCTCCAAAGCCAGGTTTACGCGCTCAACGCGAACCTCAGCCGCGCGCAGCAGGATAAGCTTCAGATCGAGGCGACGTTGCGAATCCTCAAAGATCAGCAGACCGAGATCAATAAGCAGCCTAGCGACGTGATGAACGCGGAAGTCGCGCAGAAAAACGAGAAGCTCGCCGAAGCGGATAAAGAGGTTCAATATTGGGACGACACCCTGCGGGTCCTGCGCCAGAAATACAGCGATAACTACCCGGACGTGCAGACCGCCGCCGGGCGTCTGGCTGTGGCCAAACAGAAGCGGGATGAGATTGAGAAGGAAGATATCAGCAAGAAGGCCGAATCCAAGTCCTCGCCGGCTCCCAAGGTGGTAAACCAGCAGGTGCTGCGGGAGCAGCGCGATATCGACGCGCGCATTCGCCAGCTGCAAAGCAGCAGCGAAGCGAAGGATCTGGAAATTCAGGAAACCACCAAGGAACTCAAGCGCGCTACCGACGCGATTAAATCGTACGAAGCGCGTCTTGAAACCGTCCCGCTCGGCGAGCAGGAATATGGCGACCTGGTGCGCGACCGCGATCTCGCCAAGCAGAAGTACGTAGACCTGGAGGAGCGGCTGGAGAAAGCCGAGCGCGCCGAAGCGATGGAACAGAGAAAAGAAGGCGAACTGCTCGAATTGCTCGATCCGGCATCCCTGCCGATGACGCCGACCGAGCCCAAACGCCCGCTGGTGATCTCCGTGGGCGCGGGTATCGGGTTGCTGCTAGGCATCGTTATTGCGGGCGCGAGAGAGATGAAGGACACGTCGCTCAAGAACCTGAAGGACGTGCGGGCCTACACCCAACTGTCGATTCTGGGCAGCATCCCGCTGCTTGAGAACGATTTCGTAGTGCGCCGCCGGCGGCGCCTAGCGTGGCTGGGATGGACTACCGCGTGTCTGGCAGCCGTGGTGATCATGGCGGGCTCGGTGGTGTATTATTACGTCGCCAATTCCCGATGAGGATTTGAAAGGGACCCGGAGGAAACCGAATGAGTCGAGTACATGATGCGTTGCGCCGCGCGGAACAGGCGGGGATGCTCTCGCCGCCGGCGAACCGGTCCGCCGGGGAGGCCCGCTCCGCAACCGTAGCGGTGGATCCGGGACCCAACCTCGCAGGCCTCCTGGATCGGGTGGAGGAAATTCCGTTCCATACCGCTCCCGATTCGCTCCTCATCGACGTCTCGCGGCCGCACGAAGCGCCGATGGAAGAGTTTCGCACCGTGCGGACCCGGCTGAACCACATGAAGAGCCTGCAACCGATTCACACCCTCGTGGTGACCAGTCCGTCGCCGGCCGAAGGCAAGTCGCTGTCGGCGGCGAACCTCGCACTGGCCGAGGCTCATCTGGCTGGCAACGTGACGCTGCTCGCCGACTTCGATTTCCGCCGTCCCATCGTGCACACCCTGTTTCAGACCGAGCGGAGCCCGGGGATCACCGATTATCTGCTGGGAAAGGTTCCGTTACACGAGGCGATGCGCAAACTCGCGGGGACCAACCTGTATATCATGCCCGCCGGCGAGGCCGTGATCAACCCGCTGGAGCTGTTGAATCTGCGGGAAGTGAAGCTCATGCTGGACCGGCTGCCGACCCTGTTCAATTGGATTATTCTCGACAGCCCGCCGCTGCTGTTCGCGGCCGACGCAAATCTGCTGTCCACGCTCTGCCATGGAACCTTGCTGGTGGTACGCATCGGGCACACCACTATCGATTCGGTGACGCGCGCCATGCAGTCGTTGTGTAACAACAACGTGCTCGGCATCATCGTCAATGGCGCCCGCCGTGGCGAGCTGTACAGCAAGTACACGTATTACCACTCCTACTACACGCCCAAGGACGAGAAGAGCGATACCTATGGCGAGATCGTGGAGCCGCCGGACGAGCAGTCCGCTTCGGATGCAGCAGCTCAGCCGGCAGCGTCCGACGGCGAAAATGCTTCGTCAAAAGAATAACGGGAGTATGGCAGCAGGCGTGCTCCTGCGCTCCCGATGAACCGTCGCCAAATTCTGTCGTTGCCGGCAGCCTGGCTTTGTTCCCGTCTTCACGCGGAGCTTGACCCGGACGCAAGGCTGAAAATCGAGGCGATGGCGCTCGATTTGGGCCCCAAGAAGACGGTCCGCACGGTCGCCTATAACGGCCAGGTTCCCGGCCCGATTCTGCGCGTCAAAGAAGGCCATTCCTTCACCGTCGACGTTTCCAACGACACCCCGGATCACGAGTTGGTCCATTGGCACGGGTTGCATATTCCGCCGGAAGTCGATGGAGCGCACGAAGAGGGCACGCCCCCGGTTGCGTCTAACCAAACAAGGCGGTACACCTTCATCGCGCGACCGGCGGGAACGCGCTGGTATCACAGCCACAATACGATGACCGGGAAAATGCTTCATCGAGGCACTTATACCGGCCAATTCGGATTGCTCCTGGTCGAACCGGCCAGCGATCCCGGCCGCTACGATCTTGAGGTCCCCCTCATGATGCATGAATGGGAACCGGAGCTGGTGGACGACGACATCGAATACAAATTGTTTTCAATTAACGGGAAAATGCTCGGCGCGGGCGAGCCGGTACGCGTTCGTCCGGGACAGCGGGTGTTGTTCCGCATCGTGAATGCGAGCGCGACCACTACCCACCGCATCTGGCTCCCGCTGCATTCTTTTCAGGTACTGAGCCTCGACGGAAATGATCTTCCCAAGCCGGCCACGGTACCCGTTCTCGAACTTGGGCCGGCGGAACGAGTCGACGCCATCGTCGAAATGGATCATCCCGGCGTCTGGATGCTCGCGTCGACGCGCGAAAAAGACCGGGCTGCCGGAATGGGCGTCGTGGTGGAGTACGCGGATCAACAGGGCCCGCCCCGATGGTCTCCGCCGCCCCCCTTCGAATGGGATTACACGCTATTCGGCGAAACCAAGACGCATCCGGAGCCGGATGGGCGCTTTCCAATGGAGTTCAAGGAAAACTCCGGTTCAGGCAAGTGGACCATCAACGGAAAATCGTACCCGCATACCGAACCGCTCAGGGTCAAGGAGGGCCGGCGCTACCGGTTGATCTTCGACAATCAGAGCGCGATGGCGCATCCGGTGCATTTACACCGGCATACTTTTGAGATTACACGCTTCGTCGACAAGCCGACCTCGGGAGTATTTAAAGACGTGGTGATGGTACCAGGCTGGAAGAAGGTGGAAGTGGACTTGGTCGCGTCGAACCCGGGGCCGAGCCTGTTCCACTGCCATCAGCAACTGCACATGGACCGGGGATTCATGACCTTGATGCAATACTCGGACTGAAGCCGGGCGCGTCACCGGGCTTGGGATAAGCAGGAGGCGCGCCCGTTCTAGCTTATTTGGCTTGGATCGACTCCACGTACTTGGTGAGATTGTAGACGCGCTGGGCGAGCATGCTGTTGTCGGTGCTCATCGAACGGAACACATCGCCCCAGATCGGCATGTCGCGCGAACCATGGGCGGCGACCACGTCATCGCCTTTGATGAACCGGGAGACCTTCGCCTCGGGGAATTTCCCGCCGTTGTGCGCGCTAAGCTGGGTCAGGTCCGCAGGAGTCTTTTTCAATGCGGACGCGGCTGGTCCATTGCCGACCCCCGACTCGCCATGACATGCCGCGCAATATTCGATGAACATAGCCTTGCCGGAAGCCGGGTTGGTGGGTTTGGGCGGAACCTTCTGAACCACAGCCTGATAGGCGCCGCACAAGGTCACAAACATCACGACGAACGTGAGCGCGGTAATGATTCGAGTCAGCATCGGGGGTCTCCTTTTTTCAACTACTGGGTCGTTTACTTCGCAAGCATAATGCATGTGTGGGCCCAAAAGCAAATGTTTAAATTTTGAAGAGATGAGTGGTTTGGCGCAAAATCGGTCTGCGTCAAATGACTCGAAAACTGGGTGAGGAGACGACGCGAGTTTCAGAGCACGTCGGCGAAGCCGTGCTTAAGGTGGCGGAAAAATAATCCTCCGGCAATGAAGACTCCGGCGCAGTAAACTGCCAGGATCCCGAGCTCATGCCATTGGGGCCACTGAGGCGAGAGCAGCCGCTGCCGGTAGGCGTCCACGATTCTGGCCATCGGATTCAGCGCGATCACGGGCCGGAACCGCTGGGGAACCGACTGCTCATTGATCATGATGGGCGTCATCCAGAACCACAGGGTCATCACAACGGTCACCACTTGCGCCGTATCCCGGAGATACACGTGGAGGCTCGACGCGATCCAGCCCACACCCACCCCGAGCAGCCCGACGAATACCATGTAAACCGGCAGAAGCAGGACCATCGGGCTCAGTTTCCCTTCGAAAATCACGGCGCAAGCGATAGCCAGCGCCAGGGCGATCAGGTGATGGATCAGCGAAGACGAAAAAATCGAAACCGGAATCACCTCCGCCGGGAAAATCGTTTTGGTGATGAGATTCGACTGCTCGATCAGAGCGCCCGCCGAACGAATCACCGTATCCTGAAACAATAGCCACGGCAGCATTCCGCAAAAGACGAACATCCAGTAATTCGACGTCAAGGATCCGGGCGGCAGTTGGATTTTGGCGCAGATCGCAAACACGAAGTACCAGCTCCACAAAAGCACCAGGGGATGGACGACGCCCCACAGCCAACCGGCGGCGGAACCGATATAGCGCTGTTCAAAATCACGGCGCACGAGCTGAAAAATCAGCGTGCGGCGCTCGATCAGATTGCGGAGAAAGTGGCGTCCGGGAATGCGTCGCATGCCAAGAACCTATGCTACGAGTGTACGACTTGGCTCGAATACACTCAATAACGTACACTCAATAAAGTAATGCGGTTTTCCGCCCGCGCCGTTGTTCTCTTGACCGCCTGCTGGATGCTCCCGGGGCAAACCGCTTCGAAGCGGACCGTCGGGGCCGCCGCGCAGGCCGAAGCCGATCCCCCCGATAAAGGCCCGAGGCTGGAGGCTCCTTCGTCGGAACGGTTGACGTTCAACGTCGAATGGCGGCTGATTGAAGCGGGCACGGCCGTGATCGAAAGCGATAAGCGCCATGCGCAGTTGAAGATGGAATCGGCGGGAATCGTTTCGACATTGTTCAAAGTGCACGACCTGTATTCGGTGAATTTCGACGACCCGTTTTGCGCCACCAGCACGATGATGGATTCGTTCGAGGGCAAACGCCATCACGAAACCAGGGTCACTTTCGATCGCTCTCAGAATCACGCGACGTATCTGGAGCGCGACCTGCTCAAGGAGGTCGTCCTGCACTCCGACGAGATTGCGATCCCGAATTGCGTTCACGAGGTCATCACCGCGTTCATGAAACTGCGGACGATGAACGTCCCGCCGGGCCAGTCCACTCAGCTTCCTTTGAGCGACGGGCGCAAATCGGCGCCGGTCAAAGTGGAAGCGCAGGAGCGCGAGGCGGTGAAGACCCCGGCCGGCTCGTTTGAAGCCATTCGTTATGAGGCCAACATGCTCAACGGCGTGATCTATTCGCGCAAGGGACGAGCGTTTATCTGGCTGACCGACGATGAGCGGCGTCTGCCGGTGCAGATCCGGCTGCGAATGCAGTTCCCCATCGGAACCGTGACGCTGCAGCTTGCCAAGGAGGAACATTTCTGATGAAAGGAGCCGGAATCCTCGCGGTGCTGATGACCGCGCCGGGCTTGTGGGCACAAGCGCCCGAGGCGCTGCTTTCCTCGCAAGACGTGAATCAGCTTTGCAAGCGTTCGGTGGATCTGATGGAAGCCGGCGGAGTGGTGATTCCGGATCTGCAGCGCGCCTCGGCGCCCCTCATCGAAAGTGTACGGCAGGCGTGCATCCAATTGCAGCAACGTGCGGGATCGGGTCAGGCGACCTATCTGTTTATGACCAATCTGCACGCGTATCTTTCGCTGGCGGATGCGATTCCGAAGCCGTATCCCTATCCCGATGCGGCGCGCCGGCAGTTGGCGGAACTGCGCGACGACTCCAACCGTCTCGATTCGCATTTCCGCGCCCTGCTTGATTCCAAAGACGCCCAACTCCGGACTGCGGACCGCGATAATCTCGAACGCTACGCGGAGGTGAACAGCAAAGTCCCGCCGCCGAACCCGTCCCGGCCGCGGGTGGTTTTCCTGGGCGACTCGATCACGGATTTATGGCGCCTCAACGAATATTACACCGAAAGCGATTTCATCAATCGCGGAATCAGTGGGCAAATCACCGGGCAGATGCTGGGCCGGATGAAAGCCGACGTGATCGATCTGCATCCGGCGGCGGTGGTGATTCTCGCCGGCACCAACGACCTCGTGCGACAGATCCCGCTGACCGTGATCGAGAACAATTACCTGATGATCGCCGACCTGGCAACGCTCTATAAAATCAAAGTGGTGTTCGCGTCGGTCACGCCGGTCAGCGATTATCATAAGAACGTGAATCCGGCTTATGAGAATACGACCGATCGCCCGCCGATTTTCATCTCCGCGCTAAACGAATGGATTCAGAAGCTTTGTGAGCAGCGCGATTATGCATATTTGAACTATTTCTCGGCAATGGTGGACGCCTCCGGCCAGATGCAATCGGATTTGAGCGACGATGGTTTGCATCCCAACGCAAAAGGCTACCGGGTGATGGCGCCGCTGGCGCTGAGTGCGATCGAAAAGGCTTTGGGGAAGGCAGCGGCCCCGGCGCCGCCATCGAAACCCGCCAAACGGCGCTCCCCGTCTAAGTAGGTACGGCAATGCGACGGATGTTACCAGTCTGCCTGTTCGTGGCGATGTCCATCGCCGCGCTCGGGCAGCGGGAAATGACCGCCGATCAGGTGATCGCGTTCATCAAATCATCCATCCAGTTGCATCTGGACGACGTCAAGATCGCCACGTACCTGAAAAAAATCAAGCTGAGCGATCAACTGGAAGACCGTCGCGTGGAGGAGTTGCAGGGGATGGGCGCCGGTCCGCGCACGATCCTCGCATTGCGCGCGATGAGTAAATCGTCGGCGAGCCTGCCGGTAGCCGCGCCTCCGCCGCCCGAGCAGCCAAAACCGACCATTCCTCCGCCCAGCCCGGAGGAGATCGACCGTATTCTGCGCCAGGTGGTCGACAACGCCCGCAGCTACGCCGATAATCTGCCAAATTACCTGTGCGTCCAGGTCACTCGGAGGCACTACGATCCGACGGGCTCGGAAAACTGGAGGCTGCACGATACCATTCAGGAGCAGGTCAGCTACACCGATCACAAGGAAAACTACAAGGTGGTGATGATCAACGGCCAGTCGGTCGCCAACGTGGAGCACACCAGGCTGGGCGGATCGACGCTGTCGGGCGATTTCGGATCGATTTACGCCGAAATCTTCGACCCCGAAACGGCGACCGAGTTCAACTGGGATCATTGGGCCACGCTGCGCGGGCGCAGAATGTACGTGTTCGCCTTCCATGTGCCGCAATCGCGCTCGCACTTCACCATCGCGGCGGGGGAAAGCCATCGGGTGATCACGGCGGGCTATCACGGCCTGATATACGCGGATCGCGCGACCAACGCCGTGATGCGGTATAAATTCGAGTGCGAGGAAATCCCGCCGGATTTTCCGGTGAAAGACGTCCGGCTCGACGTGAACTTCGATTTTATCGACATCGCCGGCCAGAAGTACGTGCTTCCGCTCAAGACCGAAGTGTGGTCGCGCGACGGAAGGTATATGACCTGGAACGAAGCCGAGTTCCATCTGTATCGCAAGTTTGGAACCGAGTCCACCATCACGTTCGATACGCCGGATCCGATTCCCGAAGATCAAACCAAGGAGCAACCGGCGGTGCCCGATTCGAAAGACGCGACACCGCCGGCGACGAAAAAACAGCCATGAAACGAGCATGCCTGCTGCTGATGTTCGCCGCCGCGCTGTTTGCGCAAAGGCAAATGACCGTGGCGCAACTGACTGGCTTCATCAAATCCTCGGTGGAGCAGAAGCTGGACGATAAAGAGGTCGCCGAAGTATTGAAGAAAACGCAGCTGACCGAGCGGCTCGATCAGAATACGCTGGGGCAACTGATGATGCTCGGCGCCGGGCCGCGGACATCGGCCGCGCTGCGCGAACTGAGCGAAACCTCGGGGAGACTGCCCGCTCCCAAGGCTGCGTCCGACGCTCCCGCTCCTCCCGCCGCTGCTGCGCCGCCTCCGCGAACCTACGCAACGCCTGCTCCCGAAGAGCAGAAGCAGATTCTCGAACAGATCCGCGATTACGCGATGAACTATACGGAGAACTTGCCGAATTTTATCTGCGATCAGGTCACGCGGCGGCAAATGGATCCTTCCGGCACCGGCAATCAGTACCGGCAAATGGACAAGCTCCAGGAGCAGCTCACCTATTTCGATCACAAGGAAAGCTACAAGGTGATGGCCGTGAACGGGCAGATGGTGCAGAACAAGGACCACAATAAGCTCGGCGGCGCGACGTCGTCCGGCGAATTCGGCAGCGTGATGGGAGAGATTTTCGCGCCGGAAACCGAAACCGAGTTTCAATACGCGCGGCTCGGCAAGCTGGACGGGCGCATCGTGAACGAATTCGATTATCGCGTCCGGCAGCCCCTGTCGCACTACAGCATCACGCATGAAGGATCGAACCGTACGATTATCGCCGGGTATCATGGCCGCATCTGGGCCACCCGCGACAGCAACACCGTCATGCGCATTACGCTTGAGTGCGAGGACATCCCGCACGATTTTCCTATACAGGAAGTTTCGCTCGATCTTTGGTACGACGTGACCAAGATCGAAAATCAAGAGTACGTTCTACCGCTAAAATGGGAGTTACACTCTCGTGAAGGGAAATACCTGGTATGGAATTCCGCCGAGTTCGCGCTGTATCGCAAGTTCGGAACAGAAACGAGCATCACCTTCGATTCGGACGAGGACTCCAAAGATCAGAAGAAGGATGAGGCTGGGAAGCCTCCGGTAAAGAAGCAACCGTGAAACTCTCCATTTTTCTACTGCTGGCGATGGCCGGCGCGGCGTTCGCACAGGACTCGGACCCTGACGCCGCGGCGCAGAAACAGATCATCGCCGACGTTCGGGCGAAGGCGATCGAATATCTCAAGAACGCGCCGAACTTCAGTTGCACGCAGGTGATGCGCCGCAACGTGGACGCGAGCGGTACGAACACAAAATGGAAGCTGGTCGACACGATTCATGAGCGGCTCACCGTTATCGGCCAGAAGGAAGAATACGAGGTCCTTTCGATCGGCGGGAAGAAGCCCGGCAATCCCGAGAATCGGCCGCCCGGATTGATGTCGCTCGCCGAATTTAACGCCCTGCTCGCCGACGTTTTCGATCCCAAGGCGAAGGCCGACTTCAGTTGGGGCAAATGGGACTCGCTGCGCGGCCATCGAGTCCATCAGATCGCCTACAAGGTGGTTAAAGAAAATTCCGCGCTGACCATCGGCAAAAAAGATCTGACCGTGGGAATGATCGGGCTGATATTCGCGGACGCCGATACGGGCGAAGTATTGCGCATCAGCAACATCACCACCGATATTCCCTCGAAGTATCCGGTGCAAGCCGTGTCGATGGATCTGAATTGGGAATTCATGAAGCTCGGCGAGCAACTGGCGCTGGTTCCGATCAAAGCGGACATGCACGAAAAGGACGGAAAAAGCCTGGTGTGGAATGAAATCGAGTTCCGCGACTTCAAACCCGAAACGTTGAAGAAGACTTCCCGCTAGTCGCGTCGACCCAAAGCCCAGCGTCGCGAGAGTCTGTGTGGAAACAGCGATTTTTACCCCCGGTCATGACTTCCGGGGCTTGCTCGGCCCTTGCCGCTCAACGGAACAGCCGGTATCTCCGGGGCGAATATAGGTTCAAGCGTCCCGCATCCGTTCGATCATCAGAGCGATTATCGCGTGCGCACCGGCGGCGCGCCGAAGGTGACCTGGGCGTCGCGAACTTCTCCCGAATTCTCCACCGTCGCTTTCGCCTCGAATCCCGGATTTTGCGGCGTGCCAAACCGCAGATCGATGAGCTCGACTTCCGTTCCGCCCTCAACGGGCGTCGTTTTCCAGAACGGAAGCTGGCAGAACTCACCGAAACCTTCGAATGCGTGCGTGCGCTTAGCCGCCTCAATCGCGGGACCGGGCGGCGCGGGATCATCCAGCCGGCCCGCCGACGGGTCAAACGGCTCATTGAGACTCACCGGGACAATCTCCACGAAGTTGTCGCCTTCGACGATCCCCCGCCAATACAGTGGAGTCCAGCGGCCGGGAACCGCGGTGAGACGGCGCGCGACCGATCCATTGTATAGACGCGCATTCATCACTGCGATGGCGCGCGTGTGCATGGTGAACCTGGCGCCTTCATAAACCGAAACGGTCAACAAGGCGAACCAGGCCCAGCCGAGCTTCGGGCCGGAGGTTTTCCTCGAGCTGATTTCGCCGGTCACCAGCCCCGCGAGTGCGGGCGCGGCGAGAGCCAGCAGTAGAATCAGCCAGATCCAGGGATCGACGATGTCGGTCTGATCCAGGCGCAGCCAGCGCGAGGAAAACGGAAGCAACAAACGGATGCCGTACGCATTGGTCCAGTCGAGCGCAAGGTGGCTGAGCACGCCGAGCAACGAGAACAAATAAGCGCGGGTGGAAAACACCGCGACGATGGCCAGCGGGATCAGCGCCATCACCGGCGCGAACGCCAGCGCGTGGGTGTAGCTGCGATGCCATTTAAGATAGGAAAGCGTCCCGCCGGCGAGCGATACCGCATCGACATCGGGGACATTCGCGGCGATCACCATAATGAGCGCCGCGCGCGGAATTTTCCTATCGATTCCGGCCCGCGACATCATCAAGCCGACCAGAGTGTGCGTGACGTTATCCATAGTTGGGTGGAACCAGCAGCGTGAGCGCGGCGGGGACGATCTCGAAATGCGCCGGCAGGCGGCCCGCGTATTCGCCGTCGACCTGCACGTGAACGTCGCCGGTCAGCGATACGTTCCGGGCGCGCAGCGTGTGGACGCCGCTCATCTTCTGCACGGTCTTGGTTGCGACGCCGGCCATGTACCAGAGATAGCGCAGAGGATTGGAGCCTTCGAAAATCACTACTTCAAAATCGTCGCGCAGCAGCGATGCGCCGCTGGCAATTTCAAGGTCGCCGCCGTAGTTGCGGACGCGGCTGGTGAGAACAAATCCGGCTCGATATTTTTGCCCGTCGATCGAGGCTTCGCACTGCGCGACGCGCTGCGTCACGTGGCCGAACCCCGCCAGCCAATAGCTGAGCTTGCCTGCCTGCGCCTTCAGCTCCGGATCCAGATCGTAGACGATCTTGGCATCCAAACCGGCGCCGGCCATCGCCAGAAAATGTCTCCCGGCGCTGCCCCCATTGCACAATTTTCCGAGCGCGACCCGCCGCTCGACGCATCCCACCAGCCCGTTGATCGCCCGGCCTAGGCGCGACCCTAAACCCAGTTCCATCGCCAGAACGTTCGCCGTTCCGGCGGGAAGAATGCCGAGCGTAGCTTGGGAATGCACCATTCCGTTCACCGCTTCGTTGATGGTCCCGTCGCCGCCGAGAGCGATAATGAGGTCGGCGCCGTCGGCGACCGCGCGGCGAGCGATTTCGGTCGCGTCGCCGGGCCCGGAAGTGGGCGCCAGGCGCGGCCGCAGGCTCGCACGAGCCAGAGCTTCGGTGGTACGTTGTAGAATACGTTCGGGGTTGCGCCGGAGCTGGCCGGCTGCGGGATTATAGATCAGGACCGGCTGCTGATATGGTGCGATTCCTACAGTATAACGCCCAACGCCAAGCCACGTGAGCGCCATCTCCAAGAGAATCGAAGACTTGCGCGAAAAGTTGCGCCATCACGAGTACTTGTATTACGTGCTCGACGCTCCAGAAATTTCCGATGCCGAATATGACCGATTGATGCGCGAGCTCGAAAGCTTGGAAGACGCGCATCCGGAATTGGTCACGCCGGATTCTCCGACCCAGCGTGTCGGCGGGAAACCGCGCGAGGGATTCGTCAAGGTCGCACATTCGAGCCCGATGCTGAGCCTCGACAACGCGCTGGGCGAAGACGAGCTGCGCGCGTTCGATCAGCGGGTGAAGAATCTTCTCCCCGGCGAGGAGTTCGCCTACGTCGCGGAATTGAAAATGGACGGTTTGTCGCTCGCCGTGCACTATCGCGACGGGAAGATGACGCAAGCGGTGACGCGCGGCGACGGCGTCATCGGCGAAGAGGTGACGGAGAACGCCAAAACCATTCGTTCCATCCCGCTGCGGCTGAAATCGAGCCTCGCGAATTATGAAGTGCGCGGCGAGGTGGTGCTGAATCGCCGCTCGTTCGAAAAAGCGAATGCGGAACGCGCCGCGGCCGGGCTTCCCGTGTTCGCCAATCCGCGCAATGCGGCGGCAGGATCGCTACGCGTGCTGGACCCAGCCGTCACGGCCTCGCGCCGGCTCGATTATTTTCCCTATTTCCTGTTCACCGGCGGTGCACCCGCGCTGCCGAGCCAGTGGGAATCGCTCGACAAATTGCAGGAACTGGGGTTCCATGTGAATCCGCGGCGCAAGTTGTGCCGCGATATTGAGCAACTGATCGCATTTTGCAACGAATGGGACGAGAAGCGCGAGTCGCTGCCGTTTGAAATCGACGGCGTGGTGGCGAAGATCGATTCGGTGGAGCAGCAGAATCGATTGGGATGGACGGCGAAAGCGCCGCGTTGGGCGATCGCGTATAAATTCGCGGCGCAACAAAAAGAAACTGTGGTCGAGAATATCGACGTGAATGTGGGCCGGACCGGCGCGCTTACGCCGGTGGCCTTTCTGAAGCCGGTGAACGTCGGCGGCGTGATGGTATCGCGCGCGACGCTGCATAACGAGGATGAGATCGCGCGGCTCGGCCTGGAAATCGGCGACAGCGTTCTGGTGGAACGGTCGGGCGACGTCATCCCGAAGGTGGTTCGCGTCGTCAAACAAGGAGCGCATCGCCGCGCGTTCAAAATGCCGCGCGAGTGCCCGGAATGCGGCCGCGAAGTGGTGCGCGTCGAGGGCGAGGCGGCCAGCCGCTGCATCAACACGAACTGCCCGGCGCGATTGAAGGAATCGATTCTGCATTTCGCGGCGCGCGGCGTGATGGACATCGACGGAATGGGTGAAGCGATCGTCGATCAGCTGGTCGACAGGAAGATGGTGCGGAACGTCGCCGATATTTACCGGCTGACCGCCGGAGCGTTGATCGAGCTCGAAAGGATGGGCAAAAAGTCGGCGGAGAAGTTAATCGCGAACATCGAAGCGTCGAAGCAGCAAAAGCTGCCGCGAATTTTGAACGGGCTCGGCATTCCGTTCGTCGGCGAAAGAACCAGCCAGTTCCTGGCGGAACACTTTGGCAGCCTCGACGCGATCAGGGATGCGAGCGAAGACGAGTTGCAGAAGGCCGAAGAAGTGGGGCCGAAAGTCGCCGAAAGTATCCGGCGGTTCTTCCATGAGGAGCGTAACCGCGAATTGATCGAGCGGCTGCGCAAGGAAGGATTTTCGTTCGCCTACGAGGTGAAGAAGAAAGCCGGTGGACCGCTCGCCGGATTGACGTTCGTGCTCACCGGAACGCTGCCGAATCTGGCGCGCGAGGACGCGAAGGCGCGCATCGAATCGGCGGGGGGCAAGGTCACCGGGTCGGTCAGCAGGAAAACGGATTATGTCGTCGCGGGTGAAGACGCCGGCTCGAAACTCGACAAGGCGAGGGAGATCGGAGTGAAGGTGATCGGCGAAGCGCAGTTGCTGGACATGATCGGATGAAGCGCCTTCGCGCACTGGCGGTTTCCTGGGGCCCGCTGGGTGTATTTCTGTTCGCCATCATCGATTCGGCGGGCGTGCCCAATCCCGGCGGTACGGATCTGTTGTTGCTGGCGGTCACGATCGCCGACCCGTCGAGGTGGTTGTTCAACGCCGGTCTGGCGGTGCTTGGGGCGTTCATCGGATCCTTCATCTTCGTCGAAATTCTGCGCCGCGGCGGCGAGCGCTACCTGGTGCGGGCAACGTCCTCGGGACGCGGCCTGCGTTTTCGCGATTGGTTCCGGCGCTATGGACTCGTCACCGTGTTCGTTCCCGCCCTATTGCCGGTCCCGTTGCCCTACAAAGCGTTCGCGGCGTGCGCGGCCGTGATGGGCGTCAGCCGCGTGCGATTTCTCGCGGTGGTGATGGCGGCGCGCATTCCGCGTTATTTCGGCCTGGCGTATCTGGGCGCGACCCTTGGGGCGGAATCCGGCGACTGGATCAGCGCCCATCTGTGGCAGTTCGGCGTGGCCGCCGCGGTTCTCTTCATCATGCTGTTCCTGTTGATTCGTTTTTCGGCGCGGACGCGGACTGAAGATCTGTCACGCTGAACCCTTTCGAGCGGAGGCGGGTTAAAATGGAGATACAAGATTATCGTGGTTGCGATTCAGTCCATTACCGATGAAATCGCGGAGCTCAAGCAGTCGCGGCGAGCCGTGATTCTTGCCCATCATTATCAGGAACCCGAAATTCAGGAATTGGCCGATGCGGTCGGCGACAGCCTGGAGCTGGCGCGCAAGGCCCGCGATTTCGCGGGTGACGTGATCGCATTCTGCGGCGTATGGTTCATGGCCGAGACGGCGAAAGTCCTCAATCCGGAGCGCATCGTGGTGGTACCGGACCGTCACGCCGGATGCAGCCTGGTCGATAGTTGTCCCGTCGATCAGCTTCGCGAGTGGCGCGCGGCGAATCCCGGATACACGGTGGTTTCCTACATCAACACCTCGGTGGAAGTGAAGGCCGAAAGCGATATCCTGTGCACTTCGAGAAACGCGGTGAAGATCGTCAACTCGATTCCCGCGGATCGGCCGGTTCTGTTCCTCCCGGACATCAATCTCGGAAATTATGTTCGCGAACAGACCGGGCGGACCAACATGAAAATCTGGCAGGGCGCCTGCATCGTACACGCTACGTTTGCGGCGCGCAAGCTGAGCCAGGCCCGATCGGAGCGTCCCTCTGCGCTGGTGGCCGCGCATCCGGAATGTCCGCGCGACGTGCTCGCCATGGCGGATTTTATCGGCTCGACCTCGGCTATCGTCGACTGGTGCGCGGCGCAGGACGCGCCGGAGTTCATCGTCATGACCGAGAGCGGCGTGCGTTACACGCTCGAAAAACTGGCGCCGCGTAAGAAATTCCACTTCATCCCGAACGAGCAGTGCAATTGCAGCGAATGCCCGTACATGAAGCGGAATACGCTCGAAAAGCTGCGCGACGCTCTGCGCGAGCTGCGCCCGCGCGTGGAGCTTGCGCCGGAACTGATGGAGCGCGCCCGCGCGCCCATCGAAAGAATGCTGGCCGTCCGATGACGCCCCTGGTCGACACTTTCGGCCGTTTGCACGACAACCTGCGGCTCAGCGTGACGGATCGCTGCAACATCCGCTGCTTCTATTGCATGCCGGAAACGGACGTGAAGTTCCAGGCGCGCGAGCGGATTCTCACTTTCGAAGAAATCGAGCGTTTCGTGCGCATCGCCGTCACGCTGGGAATCCGGAAATTGCGCATCACCGGAGGAGAGCCGCTGGTGCGAAAGGACCTCGCGAAGCTGGTGGCGAAGCTGGCCTCGATCGAAGGCATCGAGGACCTGGCGCTCACCACCAACGGAGTGCTGCTGGCCGATCAGGCTCGCGAATTGTACGACGCGGGATTGCGCCGGCTCAACGTTCATCTCGATACGCTCGATCGCGAGCGGTTCAAACAAATCACGCGCCGCGACGATCTCGAAAAAGTTCTGTATGCGCTTGAGCTATGCCGTGAAATCGGATACGGCCCCATCAAGGTCAACGCCGTCGCCGTGAAGAATCTGGTGGAGCCCGACATCGTTCCGTTAGCCCGTTATGGACGCGAGCGCGGCATCGAGATTCGCTACATCGAATTTATGCCGCTCGATTCGCAAAACCTGTGGGATCGGGGGCGCGTGCTGCTCGCCGACGATATCATCGCGATGATCGAGCGTGAAATCGGTCCGCTCGAGGAAATTCCGGACCGCGATCCTCGCGCGCCGGCCACCGAGTATCGCTTCGCCGACGGCGTCGGCAGTGTCGGGTTCATCGCCTCGGTGAGCCGGCCGTTTTGTCTGAACTGCAATCGTCTGCGGCTGACCTCTGACGGCAAGATTCGCTACTGCCTGTTTGCGATCGAAGAGACCGATGTGCGCGATCTGCTGCGCGGATCGGATTCCGACGATGCGATTCGCGACGCCGTGCGCTCCGCAGTTCGCGCCAAGTGGATCGGCCACGAAATCAATTCCGTGAATTTTGTTCCGCCGCCGCGGCCGATGTACTCGATCGGGGGATAAGCCCTTAGCAGCGTCGCCTCGCGACGATTTCGGCGGACGCCTTGCGATGCGCGGGGTCGCGCGACGCGCCTTCGTGGAGGTGTAGAATCTCCCAGCCTTGAAAGTAATCCGCGAGTTCTCCCGGACCCAAACAATGATCCAAACGGTGTTCGCCTGGCGATTCGCCCGCTTCCGCGATATGAACGATGGCGATGACGATCCCGCCCGCGGCTACTCCGCGCTTGACCTGCTCGAACAGGTCGCGCTGAAGGTAATAACAGATCAGGATCAGATCCCAGCTCGATTCGGCGATCGTAAATTCGCCCTTTTCGAGGTTCGCCGTTTGCGCGACGATCGGCAAATCACCGGCGCGAGCGCGCAATTTTTCTATCGCAACCGGGGAGCCGTCGACGGCGGTGACCGACCAGCCATTGGACGCGAGCCAGCACGCGTTCCGACCGGTGCCGCAAGCCAGATCGAGCGCGCGGCCGGGCTTCAAATGGCGGGCTGTCTCGATAACCAGTGGAGTCGGTGCGTTCGATTGTTCTTGACACCGATAGCGCTCATTCCATGCGGGGAGATCCATGGGAGGGCGAGTGTGGCGGCGCTTGCCGCCACACCCATCAAAACGAGAAGGGAAGCGCGAGGACCGGCGAAATCTACTCGAGGGCGCCGGTCGGTTTGGGCTGCGGCGGACGCATCAGGTCCATCGCGCTCACGTTCAACGGAACCGCGACGTCGAAG
>Ga0187784_10001555_pt1 | contig 18271 bp, 14 predicted proteins | sample 1015_SJ02_MP15_2_FD_132964 | JGI IMG/M metagenome (GOLD analysis project Ga0187784, IMG submission 132964) | Tropical peat soil microbial communities from peatlands in Department of Meta, Colombia - 1015_SJ02_MP15_20_MG | ecosystem: Environmental > Terrestrial > Soil > Wetlands > Peat | place...
CTGGCATACATCTTCGACCGCGTCCTCGGGATCCCACAGGTCGGCTCGTCCAGCAAGCCCGTTCGAGCCGACCGCGCCCGGCCACCGAAGAAGCGGAGCCGCGCCTGAACGACGCGTCGGCCCCAGTGCCGCCTCCCTCGCTCCACGCTTGACAAGCACTGAGGGCAGGCCTGACGAGCACCGTTGGCAGGCTTGACAACCATTGTCGGGACGTGTCTAATCGCGGACGACCGATCACTTAATCTGGTTAAGCCATCACCCTCACGGATCCCGTGCAGGCGTCATCGTTGCGAACCGAGTGCCCCGGGGGGGGCGAAGGGGGGAACCATGCATCCATTTCGCAGCAAGTACTCGGCCAGGATCGGCCTCACCGGCGGCCTGATCGTCGCCCTCATCGGCATCAGCGGCATCGCCACCCCACCCGCCGGCGCCCAGCCCTCAGGGTCACCGATCACCATCGCACTCGTCACGAGCCTGACCGGGGTGGCAGGCTCTGAGTTCGCCGCCACCCCCGCCGGGTTCGACGCCCGCATCGACCTCCAGAACGCGGAAGGCGGGGTGAACGGCCACAAGCTCGTCCCCATGGTCGTCGACGACCAGACGACCAACACGGCTGCCGCCACCCAGGACGCCCTGGCCAAGGGCGCCTTCGGCCTCGTCAGCGTCGACCCGCTCTTCTTCCTGGCTGCCAAGTACCCCCAGGAACAAGGCGTGCCGGTGACGGGCTCCTACCTCGACGGGCCCGAATGGGGCGAGCAGCCCTACACCAACATGTTCTCGTCAGACGACGGCAGCGTCGACCCCGTGTACCCGGTGAACACCTTGATCAGCTCGTTCCTGCGCGCGCACGGTGGCACCGTGCTCGGCAGCTACGGGTACGGCATCACGCCGACCTCGGCCCGCGCCGCCAGCGAGGTGGCCGACGCCTTCCAACGTGAGGGCGGCACGGTGGGTGTCCTCGACACGTCGGTCCCCTTCGGCACCGTGGACTTCACGTCCACCGCGCTGACCGCCAAGGAGAAGGGCGTCAACGCCATCAACGCCGGGCTCGACAACAACTCCGAGTTCGCGCTGGCCACCGCACTCAACCAGGCCGGCGTCAAGCTCAAGGCCGTCGTCTTCCCCAACGGCTACGAGAGCGACGTCATCGGGTCTCCGGCCTGGCAGGCCATCCAGGGTGACTACTTCATCACGGAGTTCCGGCCTTACTCGTTGCCCGACGCCGGCACCCGCGAGATGCAGGCCGCGATGGAGAAGTACGCGCACTTCACGTCCAGCGACTTCCCGAGCTTCCCCGAGTACGAGGGCTGGCTCGGGGCCGACTTGATGATCCGAGGCCTCGAAGCAGCGGGGAAGAACCCGACCCGGGCCGGCGTGATCAAGGCCCTCCGCAACATCAAGTCCTACAACGGCAACGGCATCCTGGCGCAGACGTTCGACTACTCGACCGACTTCGGCCACGACCCGGCTTCGTTGTGCTCCTGGTTCCTGCGCGCCGAACCGAGCCGGTTCGTCCCCACCTCGAGCCAACCGTGGTGCGGAAAAGACATCGCGGGAACGTCGACCGCCTCGTCGTGAGCACTGGTCAGCCGGACCAGATGCCCCTCACCGCGGCCGGCCGCGCCTAGAGCCTGTAGAGCTCCACCGCGTTGCCGCCCATGACCTTGCGCTGGGTCTCGGGGCGCAGGCTGCCGACCTTCTCGCGGACAAGCTCGATGGGCCTCGGATGGAGACTCGTCGGATGCGGAAAGTCCGTCTCGAACATGACATTGTCCTCACCGACGGCGTCCATGAGGTGCTGCAGGTCACCTCGACCCGTCTCGAACCAGAACGTGGCGTACCAGTTGTCGCGGAAGTACTCGGACGGCAGCTTCTGCAGTTTGGCGAACCACTCGGGCGCGTTCTCCTCGAGCTCGTAGTCCATGGCCTCGAGCATGAAGGGAACCCACCCGATCCCGCTCTCCACGGAGACCATCTTGAGGTTCGGATGACGATCGAACATGCCCGAGTACGCGCTGTTGAGAAGCAGCCGTGAGTTGTTCTGGAACAAGGATGCGCCGCCGATCGCCGGCTTCACGTAGTCGTCCTGGCTCGGCCAGTAGGTGGTGCCGAAGTAGCTGAGCGCGGTCTGGCTGGCGCCGATGTGGAAGTGCACCGGCAGGCCGAGACCGGCGCAGACCTCCCAGAAGGGGTCCCAGGCCGGGTCCCCGAGGTCGGGCGACCCCGAGTCCTGCGGGTCGGCCGTCATGTTGACGCCCCGGTAGCCCATGTCCGCACAGCGTTGAGCTTCTTGGACGCACGCCTCGATCTCCCAGGCGGGCATCACGGGCATGGGAAGCAGGCGGTTGGCGGACTGCTCCTGCACCTCGGCCATGGCGTCGTTGTAGAGCTCGACGCACAGGCGGAGCAGGACCGGGTCCTCGAGGGAGTTCGCCAAGTTCTGGCCGCCGATACCAATGGAGTTCGGGTAGAGCACCTGCGCATCGATGCCCAGCTCGTCCATGAGGAGCAGGCGTTCCTTCGGGTCCCAGGCCGCCGGGTGCACGTCCTCGATGCCCCAGTCCCCACCTTGTGACTCCCGGAAGGGGTGCTTCTTCCCCTCGTGGTCGATCGTGCCGCCGGAGCCTGCCTTCCCGAACGTCTTGCCCTCGATGACCCACATGTCCCTGCCTTCGATCCGTTCGACGTGGGGGACCTTGTCCTTGTAGCGCTCCGGCGCGCGCTCGGTGAAGAGGTCGTGACGCTCCGTCATGTGAGAGTCGGCATCGACCACTCGGAGACCTTCTAGCAAGCCTGCCATCATCTTCCTCCTACGCGAGAGCCACCACTGAGGCGAACGCACCAGGGTCGCCACCGCAGCCCCGTCCCAGGACTCCGACCGGCCACCTTCTCGCTCACGCGGCCCCGCGGCCCTGAGTGAGCGATCACTCGCTTCTCGGACACCTTAGGATAGCGCTGTCCGCGCTCTTGTGCGGCTTGGACCTCCGCTTCGAGATCGCCGTGGCTCCCGGACCTCGCGGCCGGGGGCGGACCTGCGGTCTCCCCTGCTGGCGCAGCATGCTTGTTCCGTGACGACCTTGGACTCGGCAAACCCAGACAGCTCCCGTGGACCGCTCGACGGCATCGGTGTGGTCGAAGTCTCGCTGGGGGTGAGCGCCGTCGGGGCCGGCATGGCGGCAGGCCTGCCGGGTGCCCTGCTCCGGGATCTCGGTGCGAGCGTCACCCGCGTGCAGTCGGCCGTGCGTCCGACCCTGGACAGCGGGCTGGAGTTCTTTCGAGCGTGGGACCGCCACAAGGAGGTCTACGAGGTCGAAGCCGATGCGATCCGCCGCACCGTCTCGGGTCTGCTCCGGGATGCCGATGTGGCCTTCCTGTGCGGACCCGAGTCGCTCCACGAACAGCTGGGGCTCGGCACCATGGAACTGCTCCGGGCAAACCCCAGGTTGATCGCCGTACGTGTGCGGCCGAGTTGCAACGCCCGCGGGCCGATGCTCGATCTCGAACTTCTCGTGGCTGCGCGTGCGGGTCTCCCCACGCAGATCCGAGACCATGGCGGACAGGGTCGTCCGGTGTTCCCCGACCTCGCCATCGGGCAGGCCGGTGCGGCATTGTCGGCGACCGTCGCCGCCCTGGCCGGACTGATCGAGCGCGAGCGCAGCGGAACCGGCTGCTGGGCCGAGACGTCCCTCTACGACGGGATCCAGGCTCTGCTGCCGATGATCTCGGGGCAGGTCGACCACCACTCACCGTCGACCCGACTGCTCTGGCACGAGCAGGGTCCAAAGGAATCCCTGTGTTACCGCTGCGCCGACGGCGAGTACATCCAGCTGTGGTTCGGGGCCAAGGGCGCGTACGAGTCGTTCCTCGAGCACATGGAGGAGCCGCCGAGCCAGGACGGCTACAACGCGGACCTGATCAGTGGCGCCATGGTCGAGCGCGGCGAGCGCTGGGCTGCCAAGTTCGCCACCCGCGACCGAGCATGGTGGCTCGAGGACCTGGCCGGCCACGACTTCCGGTGCGAGCCCGTGCTGCGACCTGGAGAGGCGCTGCGTGAAGCACACGTCCGCGAGGTCGGACTCGCCGTCGATCATGACGATGGCGAGCGGGGGCTGATCAACACCCTCGGTCCTGTCGTCGGAGTGGTCCCGGCGGGGACCGGCGGCGGCCACGGTGTCGGGACGTCAGGACCGTACCTCGACGGTGTCCGGGTCCTCGACCTCTCGGCCTACCTGGCCGGCCCGATCGCCCCTCTGGTGCTGGCCGAGCTCGGGGCCGATGTCGTCAAGGTGGAGCCGCTGACGGGGGACGTACACCGCAACATGGAGCCCATGTACGCCGCTGGGCAGCGGGGCAAGCGGACGTTGGCCCTCGACCTGAAGGCCCCCGACGCAGCCGAGGTCCTCGATCATCTCTTCCGCTGGGCCGACGTGGTCCATCACAACTCGAGGGTCGGGCTGGCAGAACGGCTCGGGTACGACGAGGCAGCGGTGCGCGCCGCCAATCCCGACGTCGTCTACAGCTTCGCCAGCGGATTCGGTGAGCACGGACCCCGTGCACTGCTGCCCACCAACGACCAGCTGATGCAGGCGCTCGCGGGGGTCGAGCACGCGCAAGGTGGCGTTGGGCAGCCACCGACCTACCTGGTCTGGGGCGCGCTGGACGTGACCGGCGGCTGGATCGCCGCGTGCGGAATCCTCGCCGGGCTGTACGCCCGACGGCGCCGGGGCGGCGGTCAGCGCGTCTCGAGCACGCTGCTGGGCGCCGGGCTCTTGCTCAAGTCCGGCGCCTTCCTGGCCGGGAGCGAGGTGGTCGGCGGACCGGTGGTCGACGCCGGCCAGCACGGGTACGGGGCCGCGTACCGCCTCTATGAAGGAAGTGACGGGCGTTGGTTCGCGCTCGTCGTCCCCGACGCCGCCAGGTGGTCGGCCCTACGGGAGTTGCTCGGAGTCGACGGTCTCCCGACCACGCCTCCTGCGTTGCGCACGGTGCCCGGCGACGCCCAGCCCGAAGAGAGCGCTCTCGCCGCCGCGTTCGGTGGCGCGCCGGCGGAGGAGTGGGTGGCGGCGCTGCGCCAGGCGGGCATACCCGTCGAACCCGTCAACGAGGCCGATCGGTCCGGCTTCACCGCCGGTTTCGTGGACGACCCGGTCAACCAGCAGCTCGGACGGGTGGTCCGCTACCGGTGGGGCGACCGCGGCGAGGTCCGCCAGCCCGTCTTTCCTCCCCGCTTCGGACCGGTGCCGAAGCCGGGTGCCCGCGCGGGCATCGCGGCGCTCGGGGAGCACACCCACGAGGTCCTCCAAGAGGTCGGTCTCGACGCGGTCGCCCGAAACCGACTGGTGGGCACGAGGACGATTCCGCCGGTCCCGTGAGGCTCAGTGCCCAGGCCCTTGTCGGATGGCACCCGCACCCAGCAGGGACTGGACCTCGGCCGGCTCCACCCCCCACTCGACGAGGGCGTCGACGGTGTGCTGGCCCGCCACCACGGGCGAGCCCGGGACCGAAGCCGGCGTACGACTGAAACGGGGAGCGGGCGCAGGCTGCACGATGCCGTCCACCTCGAGGAAGGTGCCTCGGGCGACATGGTGCGGGTGCTCGGGCGCCTCGGCCATGGTGAGGACCGGAGCGAAGCACGTGTCGGTCCCCTCGAGGAGCCGGCACCACTCCTCGAGCGTCTTCTTCTTGAACGTTGCGGCCAGCAGCTCCTTGCCGGCGCGCCACGCCTCGGGCTCACCCTGCCGGTCGGCCATGGCCTCGTCGAGATCGAGCCGCCGGAGCAACTCGCGAAAGAACTGCGGCTCGCCGGCCCCGACCGCCACGTAACGGCCATCGGCCGTCTCGTAGACGTTGTAGTGCGGAGCACCCAGGTCGAGGATGTTCGCTCCGGGCTCGTCGGACCACAGCTGCTCGGCGCGCAGGCCGTAGAACAGGGTCATGAGGAGGGCGACTCCGTCCACCATGGCGGCATCGACGACTTGCCCCTGCCCCGAGCGCGCCCGCTCAAGCAGAGCGCTCATGATGCCGACCACGAGCAGCATCCCGCCACCGCCGTAGTCACCCAGCAGGTTCAGCGGTGGCATCGGCGCCGCCCCGGCGCGGCGCAGATGCTCGAGTGCGCCGGCCAGGGCGACGTAGTTGATGTCGTGGCCCGGCGTGCGTGCGTACGGCCCTTCTCGGCCCCAGCCCGTGACCCGGGCGTAGATCAGCCGGGGATTCCGACCGAGACAACGGTCGGGACCGAGGCCAAGGCGCTCGGCGACACCAGGCCGGCTCCCCTCGATCACGACGTCCGCGTGCTCCACCATGCGCAGGGCCGTCCCCAGACCCTCCGGGTGCTTCAGGTCGACGGCAACGGAGCGCTTTCCCCGGGTGACCAGATCGATCAGACGGTGGCCCCTGAGCAGTCGTTCCATGCCGCTCTCGTCGGGTCCTGCTGCAACGTCCTGGGCCCGGGCCACCCAGACCACGTCGGCACCCAGGTCGGCGAGGACCATCCCTGCGAAGGGACCTGGTCCGCGACAGTCCAGCTCGACCACTCTGAGACCCGACAGCGGACCCGGCATGGCAGTCCCGATCCTTGTCCTCTGATCGCAGCCCGCTAGTCGAAGCGGATCACGCCGCGGATGTTCGTTCCCGCGTGCATGTCCTCGTAGCCCAGGTTGATCTCGTCGAGGGTGTACGTCCTCGTCACCAGCTCGTCGAGCTTGAGCTGGCCCTGCTCGTACATGCCCAGCAGCCGCAGCACGTCGGACGAGGGCGACATCATGCCGTAGAGGCACCCCTGGATCCGCTTCTCGTACATGGCAAGCACGAGCAGGTTCACCGGAATACCGACCGCGGCACGCGGGGCCACCGCGGTGACGACCACGGTGCCGCCCTTGCGCACGGCGTCGAAGGCCTGCCCGATGTGCTCACCGGTCAGCACCCCGACACAGAGGACCGCGGAGTCCGCACCCTGCCCGTCGGTGAGTGAGCGAGCGAGCTCGGCCGCCTCGTCGATCGATGCGCAGGCATCGGTCGCTCCCAGACCGAGGGCGACGTCGCGCTTGAACGCCACAGGGTCGACGGCGATGACCCGGGTCGCACCCGCGTGGGCCGCCCCCTGCACGGCGTTGATCCCGATGCCCCCCACGCCCATCACGATGACGACGTCGCCCGGCCGGACCTCGGCCGCGTTCACGGCCGATCCCCACCCGGTGGGTACGGCGCACCCGAGCAGTGCGGCGGAGAGCAGCGGGATGTGCCGGGGGATGCGGACACACGACCACTCGGACATGACGGACCACTCGGCGAATGCCCCGATGAGTGACGACCGGGCCACACCTCTGCCCTGGTAGTGCAGCGGGAAGCGCCCCCCGACTGCCGCGCCCTCACTGAGCAGCGCCCCGTTCTGGCACAGGTTCTGCCTCCCGCTGGCGCAGAACCGGCAGCGTCCGCAGCCGGGGATGAACGAGGTCACGATGTGATCGCCCGCCTCGAGTGACCGGACGCCCGGACCCACGGCCTCCACCACTCCAGCTCCCTCGTGACCCCCGCAGTAGGGGAAATGGGAGACTTTGCCGTCGGCCTTCGCCACGTGGTCGTCGGAATGGCACAGTCCCGAAGCCACCATGCGGACCAGTACCTCGTGGTCCCCCGGCCCGTCGAGGTCGGCCTCGATCACCTGCCACTTGGCCGGTTGCTCCATGAGCACCGCGGCTCTCGTCTTCATGGTGCTGCATCCCCCAGGATCTCGCTACCCCCGCACCTTATAGCCAGTGAGCATTCACTCACGAACGACCCCGCACCCGTGCTCCCTGCAAGTCTCGCCCTCCGTCATGGGGACGCTGGAGCCCCGAGACGGGTCAGGGCCGCGGATCCTTGGTCCGGACGAGCACGGCGTCGGCCGCATCGACTGCCCGCGGCTGGCGGAAGATCTCCACGGACATGGCGACCATGATGAGCGAGTAGATGAGCAGGAGAAGCTGCTGCACGTCTTGGGGCAGGCGGTCGAGCGGGTGCTTGTCGCAGTACTCGATCGCCTCCTCCAAACGGGGGAAGAAGCACTCGTAGAACGCCTGCATCTCCTCCATGGAGCTCGTCGTACGGCGCTCGAACCTCTCGTCCTCCGTCGCCAGGCACCAAGTCTCCGCAAACGGCTCCAGATCGGAGAACTCCTCCGGCAGCCGCGCCGTCGTGCTCATGGCCCGGCCTCCCCGCGCTCACGGTGATACGCGTCGACCCAGTCGCCCACGACCTTGTGGAAGTGGCGGACGAGCACCTCCTGGTCACCCAGCGGGAACTCCTTGACCGGGCTCATCTCGAGCGCCGTCTGGGTGCCGCCGAGCATGCCGGCGTCTTGGAGCGCGAACTCCTTGAACATGACCGATGCCACCTCGTGCTCGATGCGTTCGCGCACCGTCGTCGCCGGATAGAAGCCCAGTGTGCCCTCGAAGCGGTGCGTGCTCGGCGACGTCGGCCAGTAGCGGTACCAGATGTACCAGCCCTCATAGACCAAGATCTCCACGTTGGGGAAGATCTGGAAGTTGCTGATGCCGAACGGCTCGACCCTCCCGGGGTTCGCACCGGGCGGAAGTGGACCCTCTCCGGGCGTGTGCCAGGGTCCGACCATTCCGCTGCGCGTGGCCACCTCGATCGGGTACATGTGCTCCGGAGCGAGCGTCCAGCGGCGTGCGCCGGCGGTGCTCACCACGCGATGGGGTCCGTCGATCTGGAAATGGGCGCACTCGAAACCGGCCCCGGGATTCCGCACCGCGGGGGGAACCTGCTGGGGGTGCAGCGCCGGCACGTGGTAGTACTCCTGGAAGGCGTCCGCGAAGAGCTTCCAGTTGCTGTTGTTGTCGCCGACGAAGTCGTACCGCTCGGTCATCTCACCGAACGGATACCCGTCGAGGCCCGTGACCATCGGACCGAGGAATTCCCGGAGCGTCTCACGCGGCACTTCCGCGAGATTGACGAAGATGAATCCCGCCCAGACGTCGCAGTGGACGGGTTTCAACCCGAGGCTCGGCTTGTCCAGGTCGAAGAACTCCCCTTCCTGCTGCACGAAGGCCAGGGACCCGTCGAGGCCGTAGCGCCACCCGTGGTACTTGCAGGTGAACTGCCGGCAGAAGCCCTGCGTCTCCTCCCGGGGAAAGTCGCTCCAGACGAGCTTGTTCCCGCGATGACGGCAGATGTTGTGAAAGGCCCTGATGGCGCCCTCCCCGTCACGGACCACGATGACGGATGTCCGCGCCACCACCAGCTCCTTGGTGAAGTAGGAGCCCGATCGCGGAACGTCCTCGACGCGGCCGACATTGAGCCAGGCCCGCTTGAAGATGGCCTCGCGCTCGAGCTCGTAGAACTCGGGCGACACCGAGTCCTCGAAGGAGATGGGGCCGGTCCCCAGTTCGGGGTAGTGCTCGGTCCAGCTACCCTCGGGCGGTTTGGGCCAGCGACCCATCACCCCTCCCGGCCCGGCAGAACGGGCTGCCTGCTGAGGGTCCAACAGGCGCGGCGCCAGGGCGGCATCGGGAGCGCCGGAGAGGTCACAGCACCACCTGCCCGCCGTTCACGCCCACCACCTGTCCGGTGATGAACCCTGCCCCCTCCGAGGCGAGGAACGCTGCCGCCGCTGCGACGTCGTCCGGCCGTCCGAGGTGCCCGATCGGAATGCTCTTGATCATGACTTCGTTCTCCGGTAGATCCCCTCTCGTCTGCGCGTCGTGCTGCATCGGAGTCTCGATGCCCGATGGCGGGATCGTGTTGACGGTGACGCCGAATGGTGCGTAGGCGAGCGCCAAGGACTTGGTCAGCACCATCACGGCACCTTTGGCAGCTGCATAATGGGGCGCTTTGGGAGATCCACGCTGCGCGCTCGACGACGAGATGGTGATGATCCGTCCCCAGCCACTGCGCACCATGTCGGACAACGCCGCCTGGCAGCAGAGGAACGTTCCCGTCAGGTTCACGTCGAGCACCGTGTTCCACTCCTCGAGGGAGATGTTCGCGAACGGGGTGAAGACGCACAGGCCGGCGCTGGTGACCAGGATCTCAGTGGGACCGAGTTGCTCTCTGACCCGAGCGAACGCCTGGTCGACCTGGGCGCCATCGGTCACGTCGACCGATACGGCCAGTGCATCGGCACCCTCGGCGCGGAGCTGTTCGGCGACTCGGTCAGCCTCGTCGCCGTGATGGTCGAGGATCGCGATCCGGTGGCCGCAACGGGCCAGCTGGCGGCAGGTCGCCTCGCCGATCCCCGACCCTCCGCCCGTCACGACGGCGACGCGGGGCTGCGGCGCACGTGGCTGCGCCATCCGCGCCATTGTCCCGGCCGGGAGGTCTCCGCCCCCGTCGTCACCGTGGTCTGTTCGCCCTTCCAACGCCTCGCTCCCTGCCACGTCTCCCCCGGTGCCCTGTCGCCCGCCCGCTCGAGCCTCCCCGAGTGCCTGCTCAGCGAGTGCTTAACACACGGGTGCCCGACGTACAACGGCGCGGCCCGCCACTACTTGCCAAACGCGCCTGATCCACCTCCAAGAGAGGTTGCGTACTCGATCGCATCGTGTGTCGCAGCTGCCACCAGACTCTCCAAACAGGCCTCGAGGCGGAGGGCCCCGGTGTCGAACACCAAGTGGTACAGGGAGGAATCCGCAGGATCCCGACCATAGAGCTCTCGCAGATAGGCCGAGCGAAGACGATCGACGTGCTCGAGCCGGTTCCATGCCTCAGCTTCGCTCAGGCCCTCCCCGTGCACCACCCGCTCGACTCGCACTGCTGGCAGAGCGTCCAGGCGGACGTGCAGGGACTGGGGACACGTACTGAGGACCACCGCCCCCGCCCGCCCCACGACCACCCCGCCCGGACCCTGAGCAAGCTCCCACAGCAGCGTTTGTGTGGCCTCACGAACTGCGTCCTCACTGATGGCGAGAGGGCCTTCGATCCCGCTCACCCCGAAATAGCCGGGGTCGCCGGAGAGGTTCACCAGAGAGCGGGCGAGCGCCCCTTGGCGCTGCTCGTCGTGGGCCAAGACGGCATCGAGGGGGACGCCGAGATGCTCCGACACTCGGGCAGGCATGGCCCGGTCGAGCAAGGGCAATCCCAGGCGCTCCGAGAGGAGCGGAGCCAGCCAGCTGGCCCCCGCACCATAGGACCCGGAGATGGTCACGACGCGGGCCGCTCCCGTCCAGTCCAAACGAGGCGAGGTCACACCGTCTCCGAGCACGACGGGAGCGGACATCTGCCCCTGTAGGTCTGCGCCCTGTCCAGCCGGGGTCGCAGGGACCGTGGCCGGGGTCACCTCGACGGCCGGCTTCGGTCCTCGTAACCACGATGCGCCGGCGGCGATCAACATCGCGACCAGCGCGAAGTCAAAAGCGGCATGCAGCCCATCCGTGAAGGGCGTCGCGATGAGACTTGGGAAGAAGTTGTGCCCGGTGAGGACAGCCACGTGCGACGCAGGGAGTGTTGCAAGCGTACGACCGAGCAGCGTCTGGATCGGGTTGTACCCCAAGAACGCGCCGAACACGGTCGAGGTGGGAGGCAGGGCGGCCACCTTCGCGGCAGCCGATCGGGGCACTCCTTCGGCGATGAGGCCCTGATAGAGCGCTGTCGGCAGATGCGACGCCAGCCCCACGATGATCAGCGTGAAGAAGATACCGATGGACAGCACCATGGCCGCGTTCTGGGACGTGGAGACCATGCCGGCTCCTTGGCCGCGCTCAGCCGGCGGTAGCGCGTTCATGATGCCAGCTCGATTTGGGGAGGAGAACATGCCCATGCCGATGCCGTTCATCAAGAGCAATGGTGCGAACCAGCCATAGGAGAAGTTGATCGGCAACTGCCCGAGCAACCAGAAGCTCAGCGCCGCCAGCAGCATCCCGCCGGTGGCAAAGGGGCGCGCGCCGTAGCGGTCCGACAGGTAACCCGAAGCCGGGCCGGCCACGAGGAATCCCGCGGTGAGCGGCAGCATGTAGATGCCGGCCCACAGTGGCGTGGAGGCGAAGCCGAAGCCGTGGCGGGGCAGCCAGATCCCCTGGAGCCAGATGACGACGATGAACATCAGACCGCCGCGACCGAGCGACGCCAGGAAGCTGGCGAGGACTCCAGCTGCGAAGGCCCGGATGCGAAACAGGGGGATTCGGAACATGGGGGCCTCAACCTTGGTCTCGATCCACACGAAGAGCACCAGCACAGCCACGCCGCCGAACAACGCAGCCAGGACGAACGGGTTCGTCCAACCCATGGCGTGGCCGTCGTAGGGCTCGATGCCGTAGACGATCCCGACGAGCACCGAGACCAAGCCCACGGCGAAGGTGATGTTGCCGACCCAGTCGATCTTCGCTGGGGTGCGGATGCCCCTCTCCTTCAGGTTGATGTACGCCCAGGCAGTCCCTACGACGCCGACCGGCACCGACACCAAGAACACGAGGCGCCAGTTGATCGGCCCGAGCAGGCCGCCGAGCACCAGCCCGATGAACGACCCCGCGATGGCCGCCACCGTGTTCGTGCCCAGGGCCAGACCTCGTTGGTCTTGAGGAAAGGCATCGGTCAAGATGGCCGTGGAGTTGGCCATGAGGAACGCCCCGCCGACCCCTTGGAAGATCCGCATGATGATCATGTAGAGGGCTGCCGCCTGTCCGTGCAGCCACGTGATCGAGAGCATGATTGAGAAGAATGTGAAGATGGCGAAGCCCAGGTTGTACATGCGGACGCGCCCGAAGATGTCGCCGAGGCGCCCGAAGCTCACCACCAACACCGCCGTCACGAGCATGTAACCCATGAGCAACCACAGGAAGTAGCTGGTGTTGCCAGGGGCCAACGGATTGAGACCGATGCCACGGAAGATGTCGGGCAACGAGATCAGCACGATCGATGCATCGATCGAGGCCATGAGCACACCCAGGGTCGTGTTCGAGAGAGTCGACCATTTGCCCCGGTAGGGATCCTGAGGGGACAAACGCTCCATTTGCAGATGGTGCCTCAAAGCGAGGCTCCCTTCGCCGTCGTGGCCCTACCCAAGGAGCGACCGTCGCCGTCAGCGCACGTGTGGGCGTAGGATGAATGCACCATGGATCGCAGCAATCTCCGGTTGGCGGCCAAGTTGCTGGCCAAGGCGCAGGACTCGAACTTCGACGCGGAGGCGGCCGCGTTGGCCGAGCGGGCCTACATGCTGCTGGCTGAGCTCCTCAACAACTTCGACGCCGAGACCGAACAGCCCGGTACCAGGCGACGGGAGCGTCGGCACCTGCAAGACCGCCGTGCCTCGCAGCGGAGGCGGGGCTGGTGGAAGCCGCGAGCAGGCTCGGACCCGGAGGCGGCCTACCGCCGGCGCGAGGCTGGGATGGCCACGCCCGTCGACGGCGACATCGACCTCAGGGCCTGATCGACCCCAAGGTCCCCGCGCGGCCGGCTCACCGGAGCCAGTCGTCGACGGATGCCTCTCCGGACTTGTACTTCTCCACCAGCTCGGTCTGCAACTTCCTGAGTCGAGCTTCGGTGAGTGTCCAGCGACCGGTCACCTCGTCCAGCTCGGCCTCGAACTCCCCCAGCAGCGCGACGAAGTCGGCGCGTGACGCGCGCTCGGGATCGGCCAGCTCGAGATGCAGGGCGAGCAACCCGTCCGCCTCGCCCTCGAGCACCTGCCCGGCGGGGGCCATGGTGACCGGCGCGTCGGGCGAGAGGGACCAACCACCGCCGACCGACGCCTCCGCCAACAGCCTCGGGAGCTCGTCCACCAGGTCACCGGGGCCGGCATCGGGTCGTTCCGCCAGGCGTTGCAGGACGCCGACGTCGACCGATAGGACGTGGCGCGCGTACGACAGCAGGACGGCGACGTGCGCCAGCTCGTCGCGCCAGTCCCGGATCTGCTGGACGGGGACGTCGGGCCCCGACGCCGATGTCGAGTCCAAGAGCCGGTCGACGTCTTCCAGAGTCACCGTCACACCACAACGGTAGCCCTCGACCCGCCACGGGGACGCCCATCTCAATTCCCCAGCGCACCGGGCCGTAATGGAACTGTGGGTATCGGCGACGCTCCTGGCACGCGCCCTGCGGCCACCATCGTCATCCCCGCCTGGAACGCGTGGGGGCACACGCGGACCTGCCTCGACGCGCTCCACGGCACGCTCCGCTCGGAGGACCGTGTCGTGGTGGTGGACAACGGCTCGCGCGACGAGACCCCTCACGCGCTCGCTGGGTACCCGTGGGTGGTGGTGGTGGCCAACGGCGAGAACCGGGGCTTCGCCCACGCGTGCAATCAAGGCGCTGCGCTCGCGCAGACCGAGATCCTGGTGTTCCTCAACAACGACACAATCGTGGCCGAAGGGTGGCTCGACGAGCTGGTTGCCCCGTTCGCCGAACCCGCTGTGGGTGCGGTGGGCCCCCGCTCGGACTACGTGTCGGGGCCGCAGTCGACCGCGGCCGTCCACTACTCGGAGTTCGACCCCGACGTGCTCGTGCACTCGGCCCATGCGTGGCGGGCCCTCCACCGCGGCACGACGACGGAGGTGCACCGGCTCGTCGGCTTCTGCCTGGCGGTGCGCGCCGAGTCGTTCGCCCGGATCGGAGGATTCGACGAGCGCTACCGCATCGGCGGCTTCGAGGACGACGACCTCTGCCGGCGCCTCGAGGGACTCGACCTCCGGTTGCTCATCGCGCACGGGTCCTTCGTCCACCACCACGGGCACGCCACCTTCGACGCCAACGGGCTCGACTGGCGCGCCCTCCAGGCGGAGAACGAGCAGCGCTTCGTCGAGCGCTGGGGCGGCGTCGTGGCGCCCGGCGCCCCCCTGCTCAGCGCCTGCTTGATCGTCAAGGACGAGGAGGCGATGCTCGCCGAGTGCCTCGACTCCCTGCGCGACCTCGCTGGGGAGATCGTCGTCTACGACACCGGTTCGAGCGACGCCACGATGGAGATCGCCCGGGCGGCCGGTACCCGGGTCGTCGAGGGGACCTGGGAGGACTCGTTCGCCGTCGCGCGCAACGCGGCGCTGGCCCACGCCACCGGCGAATGGGTGCTCTCCGTCGACGCCGACGAGCGCCTGCGCGCCGACCCCGATGCCGTGCGGGCCCAGCTCCTCGACCCCCGCTCGAAGGTCGAGGCGTACCGGATCCCCATCGAGAACCTCCACGGGGCCGGCAGCCCCCGTTCGGTGCACGCCGCCCTCAGGCTGTTCCGCCGTCGGGTCTGCGCGTGGCGGTACCGGCTGCACGAGCAGGTGGTGGCCGCCGACGACGCCGGACGCCCCCTGCGCACCGGCTGGCTCACGAGCGCGCGCATCATCCACCACGGCTACGAGGCCGGTCTCTTCGAGACCCGCAACAAGAGCGAGCGCAACCTGCGGCTGGCCGAGGCAGCGCTCGAGGACGACGAGCAGGCCGCCCCCTACGCGCTCATGAACTACGGCCGCGCCCTCGAGTCGGCGGGGCGGAGCGAGGAGGCGATCGATCACCTGGCCCGTGCCGCCGCCACGTCGCCCGATCCCATCACCCGGCGCCTCGCCGTGAGCAACCTGGCCTACATCTACGGGCGCCTGGCACGCTACGACGAAGCCCTCGAACAGGTGGCGCTGCTCCGCCGGCTGTCACGCAGCCCGGTGGCGGCTGACCTGGCCGAGGGGCGCACCCGCCTGGCCATGGGTCAGACCGTCGAGGGCCTGGCCCTGCTCGCGCGGATCCCCGTCGGCGGCCGCGACGACGACGGCATGGAGTTCTCCCCCCACATGGTGGCGGCCATCCGTGGCGGGGCACTGGCCTCCCTGGGGCGCTACGGCGAGGCGGCCGACGTGGTGCTCGACGCGGCGAGGTCCGCCGGCGTGCTCGAGGCGGACCTGGGCGAGCTGGTGCAGTGGCTGCTCGAGGCCGGCCGCTCCCCCACCGAGGTGACGGCGGTGGTGGACGAGGAGGACATGGTCCCGATGCTGGCCCGCATGCTCCGCCTGCCGCGCCCCCTGGCCGACGTCCTCCTCGAGGGCGCGTGGGCCCGCTTCCCCGACCGGCTCGAGCCCCTGGCCGCCGCGGCCAGGATCGCCCCCGACTTGCCCGTGACCCGGGCCCTCGTGTGGTCAGCCCGCCTGCGCACCAAGGGGCTCGCCCACGCCTGCCCCCTGGTGGCCATCGCCGCCCGCCCGGACGCCGAGCCCGTCGTCCGGGTCCGCGCCGGCGCCGCTGCCTTCGGCACGTTCGGCGAGTGCAGCGTGGTGGCGAGCGTCGCGGAGGCCCTGCTGGTGCTCGACGCCGCGCGGCGCGACGAGTGCCTCTCGGAGATCGGGCGGCTCGCCCCGACGCTGCTCGACGCCCTGCCCGCCCGGGCCTGAGGACACGAGGGCGAACGGAGGGCGCTCAGCGCAACGGCGGGTCGGGCAGGAGGTCCGCGGCGTCGGCCGCCACCTCGAGCCCCAGCTCGAGCTGGAGGTTGCGCAGGCCTTGCTGCATGAGCTGGGTGATCCGGGGCCGGCCGACGCCGAGAATGTCGGCAATCTCGCTCTTGGTCATGCCCTCGAGGAAGTGCAGCACGAGCACCTGGCGCTGGCGCTCGGTCAGCCGCCGCAGGGCCGCCTTGACGGACTCGAGGGTGTCGGCCCGCTCCGCTCGCTCGACCGGCGAGGGTGCGGGCGCCGCGGCGCCGAGCACGCAGCCCTCGTTCGCATCGGTGCCTGTCACCAGTGGCGCCAGGTGCGTGAACACCGCCGCCTCGTCGTGGAGCTGGACCGCTTCGGCGATCTCGATGCCGAGCTCCTCGGCCATCTCCTTGACCGTCGGGGAGCGGTGCAACCGCCCGGTCAGCTCGTCCCGCGCGACATTGTAGATCTGCACCCTGGCCCTCAGGCGCTTGGGGAGGAAGTCCTCACGGCGGAGCTCGTCGATGATGGCACCCTGGATGCGCTTCGTGGCATAGGTGGCGAACTGGAAGCCAGCGGAGGCGTCCCAGCGCTCCACGGCGTCGATGAGGCCGAACGTCCCGAACGAGCAAAGCTCCTCGAGGGACTCCATCGATCGCGCCCGCTTGGCGAACCGTCGGGCGACGATGGTGACCAACGGGGCATAGAAGAGGACCAAGCGGTTCCGCAGTTCCACGCACCGGTCCTCCCAATATGCCGTCCACAATGCGTCTGACGATGCCTCCTTCTCAATCGTCTGTACGCCGGTTCCCCCCCCGGAACCCATTCGGCGCATGAGCGACATCGATGCCCCTTTCGGTCGCGCGTCATGGAGGTGTCTGTTCTCGGTGTTCCCCCCGAGTCCGATATCGGGCCTTCTCCGGGAAACTGAAGCGGCTCTGCAACATCTGGCCGACAATCCGCGGCGACACGACGACACCCGCCCCTGAACTCGTGGCGCGCCCGGGACGTAATCGATGCTGGAGCAAGGAAGCTCCCGCTCCCCGGAGACGGGGGGCGTCACCGTCAACAGGAGGACAAAGAAAATGTCTGGGCTTCTCATCAACGACAACTCGACAGCTGTCGCGGCGTACAACAACTTGGACGCCACCAGCGACGCGCTGGCCTCGGCGGTCAACAAGCTGTCGTCCGGTCTGAACATCCAGACCGCGGCGGACGACCCGGCCGGTTACCTGGTGGGCCAATACCTCCAGGAAGAGTCGAACGGGTACGGGCAGGCCATCAACAACGCGCAGGACGCCGTGTCGGTGCTCCAGACGGCGCAGGGTGCCCTCAACCAGGAGGCCTCGGTGCTGCAGACGATGAACACGCTGGCCACCGAGGCGGCCAACGGCGGCGTCCAGGACGCCTCCACCAGTGCCGCGGCCCAGGCCGAGTTCGCCTCCCTGCAGGGCGAGCTCGACCAGATCGCCGGCAGCACGACCTACGGCACCACGCCGCTGCTCGGGGGCACCTACTCGGGCGAGACGTTCCAGGTGGGACCGTTCAACAGCGCCAACGACCAGGTGGTGATCACCATCGCCGCCGCCACGTCCACGGCGCTGGGCGTCGACGCTGGGACCGTGAGCATCGGCACCGTGGCCAACGCCGAGGCGGCGATGACCGCGGTCCAGGCTGCCATCTCGACGGTGGCCAGCCAGGCTGCCGGCGTCGGTGCGACCCAGAACCAGATCCAGGCGCTGGCCTCGAACCTGACCACGGCGCAGCAGAACATCGAGTCTGCGCACGCCAACCTGGTGGACGTCAACGTGGCGCAGGAGACTGCGACCTTCACCTCGGACCAGATCCTCGAGCAGTCGGGCGTCTCGATCCTGGCGCAAGCCGAGCAGCTCCCGAGCCTGGCCCTCAAGCTCCTGTCATAGCGGGTCCGCCCGCCTCCGCCACGGAGGTCGGGC
>Ga0187784_10001557_pt1 | contig 18252 bp, 17 predicted proteins | sample 1015_SJ02_MP15_2_FD_132964 | JGI IMG/M metagenome (GOLD analysis project Ga0187784, IMG submission 132964) | Tropical peat soil microbial communities from peatlands in Department of Meta, Colombia - 1015_SJ02_MP15_20_MG | ecosystem: Environmental > Terrestrial > Soil > Wetlands > Peat | place...
GAAATCCAGCATTCCTCGTGATTCGCGGTGTCCAAATAGTTTACCTTGAAGCCCCTGAAGCTAAGAAACTCTTGGTCCTTGTAGTAAATCATTTTTGCCGGTCCTCGAAAGGTAACGCGACCGATGCGAACCGGCCCGTTCAGGCCTTCTGTCTCCGACTCGATATGCATGATGCGAAAAGCCTTGCCCGACTCAGGCATTTTCGAACCTCTGTTCGCGGTTAGGCCACCCAATCCAGCACCTTATACCACGCGCCTGCCAGCGGCAGGAACCACGGGTTGCCGTTGTAGAGGCCCAGCGGGGCGCCCGGAAACGGGATGCCGACGAAGGGATTCTCCGGCTTATCGTCCGCAGCATGGTCCGAGGCCATGAGCCCGGCGATTTTCTGGCCTTGATATGTCGCCATGGCGACGCCGTGTCCGGCATAGCCGACGGCGTAGTACATGCCGTCGATCTGGCCGGCGTGGGGCATCATGTCGAAGGCGAAGTCGAGGGTGCCTCCCCAGACGTATTCGACGCGGGCGTCGGCGAGTTGGGGGAAGACTTCGATCATGCCGCGGCGCAGGAGGTCGGCGCTGCGGCGGATGGTCTGGCGGGTTTCGGGGAAAAAGGCGGCGCGGCCGCCGAAGAGCATGCGGCAATCGGGGGTGAGGCGGTAGTAGTAAAGGTAGTTCTTGGAGTCGTAGATCATGCGGTTGCGCGGGCTGAGTTCCTGGGCGAGTTTTTCGGGCAGGATTTCTGTGGTGATGATGTAGGAACCGATGGGGATGATTCGTTTCTGCAATGCGGGCGTGGCTGGGCCGGTGTAGCCGCTGGTGGCCACCATGACTTCGTGCGACCAGAGCGAGCCGCGGGAGGTTGTGAGCTTCCATCCCGGCTCGCCCTGGCGGGAGTCGCGTTGAATGGACGTGGTGCGGGCGTATTCGAAGAGTTCGGCTCCGGCTTTCGAGGCGGCGCGGGCGAGTCCGGCGACGTAGCGGGCGGGATTGCATCCGGCGCTGGTTTCGTCGACCAGGCCGCCGTGGTAGATAGCGGAGCCGATTTCTGCGCCGAGATCTTTTTTTTCCACCACCCGCAGTTTGTGGTTGAACTCGGCTTCGATTTGTTCGGCCTGGCGGGCGTAGCTCGCGAAATGTTTAGGTTTGCAAGCGACTTCGAGATGTCCCGAGCGGGAGAAGTCGCAGGCGATGGATTCCTCGCGGATGATTTGCTCGACGCAGTCAATCGAGGCGAGAGAGGCGTCATACATGCGGCGGGCAAGGTCGCGGCCGTACTTGGAAGCGAGTTCTCCGAAACCGAGTTTTAGCCCGGTCAGGACCATGCCTCCGTTGCGCGAGCTGGCGCCCCAGCCGATGGTTTCGGCTTCGAGCACGGCAACGCGAGCTCCGAGCTTGGCCAGCGCGCGGGCGGCGGAAAGTCCGGTGAAGCCGGAACCGATGACGGCGACGTCGACCATATCGGGCAAAGGTCGGGATGGGTCGGATGGCTGGAAGTCGGTGGTGGTGAGCCAGTAGTTAAGTTCTTGCAGGGGCATGGGATATGGAGTCCAGAGACCCAGAGAGCGCTCACCACAAGGGACACAGAGAACACTCGTCGGAACTCTGCATTCTAGCCCATGGCGACCCGGTGGTACATGTCCCTGCGACAGAGCGGCGGTGGTCTTACGACCGCGCAGGTAATCTTGCTGAGGTTACCGGATGACCCTAGTCTGGGGGCGGATGACTCTCACCTGCTTCGTGTTTTCTACGGACGAGGAAGCGGCTGGACTGATCCGCCAGGTGTTGGACGATCTCGGCGTGGCGGGAGAGTTCTGCGCGGAGGGTTTTGCGGCGGTTGAACAACTGAGCCGGCAGGCATTTCAGTTGGTGATTGTCGACTGGGACGATCAGCCGGAAGCCGGTTCGCTGCTCACGACAGCACGGCAACGCAAAGCGAGTGAACGGCCGCTGGCGCTGGCCATTGTCCGGGAGGATACGAGTGTTCCCAAGGCGCTGCAGGCGGGGGCGAATTCGGTTCTGCGCAAGCCGATCGTGGCCGGACATTGCAAGGACACGCTGGCCACCGCTCGCGATCTGTTAAAGGTGCGACAGACGTCGACGAAGAACGCGCCGGCGATTGGATCGAAAATCGATCCGAAGCCGGTGGCGAGTGAGGCACCGGAACCATCACTGCCATCGGTTGCTCCCAGCATGGAAAGCGGGAAAGAACGAGGGTGGCGCGCTGGGGAGTTTTTGCAGTCGGCTCCGGTGACTCCGGGAGCCCAGTTCGAAACCGAGCCGGACATTCCGGACGCTCCGGATCCGTCGGCAGGTGAGCCCGTGGACCCGCTGAAGGAGCTGGAACCGGTGGCTTCGTCAGTTCAGAAAGAGGCTTCGGAACCGGACGGAACGTTCCGGGAGAAACCGCGAGGGCTGGATTGGTACCTGCAGAAGCGTGGAAAGAGTCAAGGGCCGGGCCATCCGGTCGAAGCGGCGTCGCAGAACCCTGAGTTGCTGGGGTATGAACATTCCGGTTCGGCTACAGCTTTTGACACAACTAGTTCGTCGCCGACGGCAACTTCCGGCTCAGAACCTGCAGAAGGTGGCTCGAGCGGCTTCGCTCACGAAGAAGCGTCGGAAAGCATTCCGGATGAGGAGACTTCGCTCGCTGAGCCGCAAAAGCCGAGACGAGCGAGACGAGGGCGGGGCCGATCTGCGATCGCCGTGGCGATTGTCCTGGCCGGGTGCGGGATCGCGGTGGCGCCGCAGGCTCCGTGGCACGCCAAGGTGCGGACGCTGTGGAATCGCGGGCAGCAGGCGGTGCAGGCCTGGCTCAATCCGCAGTTGGTTACGCCGGTACAAGCGCCGGTTTCGCACGAAGATTTTGCCCGCGCCGGGGACGAATACAAGCTGCCGGTGGCTGAGAATATCCCGGATGCGACCACTGATCCTGCGCAGATTAAAGTGGTGCCGGCGGTCGATCCGACGACCAAAAAAACGAACAACGATGCGAGCAATGGCGAACCGGGAGCGGCGACGGCGAACGGCTCCGACGCGATTTCCGTCCAAGTGCAGCCGTCGGTTGGGGGCGGAGAGCAAGTCCCACCGCCCGCGGATGGCAGCGCGGCAACGACGGCGGTAGGGAATGCCTCGGCAAATGCTGCGAATGGCGCGCCGCATCAGGGAGACTCCTCTCCAACGATTGTTCCGAACAAGCCTCCGGCGTTGCCGAAGCCGGCGCCTCAGAAAAATCCGCAGGTGCAGTATGTTTCCACGCCGGTGAAGGTTCCTACAAGCCTGCAGTCGCAGATGGCGTCGATGACGCCCGCGGCAGGCGGAGACAAGCCGGCAGAAGCGGCCATGCCTTCGATTGAGCCGGTGAGCGTACCCGAGGCTGCGGAACGTGCGCTGCTCACCGAGCAGCCAAGCCTGGCCTATCCCGCCAATGGCGGCGGGCAGCAGGGGACGGTGATGGTGCAGGTTCTGGTGGGGCGCGACGGTGCGGTCGAGGACGCGAAGTTTCTGCAGGGATCGCTGGCGTTGGCCAAAGCGGCGGTGGAGGGTGTGAAGCAGTGGAAGTTCAAGCCCTACGTGATGAATGGGCGAGCGGTTTCGGTGCAGACGGTTTTGACGATCAAGTTCAGTCCCAAGTAGACGCCGTCCTTATTACCGAAGAGACCATTCCGGGCAGCCGCGCTGCGTTTTGGGGCATCCTAGGGATATAATGAAAGCAGTTTCTCAGGAAGTAGTTCCTTCCGGAAAAGATCACAAGCGATGTCGATGAAAACCAAAGCAGCAATTCTGGTCGCGTCCTTTGCCATACTGTCGTTCGTGGTCGTGGGGCAATGGGGCGGAGTGCATGCCTCCTCGAACGACGGCTCTTACCGTCAACTGCAGGTGTACAGCGAAGTGCTTTCGCGGGTGCGCAGCGAGTATGTGGAAGAGCCGAACCTGCCGAAGGTCACGGACGGAGCACTGCATGGGTTGTTGGAGTCACTTGATTCCAACTCCAGCTATCTGTCGGCCGACGCGTACAAGGCCTTCAAAGAGCGCAAGGCTGATGGCAATGCCGGGATCGGCGCCGTGGTGTCGAAACGGTTTGGCTATGCGGCGGTGGTGGCTGTGCTGCCGGGATCGCCGGCAGAAAAGGCTGGGATTGAAGCCACAGACATCTTTGAGTCGATTGACGGGCAGAGCACGCGCGACATGTCGCTACCCGAGATTCGCAGCCTGATTGCGGGCGCGCCGGGAACGAGCCTCAACGTGGAGGTGGTGCGGGCAAGGCGCGCGGAGCCGCAGAAGATTTCGATCACGCGCGACACGGTCACCATGCCTGCGGTGGCTGACAAGATGATGGAAGACGGAATCGGCTATGTGAAGGTCGAGGCCTTGTCCAAGGGCAAGGCGCAGGAGATCGCGGCCAAGGTGAAGTCGCTGGAGAAATCCGGGGCCAAGAAAATTCTGCTCGATCTGCGGAACTGCGCCGAAGGGGAAGAGAGTGAAGGTATCGCCACGGCGAACCTGTTCCTGAATCACGGCACGATCACTTACCTGCAGGGGCAAAAATATCCGCGGCAGGCGTTCGAGGCCGATGCGGCGAAGGCGGTGACGAATCTGCCCATCGCGGTGCTGGTGAACCGGAGCACGGCGGGAGCGGCGGAGATTGTGGCAGCGGCGATTCTGGAGAACGCGCGCGGGGACGTGGTCGGCGACAAGACGTTTGGCGACGGATCGGTGCAGAAAACCCTTGACCTGCCTGATGGCGGCGCGTTGATCCTTTCGGTCGCGAAGTATTATTCGCCGGGAGGAAAGGCGATTCAGGATGCGGCGATTACACCCAATGTCCTGGTCGCAGACGCCTTCGACGATCTGGTAAGCCCGGACGACGAGGATAACTCGGCTGCTCCCCAGCAGGAAGAAAAGCCCAAGAACACGGTGGATGACCAGCTCAACAAAGCGATCGAAGTGCTGAAGAGCCGGGCGAGCTAAGAAAGCTCGAGGTTCCCGGGGTTCTGTGAGATCGCTGCTTTCAATCGCGCGCCAAAGGGCGCGCGATTTTCTTTGCGCGAGAAGCTGAAGGCAACGTTACGGTTCCGGTGCCGGGATTGTGGCTCCCGGTGCGATGAAGCTGGAACCGGCCATCAACCGGTTACGTGATCGCACGCCACTCGGAATCCATAATCGGCGTACTGAAAATCCGGAGGAATGCTGGATCGAGCAGAGCAGCGGGCCACTTTGATGTGGTGGCGCCAGGAGCCTCCGCGGGATGATTTGCGGGCAGGCTTCATGGGACATTGTTCCGGGCCGGGCGGATTGCGTTCCGGCGAGACGGCGTAATAGTTCGGGTCGTACCAGTCGCTCGCCCATTCGTGAACGTTGTCGCCGATGTCGTACAGGCCGAAGGCATTGGGCGCGTAACGGGCGACAGGTTCGGGGCCGGTCTGCCAGCGCGTGGCGTAGTTGGGCAACGATTCGGGCGGCTCGTTGCCCCAGGGGAATTGCTTCTGTTCCAACCCGCCGCGCGCGGCGCGCTCCCATTCGGCTTCGGTGGGAAGGCGGTAGCGCTTTCCTTGTAGCGCGCTCAACCACTCGCAATAACGCGTAGCCTCATGCCAGCTGACCCCGGCGACCGGCTGCTCGGGATGATTGAAATTCGCATCTTGCCAGAAGGGCGGCGGCAGGGCTCCAGTCGCGCGCAGGAAGCGTTCGTACTCGGCGTTGGTGACTTGCGTAGTGGCGAGGAAAAATGATTCGATCCAGACACGATGGATTGGGCGTTCGCAGTCCTGGCCGCGGTCGGAACCCATCACAAACCAGCCTTCGGGAATAAGCACAAGCCTCGGTTCCGCTGCGATCCGGCCGGGCGTGGCTTGCGGTTGGGCTGGAGCGTGCATCATTGGTCAGGTCTTGGTCTTGCTGCGAAGATGGTTCGGGTTTAAAGTTTACCAGCCCCTGCGAATTCCACACGGATCGTGAGGAGGATTGTGATGGCGGAACAGAAGCTGCGGTTCAAAGTGAAGTTGGTCGGTCAGGATGGAAGCTCCGCGACAGGATTCTACGCACCGCCAGAGATCGTGGAAGCGTTTGGCACGCGAGCCCGTGTGCCGGTGCGGGGGACGATCAACGGGTATCCGTTTCGGTCGTCGCTGATGCCGATGGGCGGCCAGCATTGCATGGCCGTGAACAAGACCATGCGCGACGGGGCGAAGGTGAAGGCTGGAGACGTGGTGGAGGTAGTGCTCGAGCGGGACGTGGAAGAGCGCACGGTGGAAGCTCCGGCGGAACTCAAGAAAGAGTTGGCCAAGAGCAAAGCGGCGCGGGAGCGGTGGGAGTCTTCGGCCTTCACAGTCAAGAAAGAGATGGCGCGGTCGATCACCGAGGCGAAACAGGAGGAGACCAAGAAACGTCGGCTGGCAAAGGTGATGGCGGTGTTGAAGACTGGGGCAAGGTGGACGGGGTAAATCCGCCCATTGGGCGCCCCGAATTTCGCCACGATGAGGACTATCTGCGGCGCGGATCCGGAATGGCCTCCGGATTTGGATACTTCGTCTCCCGCAACCAGGCAGCAAAAACCAATCCCCACAGGAAAAGCAGAATCAGCGAGGGCCAACTCGCTTCCGGACCAAAAGTTCCGCCGGTGAGCGACACCGGGCCATGAAGGCTCGAATTCAACAGATGGCCATGGCTTGGGAATCCGCTGGATTGGATGCCATAGAAATAAAGTTCGCCCCAGCTCCAGGCGGCGTGGATCCCGAGCGGCATCCATAAATCACCCGTGCGGCGCAGAACGAGAGCCGTCACCAAACAGTATTCGGTGGCTGCGACCGGGCCGAGGCCGTGGCCGCCGGGGTTGAAGTAGTGCATTCCGCCCATCAGCAATGAGGTCAAGACTGCGGCCGGCCAAAAACCAATTCCAGTCGTCAGCGTGAATAACAAATAACCGCGATACATAAAATCTTCCAGTAGGGCCCCAACAAAAGCCGGCACGGTCCAGAGCAGAGCGTACTTGCAGATATCCACGCCGTGCAGACCGAGCGAACCAAAGGAATATGCGCCCAGCAGTCGCACCACGAGCAGGAGAACTGAGAGTGAGGCGAAACTGAAAGCCGCGCCCTGCCAGAATTGGCCGCAGAAGGCGCGCCGCCAAGGCAGTCCATAGTCGGCGAAAGTGCGGCCTTCGATCCTGGCCATGATCCAGGTCACCAACATCAAAGGGATCAGAAAAATCCCCAAAGAGACCAGAATGGCTGCCGGCGTGCCATCGGTCAGGTTGAGGCGGTGCATGAGGGCATCCGCGACCAGGCCGGTGCCCCAAAACATAGGCACCAGGAGAGCGAAAAAAATCAGCAAACGCCAGCCCGCGCGAATTTCGTTGGGTCCCCTCCAAATTGTGCGTTGGGTGGTTGCGGTCATTTGTAACTTGGATGCGGATTAAGCTAATGGAAACCGCCTCATTCTACATGGGACAAATCGGGGCTACAGGCTGGGTTGGCGCAGCGCTCGGACGACATGCTCCACGTCGTTTTCTTGAAATAGGCGGATAGCCGCGATGCCGGCGGCTCCGGCTTCCAGGCAGGATTGGGCGTTCGCAAGTGTGATGCCGCCCAAAGCGAGGACGGGGATTCCTGCCTGGCAGGCCTGGCGGAGTTGGGCGAGGCCCGCGGGATGGGCATCGGGCGCGTCTTTCTTCTCGAACACCGGGGCGAAGACGGCGAAGCTGGCGCCGCTGCTTTCCGCTTGCCGCACTTCTTCTGGCGAGTGGCAGGAGACTCCAATCAGCGGCACATCTAGCAAACTCTCGCGGGCGAGGGCGCCCGCGCCACATTTTTCCCAGGCGGCCCGCACTTCATGCGGGGAGATGTCGTCAGAGCGGAGGTGCACGCCGTAGGCTTTGACTGCGAGCGCAACATCGGTGCGGGAGTTGATGAGGAGAGCAGGGGCCAGGGGCTTGGGGCCAGAGGCTAGTCTCTGCGCTTCGCGAATTACCGCGACCGCTTCGCGCGCCAACGACTCCAGGTCGCGGGTCGAAAGGTCTTTTTCGCGGAGTTGGATGTAGTCGACGCCGGCGCGGGCAGTTTCGGCGATTTTTTCCAGTAGGCGGCGACGGCGCGTGGGTTCATCGGCAGCGAAGGCCGTGCGGTCGGTGATGTAGTAGAGAAAGCAGCTTTCAGCCATCAGCTTTCAGCTATCAGGTCGGCTTGGAAAAGGCAAGTTTGCTGGACGAAATCTTCCGCCATCCGCCTTCGGGACTCAAAGGCGGCCTCGTGCCCAACCGAGCGAACGCCACATCTGGATGGTTACGGCCAGATACCAGACGCCCATGGCCGGGCCAAGGTCCACCAATCCGGCATTCTGCGGCGGCGTGGGAAACGTGTATAAGTGGAGACCGAGCAAGCCGGCTCCAATCACGATCCCGGGAAAGGAAAAGATTTTCCCAAATCGTGGATGCCGCAACATGGCAATCGAAAAGCAGATGGTGCCGAACCCAACGAAGGCGTCCCAGGCCACATCGAGGCCAAGCCAAATGCCAGTGAACTGCTGCGACACCTTTCCGCTTCCAGCGGAATACCCGACTGCCAATTGCACCAGGCCCATGGCGGAAAAGAGCGCACCCGCCAGTGCGTTTAACAAGGCCCCCAATGCGCCCGTGAGGGTCGGACTCTCCAACGCCAGCAACTGTCGCAGGCCGTAACAGGCAATCCCCAGTGCCGGACCAAAACCGGCAACCAGGGCTGTCGTCGGGAGCTTGGGGAGATGCGCGAACGCAGCCAGCGGATAGGCAAAGCAGGCGAAGAACCCGGCAACCACTCCCAACTTTACGGCTCTCAGGGCCAGCGGTGTTTCGGATCGGCTAACGGAACCTGGCATGTTGGGCACTATTACTGCATCTCACGGTCTGGTCTTGGCGATTTCCGGCAGAATCTCGCCGTGTTTTTTCGGCGTTCCGCCGAGATGATATTTCGTCAGTCCATCGCGCAGAAATTCGAACGCCTCGTGAGGATTGTCGACGATCTTGAACAGATCCAGATCCTGCGGCGAGACCGCGCCGGCGTCGACAAAGGCCTGGAAGTTGATGATCTTGTTCCAGTACTCGCTGCCGTAAATAATGACCAGGATTTTTTTGGCCAGTTTTTCGGTCTGGGCGAGGGTGAGGATTTCGAACAGTTCGTCCATGGTGCCGAATCCGCCGGGGAAAATCACGAGTCCTTTGGCGAGATAGGCGAACCAGAATTTGCGCATAAAAAAGTAGTGGAACTGAAAGTTGAGCGACGGGGTGATGAACTGGTTGGGATGCTGCTCGAAGGGCAGCTGGATGTTGAGGCCGATGCTTTTGCCGCCCGCCTGATGCGCGCCCTGATTGGCGGCTTCCATGATGCCGGGACCACCGCCGGTGGTGACCACAAAACGGTGACGGCGGGCGGGAATCTGAATCGACCACTTGGTCAACATGTAGGCCAGCTTGCGCGCGTCTTCGTAGTAGCGGGCCATGTCCACGCCGGCCTGGGCGCGCTTCAGGTCTGCTTGCTGTTCGGCTTGAGAAACTGAGGCGTGGTTGTTTGAGACGTTGTTCAGGGTTTGAGTGGCATCGGTGCGTCCCTGAAAGCGGGCCGAACCGAAGAACACGACGGTGTCCTGAATCTGCTCGCGGCGGAAGCGCGCCAGCGGCTCCTGATATTCGGCGAGCATGCGCAGGATGCGGCCATCCGGGCTGCTGAGAAAGGGGTCGTTTTCGTAGGCGACGGGCGCGGATTTCAGGCGATCAGTCATAGTGTCAGGCTTGGCGGTGGTCGTGGTAGTGGAGCGCTTCCCAGAAGCCAATCCAAATATCGAGCAGTCCCAGGCCGCTACAGATGCCCCGGAAAAATCCATTGGAGACGATGGTGCGCAGGGTGGGAAACGACAGCAGCAGATAGTTGTCCGTCCATTCGGGAGTCCAGGGAAGAATGATCAACAGCACTCCCGCCACGGCGCTAACCAACACGAACAGGAACATGGAAATGCGGTGCATCCAGACTTGCGTGCGATCCTGCGCAATGAGGGCGGCAGGCGGCTCGAGCAAGGCAGTACGCGTTTCCGCCGCAGGCGCGGCAGATTCGGCCGTTTTGCCTGGAGCGCTGGAAACAGTGGGATCGGTCATGCGTGGCGGCTCCGGCACAGACGGCGAGCGGAACGCTTATGACAACGCGAACCGGCCCCGGAGACAATGCTGCGTGAAACGGCCATCCGGGTATTTTACGACTTTAGCACACGAATACGCTCCGCCACGTCGCGATAGTCGATGTTGGTGCCGTAAACCGTGAGGAAATGTTTGAGCGCGACGGGTTTGTCGCCGGCGGCTTCGTGGGCGGAGGCCAGTTCGTAAGTCAGAGCCATACGAGTTTCGCCGTCAAGGTTGGGCGAGCTGAGAGCCTTGTCGTACCAACGAACCGCGGCTTCAGGAACGTTTTTCTCCAGGAAGCAATTTGCCAGCCAGGTGTAAGTCTGTAGAATCTGCTGGAACGGATGCCCGTGCTCGAACGCCATGCAGGCTTTTTGCAGTTCGCCGATGGCCTCGTCGATCAAGCCCATTTCACGGAAGGCGATGCCGAGGTTGTAATGGGTCTCCGGATCGTCGTCAGTGGAGGGAGCGCCGTCTTCCAGGTCCTGCTTGAGTTCGCCAAACATCGCGGCCAGATCGACGGCAGCGTCGGTTGCGGCCGACGCTGAGGCAGACGCGGGTGGAGCGGCCGGGACCAGACTAACAGGTGGCGGGGTGGCCGGAACGGGAATCGCTGAAGCTTGCGGCGCCGGAATCTCCACGGCCGGCTGCCGAATCGCGGGAGTGGCTGCGGCAGATGCGACTGGGGCTGAGACGGGAGGAACGGTCACCGGCGATGTGGCCGACGACGGGGACGAAGAGCCGGCGGCGGCGCTGGCCGCCAATGCAGCCACGTTTTCTGAGACTGCTGAAACCGGCTCGGGCTGCGCTTGCGAAGCGGCTGCCTGTTGCGATTCGGCGGCCGGAGCAACCTTCAAGAAGTCGTCGCCCAATGAACTTTCGATCTCGGCGACCAATTTCCCCAGAACCGGAGGCTGAGCTGCGGAACTGTCACTCTCGGGTTGCGCGGCTGCAACCGGAGTGGGCTCGGCCGGCTTGGACATGGTGCCCGGCAGGAAGTTTTCGCCGAGCGAGGACTCGATGTCCGTGACCATCTCCTGCAAAACGCCGGGCTTCGATTCAGGTTCAACCTCGGGTTGGGCCACCTCAGCGACGGGAGCGGGCTCGGGCACCAGAGTCGGCTCGGGCACTGGTACCTGTGTGACCGGCGCTTCGGCGATTGCCAGCTCCGGCGTGCCGACGGCCTCTGCGATTGCCGGCTCCGGCTCTGCTTCCGTGATCGCAGGCTCGAACTCCACGGAGGATTCTGCAACTTCAGGCTCCGGCGCTTCCGGCATTGCAGGCTCAGGCGAAATGACCGCCTCTGCGCTGACAGGCTCGGGAGCGATCGAGGCGGGCTCGGTGACGGAAGGTTGCATCTCGGCGACGGCGGGCGAATCGGCGGGAAGGAAAACGCCGTCGGCCACTTCGATGGCCGGGATGTCCTGTTCACTGAGTTCTTCCACTTCCGGCTCCGCGCTTTCCCGTTCGGAGGCTGCACGCACCGCGGCTTCCACTTCGGCGCGGAGCGCGGGAAGCTCGGGTCGATGAGACGCGAGATTCTCCAGCTTGCCGAGCGCCGCGGCGGCTGGCTGGGCCATGTCTTGGGCAAGGTAGAAACGAATCTCCTCGATCGTTTCGTCGATTTTGATGGAGTCTGCGGGTTGGCTGTCGCCGCCGGTCATGGCGGGTTCGGTTGCGGTTTGCTCCTCCGCCGCTTCGGCGTCGATGGTGATGGCATCGTCCCACTCGGAGGAGACATCGATCTCGGAGGCAGAAGCATCCGGAGAGGCGGACTCTTGGTCGGCCGCCGTGCCTTCGGGCGCAGCGGCGGCAGTGGTCGGCCAGGGCGAGGCGGTGGTGTGAGGCTGGTCCGAATCTTCGGTTTGCGGCTCTGCCAGTGAGGTCTCGTCGGACACTTCCTCAAGCGAGAATTCGGAAGCTTCCTCGGAGTGCTCCTCCGGAACCTCGGCCTCCATGGAAGCGGGAACGGCTTCGGACAGCCCGAGTTCCTCCGGAGCGGATGCGCGTTCCTCGTAGCGGGCGGCGAGCTCGCCGTAGCGTGTAGCTTCGTCGGGATATTCCGCTTCCGAATACACGCTCTGCAGAGTGCGGCAGCAGAGCGCGGCTTCGGCGAAATGTCCGGAACGCGTGTGCAATGAAGCGAGCCGCTGATTGATGTGGAGATCTTTGGGAGCCAGAGGTAGAGCGGCGGTCAGCGGGCCGAGCGCCTTGGCAGGCATGTTGTAGGAGATGAACAGCTCGGCATCGGTGAGGGCGGAGCGCACAGCGAGGGCAGTTTCGTCGGAGTAGTGCTGATGAATGGACGGCGCGGTGGCTTCCAGATCATCGAGCAGAACCGCCGCTTCTTCGGGCGTGATGAGCTTACCGTTGTTGGTGCGGCCGCCCAGCTGGCTGACCACCTGCTGGTAGTTCTGCATATGCAGGGGATTCTGCGGCTCGATCTGCGCCAGGCGCTGATAAAGATCGCGGGCGCGGGGCAAATCGCCGGCCTGCACCGAGGCGTGCGCCAGCAGTTCCATGACTTCGCTGACGTGAGTCGTCTCGCCGGCTTTGTGGAACAGGTCGAGCAGTTTCTGCAGAGAGTCGGGATTCTCGCGGACGTGGCTGATGATGGCGTGGAGGGTCTCGAGGACTTTGTCCGGGTTTTCCGCCAGCAGACGATCCGCATGCTGATCGAACACCTGGAGAGCGTTTTCGTACTGTCCGGCCTGCATGAGCGCGTCGGTAAAATGGGAGATCCCCTGCAGGTCGTTGTGCACCGTCAGCAGTTTGCCGGCCACGGTTCCGGCCTCAGAGAGCTGTCCGGTAAGCAGATAAGCTTTGAGCAGATCGCGCAGGCCGTCCTTGTTGGAATCGATGTCGGAAACTTTCTGCAGAGAGGTGACGGCGCCGGCGGCATCGCCGGACTCAAGCAGAATCCGGCCCTGGATCAGCAGGGCATAGGCATTGGTGGGATCGAGCGCCAGCATGCGCTGCAGAACTTCCTCCGCGCCGGTGAGCGATCCCTTGGAACGCATGCTTTCGACGGCCGCGGAGAAAATCTGCCAGGCTTCGTTCTTTTTGCCCAGGCGGACATAGACGTCGGCCAGCTTCACCCGCATGGCGGCGTTTTCCGGATCCATCTCGAGAATCTTTTGTAGAATGCGGATCGCGTTTTCGAAGTCTCCGGATTTCAGGAATTCCTCGGCGACCTGCATGTACTGGGCGCGGGCGTCGTTGAACAATCCCTGCTGGGTGTAGAGTTCCGCCAGCTTCAGCAAGCCTTCCAGCGAGGGTTTGAGCTTGCAGATCTTCTTGTACATGGCGATGGCCTTGACCGTGAAACCCTGGCTGGCATAGGCATCGCCGACGGTTTTGAAGCATTCGGTGGCTTTGTCGGGCTCTCCCAGACGCGAGTAGAGATCGCCGACCGTATTGGTAACCGTCAGGTCCTTGGCGTCATGCTTGAGGATCTTCTCGTACTCGGAAATGGCATTCTGCAGTTTGCCCTGCTGGACATACTTCTCCGCGGCGGCGAGAACTTTCTGTTTGTTGAAGCCGAACAACGCCATAAGAATCCGAACTCCAGACCCTGGTCTTCAAACCACCAAAACGGTTGAGGAACCCGTGTACGATCGGCCCGCGGACATGTGGCATTCGCCAATCCGCGCATGACCTGCCGGACAAGGCCCATTGTACGGCTGGCCATCACGAAGCGCAGGTTACCAAGGGTTACCGGAAGGGAGTGTACGAACGGGTTACCAAGGAAACTGGAGAAATAAGGAGCCAGGCGCTGTCGCCTGGCTCCATGCTCAGTCGTTCATGTGCTAAAAGCTGATCTTCAGAATCTGCCCGTTATTCCCCACAAACCATCCGGCGTGAGGATTGGCGAAGGCGACGGCCCAATATCCGCTGACCGTGGGCAGGCTGTACCAGGTCTGGCCTTCGTCGGGAGTCCAGGCGGCTGCGCCAGAATCGTAGTCTGGTTCTGTCTCGGCTGTCACCACCACGGTCTTTTCGTAAGCTGGATCGCTGCCTCCCTGGGAATACTTATCGTTCAATAGCGGCATGCCGTTGGCGTAAGCCACGCAGAAGATCGATCCGCTGATCGGAGGGGTGGGGGTCAGGGTCCAGGTCTGGCCGCCGTCGCTGGAAGTCGCCGCGTCAAGGGAAGTATTGACGGACAAATCTCCCCCACCAACAAAACCATGCTGCGCGTCGCGGAAAGCAACCGAAATCCCGCCCGCGCTCGCGTTGCTGACCAGAGGCGTGTCGTAGGCGTTCCAGTTGTTGCCGCCATCGGTGGTGGCTAAGATTCTGGCAACGGTTGTCGCACCGGTGGCGATCCAAGCGTTGTTTTCCCCTTGCGTCGTGATGCAGGTTCCGCTGGCGGCAAACGAGGCTTCCCCGCTCAGCGCCGGAGGCATGTTATTGGCAATCGATTCCCAGTTTTGGCCATCCTCGGTGCGCATCTCGGGGAAGACTCCGTTGACCGAGTCGCTGTGCGCCAGACCACGATCCGGTTCCCAGAAGGCGAAGCAATCGTAGAAGGCGTTCACCGTGTTGTTGGTGAACTGCACATGCCAGGTCGCGCCGCCGTCGTAGGTTTTGTAAATGCGGAAGCTCTCGGTGTAGTTGCCGATCGAGAGCAGATACGCGACTTTGTCGCTGACGCCCTGCACGTCGCGAAATTGCAGCTCTTCGGCGCCGGGTACTACGCCGGAGGTCCATGTGTTTCCACCGTCGGTGGTGAGAGCATAGGTGCCGCCGGTTCCGGCCACCCATACGACTTGAGAGTTTACGGGGCTGACCGCAATCAGCAACTGTGTGGTGCCGCTGTTCTGCGGCGTGAGCGTGGGTTGATGGACTTGCGCGAGGCCAACACTGGCAGACACATAAATCAGCAAAGCGACCACAGAACGCTGCAACATGGGAGTCCTCCCCAGAGGCTGGAATGCGAGCGTCCAGAAGTATATGAAGGCCGGGGAAGGCGCGTCAATCGGGGTCCAGGGGCGGGAATGGGAGGGGGCGTTAATGCCTCAGAAAAGCCAAAGCCCCGGTCATCAGGCCGGGGCTTTTGGGTCAATATCGAACGCCGTCTGCGAAGCGCTTACAGCATAACTCCACCTACGGCTTCTCATCGATAATATGAACGTGCTATAGGGAAGCGCCTCCGAACCATGTATCCTTCCCAAAGCTTTAGCGACATTGGAACTGGGGAAACAAGACTATGACCTGGATCCGAACCGTCTCTTTCGACGAGGCTGACGAGAAGCTGCGCAAAGCGATTGAACGCGAAAAGCTGCTCTATCCCCAAGAGTATGCCGAGCCGGTGCATCCCGATCCGTCGGGCGCGTCGTCGATTGTGGGATCGCACACGCTCATTCCCGAGGCGCTTTATCACGCCTTCAGCACATTCGGAGCACTAATGTCGCCCGATCTACCGCTGTCTCGAGCACAGCACGAGATGATCGCCACTATGGTTTCCGTCACCAACCGGTGCGTGTATTGAATCGAGTCGCACGCAGAGTTTCTGCGTAGGGTGACGTTGGACAAAGAATTGGTGGCCGCGCTGCAGAAGGACTACACCACCGCGCCGATCTCATCGCAGGATCGCACCATGCTCGACTACGTGGTCAAGCTGACTAAGGACGCGACCAGGGTCTGGAAGGACGATATCGAAGGACTGCGCCGCGCAGGTTTCGATGATCGCGGCATTCTGCAGATCACGCTGATCGCGTCTTGGTTCAACTACATCAACCGTGTGGCCGACGCGCTGGGCGTGGGGCGGGAGCAGGCCGTGTAGCGCGCGCAGCGCACAATGGGAATGCCGGAATCTGCCCGCGATTACTTACTTGGCACGCTGTAGTGCGAGGCCAAGACCCGCCATCGGCCACCGATTTTCATCCAAACATCCGTCATGCGATCGTGATACTCGTAGGGCTTGCCGTTGGACTCGCCCTTTTCGTGATAGGAGCCCGTAACCACGGCGACGTCTCCGTGAATTCGAACCTTCATCTCCGGAAATTCGGCCACCTGCACGCGCACATCGGGGCTGGCGCTATGACTGATGTATCCGGCTTTGCTGTAGGTGCTTCCGTCCTCGATGGTGATGACAAAGTCTTCGGCCAGCAGCGACGAAAGAAGGTCAACGCTGCGCTGCTTGTAGGACTCGGTCCATTGCAATTCCAGGGAACGAACGGTGGCAGCGTCTGATTTGCCTTGTCCGCAGAGAGGAAGCGCGGACGCCACCACCAGACCGAAAACGAGAACCTTCCGGCGAGTCTGCATATCTTTATTTCGCACAAATCAAGGAACGTGCCAAGTTCCTTGTGCGGCCCCACATCCGGCCTGCGCTCGGACCAAAGACGCGACCAAGGTCTGGAAAGATGACATCGAAAGGATGCGTCAGGCACGCTCCGATGATCGCGGCACTTCTCCAGATCACATTGATCGCGTCGTGGTTCAGCTACATCAACCGCGTGGCCGATGCGCTGGGCATTGGGTGCTAGCGGGTTCCCTAATACGAGAATCCCTGAATCTCGGTAACTCCCGTATCAGGGCCGTCGATGAAGCCAGTGCGCGTGCTGGGATTGATCGCGATGTGCGCGGCAATCACATTGAACGCGTTCGAGAAGCTGAATCCGCTCAGCGTTTCCTGCAGCACGCCGTTGGTGTCGTAGACGTAAATCGAGCTGCCGCTCGACGACGAACTCGAAACGGGCTGCGCCACCAGGAACAGCTTGTTAATGGGGTCGTACTCGACATCGGCGCCGCTGAAGATCTGGTCCTCGCCCGAATTCGGCAGCACCACGGTGAACCCGGTTTCGGTGGCAAGAGTGTAGAACTCCACGCTGGCGTCGTCTTCGGTGGTCGTCACGAAGATGCCGTCCTCCGAATCGACGGCGATGCCGTTGACGAATCCGAATCCGATGCCGGTGAATTTGGAAAAAGTTCCATGAGTGAGGTCCGCCAAGCCGATTACAGGAAAGCAGCCAAAACAACCGTCGCCACCGCCGAGAATTGCCTGATTGGTTTCGGTGTCATAGGCCATCGGGGGCGGAACGCTGCCGAAGTCCAGTGTGTCCTGAATCTTGACGGTGGGACCGAAAGTATTGGCGGCGACGTCGGAACTGAACACCCAGGTAATGAAATTGCCGCTGTTATCCATGGCAAGGACGGCGTTGTTAGTCGATCCCTGGGTGCGACTGACCTGGTTGAGCAGATGCGTCTTGCCGATCGGTGGCGTCCACTTTCCTGTGACCTTGTTGCCGCTCAGCGGATTGATGACATTGAAAGTGCGTTGCACGTTCAGGAAGCTGATTACGTGTTCATGCTCGAAGAGTCCGACGGACGTACCGGCGATCCCGAGCGTGATGAAGTCGTCCTGGGTATCGGTTTGCGTCACCACTTTCAGGATTTTCCCGGACTTCTGATCGAAGGTCTCGACCGCCGCCAGGACGTTTCCGTTCGACTGAGTGAGAGCCTCGGCCAGCACTCCTTCGCTTCCGTTTTGATCGATATCGAATCCAAAGATCTGGCCGCCGAACTTGCTTTTGACAAGAATGCCGTTAGGTCCGACGGGCGATTTCGCATCGGCTTGGGCGAAGCTCAGGCTCGAGACAGAGCAAAAGCAAAAAAGGATGGCGCTAGACAAGTTGACGATTTTTTTCGGGCGCAGCATGCGGGTTTCTCCTTCGTTGGGCAAGCCCGTGTTGGACAGGGCTAGAGTATGGCTCCAACCGCCGCATGGTGTCACGATAACGTCACAGATTTGTCAAAAGTGTGGATTTGGTCAGTGTTCGCCGATGCCGAACACCGCTCCCAGAAGCAGAATGACCAGCACGCCCAGAGAGGTCCATCCATAGCGGTAATCCTTCTCGCGGAAAAACAGGAAACAGGCCACAATCACGCGAACCACGGGCGTGGCCAGCATGAGCAGGACGCCGGCGCGTTCGATATCGGCCGGGATACGTCCGTTCATGAAGAAGCTGTCGATGAGTCCGGCGAGCATGATGAAAAAGCAGCCGAAGGCTCCCGTGCGCAGAACCAGCGCCACGGCGCGGTCGAAGGCGGGTTCGCGAAGCTGGCTCATAGCAACTCCCGCAACAGGTGCAATCCGAGGTGACCGGC
>Ga0187784_10001559_pt1 | contig 18244 bp, 15 predicted proteins | sample 1015_SJ02_MP15_2_FD_132964 | JGI IMG/M metagenome (GOLD analysis project Ga0187784, IMG submission 132964) | Tropical peat soil microbial communities from peatlands in Department of Meta, Colombia - 1015_SJ02_MP15_20_MG | ecosystem: Environmental > Terrestrial > Soil > Wetlands > Peat | place...
CCCCAGGCGGAATTCCACCTTCCAGAAGCTGGGAAGCAAACGACTCCTTGATTCTCTCGCAACTGGGGAGGACGGCATTGGAAGCGCTGTTCACTCAACTCGTTTTGATTTGCCTTGCCGGCATACCATGGGGGCAGGATGCGGTATCGCCCCAGGCTATGGCGCCGGTCAGCAGCACGGGCGCGGTCCCGAGCGCTGCGACCCTCGATGGGACTGGGCAACGATACGTCATTGCAAAGGACGATCTTCTGGATATCGATGTGGTTGGGGTGCAGGAAATGTCGCGCGAGTATCGGGTGGATGGGGATGGGATGATCACTCTGCCCATGCTTTCGCGGCCGGTGCCGGCGGCGGGACTCACGCTGGATCAGCTTTCCCAACGCATTCGCGAGGATCTTGTGGGCGCCGGACTGCTGCGGGATCCGCAGATTACCGTGAGTGTGAAGTCTTCGCCCTGGAACACCGTCGTGCTTTCGGGCGCGGCAAAGAAGACGGGCGTCTATCCGGTCTACGGTCACACCACCCTCCTGGAACTGCTGACCGAAGCGGAAGGTCTGAGCGACGATGCGGGCAACACCGCGGTAGTGACGCGAGCGCACGAGGCTTCGGCGCGAGCGGAGTTGAGCTCCGCGGCGCAGGCTGGCGACGAAGCCTCCCGTACCTCACGAGTAGACGTGGGACGGCTCTGGCGGAACGGCGACGCCAGCTTGGATGTGGCTTTGTATCCGGGCGACCGGGTGACGGTCGAGCGGGCGGGAATTGTCTACGTATTAGGTGCGGTGAATCGGGCGGGGGGTTTCGCCCTCTCGAACGATCAGGAGCCGATCACGGTGCTTCGGGCCATTGCTTTGGCCGGCAACTTCACGCACGAGGCAAAGCCTGCCCATGCTGTCATTATCCGCAAGGCATTGAGCGCTCGGGGCGAAAAACAGGAAGTCCGGGTGAATCTCAAGAAGGTTTTGTCGAACCAGGCTCCGGACCAACCGTTGCTGCCCGGCGATATCCTTTACGTGCCGGAGAGCGGGGCCAAGAGAACACTCGATACGGTTGTTAACACTGCGGTGTACACGTCGATTTGGCGGTTGCCGTATTAAGAAATCGGGGAACGATGGCGGAGAATGACAAGCTGATTCCAGCGAGTGCGGTTTACCCTGATCGCGTGGGGTATTCCGCCTACCCGGTTACGGACCTCGAAGCCTCGGGAGGGGAGGCGTATTCCTTCCAGAACTGCTGGGAGATCCTGCGAAAGCGCCGCGGCACTGTTTTCGCCGTCGCCTTCGTTGTCACACTTCTGGTGACGGTGGTTGTCTATCGAATGAAGCCGGTGTACAGGGCCACGGCGCGCATGGAGGTACAGGCGGAGACGCCCGCCCTGCAGACGCTCAACGAGCTGAATCCGGGCGCGGCGGCTGACGCGGCGTTTCTTCAAACCCAGGTCGATCTGTTGCAGAACAACAACCTGGCTTGGCAAACCATCCAGGAGCTGGGGCTGGCGAATGGGGGCGCGGAGTTCGAGGCGAGAGGGGATCTCTGGCCTGGGAGCACCGGCCGCTCTACCGTGGCAACTCCCGCCAGCCTGATCCGGAATTTCAAGAAGCACCTGCACGTGGAACTGCTTAACGAGAGCCGGCTGGTGGAAGTCAGCTTCGAGAGTCGGGATTCGAACCTGGCGGCGCGGGTGGCCAACGCCCTGGTCAAGAATTACGTGGAGTCCAACTTCCGCTCCAAATACGAAACCACGCGGCAAGCCTCGGCGTGGATGGAAAAGCAACTTGACGAGCTCAAAGCCAAAGTGGAGAAAGCTCAGCAGGCGCTGGTGGACTACGAGCGGGAGTACTCGATCGCCAACTTGGGCGACAAAGAGAACGTGGTACAACAACGGCTGGCGCAACTGAGCAGCGATCTGACCGCCGCCCAAGTCGATCGCGCCAACAAGCAATCGGTCTACGATTCGGCGCGGAGCGACAAAGCCGAGGCGGCCGTCATTGCGGAGGACGCGCTGTTGGGGCAATTGGAGTCGAAAAGCGCCGAACTCCGCACGGAGTATGCCGCGGCCACCTCTCAGTATGGTCCGAACTTCTACAAGGTCAAGCAACTCGGCAATCAGATCAGCGAAGTGGAAGCGCTGATCGACCGGGAGCGGAAGCGGATCCTGGAGCGGATTGAAAGCGATTATCGCACCGCCGTGCGGCGCGAGCAGCTACTATCCCAAGATGTGGCGGCGCAAAGAGCCGAGGTAGAAGAACTCAACCAACTGCTCATCAAGTACACCATCCTGAAGGGGGACTTCGAAACCAACCAGCAGCTTTACGATGAACTGCTGAAGCGCCTTAAAGACGCCACCGTCTCGGTAAGCTTGCGCGCCACGAGCGTTCGCCTGGCCGATGCTGCCCTGGTGCCGACCACGCCTATCCGCCCGGACAAGCGAATGAACATTGCCGTCGGGCTTCTGGTGGGTTTGATCCTGGGAGTAACCTTGGCGTTCGTCCGGGAGGGACTGGATCGCACGGTCAAGACGGCTGAAGATATCGAGAACCAGATCGCGGTTCCCACCTTAGCCGTAATTCCGCTGGGAACGAAATCCCGCGGGAGGTATGGCCGGTATTTCGCCAGTGAAGCTCGGAAAGTGCCGGGAAACGGAAACCTGGGATTGGCCATTATGAACGCCCCCGGGTCGGAAATGGCGGAATCCTTCCGGGTCTTGCGCACTTCGATTCTGCTTTCTAGCTCACCCCAGCCGCCCCAAGTGCTGCTGGTCACGAGCGCCCACCCCAGTGAAGGGAAGACGTTCGCCTGCGTCAACCTGGCGTTGGCGTTGGCGCAGCGCGGCGGCCGCGTGCTGCTGGTGGACGGCGATCTGCGGAAGCCAACCGTGCTGAAAGCCCTGGGGCTGGGAAATGGCGAGAGTGAGGGAAGCGGATTGAGCAGCTACCTCACCGGCGGGCAGGAAATCGATTCGGCGCTCATGGCCTTCACGGCGCTTCCCAATCTGTCAGTGCTGCCTTCCGGGCCGATTCCCGCCAATCCTGCCGAGTTGGTTTCCTCTCCAGCCATGGGCAGGCTGGTAAGTGAGCTACGCCAGCGCTTCGAGCACATCGTGCTCGACTCACCTCCCTTGTTGCTGGTGACGGACGGAATCCTTCTCTCCACCCTGGCGGATGGAGTGGTGCTCGTAGTGGAAAGCGGTTCCACGTCGCGAGGCGCACTGCATCGAGTTCGTCAAATCCTGGATCGGGCCGGTGCCAAGACCCTGGGTGCGGTTCTCAACAAGCTGGATGACCGGGTGGACGGCTATTATACTTCTCGTTATCAGTATTACGGCTATTACTACTCCCGGGAGCCCTCCGCGTCAAAAACTTCTGAGCTGAATTCGGCCAGCGAGCGGTGACGGACGCCGAGTATAAAACAGTCTATCTCGCTGAGTGAGCCTAGATGGAAAGAGGACGCAATGCGGGGATCCTCGCGCTGCTTTTCGAGCTCGGCGTAGATCGCCTAGGGCGGGCCGCCGGTGGGTCCGTCCAGCCATAAATTCGTGGTTTAGGGGAGGGGCGAGGAAGCGAGCTTGACGCGAGGTAACCCAATGCTGATGCGCGACGTAGCAGTGATCGGTGCGGGGCCGGCGGGGTTGTATGTGGCTTACCGGCTGGCCTCGGCCGGCTTGGGTGTGGCGGTGCTCGATGCCCAGGAGAAAGTAGGGGACGACGTGGTTTGTTCAGGTGTCATCGGGGAAGAAGCTTTTGGGCGTTTTGGCCTGCCGTCCTGGCCGGTACTGAACCGCATTTACTGCCTGCGTGCGGTCTCACCCGCGGGAAGAAGCCTGGAGTACCGCTCGCAGACGCCGCTGGCCCGTGTGGTCGACAAAGCGGAATTCAACCGCGACTTGGCCAGCCTGGCGCGTGCCGCAGGCGCTGAATTGCGTTCCGGACATTTGGTCGAGGCTGTGGCACGCGAAGAGAATGGGGCGATATTGAGGTTTCGTTCCCGACTTGGCCCGGGGGAGAAGATGGGAGCCCGGGTCGCAGTGATCGCTTCCGGAGTGGGCGGGGCACTGAACGGAGCGCTGGGACTTGTGCAGCCTCGCGAACACTTGCGGGCCGTGCAAGCGGACATCCCGCTGGGTAAGGATGGTGCTTTGAACCCCACGGAAATCTATGTGGGGCGGTCCGTCGCGCCCGGCGCTTTTGGTTGGAAGATTCCTTTGGGACATGGCCGGGTGCGCGTGGGGCTAATGAGCCTGGAGGAACCCCGGCCCTACTTCCGCGCGCTTTTGCAGAGAGTGGCGCCCGGATTGAAAAAGGGCGAGGCCAAAATCCGGCAGAAGGCCATCGGGCAGATGCCGGTGGGAAACTGCGTTGCGGAGCGCGTCATGGCCATCGGAGAGGCCGCCGTGCATGTGAAGACTTCGACCGGAGGCGGAATCTACTTTGGCCTGCTCTCGGCCGAAATGGCCGCCGAGGTCATCCTCCGGGCTTTTCAAAAGGGCGATTTCAGCGTTCACACCTTGGGTCAGTTCGAACGCTACTGGAAGACTGCTTTCGGCACCGAGTTGTGGGCGGGCTATCTCGCCCGGAAACTTACCAGTCGGCTCTCCGACGCCCTTGTCGAAAAGGCCTTTGAAAGGGCAAAGGGGATCGCGCTGGTGGGTCGGCTGAAGGACAATTTGAACTTTGATTGGCATCGCAAAGCCATACTGGCGTCCATACACGGTTTGTTCGGTCCCACCGCAGGCTCCTGATTACATCATGATCAAACGGGGTTTTGACATACTGCTTTCAGCTTTCGGGCTCCTGGTATCGCTGCCCTTGTGGGGGATTATCGCGCTGGCCGTCAAGTTGCACGATGGCGGGCCGGTCTTCTACCGTCAGCAGCGTGTGGGAAAGGACGGCCGGGTGTTTACCGGATTGAAGTTCCGCTCCATGGTTCCGGACTCCGAGCAGAAGTGGGGTGTGGCGCCCGCAATGGCCAATGACCCCAGGATTACCAGGGTTGGGAAGCTGTTGCGGGCCACGGCAATCGATGAGTTGCCGCAGCTCTGGAACATCTTGCGGGGCGATATGAGCTTCGTCGGCCCGCGGCCGGAATGGGTGGAACTGGTAAAGAAATTCCGCGCCGAAATTCCCGGCTTCGATTTGCGTCATCGGGTTCGGCCCGGGCTGACCGGATTGGCCCAAGTCTATGGGCATAGCGAGATGTCGCGCCGCAATAAACTCCGCTATGACCTGCTCTACGCGCGGCGGCAGAGTTTCTGGCTCGACATGCAGCTGGTGCTGTTATCGTTCGCCGTGACCTTCACGGGACGGTGGGAGCTGCGGGAGGCCAAGGTCTTGCGGTCCCGTCAACGGCGATACGCCCAACCAGCTCCGGCTGGGGCTGCTTGGCCTGCGGAAGGGCTGCTGTCCAAAAGCCTTTCGCCACCGCGACCCAGCTTGTGATCCGATCTGGCGCGGGCGTCCCGTGCGCTGTCGCGCGGGCATCTTGCCCGCACCGTGCGGGAGCGAGACACTCCCGCGACAGCGGGCGAGACGCCCCACGCGTCGGTCATAGCGGCGCTCCGCTGCCGCGGTCTAGAAGGTCATGCCATTTCCCGACATTCCCTGCGCGCGTGTGCTGGGAGTCCCCGTGCACGTGCTCGGCTTGCACGATGTAGTGCGAGTTATGGAGGGCTGGCTTCAAAGCCGAGCGGGCGGGCGATGGATTGCTGTGACCAGCTCGCACGGCATCATGGAGGGATTCAAGCATCGGGAGTTCAGGCAGATCCTCGAGTCGGCGGCGCTTTCGCTTGCCGACGGCAAGTGGACTTCTCGCGCTGCGGCGGCTCGACTCTCGCTCGAGCCGCAGCAGGTGCGCGGCGCCGACCTGGTGTGGGAGTTTTGCGGGCTCGCCCACCGCCGAGGCTACAGCAGCTACTTCTTCGGTGATACGCCGGAGGTGCTGGAACGGCTTACGGCAAGACTTCGCGCGCAGTTCCCCAGCCTGCGTATTGCAGGGGCTTATTCACCTCCTTTCCGGCCGTTGAGCCGAGAAGAGAACGACGAAATAATCCGGCGGATCAACGCCGCCAAGCCCCACGTGCTCTGGGTGTGCCTGGGGCTTCCGAAACAGGAGCGCTGGATCTTCGCCAACCGGCACAAGCTTCAAGTGCCCATCGTCAGCGCCGTGGGAGCAGCGGCCAAATTCCTGAGCGGGTGTGTCGCCCCGGCGCCGCGATGGATTAGAGAGCACGGGTTTGAGTGGCTTTGGCGGCTCGTCCGTGAGCCAAGGCGTTGCTGGCGCCGCTCAGTGCTGTACGGCCCCCAGTTTGCTCTCTTTGCGGTCCTCGAACTGAGCGGCATCATGAAGCTTGAACCATGATCGCCAGATTCTCCCCCACGGCGGGCATCGATCCGGCACTCCGGCTAGGACGGACACTCAAACTGGTGGTGGGATTAATTGCGGTCCTACCGCGCCTCGGTTGCCGCTTTGGCGGCGTGGTACGGGCTGTCGTCATAGGCGGTCCAATTCTACGCCCGCTACTTGGCGCCCTTGACTCTGGTGACGGTTTTTGTGCTGGCCTCGGCGGCCGCCGCCGCTTGCCACAAGCTGCCGAGGATCGCGGCCGCCTCGGCGCTCTTGTCAATTGCCCCGGCGCTCGTCTTGACGGCTTTGTTGTGGCATGGCCGTCCTGTTCCCAACGGCTTTCTGCGAGAGCAGGTAAGGCTGGTTGAACGGTGCGCCTCGCCCGGTGAGACGGTGGCTGCCGGGCAGTCCGGCACTCTCGGGTATTTCCGCAGCGGGGTGGTTAACCTGGACGGCAAGGTGAATGCGCGGGCTCTCGAATTCCAAACCAGGATGTGGGAGTACTTGCCGGAAGTTCATGCCCGGTGGCTTTGCGACTGGCCCGCGTATATTCGCGCTTAGTTGGGCGAACACCCCGAAAAGTACGGCTGGAAGCTTGTCGGCACGGAGGGGACCTTCGTTCTCCTGCGCTACGAGCCGCCGGCGACGCTCCACGCTGAAATGGCCAGCCCGCCGGAAGCGCGGTGAGTCTTCACCTTCAGGTACAGACGCTATGTGACGCCACGAGGCTAGGTAACCCGGCGATCACAGCGAAAACGCCGCGGGGCCCGCCCGCGGCTGCGCGTCCCTCTCCCTCCGGCTGAGACGCTGAGCAGCAGCGAGGATTGTTCTGACCCTTGCCGCGCAAAAACGCTTGTTGAAGTGAGCACGCAATAATGGCCACCGTCGAGATTCCGGCCCTGCCAGTCGCCCCGCCAGCCTTCTACTTGGGCGGCAGAACCATCGCCCGCAACACCCTGCTCAATCTCATCTGCTCAACTGTGCCGCTGGCCATAGGTATGGTGAGCATTCCTTACGTTATTCACCAACTTGGTGTGGACCGTTTCGGCGTTCTCTCTTTGTGTTGGATCATGGCCGGGTATTTCAATTTCTTGAACCTGGGCTTGGGGCCTGCCACCACCAAATTCGTTGCCGAAGTCCTCGGCAATGGTGAGGCTTCTCGAATGCCCGTTCTGGTCTGGACCTCCGTGCTGTTAAGCACAATTCTCGGTGTGCTGGGTGCGACCGCTCTGGGCGCTGCCACCCCCCTTCTAGTCAAGCACGTTTTCAACCTCTCGCCCGGCCTGAGAGGGGAGGCGCACAAGGTTTTCTTGCTCATCGCGATGTCCCTCCCAGCAGTATTTGCCATGGGCCCGTTGCGCGGGGTTTTGGAGGCGGCACAGCGTTTCGACCTCGCGAATGCCGTAGCCCTGCCTATGAGCTTGGCGAATTACCTCCTCCCCGCCGTAGCCGTCTCCTTGGGTTTCGGCCTTCCGATTATCGTCGGACTTATTCTATGGTCAAAGGTAATGGCCGTCTTGGCGTACCTCGTGCTTGCATTGCTGCTTTTCCCGGCCCTACGACGCCCCTTTGTCTTCAACCGGAGGGTCTTTCGGGATTTGCTCAACTTCGGCGGGTGGGTCAGTATCGGCAACCTGGTCGCGCCCATGATCATCTACCTCGACCGTTTCCTCATCGGCGCTCTCGTCTCGGTGGCCGCGGTCGGATACTATGCCGCACCGTACGAGGCCCTTTACCGCGCTTCCGTGTTTCCTGGTGCCCTGGCGGGAGTGCTTTTCCCCGCCTTTTCCACGCTCCGGGCCAGCCGTCGGCACTCGGACGTGGAAGCTCTCTTTCTCCGAGCTGTGCGCTATGTGACCTTGTCCATGGGCGTGCCAACCATGGTCGCTGTTTTCTTCGCCCGCGACATCCTAAGCATATGGCTGGGAGACGACTTCGCCCGCCACAGCGGCTTGGCATTTCAAATCATCGCGCTGGCCGTCCTCCTCTCCTCGGTTTTCTGGGTTCCTCACGTGCTTTTCCAGGCTGCTGGGCGTCCGGACATCCCCACAAAGTTCATTCTGTTGGAACTTCCCTTCTACGCCGGACTGGCTTGGCTGCTCATTTCGAGGCTGGGCATTGCCGGTGCGGCCCTGGCCTGGATGATCCGGGTGTTGGCACACGATGCGCTTTCGGTGTGGATGTGCGCGCGGCTCGGTCTGGTGCCCCTGCGTTCCTGGCTTGCTGGCCGACTGGCAAGGACCCTGAGTGTGATGAGCGGGTTTGCGGTGTTGCTGGCCGGCACTTCTGCCCTGGGATTGTCGTTGGCGGCTCGCACGGCCACGGTGACTGCCCTAATGGTACCGCTCAGCATGACCCTCTGGCGGCACGCCTTGGGCCAGGAGGAGAGACAGAGTCTGGTGCGCAGGTTCAAACGCCTGCCTTTGTCGATTCCGTCCGCCCCGGGGTAAAACTGTACAGGCGAGAAGAGCCGTGAACCCCTTGCAACATCTGACCTACAACCCAATGCTAGTCAATTCGGCGAGGCGTCTTCACGTCGCCGGCATCCTCAGATGGTGCGAGTACCGCCTCCGAGGGCGGAAGATTTGCCTTCCGATGTCCGAGGGCGAGCTTGTGGTCCCCCTACCTGACGCAAGGCAGTTTCGCTCGCTTCAGGGCTTCTACAGGGAGGAATGGGGGGAGCTGCGATTCCTACAGGCCGTTGAGCGAAGGCTTCGGTACGGCGGCATCAGCTATGACGTTGGCAGCAGCATCGGACAATTCCTGATACCTGTCGCCAAGCTGGTCGGCGAGCGGGGGTTGGTCATCGGCTTCGAACCAAACCGCGCAAACTACGAGCAGCTCATCATAGCAGTTGCGGCCTGCGGGCTAAGTAACGCGAGGGTCTTTCGGCTGGCTCTGGGCGACCACGACGGGGAGGCCCAGATTTTCGGGTCAGGGTCCGGCGCCACCCTTGTTCCTCCGGCGGGAAACAGGGAGGGAAGGTCTCACGGCGAGGCGGTAAGAGTGCGCCGAGGCGATGATCTGCACGCGGCGGAGGGTCTCCCACTGCCCAAGGTTGTAAAGATCGATGTAGAAGGTGCCGAGTTCGCCGTGCTGAACGGGCTCACGGGCACGTTGTCCAGCCCAGTTTGCGAGCTTCTCTGTCTTGAAATTCACCCACAGCTCGCTCCACCGACCGTAAGCACCGAAATGGTGCTCTCGCTCGTCCGGTCCTTCGGGTTCAATCACGCCGAGTGCAGACCTCGCCGCGATGTGATCCACCTGATAGCAGAAAAGGCCCGGGAGGTCTCGCAGTGAAGCCTCGTGTAGCCGTAATCCATCCCCGGCTCGCGTATGGTGGCTCGGAGACCGGGGCGATGTGGACCCTCGAGGCGCTGAAACGCGACTACGAGGTCACCCTGGTCAGCGGCGGCGCGGTAGACCTGGAGCGGCTCAACAGCTATTACGGCACTAACCATCGGCGCGGCGAGTTTAAAATCCATGAAATGCGAATGCCCCTGTGGCTTGACCGCACGGCGAAGTTCGCGGGGTTGCGGGGTGCTTTGTTTACGCGGGAATGCCGGCGCCTGACGGCAGGCTTTGACGTCATCACCGCACACTACAATCCCATTGACCTGGGCGTGCCTCTGATCCAGTTTGTGGCCGACTTCAGTTTTGCTCCCGGTTTTCAACGGACACTCGACCCCGGCACAACCCAATACTGGCAGTGGTGGTATGGAGATAGCACCTTGCGCAGGGTTTACCTCAGTGTCTGCGACCGCCTCGCACCTCAGCGTCCTGAGAACTGGAAACAGAACATCACCGTAGCCAACTCGCGATGGACAGCCGGTCTATTGGAAAAGAACTTCGGGATTATCACGACCCGCGTACAATTCCCTCCCGTCCCGGGCCGCTTCCCGGCGATTCCCTGGAACCTGAAAGAAGATGGCTTCGTGTGCCTCGGCCGGATGGTGCCTGAAAAGGGCCTGGATGAGGTCATCCGCCTTTTGCACCAGGTGCGCCGGCACAACTTCAAGATTCATCTCCATATTCTGGGGCGCCTCGACGCCTCACCCTCTGCGAGACAAATCTGGCAGCTCGCTTCCCGGCACTCGGACTGGGTACATTGCGAGGGCCTGGTAACCGGGCAGGCGAAACGCGAGCTGATGGCGCGTCACAGGTACGGTATTAATGGCTGCCGCAGAGAAGCTTTTGGCATTGCGGTGGCCGAACTGGTAAAAGCAGGGTGCATCACTTTCGTTCCGAATGGCGGCGGGCAGACAGAAATCGTTGGTCATCCCGCGCTCACCTTCACAGACGAGAACGACGCGGTGACGAAGATCGAGTCCGTTCTCGCGAGCAGGGGCCTCCAGGAGAACCTGCATCGGCACCTGGCAGGACGGGCTCAGGAGCTCTCCACCGAGAAGTTTATTCGAACCGCGCGTGAGCTCGTCTCGGAGTTCTTGCGGAAGAAGCAACGCCTGGCAGAAATTAATCCGGAAAGGCCTCGGGTTGCCTTCGCTGCCCTATGACTCAGCCTGCTCATAAGCTGGCCATCGTTATTCCGACGATCGGTCGCGAGGCTGAATTGCGGCGCATGCTCACAAGCCTCGTCGCCCAGACGCGCCGGCCCGACCAAGTGATCATCGTCGATGAAGACGGATGCACCCGCGCATCGGCTGATGAGTTTCCGCAGCTCGACATCACGGTGATCGTCTTGCCTGGCTCCGCTTCCGCAAAAAGGAACGCCGGACCGAAGGCCGCGCGTCCAGAGACGACGCTGATAGGCTTTATGGACGACGATATCGTGTTGGGGCAACAGGCGATTGAGAATCTGCTGCGCTTTTGGGAAACAGCGATGGAGGGTCTGGGGGGAACTAGCCTCAACTGGGCAAACGCCCCAGCGCTTTTCGCCGCTCGGTTGAAGTCGCTGCGACTGACCTCGCGTCTCGGGCTCTATCAACGTGGTGTGGGGATGGTGCTCCCCTCTGGTTTCCACACACACGCGGCAAATCTCCCCCAGTCGGCGTACGTGCAGTGGCTCCCTAGCGGCGCCGTTGTCTTTTTACGGAAGGTGCTGGAGGAATTCTGCTTCGATGAATGGTTTGCGGGTTACGGCTACCTGGAGGACCTTGACTTCAGCTCCCGAGTCGGGAAGAAGTACAGACTCGCCGTCGTCGCCGACGCGCACTTCTACCATTACCCTTCCCGAATTGGCCGACCGAGCGGCTATCTGTTCGGAAAGAAGGAAGTGCTCAACCGTCTTTACTTCGTGTCCAAGCACCGGGAACTTTCCCCTTTTCTTTGCTGCTTAGCACTTTCCGTCCGTGGGGGGATCAGCATGTTCCTGGGGCTTACGCGCCTGGACGGATATTCCCTCTGGCGCCTGGCGGGGAACATTGCCGGCTTCCTATCAGTGCTCAGGCACGGAGACCTCTTGTGCGTGGCCAATAAATCCGTATAGCAAGCTTGTGCGCACGGAGGGCATGCGGGAACTGCAGGCGAGAGGCAATGCGCCAGCGATGGGCTAACCGGTTCAAGCAATGCCTTTACAACCGGGAAAGGAGCGGGCGTCGACGGAGGTGAAACGGATGCAACTTGGAAACGGTAGAACAACCGCGTGTCAGGCGTTAGTGCGTTCTCTCCTCTCCCCGGTTCTAAGGACCGGCTACGGCCTGCTAGGTCAGAGTGTACGTGGGCGAATTGGTGCCATCGCCAGCGCCGGAGCAGTGTATCGTCAATTTCTTAAGCCCTTGTTGTTCTCACCCCGCGTCGATCAGGGATTGGTCCTAACAAGGTTCTCCGACTTCGCAATCTACGTAGATATAAAGGATATGCCCGGGGCATTATCGTTGGGAAGACCCTGGGAGCCAACAACCACAGCCGTGTTTCGCAAGGTCGTCGGTCTTGGAGATGTAGTGATCGATGTTGGCGCACATTGGGGCTACTACTCAGTGTTGGCTGCCACGCTTTGCGGCGAAGCTGGCAAGGTCTTCGCCTTCGAGCCCCACCCAGTGAGTTACGCGCTGTTGGCCAGGAATATCGCAGCCAACGGACTCAGGAACACTGTCGCCGTTCAAAAGGCAGTGTCCGACCGAAGCGCAACGGCGGAGCTGTTCCTCTCGAGCAACTCCTTGGGACACAGCCTGGTTCACGAGCCACTGGAGTGGCAGCCACCAGCCGCCACTTTCCAACAGTCCATCATGGTCGAGACCGTCACGCTGGACGAGTTCTTTTCGACATCCGGTGTGCGCCCAAGGCTGCTCAAGATGGATATCGAAGGGGCTGAGCCTCTCGCTTTGCGGGGCATGGAACGCCTGATTGGGCGAAATCCGCAGATGGCTATCATTCTGGAGTTGAATCCGCATTACCTTGACGCCTACGCGGCGAAAGATCTTTTGAAAAAGCTTGCCTTCTCGGGCTTAGAGTTCCTGGTCATCGATGAAGCAACCGAGCAAGCCCTGCCTGCTTCGTGCGAGGGCACCATTCACCAATTCCTTTCCTTGCAGAGGGGTCGTGTGCTGAATCTATTTTGTACCCGTGAGCAGGAGCTGATCGCGGGACTGGCCAAAACCTGCAACTAGCAGTGCCAGCTCCAGGAATCACCACGTGGGTTGGACCCATAGCGCCCCAACCGGACTTTCCACCCCCGGAAGACAAACCTATGGGGTTTCACAGCATGAAAAGCCGAAAAATGAAGGTAGTCATTTTCGCGACCGCCACCCCAGACATTGGGGGAATCGGGCAATACACACAGCAGATTCTGCCGCATCTGGCACGGGCGCTTTCAGCTAGGGGATGCGAGGTTGCACTTCTGCTTTCGAGAGACTCTATCTGGAGCATTTCCGAGCCGGGAGTCCGGGCGATACGCCTGCCGGTGGACCGGCATAACCGTGTGCTGCGGGTTTTCCTGGAGCACGCATACACGCCTCTCGTCGGGTGGGGAGCTGACGTGTTCGTTTCATTGGAGTCACGGTTTCCGGTAGCCCCTATCGGCGCAAAGCACAGCGTATTGGTTGTGCATGACCTCTACCCACTGCTCGAGAAGCTCGATCCCTCACGCTACCCTTCGATACACACACCACTGAAACAGGCTTACTGGTCTTTGGTAATAAGGCAAGGCGTGAATAGGGCGGATAGGCTCATCGCGGATTCAGATTCGGTAGTGGACGAGCTACGCACGGTCCTCGGGGTACGGGAGGATCGTATCACAAGGATCTACCTCGGGATCGATCACGAGCGCTTCCGCTTTCGCGCCAACCACGATACCGATGGTGAGATCCGCAAGCGGTACGATCTGCCAAACGAGTTCTATCTTTTCGTCGGAGGTTTCGTCGAGAAAAAAAACCTCCGCTTGGTTATTCAAAGCTACGACGGGTCGGAGCCTGGTTCTTGCACGATGTTGCCGGTTGTCATCACCTGTTCGAAATGCGCGAACCCGCTGACCTCACTGATCGAAAGAAGTGGGAAGTCCAAGCTCTTCCGATTCATCGGACATGTGCCGGACGAGGAGATGCCACTTTTGTATGCAGCTTCGCGGGCTTCGATTTGCCCCTCCTGGCACGAGGGGTTTGGGCTGCCCGCGCTTGAGGCCATGGCCTGCGGGACACCTGTGGTGGTTTCGAATCGGGGCTCTTCTCCTGAAGTAGTTGAAGACGCCGCTTTGATCGTTGAACCAGATGATCCGGCGTCACTTAGACGCGCTCTGAGGGAGGTCAACCTGCAGCCCGTCAGGGAGGCGCTTGTCAGGAAGGGGCTCCAGAGGGCGAAACAGTTCAGTTGGCAGCATACAGCACAGTCGACGGCGGAGGTGATCTTAGCAGTGGGAGGACGCTAGGTGACCGGAGAGGTCCACCTGCTTTAGAGTCAGGGAGAGCCAGTTTGAGCAAGAAAAGCGAAGTCGAGGTTGTGATTCTCAATTGCAATAATACGCGACTTACGGAGGACTGCATAGAGGCGCTCAAGAAGTCCGACTACGGTTCTTTCGAGGTCAGCGTCGTCGACAACGGATCCACGGACGGCTCAGCGGACGCCATTGCAGCGCGGTATCCCGGAATCACTCTAATCCGTAACTCCGCAAACCTGGGATTTGCCGAGGGGTCCAACCAGGGGATTCGACATGCCATGAGAAAAGGCGCAGCTTATGTCCTGCTCCTGAACAATGACGCGATAGTGGATAAGAGGATGATTTCTTGCCTTGTACAAACCGCCGTCACCCACAAAAACAGAGTCGCGGTTAGTCCAAAGATGTACGATGGCTACCGACAAAGGCGGCTGTGGTTTGTCTACGGTAAGACGAACCTGTGGACGGGAGTCTTTTCAAACCCTGCCTACGATGCTCCAGCCACCACCCTCTTCGATCCCGTCATTCCGATGGAATACGCCTCGGGGTGCTGCATCCTTATCCCCAGGGAGGTCGTTAGTGCCGTCGGCGGATTCGATTCCCGATTCTTTGACTATTGCGAGGACGTGGATTGGTCCATTCGGACGCGCCGTGCCGGCTTTGGGCTTCTCTGTGACACCCGCGCGGAGTTGTGGCACTGCACCTCGTCAACCGGGGGAAGGAATCCGCCAAGAATGCGGTATCTCATGACCCGGAATCACCTTTGGACGATGCGGAAACACGCGACCTTAGCCCAGTTCGCCTTGTTCGCTCTAGCATTTTATCCGCTGCGTTGTCTGCTGCGTCTGGCGCGAGCTGTGCGTCACCGCCAGTGGGCATGCATTCCGGCCGAATTTCGCGGGGCATTCGAAGGCTTCTTCGCCCCTCTTGCGCCGGCACGCGCTAGGCTCAGCGCGACAGAGGTTCGGATAGAAGGCGGTTAGCTCGATGGCCGTGCCGTTTCCTCCAGAGCCGAAATTACACGTCCTGGTATCTGCCTACGCCTGCGGGGCGGATCCGAGCACCAAGTTCTTCGGTGGCGGGGATGTTATGGCCTGGAATCTGGTCAAGCGTCTTGGGCGGGAGTACCGACTGTGGGTCCTCACCGCCGCCCAGAACCGGCAGGCTATTGACGCAGCCTTGGCGAAGGAGTCCCTTCCGAGCGTGGAGTTCGTTTATGTGGGCCTACCGGCCCGGCTACAGGGGCTCTTGCGGCATCAAGGGGCGCTGCAATTCTATGCTTACCTGTGGCAATGGAAAGCCTACTTTGTGGCCCGGAAGCTGCATCGCCGGATTCGCTTTGACGCCTTCCACCACCTCACTTACGAGAACGACTGGATGGCCAGCCCCACCGGGGCGCTGTTGCCAGTTCCGTACCTGCGTGGTCCGGGCGGGGGTGCCCACTTTGTGCCGGCGCAGTTTCGGGCCCGGTTCGGCGCCAAGTCGCGCCTGTGGGAATACTTTCGCATAGGCATGCAGTGGGTCTTCCGCCACGACCCATTTTTCCTCATAAGCCAGGAGCGAGCGAAAGTTCTGATGATGGCCAATCGGGAAGCGCTCGAGGCCTTGCCGGCTCGCTGGCAAAAGAAAGCGAAGCCGCTCTCCGTCAACGGCATTTCGAACAGCGAACTTACTCCTCCGGAAAGCCGACCGCGGAATGCTAAGTTCGCCATACTGTCGGCCGGTCGCTTGATTCCGCTTAAGGGTTTCGACCTGGCCTTGCGAGCCTTTGCGCTTTTTGCCCGGAAGCACCCCGAGGCGATGTTTGTGCTCATCGGGGAGGGCCCCGAGCTGGGCCGCCTCCAAACGCTCGTACAGGAGTTGGGCATCGAGAGGCAAACACGCATCGAAGGCTGGATGCCCCGCGAGCGCCTGCTGGCGAAGATGCGCTTCTGCGATGTCTTTCTTTTCGCCAGCCTGCGCGACGGCGGCGGCTCGGTGGTGGTGGAAGCGATGGCTGCCGGCAAGCCTGTGGTCTGCTTGGATCTGGCCGGCCCGGCTCTGCACGTCAACCCCGAATGCGGATTCAAAGTTCCAGCGCACCATCCGGAGCAAGCGGCGCAGGACATGGCCGAGGCGCTCGACAGGCTCGCAAACGATCGCGAGTTGTGCACCCGCATGGGGCGGGCGGCCTTCGAACGCGCCAGACAGGATTACGACTGGGATCGAGTTGCCGAGCGCGTTAGCGAGGCATACAGAGCGACGGTAGCAGGCGCGCCGCCCGGCCTCGAAGCAACTCATGTTTCAAAGAGCAAGTGGCAAATGGCAGAACCAGTCGCGAGACGCCGCTAGCCGTGGGATTTGCTCTTTCGTCGTTGGTCCGGCAACGATTCCTTCCGCCCGCCGTGGCAGGTGACGCGCTGAAGAACCCCGGAGCACAGAAGCAACTAATCCCCAACCCGCGAGACGCAAAGCAAGTAGACATGGGCGATTCACACCGAATTCTCAACCCCGCGCGGCGAAACCTTTTCGCTCCGGGCCCTCGAACTCCCCTGACCTTCCGACTTCGGAGAGTCAAGCCTCCCCAACGCCGGCGGGAGACTCGCGGGCTGATGCTGACCTCGGTGCTTTGTCTCTTGGTTTGGTCGGGCTACAATTCCACGATTTATTTCTGCCTGGACCCGCTCTTTCCCAAGAACTTCCTTAACCTCGTGCATGGTGTGCGCGCTTTCTTTCCTATCTTCGCCGGCCTGATCGGTGCGGCGCAACTGGCTCAGCGCCGCTCCATTCCGAAGTGGCTGGCATTTGGCCCGCTGGATCTCCTGTTGCTCTATGCGGGGATCGGCCTGGTCTCCTCCCTTTTTGTCTCGCCGGAGCCCATCGGCGGCGTTTATTGGGCGCTCCAGTATGTCTCTGTGATCATTGTCGTGATGGCGGTCGCCTCGGGTCCAGAGCCGGAGGCGCACCTGGAACGTTATATTTCCGTTAACTGGGGTTGCTGCGCCGTCATCTGCGTGGGCTTGCTGGTGGGGATCCCCCTGGGCGGCGGGACGGTCAGTCAAACCCACGGCAGCCCGCTGGGTGTGATGGCTTATGGCAAGCTCCCGGGCGAAGTGATGGGCATGGCGGGAACGCGGAATACCGGATTCGGGAGGTTTGCCGGAATCGTTATTCTGGTAGGGCTCGCGAAACTCCTGCACGATCGAAAGGACAAGAAAACCCTGTTTATCTGGACTCCGCTCACCCTCGCCGCAGGGCTGGCTTTGTTGCTGTCCCAGGCCCGGACTTCGTGGGTGTCGGTCGTAATCGCCGCCGCCGTACTCGTGGCCCGCGCACCCACGCAGTGGAGAGTCCCAATGATAATGATCGGGTTACTGGCGCTCCCACTACTGTTCCTCAGTGGCTTGGGTCATGCCTTTGCGCTTTACCTGACCCGTGAGCGGGGATTTGATCCGACGCTTACGGGCCGTACGATAACTTGGGAGCAGGGATGGCAGGCCTTGCAACAATCTCCCTGGGCCGGACTCGGCTTTTGGGGAGATCGCCTCTTTGTGCACGGCTCCAATATGCAGAGCACGTTCTTCGACGCCTTGATCCAGGCGGGCTTCTTGGGGATGGTCCCGTTCGTGATCGCCCCCATCTGGGTCTGGGTCGGCATCCTGCGTTTCTACTCCACCAAGCCGGCGGGAGAAGCCACTTCTTTGCCGGGCGAACTGCTTGCTGTCATGACCTTCTTCACCATCTACTCCATTACGGAGATAACCTGCAGCTTCTATTCCGTGGGCTGGATGGCTATGGCGCCGCTGTTCGCCCACGTCCAATTGCGCGTCTACGAAAACGCCAGAAAGCGCCAGTTCATACGCCTACCGCAACTCACACCCTGGCGCCCGCCATTCGAAGTCCCACCCCGTATTGACACCGTTTGACAGCGTTTCCCGCCTTTTCATCTCCTTCGGTCACCTCATCGTAAGCCCCGAAGTCGCCATCCCCATCAAAAATGCACTTGACAACGGCGGACGCGTCCGCGATGCTTGCCCGCTTGCCCAACCACATTCCGGGGAATGGGAGGAAACATGCGCTCGAGACTCTTGGTGGTGGCCGCCG
>Ga0187784_10001560_pt1 | contig 18234 bp, 15 predicted proteins | sample 1015_SJ02_MP15_2_FD_132964 | JGI IMG/M metagenome (GOLD analysis project Ga0187784, IMG submission 132964) | Tropical peat soil microbial communities from peatlands in Department of Meta, Colombia - 1015_SJ02_MP15_20_MG | ecosystem: Environmental > Terrestrial > Soil > Wetlands > Peat | place...
ACCGTGGCGGCGCCGGTATTTGCCAACGTGATGTCGGGGGCGCTGCGTCTCATGGACGTGCCGCCTGACGATCTCGAGAGCGTGCCGTCGGCGACTCTGGTCGAGGCGCGCTCGCCGTGAGCGTGTCGCTCAGCTGGCTCCTCGACGGGATCGCGCCCATTCCGGCGAACGATGCGCAGGTCGTGGATCTTGCCATCGACAGCCGGGAGGTGCGTGAGGGGTTCTTGTTCTTCGCGCTGCGCGGCGAGAGATCCCACGGGCTTGCATACCTCGCCGAGGCGGTCGCGCGCGGGGCGAGCGTGGTTCTCTGGGAGCCCGGACCCGACGTCGAGGCGCCGCTCCTCCCGCCCTCGCTGTTCACGGCGCCGGTCGCGGATCTCTCGAAGCTCGTCGGCCGCATCGCCGACCGGTTCTTTCGATGGCCCTCATCGCAGCTCTCGATCGTCGGCGTGACCGGTACCAATGGCAAGAGCACCTGCGCCTACCTCACCGCGCAATGCCTGGCGCTCCTCAGGCGCGAGTCGGCCTACATCGGCACCATCGGCTGGGGGCGGATCGGGGCCCTCGAGGGGCTCGTGCACACGACGCCCGACGCGGTGAGCGTGCACCGCATGCTCGCGCACCTGAAGGCGCAGGGCGTGCGCGAGGTGGCGATGGAGGTGTCCTCGCACGCGCTCGATCAGGGCCGCGTGAATGGCGTGCGCTTTCATTCGGCCGTGTTCACCAATCTCACGCGCGATCATCTCGACTACCACTCCTCGATGCAGAGCTATGGCGAGGCGAAGGCGCGCCTGTTCACTGCGCCGGATCTCGAGCAGGCGATCATCAACGTCGGCGATGCATTCGGCCGCGAGCTTGCGCGGCGCTTCACCGGACGCACACCGGTCACGGCGGTGTGGATCGGCGCGAACGGCGGGGCGTGGCTCGCGGAGCGCACCTTGCATGCGAGCGAGGTCGACGTCGACTTGCACGGCGTCGCGATGCGGCTCGACGGAAGCTTCGGACCCATGCGCCTCGGCACTCGGTTGCTGGGCCGCTTCAATGCCGAGAATGCGCTCATCGTGCTGGGCGTGCTCGCAGCGCTCGGCGTGCCGCCCGCGGCAGCCGCCGGCGCGCTCGCCGAGTGTCGCGCCCCGCCCGGCCGCATGGAGCTGATCGAGTCGGCGGCACCGGGCAGAGCGCTCGCGGTGATCGACTATGCGCATACCCCGGACGCGCTCGCCAAGGCGCTCGCGGCCCTGCGCGAGCACTGCCGCGGCGCGCTCTGGTGCGTGTTCGGCTGCGGCGGCGATCGCGACCCGGGCAAGCGAGCGCTGATGGGAGCAATCGCCGATGAGCTCGCGGATGAGATCATCGTCACCGACGACAATCCGCGCAGCGAGGATCCCGAGACGATCGTGCGCGCGATCCTGAGCGGCGTCGAAGCGCACCGCGCACGGATCATTCACGATCGCGGTGCCGCGATCGCGACGGCGCTCAACGCCGCGGGCGCCCGCGACGCGGTGCTCATCGCCGGCAAAGGCCATGAGGACTATCAGATCTACGGCGCGACGCGTCGCTCGTTCAGCGACCGGCGCGAGGTGCTCAAAATCCTGGGAGCTGCGGCGTGAAGCGCATCTTGAGTGAGGCGGCGCTGGCGATCGGAGGGCGCCTGCAGGGCGCCGACGGGCCTTACGGCGTCGTGTCGACCGACAGCCGCACGCTCGAGCCCGGCGCGCTGTTCGTCGCCTTGCGCGGGCCGAAATTCGACGGTGCGGAGTTCGTCGGCGCTGCGCGCGCGCGCGGCGCCGTCGGCGCGATCGTCGAGCGCGCCTTGCCCGTGGCTTTGCCGCAAATCGTGGTTCCTGAGGCGCTCAAAGCTCTGCAGCAATTGGCCCAGCGCTGGCGCGCCGAGTTCTCCATCCCGGTGGTGGGAGTGGGCGGCAGCAACGGCAAGACCACCGCCAAGGAGATGACGGCGGCGATGCTCTCGCGGCGCGGCCCGTGCATGGCCACGCGCGGCAACCTCAACAATCACATCGGCGTGCCCGTGACGCTCATGCGGCTCGAGCCGCTCCACAGGAGCGCGGTCGTGGAGATGGGCGCCAATCGCATCGGCGACGTGGCCGAGCTCGTCGCGCTCGCGCGCCCGACCGTGGGGCTCATCACCAACGCGGGCGCGGAGCACCTCGAGGGCTTCGGCGACTTAGACGGCGTTGCGCGCGGAGAAGGGGAAATGGTCGCGGGGCTCGACGCGAGAGCGACCGCCGTCATCAACGCCGACGACGCCTATGCCGACTACTGGCGCGGCCTCGCGGCCGCCTCGCCCGGCGGCGCCCCGCGCGTCATCACCTTCGGCCTGAAGCACGGGGCGGATTTCACCGCGATCGATCCCGAGCAGAGGATCGAGCGCGGCAAGTTCCTCACGCGATTCAAGCTCAAGTGCCCGCTGGGCGAGCGCGACATCGTTCTCGAGGCGGGCGGGGCGCACAACATCGTGAATGCCCTGGGTGCCGCGAGCGCGGCGAGCGCGGCGGGCGCCTCGCTCGAGGAAATCGCGGCGGGGCTCGGGGATTTTCACGCCGTCAGCGGACGACTCGAGCTCAAGGCGGGACTCAAGGGCAGCTGGATCATCGACGATTCCTACAACGCTAACCCGAGCTCGGTGCGCGCCGGCCTCGATGTGCTGCGCTCGCTCTCGGGGCCGACCTGGCTCGTGCTCGCGGACATGGCCGAGCTCGGCGCACACGCCGCGGACAGCCACGTGCACCTGGGGCGTTATGCACGCGAGTGCGGCGTCAAGCGTCTGTTCGCCTTCGGGCCTGAGAGCTCGCGCGCCGTGCAGAGCTTCGGCTCGGGCGGCGAGTGGTTCGCGGACTTGGATTCGCTCATTCGCCGGCTTCAGCCGGAGATCGCTCCGGGCGTCACCGTGCTCGTCAAGGGCTCGCGCGTGAATCGCCTCGAGCGCGTGGTCGAGGCGCTACGAGCGAGCTGACGCGCATGTTGCTCTATCTCACCGAATATCTGGCCAAGTACTACTCGGGCTTTCACGTCTTTCAGTACCTGACGCTGCGCGGGATTCTCGCCGCGATCACGGCGCTTGCGATCGCGATGCTCGTCGGCCCGCGCATGATCGATGCGCTCGGCCGCTACCAGATCGGCCAGCGCGTGCGCACGGACGGCCCGCAGACTCACCTGCAGAAATCCGGTACGCCCACGATGGGCGGCGGCCTCATTCTCGTGGCGATGGTGATCGCGACCCTGCTGTGGGCGGACCTCGCGAGCCGCTTCATCTGGACACTCGTCGCCACCACGCTCGCCTTCGGTGGAATCGGCTTCTACGACGATTACTTGAAGCTGGTGGTGGGCAACTCCAAGGGGCTCGCGGCACGCTACAAATACCTGGGACAGTCCGCGGTGGCCCTTTGCGCGGCGTTGACCTTGCACTGGATGCATCAGTCCCCGGCCGAGAGCACGTTCTACGTCCCTTTCTTCAAGATGGTGGCCGTGCCGATGACCACCTTCGGATTCGTCGCTTACGCGTATCTCGTCATCGTGGGCACGAGCAATGCGGTGAACCTCACCGACGGGCTCGACGGGCTCGCCATCATGCCGGCAGTCATGGTGGCCATGGCGCTCGGGGTGTTCGCCTACGCGACCGGCAACGTCAAGTTCGCAACCTATCTTCAGATCCCCTACATCACGGGCGTCGGCGAAGTGCTCATCTTCTGCACGAGCACGGTGGGCGCCGGGCTCGGGTTCCTGTGGTTCAACTCCTACCCCGCGGAAGTCTTCATGGGCGATATCGGGGCGCTCGCCCTCGGCGCCGCGCTCGGCACCGTCGCCGTGATCGTGCGCCAGGAGATCGTGCTCGCCGTCATGGGCGGAGTGTTCGTGCTCGAAACCGTCTCGGTGATGCTGCAAGTGGCCTCGTTCAAGCTCACCGGCAAACGCATCTTTCGCATGGCCCCGCTCCACCATCACTTCGAGCTCAAGGGCTGGTCGGAGCCCAAGGTCATCGTGCGCTTTTGGATCATCAGCTTCGTGCTGGTGCTCGCCGGCCTCGCCACCTTGAAGATCCGGTGATGGCAAGCGCGGTCGTCGGTCTCGGCAAGACGGGAGCTTCGTGCTTGAGGTACCTCGCCAAGCACGGGATGCCGGCCTCGGCCACCGATACGAGGCTCTCGCCGCCGGGCCTCGCCGAGCTCGGCGAGCTGGCGGGGAGGGTCGAGCTTCGGCTGGGAGCGTTCGATCGGTCGCTGCTCGAGGGGGCCTCACAGGTGCTCATTTCACCCGGTGTGTCGCTCGAGGAGCCGATCGCCCGTGAGGCCCGGGCCCGCGGCATCCCGGTACTGGGCGACATCGAGCTGTTCGCGCGCGCCGTCAAGTCACCCGTCGTGGGCGTCACCGGAACCAACGGCAAGAGCACCGTCACGAGTCTCGTGGCGCACATGGTGAGGGCCGCCGGGCGAGCAGTGCTCGCGGGCGGCAATCTCGGGAAGCCGGCGCTCGATCTATTGGAGGAGGCTGTCCCGGATCTCTACGTGCTCGAGCTGTCGAGCTTTCAGCTCGAGACGACGAGCTCGCTCGAGCTCGTGGCCGCCGTGGTGCTCAACGTGACGGCCGATCACATGGACCGCTACGCCTCGCTCGAGGCCTACGCGCGGGCCAAGGCGCGGATCTTCTCGCGCGCCGCCACTCACGTGCTCAACGCCGACGACCCGCGCGTCGCGGCCATGCGCAGTGCGGGTGCTGCGGAGGCCGGGGTGGGCGCGCGAGCGCCGCGCATCGTGACTTTCTCCACCGAGCGCGCGCAGGCCGATTTCACGCTCCTCGAGGACGGCACGAGGAGACTTCTCGCACGGCGCGGCGAAGCGTTGCTCGATGCGGCACGAATGAAAATCTCCGGTGTGCACAACGCCGCCAACGCGCTGGCTGCCCTCGCGCTCGGCGAGGCGGTGGGCCTGCCGCTCCCTGCCATGCTCGAGGCAATCGAGACATTTCCGGGCCTCCCGCACCGCTCACAATGGGTCGCGGAGGTCGCAGGCGTGCGCTATGTCGATGACTCGAAGGGCACCAACGTCGGCGCGACCCTTGCGGCGGTGGCCGGCTCGCCCGGTCAGCTGGTTGTGATCGCCGGCGGCGAGGGCAAGGGGCAGGACTTCACCCCGCTCGCTGCAGGCTTTCGTGGCAAGGTGCGGCATGTGGTGCTGATCGGCAAGGACGCAGCGGCGATCGAGCGCTCGCTCGAGGGGGCGTGCACGGTCGAGCGCAGCGCGACGCTCCCCGAGGCGGTGAGCGCCGCCGCCCGCGCCGCTCACCCCGGCGAGACCGTGCTTCTGTCGCCCGCCTGCGCCAGCCTCGATATGTTTCGCGACTATCACCATCGGGGCGAGGTATTCGCCGCGGCGGTGCGCGCGCTGGCGGAGCGCACATGAGCGCGGCGACGATGTCCTATGGCGTGCGCGCCCGCGAGCGAATGGCGTTCGCGTGGGACCGCATCACGCTCGCTCTCACCGCCGCGCTCCTCTTGATCGGCCTCATCATGGTGACCTCGGCCTCGATGTCGATCGCCGCGCGGGACCTGGGCGATCCGTTCTATTTCCTGGAGCGGCAGCTCGTGTTCGGCCTCGCAGGCGCCGCCGCCGCATGGGCGCTCACGCGCATACCCTCACAGCTGTGGGACAAGTGGAGCCTCGCGCTCGTGCTCCTGGCGCTCGTGCTGCTCATATTGGTGCTCATCCCGGGGATCGGCGCGACCGTGAACGGAGCGCGTCGCTGGATGCGCCTCGGTCCCCTGAACTTCCAGGTCTCGGAGCTCGCGAAGGTGCTGGTGTTGACCTGGGTGTGCAGTTACTGCGTGCGCAAGCGCGAGGAGCTTACCCAGACCTTGCCCGGCCTGTTGAAGCCGGTGGCGCTCCTCGCCGTCGCGGCGGTTTTCTTGTTGCTCGAGCCCGATTTCGGCGCTGCCACGGTGCTGTTCGCCACCGGCTTCACAGTGCTGTTCGTCGCCGGGGCGCGCTTGCGCTGGATAGCGCTTCTCGTATGCGCGGCCTCGCTCGCCTTCGCGGTGCTCGCACTCGCATCGCCCTATCGCCTGCGGCGCCTCACCGAATTTCTGCACCCGTGGGACGATCCCTACAACGGCGGCTTCCAGCTGACTCAGTCGCTGATCGCGATCGGCCGCGGATCGTGGTTCGGCGTGGGCCTGGGCTCGAGCGTGCAGAAGCTCTTCTATCTGCCCGAGGCACATACCGACTTCCTGTTCGCCGTGCTCGCCGAGGAGCTGGGTCTTGCGGGCGTGATTGGCGTGCTCGCCTTGTTCGTCGCACTGGTATGGCGCGCCTTTCAGATCGCGCGCATGGCGGCAGAGGCGGGCCTGAAGTTCCAGTCCTATCTCGCGCTCGCCTTCGGCGCCTGGCTGGGCCTGCAGGCCGGCGTGAACATCGGCGTCAACATGGGCGTTCTGCCCACCAAGGGGTTGACGCTGCCGCTTCTCTCCTACGGCCGGAGCAGTCTTTTGGTGAGCTTGGGCTGGATCGGGGTGCTGCTTCGAATCCATCACGAGGTCAAGTGCGCCTCGCGCTCGGCCGTCATGCGCACGCCGGGAGCGTCGCGATGAGCGCCGGCGAGCGACCGCGGGGTCCGGTGCTCATCATGGCGGGAGGCACGGGCGGGCACGTCTTTCCCGCGCTCGCCGTAGCGAAGGTGCTGCGCGAGCGGGGCATTCCCGTGGTGTGGCTCGGCGTACCGGGCAGCATGGAGGCACGCCTCGTGCCGGCGAATGGCTTTCCGATCGAGTGGATCCGAATCGGCGGAATCCGCGGCAAGGGAGTTGCGACGTGGGCGCTGGCACCGCTGCGTCTCGCGGGCGCGCTGCTCGCCTCGCTGCGCGTGCTGCGACGGGTCAAGCCGAGCGTGGTGCTGGGCGCCGGCGGCTACGTGAGCGGTCCGGGCGGCATCGCCGCGTGGCTCTTGCGGATTCCCTTGCTGATTCATGAGCAGAATGCGGTGGCGGGTCTCACCAATCGCTGGCTCGCACGCTTCGCGACCCGGGTGCTCGAGGCCTTTTCCGGGAGCTTTCGCGCCAGCGCCCATGCATGCGCCGTCGGCAACCCGGTGCGCGCCGACATCGCCGCGATCCCCGAGCCGGCGGCTCGCTTCGCGGGGCGCGAGGGCCGCGCACGCCTGCTCGTCTTCGGTGGCAGTCAGGGCGCGCAGCGCTTGAATGCCGTCGTGCCCGCCGCGCTGTCGCGCCTGGATCCCTCGCGCCGGCCCGAGGTGCGCCACCAGGCCGGGACGCGCGGCGCCGATGCCGCGCGCGCCGCGTATCTCTCGCTCAAGGTCGAGGCGGAGGTCATCCCCTTCATCGACGACATGGCCGCCTCTTACGCGTGGGCGGATCTCGCTCTGTGTCGCGCGGGTGCGATGACGGTCACGGAGTTGCAGGCCGCGGGCTTAGGAGCGCTCCTCGTACCGCTGCCCGCGGCCACCGATGACCACCAGACAAAAAACGCCGAGGCGCTGGTGCGGATCGGCGCGGCCCGCCTGCTCAAGGAGCGAGACATGACGCCCGACAGCCTGGGGGCGGGCATTCTCGAGCTCACCCAAGATCGGGGGCGACTGCTCAGGATGGCGCAGGCGGCGCGTGCATCGCGCAACGTCGATGCGGCCTCGCGGCTCGCCGACCTGTGCGTCGCCGCCGGAAGCGTGCCCGCATGAACGATCGGATGCGCCGAATTCATCTCATTCATCTGGTCGGCATCGGCGGCGCGGGCATGGGCGGTATCGCCGAGGTATTGCTCAACCTCGGATACGAAGTGCAGGGGTCGGATCTCAAGGCGAACGCCGTCACGGCACGGCTCGCGCGACTCGGCGCGAAGATCTTCCTGGGGCACGCCGCCGAGAATCTGGGAAACGCCGATGTCGTGGTCGTCTCGAGCGCCGTGAATCAGACCAACCCCGAGATCGTCGCGGCCCTCGGCCGGCGCACGCCGGTGGTGCCGCGCGCCGAGATGCTGGGCGAGCTGATGCGCTTTCGCTACTCGATCGCGGTCGCCGGCACCCACGGCAAGACCACGACCACGAGCCTCGTGGCCAGCGTGCTCGCCGAAGGTGGGCTCGATCCCACCTTCGTCATCGGCGGGCGCTTGAAGAGCGCCGACAGCAACGCCCGGTTGGGCGCCGGCCGCTATCTCGTCGCGGAGGCCGACGAGAGCGACGCCTCATTCATGCATCTGCAGCCGATGATCGCGATTGTCACCAACATCGACAACGACCATCTCGCGACGCACGACGGCGACTTCGCGCGACTCAGGCAGAGCTTCGTCGATTTTCTGCACAACCTGCCGTTTTACGGCCTCGCGGTGCTGTGCATCGACGACGCGGAGGTTCGCGGCATCGTGGAGCGGCTAGGGCGACCGGTCGTCACCTACGGGTTCAGCGCGGCGGCCGATCTTCGCGCGGTCGACTTCGCGCGCAGCGGCCTCGTGTCGCGCTACGTCGCGCTGCGCAAGGGGCACGCGCCGCTCGCGCTGACGATCAACTTGCCCGGACGCCACAACGTGCTCAATTCGCTCGCCGCCGTCGCCGTGGCGACCGAGCTCGGAGTGGGCGATGAGGCGATTGCCCGCGCCCTCGCCGAGTTTCAAGGCATCGATCGCCGGCTGCAGCAGCTCGGCGAGATTCGTTGGCCCGGCGGCCGGGCGCTCGTCGTCGACGACTACGCGCATCATCCCACCGAGATCGCGGCCACGCTCGATGCCGTGCGCCAGGGCTGGCCGGGACGACGTCTGGTGCTCGCGTTCCAGCCGCATCGCTTCACCCGCACGCGCGACCTGTTGGATGACTTCGGCCGCAGCCTGAGCGAGTGCGACGTGCTGCTCGTGACCGAGGTTTACGCGGCCGGCGAGAGCGCCATTGCCGGCGCGGACGGCCGTGCGATCTGCCGGGCCGTGCGTACCCGCGGGCGGGTCGAGCCTGTGTTCGTGGAGCGCGTCGAGGAGCTGGCCGAAGCGCTCAAGGGGGTGCTGCGCGACGGCGATCTCGTGCTCACCATGGGCGCCGGCAACATCGGCGCCGTCGCGCAAGACCTGAAGACGCGCCTTGCGGCGGGAGCGACGACATGAGCGGCGGCGCGAACGGCGGCTCGCGCGGCAGAAACGGCGGCGGGTCGCGCGGGGTGAACGGCGGCGTGCGCTCCCCGGAGCTCGCGCCCGAGTTCGTCGCCCGGGTGCTGCGCGACGTGCCCATGTCCAAGTACACCTCCTGGCACGTAGGAGGGCCGGCGGATCTGTTCTTCATCCCCCGCGACGTGTCGGACTTGGCCTCCTTCATCCGCCAGCTGCCGCCCGATCTGCCGCTCACCTGGGTGGGCCTCGGGAGCAACCTCCTGGTGCGCGACGGTGGGGTGCGCGGCGCCGTGGTGTCGACCCACGGCGCGCTCGGCGAGCTCGCACGCCTCTCCGCCACGCGGATCGAGGCCGGCGCCGGCGTGCCCTGCGCACGGATCGCCCGGCAGTGCGTGAAATGGGGATTGGGCCCGGCGGAGTTCTTCGCCGGCATCCCCGGAACCTTGGGAGGAGCGCTCGCGATGAACGCCGGCGCCTTCGGCGGCGAGACCTGGCGCCATGTGATCGAGGTGGAGGTGCTCGATCGGCGGGGCGTGCGGCACACCCGCACCCCGGCCGACTACGAGGTCGGCTACCGCCGAGTGAAGGGGCCGGCGGACGAATGGTTCGTGGCCGCTCGACTCGAGTTCGAGCGCAAACCCGGCAGCAACGACAAGGCCCTGCGCGAGCTTCTCGAGCGGCGCAAGGAAACTCAGCCGATCGGGGAGTGGAGCTGCGGCTCGGTATTCACGAATCCGCCGGGCGACCATGCGGCGCGCTTGATCGAAACCGCCGGACTCAAGGGATATCGAGTCGGCGACGCATCGGTATCGGAAAAGCACGCCAACTTCATCATCAATCACGGTGCCGCGCGCGCCGCCGACATCGAGGCGCTGATAAGGCACGTCAGGGACACGGTGGCCGCCGTCCATCGAGTCGAGCTCACGCCGGAGGTGCGCATCGTGGGAGAGCCCGCATGAGCCGGCTCAAGACGCATGCGGGCTCGCGCCAAGCGCGCACGAGCGCGGAATTCGGCAAAGTTGCGGTGCTCCTGGGGGGGGATTCGACCGAGCGCGAGATCTCGCTCCTCACGGGCAACGCGGTGCTCGCCGCCTTGAAGCGGCGCGGAGTCGACGCTCACCCCTTCGATCCCGCTCAGCAGCCGATTCAGAGCCTTCAGACTGAAGGGTTCGATCGCGCGTTCCTCGCGCTGCACGGCCCGGGGGGCGAGGATGGGCTGATGCAGGGCGCGCTCGAGTGGCTGGGCATCCCGTACACGGGAAGCGGCGTGCTCGCCTGCGCGCTCACCATGGACAAGCTGAAAACCAAGCGCGTCGTCATGGGGGCGGGCATCGCCGCGCCGCCCTACGTGGTGCTCGCGAGCCTTGCGGATCTCCCGCACGCCCTGCGCGAGCTCGAGCTCCCGCTGATCGTGAAGCCCGCCTCGCAGGGCTCGAGCGTGGGCATCGCCAAGGTGAAGGCCGCTGCGCAGCTCGAGCGCGCCTACGAGGAGGCGCGTGCCATCGACTCGCTGGTGTTCGCCGAGCGCTTCATCGCGGGCGATGAGCTCACGGTGGGGGTGCTCGGGAGCGGCAGCCTTCCCTCGATTCGGATCGTGCCGGCGACCGAGTTCTACGACTATCAGGCGAAGTATCTGCGCGACGACACGCAGTACCACTGTCCGAGCGGGCTCGATGGGCGCGAGGAGGCCGAGCTCGGTGCGACCGCGCTCGCGGCATTCCGAGCGACCGACTGCTTCGGTTGGGGACGGGTCGACTTCATGCGCGAGGCGGCGACACGCACGCTCTATTTCATCGAGATCAACACAACGCCGGGCATGACCGATCACAGCCTGGTGCCCATGGCGGCGCGAGCGGCCGGGATCGGCTTCGACGAGCTCGCCTGGCGGGTGCTCGAGTCGAGCCTTTCGAGGGAGCGCAAATGAGCCTGAGACTCTTTCGCCGTAATCGTTTCAAGAATCGTGAGGCGCCCGCCGAGCGCAAGTGGCCGAGAATTTTCGCCGAGTGGCGCACGCACGCGCGGCGCACGGCGCTCGCGACGCTCGCCGTGGGCTCTCTCGCCGCGCTCAGCTTCGCGCTCGACCGCCCGGTGAAGGTCATCTCGATGGACGGTAGCTTTCAGCGGGTCTCGCCGGGACAGATCGAGAAGGCCGTGGCTCCGTATGCGAACGCAGGGTTCATGTCGGCGAACCTCGATGCCATCCAACGCGCGGTCGAGGCGCTCCCCTGGGTGGACCACGCGCGGATTCAGCGCCGCTGGCCGGGGAGCCTGCACGTCACCGTGATCGAGCAAACGGCGGCGGCGCGCTGGGGCGAATCGGGGCTCCTCAATACGCGCGGCGAATTGTTCTTGAGGTCCGCGACGCACGTGCCCACGGAGCTGCCGCGCCTCTCCGGTCCCGAGGGGACCGAATCACAAGTCGCGCAGCGCTACATGGCGCTGCAGGGACGGATGCTCGAGGCCGGCCTGCGCATCGCAGCACTGCGCCTCGATGAGCGCGGCGCCTGGGAAATGGACTTGGACAGCGGCATCACGGTGCGATTCGGGCGGCGCGACGTCGATGAGCGCATCGATCGCTTCGTGCGCACCGCCGCGCAGGTCATCGCGCATCGCATGCACGACATCAGCTACGTGGACATGCGCTATTCGAACGGTTTTGCGATCGGCTGGCGCAATGCGCAGGCGCCCGCGGCGCCGCCCGCGAAGCACGGCGAGGACAGCGATGCCTAAGCGTTCCGACCGCAACTTGATCGTGGGACTCGACATCGGGACGAGCAAGGTCGTCGCCATCGTCGGGGAAACGCGAACCGACGGCGCGCTCGAGATCATCGGCATCGGCACCCACCCCTCGCGCGGGCTGAAAAAGGGCGTCGTAGTCAACATCGAGTCCACGGTGCAGTCCATTCAACGCGCCGTGGAGGAGGCCGAGCTCATGGCGGGGTGCGAGATTCACTCCGTCTACGCGGGCATCGCCGGCAGCCACGTCCGGAGCCTCAACTCGCATGGGATCGTCGCGATCAAGGACAAGGAAGTCATGCAGAGCGACGTCGAGCGGGTGATCGAGGCCGCGAAGGCGGTGGCGATTCCCGCCGACCAGAAGATACTGCACGTGCTCCCGCAGGAATACATCATCGATTCGCAGGAGGGAATCCGCGATCCGATCGGCATGTCCGGCGTGCGGCTCGAGGCCAAGGTGCACATCGTCACCGGTGCCGACAGCGCGGCGCAGAACATCGTGAAGTGCGTGCAACGCTGCGGCTTGGCGGTGGACGACATCGTGCTCGAGCAGTTGGCCTCGAGCTATGCGGTCTTGAGCGAGGACGAGAAGGATCTCGGCGTGTGCGTCGTGGACATCGGCGGCGGCACGACGGATATCGCAGTATTCGGCGGCGGCGCAATCCGCCACACCGCCGTGATCCCGATCGCGGGGGATCAGGTCACCAACGACATCGCCGTGTCGATGCGCACGCCGACCCAGTACGCCGAGGACATCAAGATCAAGTACGCCTGCGCGCTGTCGCAGCTCGCCAATCCCGACGAGACCATCGAAGTGCCGAGCGTAGGAGACCGGCCGCCACGGCGTCTCGCCCGCCAGACACTCGCCGAGATCGTCGAGCCGCGCTACGAGGAATTGTTCGCGCTGGTGCGTGACGAATTGCGCCGCGCGGGGCTCGAGGAATCGGTTGCGACGGGCGTCGTGCTCACCGGCGGCAGCGCCAAGATGGAAGGCGCGATCGAGCTCGCCGAGGAGGTATTTCACATGCCGGTGCGGCTCGGCATACCGCAGTACGTCTCGGGGCTCGTCGATGTGGTGAGCAATCCGATCCACGCCACGGGCGTCGGATTGCTGCTCTACGCGAAGAGCACCATGGAAGCGCAACGCACGGAAGCGCCGCTCCTCGCGGGCGGCATGAAATCGATTTTCGAACGCATGAGGGCGTGGTTTCAGGGCAATTTCTAACCGATAGGAGAGACTCAATGTTTGAACTCATGGACTCTTACAGTCAAAGCGCCGTCATCAAGGTGCTCGGCGTGGGCGGTGGCGGCGGCAACGCGGTCTCGCACATGGTGCAGGCGGGCCTGGAGGGCGTGGACTTCATCTGCATCAACACCGATGCCCAGGCGCTCAAGCACTCGAAGGTGCGTACCGCTCTGCAGATTGGCTGCAACATCACCAAGGGCTTGGGGGCCGGGGCCGATCCGGAAGTGGGCCGCCAGGCGGCGATGGAGGACCGCGACCGCATCATCGAGCTCATCGAGGGATGCGACATGTTGTTCATCACCGCCGGCATGGGCGGAGGAACCGGCACGGGCGCGGCTCCCGTGGTCGCGCAAGTCGCGAAGGAGCTCGGCATCCTGACGGTGGCCGTGGTGACGCGCCCGTTCGAGATGGAGGGCAACAAGCGCGCACGGGTGGCCGATCAGGGGATGCTCGAGCTTTCCAAGTACGTGGACTCCTTGATCACGATTCCGAACCAGAAGCTCTTGACCGTGCTCGGCAGCAACACCACGCTCCTCGACGCCTTCAAGGCGGCCAATACGGTGCTGCAGGGTGCAGTGCAGGGGATCGCGGAGCTCATCACCCGACCGGGACTGATCAACGTGGATTTCGCCGACGTGCGTACCGTCATGTCGGAGACCGGGATGGCGATGATGGGATCGGGGGCCGCGGCCGGCGAGGAGCGAGCGCGGGAGGCGGCCGAGGCGGCGGTGTCGAGCCCGCTGCTCGAGGACATCAACCTCTCGGGCGCCCAGGGGATCCTGGTCAACGTGACCGCGGGGATGGACCTCTCGATCGGTGAGTTCCAAGAGGTCGGCAACGTCATCAAGCAGTTCGCTTCCGACGATGCGACGGTGGTGGTGGGGACGGTGATCGACCCCGAGATGGCCAATCAGATCCGCGTCACCGTGGTGGCGACAGGCCTGGGCAAGCCGGTCGCGCGGGCCGCTTCGCAGCCGGTGCCGGCGGCGAACCTGGTCCCGCCGCCCACGATGCGCGTAGTGCGACACAAATCACCGTTGGCGCCGACCGATTACGCCATGCTCGATAAGCCGACCGTACAGCGTCAGCGCGCCGTAGGCGACGGCTTTAGGTCGGAAAGCGAATCGGAAGACCTGCTCGATATCCCGGCGTTCTTGCGGCGACAAGCCGACTAGGGTGCCTCGGGTCGCAGCCATGGCGCCCGCGGGTGATTAAAAATCCTTAAGGGCGCCGTGATAGCGAGTGGCCGGCCGTGCCAGCGCCACGCGCTGAAGTGTCGAGAAATGTTGGGCGGCTTCAGCCCGTGTATTGCCTGTGATACCTTTGAGCATAGTTAACTTAAGGCGCCAGCGCCCGCTGCCACAAAATGAATCAACGAACTCTGAAGAACTCAATTCGTGCCACCGGGGTAGGATTGCACACCGGCAAAAAGGTACTGATGACGCTGCGGCCGGCACCAGCCGATACCGGCATCGTGTTTCGCCGCACCGATCTTGCCCGACCAGTCGATATCAAGGCGCTCGCCCAGAACGTCGGCGACACCATGATGGGGACGACGTTGCAGCTCGGCGAAGCGAAGATCTCGACGGTCGAACACCTCTTATCGGCACTGGCGGGCCTCGGAGTCGATAACGCATTGGTGGAAGTGAGCGCCGGTGAGGTGCCCATCATGGACGGAAGCGCGGGCCCATTTGTGTTTCTGATTCAGTCGGCGGGCATCGAGGAGCAACGGACGCCCAAGCGCTTCATACAGATTCTAGAGAGCCTCAGGGTCGATGACGGTGACAAGTGGGCGCGTCTCGATCCCTATCAAGGTTTCAAGGTGAATTTCGAGATCGAGTTCGATCACCCGACCTTCAAGAAGCATTCGCAGGTGGCTTCGATGGACTTCTCCACCACCTCGTTTCTGCGCGAAGTGAGCCGTGCACGCACCTTCGGCTTCATGCGCGACCTGGAGAGTCTACGGGCTCGAAACCTCGCCCTCGGCGGGAACCTCGACAACGCCATCGTGCTCGACGATTACCGCGTGCTCAATGAGGACGGATTGCGCTACGAAGATGAGTTCGTCAAGCACAAGATTCTCGACGCCATCGGGGATCTGTACCTTCTCGGGGCCGGCCTGATCGGGGAATTCAGCGGCTACAAGTCGGGTCACGCGCTCAATAACAAGCTGCTGCGGGCGCTGCTCGCGCGATCGAGCGCTTGGGCTGAGGTAACTTTCGAGAGCTTGGCCGAGACGCCCATCTCCTACGTCGCGGCGGCGGCACGCGCCTAGGTGCTCGAGGCGCGATGCACCACCTTGATGCGTACGCGCTTGATTTCCACCCCTGCTGACTCGCTCACTGCCCGGCGGAGTGGCTCGGTCTGATAGCGAAGCCGGGATGCCCAGCTCGCACCGGCCACCCCGATCTTCAGATCGGCTCCCTCGATTCCCGCCGTCGCTACGCGTTGCCGGAGCTCGGGCGGGAGCGCAGCCACCACCCACTTGAGCACGTCCGAGCGAGCGCTCATCGTGCGCTTGAGCCTCGTGAGCCGCTCGCTACCTCCTTCGAATAAGTCTCTGATATTTCTGTTATTTCGCATCGCAACACGAAAAATGGAGGTCAGGAATCGACATTTAAAGCGTGCTTAATTTCCTTGTTTTAGCTGGTCTTATTCTGCCATAGTCCGCCCCAGGGGTCGGTTCACGAAAACTCGGGAGACTGGTCTCCACATGGCGGCTGCGGAAATTATTACATGAATGTCATTTTTCTTGGCGCCAAGACGGGGCGTGTCCGCCAGGTGGATCTGCGTCATCCCTTGGTCATTGGCGTGGCGGCCGCCTTGGTTCTCGCCGTGGTGGGCGGCGCATTTTCCATCGGCATCGCCCTAGGCATTCATCGCAGCGCCAACCCCATCGATCAACTCGGTAACTGGTCCGCGGACCTGTTGACCGAGCAGGCGCAGATCGAGGACGTGCGGCGCGCGCTGCAGGAGAAGGTCAACGCGCTCGCGATGCGCGTCGGCCAGATGAATGCCAACGTCATTCGCTTGAACGCGCTCGGTAAACGCCTGACTCGCATGGCGAACCTGAATGACGGCGAGTTCGATTTCGGCAATCCGCCGGCGCTCGGCGGCGCCGAGAGCGCCGATGGCCAACCGGCGCAGATTCCGGATCTGACGGCCATGGTCGATGACTTGCAGAGCCAGCTCTCCAGTCGCGAGCAGCAGCTGGGTGCTCTGGAGAACCTGATTCTCACCCGCGAGCTGAACAAGCAGGTCTATCCGGAAGGACGGCCGGTCCAGGACGGCTGGATCTCCTCCTATTTCGGGCGGCGCACGGACCCCTTCACCGGGTACCTCGCGGTCCACAAGGGGGTCGATTTTGCCGGTCAAGAAGGCTCCTCGGTGTCTTCAGTCGCCGCGGGCCTGGTGACCTACTCGGGCGAGCGCGCCGGCTACGGCCAGATGGTCGAGATCAACCACGGCAACGGCCTGTCCACTCGCTACTGTCACAACGAGAAGCTCCTGGTGAAGCAAGGCGACATGGTGCGCAAGGGCCAGGAAGTGGCCTTGATGGGATCGACCGGGCACTCGACCGGTCCTCACCTGCATTTCGAAGTACTGAAGAACGGCGCCCAGGTCGATCCGCTGCGCTTCATCGGCGAGGATCGCTAAAAGAACGAGACACGAGGGGCGTTGAGGCGTCGCGAGGCTCTCGAGCGGAGCCGCACGCGAAACGATTTCCCGCCCTTCGGGTCTACTCGTACAATACCGCGATTTTTGGGGATTCCCTCTCGTGTTGAAGCTTTTGACGCAAATCTTCGGCAGCCGCAATCAGCGCCTCTTGAAGGAGCTGGGCCGCAGCGTCGCCGCCACGAACGGCCTCGAGATCGAAGTCCAAGCACTCAAAGACGAGCAATTCCCGGAAAAGACCCGCGAGCTCAAGGCGCGCTACGCCGGTGGCACGCCGCTCGATGATCTCATCCCGGAGGCGTTTGCGCTGGTGCGCGAGGCGGCGCGCCGCAAGCTCGGCTTGAGACATTTCGACGTGCAGCTCATCGGCGGCCTGGCACTGCACCTCGGCAAGATCTCCGAAATGCGCACCGGCGAGGGCAAGACGCTGGTGGCGACGCTGCCCGCCTATCTCAACGCGCTCACCGGTGAGGGCGTGCACGTCGTGACCGTGAACGAGTACCTGGCCCAGCGCGACGCCGATTGGATGGGGCCGGTCTACGGCTTCCTCGGGATGGACGTGGGCGTCATCAAGAACGCTCAATCACAAGAGGAGAAGCGCGCGGCCTACGCCAAGGACATCACCTACGGCACCAACAACGAGTTCGGCTTCGACTACCTGCGCGACAACCTCGCGTTCCGCCTGGAGGATCGCGCCCAGCGCAAGCTCGCATTCGCCATCGTCGACGAGGTCGACTCGATTCTGATCGACGAGGCACGCACGCCTCTCATCATCTCGGGTCCCGCCGAGGAGAGCACCGAGCTCTACATCAAGATCAACACGCTGATCCCGCGCCTCACTCGGCAACAGGAGGAAAACGGCCCGGGAGACTATTCGGTCGACGAGAAGCACAAGCAAGCGACGCTCACCGAGGACGGCCACGAGAAGGTGGAGCGATTGATGGTGGAGAGCGCTCTCCTGCACGAGGGCGAGAGCCTGTACGACGCGACCAACATCCGCCTGATGCATCACCTGAATGCGGCGCTACGCGCTCATGCGCTCTACAAGCGCGATGTCGAATACATCGTGCGTCAGGGCGAGGTCATCATCGTCGACGAGTTCACGGGTCGGACCATGCCCGGGCGCCGCTGGTCGGACGGGCTGCATCAAGCCGTGGAGGCGAAGGAAGGCGTCCGGGTGCGCGAGGAAAACCAGACCGTCGCATCGATCACCTTCCAGAACTACTTCCGGCTCTATTCGAAGCTCTCCGGAATGACCGGCACGGCGGATACCGAGGCGTTCGAGTTCCAGCAGATCTACGGGCTGGAGGTGGTGGTGATACCTACCCACAAGCCGATGATCCGCAAAGATAATTCCGACCTGGTGTTCCTCTCCGAGCACGATAAGTTTCAGGCGATCCTCGAGGATATCGATGATTGCGTGAAGCGCGGCCAGCCGGTGCTGGTCGGCACCACCTCGATCGAGAC
>Ga0187784_10001561_pt1 | contig 18225 bp, 12 predicted proteins | sample 1015_SJ02_MP15_2_FD_132964 | JGI IMG/M metagenome (GOLD analysis project Ga0187784, IMG submission 132964) | Tropical peat soil microbial communities from peatlands in Department of Meta, Colombia - 1015_SJ02_MP15_20_MG | ecosystem: Environmental > Terrestrial > Soil > Wetlands > Peat | place...
AGACGAATGTGAGGTGGTCGCCGGATGGAGGCATCCTCGCTTTCGTCTCCAATGAAAGGGGGTCCACGGTGATTCACTGGCAGGAGCTTCAGGGCGGGAATGGAGGGGAACTGGAGCCGGAAAAACGGAATTATCTGCATGCCCATGGCACTCTGACGATCAACGCCGAAGGCCCGAGCATCTCCTCCAATGTCCGAATTGCCATCACCGATGAAGCTGGCCGGTCGTTTGCTCCTAAGGATGCGTGGCTTCAAGCTGACGACGGATATGACCGGAACGAGCGCGCGCTGGAAAGGCATTATTTCCACACGGGAGAGGGGGTGGACGCGAACGTTGAAGTTCCCGCAGGAAGATTCACTGTCGAGGTATCGCAAGGACTAGAGGCTAGACCTTTTCGGAAGATTGTAGAGGTGAAAGCCGAGAAAGTTACCGAGGTCAACGCGACATTAGAGCCTATGGATTTCAATGGCGGACGAGAGGACCATTGGGTCGCATCGGACCTTCATGTGCATATGAACTATGGCGGAACATACCGGAACAATCGAGAGCACCTGATCGAACAGGGGGAAAGCGAAGGGCTCGAAGTAATTCATGAGCTGACCGTAAATAAGGAGCAAAGATTTCCCGACATTCAGTTTCTGCATTTTCCTCCCAAGAATGGTGTGGAGGAAAAGGGTTTACGCGATCCGGACGTGCTCCTGGTGCAGGGGCAGGAATTTCATACCAGTTACTGGGGGCACCGGGGACTTCTGGGATTGAAGGATCATTTGCTTTTGCCGGGGTATGCCGGGTACCCGAATACGGCGGCGGCGAGTTTGTATCCGATGAATGCCGATGTGTATGACATGGCGCATTTGCAGGGAGCACTGGTGGGGGCGGTGCATCCGTTTGATGAGGTGCCGGACCCGTTTGCAAAGCCAGCGCAGAGAATCACGGATGAATTGCCGGTGGATGTGGCGCTGGGGAAGCTGGACTACATGGAGATAGTGGGTTTCAGCGACCATAAATCCACGGCGGCGGTCTGGTACAGGCTGTTGAACCTGGGATTCAAGCTTCCGGCAGGAGGAGGAACGGATGCTACGGCGGATTATGCGGCGCCAATCCGCGGGCAGGCGGGATTCGACCGCGCGTATGTGTGGACGCCCAGTTGGCCAGCGAATATAGAAACGTGGATGTATGAATTGAAGAAAGGGCGGACGTTTGCGACGAACGGGCCGCTAATCGAGTTCAAGCTCGGCGGAGAGATGGTAGGTAGCGAATTGAAATTTGATGCGGCGCAGGCGGGAGTTCCCTTCACCGCGAAACTGCGGTCGATTGTGCCGGTGGAGCATCTGGAGGTCGTGTGCAACGGGAAAGTGGCGCGGGAACTCAAGCTGGAGGGAGCGCGTGACGCGGCAGATGTGACAGGAATGATTCCGCTAAAAGAAAGCGGGTGGTGCGTGTTGCGGGCCTGGAGCGAAAAGGCGGAGTATCCGGTGCTGGATAACTATGCGTATGCGACGACCAGCCCCGTGTATGTAACGATCGGCTGGAAACGAGCGTATTCACGGGAGGATGCGGAGTATTTCAAGGCCTGGATTGACCGAACGATTGAGGTGACCGAGCAATATCCGGACTGGAATTCGGCGGCAGAGAAGGACTTGGTGATGAAGAGATTGCGGGAAGCACGGGCGGTATACGAAGCAATGAAATAAATTGGAAAGTTTCGATTCGCAAGAAAAGAGAAACGACCATAAAAGGCACGGCCCGTGGGATGTGCGCTTGTCAGTCGCAGCTTGTTGAAGATAGAATTCTGCGGTCGAAACAGGGATGTGGAGGTGACGCGGCGCAGGCACGCTGCGCGTCCGTGTTCCGCCTGTTGGAAGAGGGGCACTCGCTCCACCCTCGCAGTCGAACGAGTATGCACAGACCAACAAGGCTGCTGCTGGCAGCGGGAGAGAAGACTGCGAGTGCGCGCCGGATAACATGGCGGATTGAAAGGAAATCAAAAGTTGTAGAGAGATTCATCGCACAAAAAACGTGCGATGGAGAAGCGTAACACCGCTGTGGGACGGCAAGAGGAAAAAGCAAGAGAGGCGGGTGAACGCCAAGATCAGGGGATCGTGCGGCCATGGGGCGCAGGAGTCCTGCGCCCCTACAGGCAAAGGGACCGAAGGCGGGAGACTGAATTGATGGTGAAGGAACTGTGGAGAAGGAAGGAGGGTACATGATCGTCGGTGTGCCCCGAGAAGGTTATCCAGGAGAGCGGCGCGTGGCGCTGGTGCCGGCGGTGCTCCCGAATCTGAAGAAGGCCGGGTTGGAAGTGTTGGTCGAAGCGGGCGCGGGCCAGGCAGCCGGCTACCTGGACGCGGAGTACGTGGAAAAGGGCGCGAAGATGGCCGCGAGCCGCGAAGAGGTGTTCGCGTCCGCAGACATTATCGTGCAGTTCCTGTGTCATGGAGCGAATGACAAGACGGGAAGCGCGGATCTGCCGCTTTTGCGCAAGGGTCAGGCGCTGGTGGGGTTCTTGAGGCCGCTGGGGACAGTGAAGACGATTCAGGAGATTGCGGAGCGCGGGGTAATCTCGTTTTCGGTGGAGCTGATGCCACGCATCACGCGCGCGCAAAGCATGGACGCGCTGTCTTCGATGGCAACGATCTGCGGGTATAAAGCAGTGTTGCTGGCCGCAGACATGTTGCCAAGAATGTGCCCGATGTTGACGACGGCGGCGGGAACCATAACACCGGCACGCGTGCTGATCATCGGCGCAGGTGTGGCGGGGCTGCAGGCGATCGCCACGGCGCGGCGGTTGGGCGCGGTGGCCTCCGCCTATGACATGCGTCCGGCGGCAAAAGAACAGGTGCAGAGCCTGGGCGGGCGATTCGTGGAGCTGGCCGTTGAAGCAAAGGACGCGCAGGACGCAAGGGGGTACGGGAAGGCGCAGGATGAAAGCTTCTACCAAAAGCAGCGGGAACTGCTCGGCAATGTAGTGGCGGAAAGCGACGTGGTGATCACCGCAGCAGTGATCCCGGGGAAAAAATCGCCGGTGCTGGTAACGAAGGAGATGGTCGAGCGCATGGCGCCGGGATCCGTGATCGTGGACCTGGCCGCGGAACGCGGCGGCAATTGCGAGCTGACCAAGCCGGACGAGACGGCGGTAATTCACGGGGTGACGATTATCGGCGAGTACAACCTGGCGGCGATGGTGCCGTATCACGCAAGCCAGCTGTACGCGCGCAACGTGACATCGTTCCTGTTGCACCTGACGAAAGAAGGCAAACTGCAACTGAATTTGCAGGATGAAATCACGCGGGAAACGCTGCTGACGCATGAAGGAGAAATCGTGAACGCGCGGGTACGAGAATTTTTCGCGCTGCCGGCTTTGCAGACGAAGCCGGGGAGAGGAGAAAGCCGATGAAACTCGACCTGATGACCAGCTTGTACGTCTTCATGCTGGCGGCGTTTATCGGATTTGAGGTGATCCGGCGGGTGTCGCCGCTGCTGCACACGCCGCTGATGTCGCTGACGAACGCCCTGGACGCGATCGCGGTGGTGGGGGCGATCATCCTGGTGGGCGAAGGAAAGAGCAGACTGGCGATGATTCTAGGAACGATTGCGATCGTCGCGGCGACAAGCAACATCGTGGGTGGCTTCTTGATCACGGACCGCATGCTGAAGATGTTCAAGGCCAGCGGGCCAAGGAAGCCGTGACGATCATGACAGAACACCTCATCGAGGTTACTTATCTCATCGCCACGGCGCTGTTCGTACTTTCGTTGAAATGGCTGAGTTCGCCAGTGACCGCGCGGCGCGGCGTGTGGGCCGGAGAAGCGGGAATGCTACTGGCCGTGGCGGGGACGCTGCTACATCAGGGCATCGTCGATTACAAGCTGATTGCCATCGGGCTGGTGCTGGGAACGATTATCGGCGTGCCGCTGGGACGCGTGGCGATGACCGCGGTACCGCAGCGGACGGCGTTGAGCCATGCGTTTGGAGCGTTGTGCGTGACGCTGGTGGGAACGTCGGAATTCTACTTGCGGGCGCCGAATGTGCCGGGATTCATGATGGGCGTGCTGTCCCTGGAAGTTATCCTGGGAGCGCTGACGTTTACGGGCAGCCTGATGGCGGCGGGGAAGCTGCAGGAAGTGCTACCGCAGCGGCCGATCACTTATAAAGGCCAGAATTTCGTGAACCTGGGATTGCTGGCAATTGCCATCGGCATTGCAGCGACGCTGGTGGTGCATCCGGACAAAATGTATCTGTTTCCGTTCATGATCGGGATACCGCTGGTGTTCGGCGTAATGATGATCATTCCGATTGGCGGGGCGGACATGCCCACGGTGATCTCGCTCTTGAATTCCTATGCGGGATTGTCTGCGGCAGCAATGGGATTTGTGCTGCAGAGCAAACTGCTGATCATCGCGGGGGCGCTGGACGGAGCGTCGGGCTTCATCCTTTCGGTGAACATGTCGAAGGCCATGAACCGGTCGTTCACAAACGTGCTGTTTGGCGCGTTTGGACAGGAACAGGCGACGGTGAAGGGAGCGAAGGAAGCGCGGCCGGTGCGCAGCGCGTCGCCCGAAGAGGCAGCAGGGATTCTGACGGCGGCGAGCAAAGTGGTGATCGTGCCGGGATATGGGATGGCGGTGGCGCAGGCGCAGCACAAGGTGCGCGAGTTATACGATGCACTGACGAAGCGCGGCGTGGACGTGAAATTCGGCATCCATCCGGTGGCAGGACGCATGCCGGGCCACATGAACGTGCTATTGGCGGAGGCGGACATTCCATACGACAAACTGCTGGCGATGGATGAAATCAATGGGGATTTTCCGCAAACGGACGTGGCGCTGGTCATCGGGGCGAATGATGTGACCAATCCAGCGGCAAGAGAAGATACCAGCAGCCCGATTTACGGCATGCCCATTCTGGATGTGGATAAGGCGCACACCGTGATGGTGATCAAGCGAAGTATGGGCGCAGGGTTTGCGGGGATTGAAAACCCGTTGTATTACATGGATAAGACGTTGATGCTCTTCGGAGATGCGAAGAATTTTGTGGGGGCGATTGTCCGAGAGATCTCCGGCGGACACAATTGAAGGCGGGATAGGCTGGAGCACTGGCAAGAACAGCGCGCCTTGGGGGAATCGATTGGAGCTGGGGTATAAGAAGAAAGATTCATCCTGAAATCCGAAGTCGAAGAGGGATTTCTCCACTCCGGGACGGCAGAAAGCGCCGTCCCTCCGCTCGAAATGACAGATTTTGCATAGTGGACGGCGGCGTTTCCCCTCGAGATGATGGGGAATCATGCGACTTGCCGGGATGGGGTCGAGCAGTGCTCGACCCCTGCGAAGAAAGACTCGAGAAGGGCGAGGGAACAGGTGGCTACGGGCGATTGGGGCTTTCGAGCGCCCGGTCCACGCCCCACACAGTGGCTATTCCGACGACGCCTACCGCGACATACAAGAAACGGTTCTGACCCGGAAAGATGGGAGGCTTTCCTTTCACCATCTCGACCGGCTCGCAAGGGCGATGCTCGTGGTAGCGGTGATAATCACTGGCATCAGGAGAAAGATACTCACGGTAAACGATTTCGTTTTCCGCGCGGACACGGTAGGCCTTGGCTTCTCCGATCAGATGGGACTCCGAACCAACCTGCACATTGACCTGGCCGCGCTGGCTGTAGACCGTGATGTCGCAGGGATCGTCCATCGAGACGCGGCCCAGATCGGCGAGGGATAGCACGGGCGTGACCCGCACGTCGGAAGCAACGATGACGATATTCTCCTGGGTGCCGGGCGTGGTGTAAACCACGGCGCCACGATTCAGCTCAACGATCGCGCCGTAAGGAGCGCGGTAGATGTGCACGGCCGAGGAGCCCTGAAGTTCGAGCGAAAGAGCACCGACGCGAACGAGCATGGAGCCAGCGTCCTCCGTCGAAAGATAGTCACCGGAATAGACAGTGGCGCCTTCCAGGGCAGCGGCATTGCCGATGTGACCTGAGACGGATTTGGCGACCAAGCCGAGAGAAGGACTCGCGGGTGGCGTTTGCGCCAGCGCCGGCGCAGATAGGCAAGAAAAAACGAGAAGTGCGGCCGCGGAAAAGAAGCGAGCGGTTTTCATTGGCGTTGTTTCTCCTTCAAACAGACAGATACAGAAAGACAGGGGCGATTGCTCACGGGAGCAACTACGGGCTGAGAAGCAGGCGCAGGAGTTTCTGCAGCACGCATCTACCTTTTCGAGCAAGGCCAAAACAAACTGCGCGTTTAGCATGGCGGACAGTCCATTGCGGAAAGCACGCGCAACCTTAGGCAACAAGCTGAATCAGCTTTTCCGCCAGCAACGAATCAAGAAATTCGCGGATGTCGTGTTGCGCCTGCGCCGCGGTGACCTCAAATTCTTCGCACACGCGATTCATCATCTCGGGGACGGTGTGTTCCTCCTGCATGAAATTCCAGAGAACCAAGCCAACCGGATTCAGGGTATAGAGAGAATTCAGATCGCCGATCCCATGACGGATGGGCACGATGATGAGTTCGCCTTCGATCTGACGCGAGACCACCTCGCGATTGCGGATGAAACGGACGTTATCGGGAAGCATAGAAAATTGGCAAACCTCCAGCGGGGCGTTTGTTCAAAACAGGAATGCCCCCTACAAAAGTGTCCAGCACTGGAACACAGGTGTCATGAACCGAAACACCCGATGTAACGTAAGGGTACTTGGTAATAGTTAGAGCATCTTTGAACAGGAGTAACGGTGTGACAAAGTAACCTCCAAGGAGATCAGTGGCGGCCGTGGAAGGGAGACCGGGTGGATGCATATACGCAAGTGGTATGCAACTGAGAACGGGTTGTGCCGCACTACGCGAGAGCAGAAGAAATTGCGCGAGAACCGGGAGGGAATCCCATACAATCAGGGGCGTAGGCGGCCAGCGTCAGTTGTAATTTTAGGGTGACGGGGCCGCTGAACGCGGAGCACAGGCCCGCAGCAATCAAAAAAACTTTCAGGAAAACCACGTGAAATTGAACTCGTATGTTTTGCGAAGCACGATCGTGGCGGCTTTGGCCGCTGAGGTCACACTTTCCGATCACTCTACACACTTATGAATATTCGCGTCTTTTTCTGGTCGCTCACGTCCGCACTCGCCGGATTTCTTTTCGGTTTTGACACGGTTGTCATCTCCGGCGCCGAGAAAACCATTCAATCCCTTTGGGGGCTGAGCCCTGGTCTTCACGGGATTGCCATGGCTTCCGTTCTTTACGGCACCGTCGTTGGCTCGCTGATCGGCGGCTGGCCCGCCGACCGCTTCGGGCGCAAAGCCACGCTGCTCTGGATTGGCGTCCTTTACTTTGTCGGCGCGGTCGGGTCGGGGTTGGCGACAAATGTTTCGTTATTCATCGCGGCGCGCGTCATTGGCGGTCTAGGCATTGGCATCTCCACCGTGGCGGCTCCGCTGTACATCTCGGAAATTGCGCCGCCCAAGCACCGTGGACGGCTTGCCGGCATGTTTCAGTTCAACATTGTGTTTGGCATCCTGATCGCTTTCGTATCCAACGCGCTGCTTGCCGGCATCGGCGTCAATGCCTGGCGATGGATGCTGGGCGTGGCCGCGTTTCCCTCGCTTCTCTACGCTCTACTCTGCTTTGGCCTTCCCGAAAGCCCGCGCTGGCTTCTGGCAAGAAAGGGCGACCGCGAGGGAGGTTTGAAAGTCCTGCAACGCATCGAACCGGAAGCCTCGCACGAGGCGATCGAAGCCGAGGCCAATGAGATTGCTGCCGCGTCCACGACGAAGGCGTCGGCGGAACACTTCTGGACGTTTCGTCTTCGCAAACCCATCTTGCTTGCCGTACTCATTGCCTTCTTCAACCAACTCTCCGGCATCAACGCGGTGCTCTACTTCGCTCCGCGCATTTTTGAACTTACCGGATTGGCCGCGAAAGCCGCTCTGCTCCAATCCGTCGGCATCGGCATCACCAATCTCATATTCACTTTTGTCGGCCTCTGGCTGATTGACCGGTTGGGCCGCCGCACACTTCTTTTTATTGGCTCGTTCGGTTACATCAGCTCGCTCGGTCTAGTTGCTTGGGCTTTCTTCACCCAGCATTACGCAATCGTGCCGGTTTGTATATTTTTCTTCATCGCAGCGCATGCCGTCGGCCAGGGAGCCGTGATCTGGGTTTTCATCTCCGAGGTATTCCCCAACCGTCAACGCGCCGAAGGGCAGGCGCTCGGCAGCTTTACGCACTGGATGTTCGCCGCCCTGCTCACGACTTTTTTTCCAAAGATGGTCTCCGCCTTGCCACCCGGGTACGTGTTCTCGTTCTTCGCCTGCATGATGGTTCTCCAACTCATTTGGGTGAAGACGATGGTTCCAGAAACGAAGGGCGTTTCGCTGGAAGAGATGCAGAGAAAACTGGGCATCGCGTAAATGCAGCCTGTTGCGGGCGCCGACATTTTCGCTAGAACTTGTATCGAATCGCCTTCAGCGCTGGATATAGCTTGCAATACTCCGCATATTGCAGGTTCATCAGCGAAACAGTTTTTGGGTCGGGGCGAACGGTTTTGGCCACGCGGACGGCGGTCTCGCACGCTGATTCGACTGTGGGCCATGCGCCAACGCCAACACCCGCCAGCAGGGCGGCCCCGTAAGCGCCGCCTTCTTCCGCTGCAATCAATTCCACGGGCATGCCATAAGTGTCGGCTTGGATTTTTTGCCACAGAGCGGATCGCGCGCCTCCGCCACCCAGGCGAATGGATGCGATAGGCACGCCAATCTCTTTGAAGAGCGTCAAGGAATCGCGAAGGCTGAATGCCACACCTTCCAGAATGGCGCGAATGATGTGCGCGCGCGAGTGTTGCGCGGTGATTCCGACGAGTGCGCCGCGCGCATCAGGATCGAGATGTGGAGTGCGTTCACCCATTAAATAAGGCGCCCAGAGGAGGCCTTCCGCACCAGGCGGAGTTTTCGCCGCTTCGTCCATGAGGCGGTCGTAGGGATCGCGGCCGTCATCTTTCCCGGCGCCAAATTGATCGCGGAACCATCGCAGCGAGAGCCCGGCGCCCTGCGTCACTCCCATCACGTGCCAGCGGTTGGGAATCGCGTGACAAAATGTGTGAATGCGGCCCCCTGGCTCCAGCACCGGCTTGCTCGTGGCCGCAAAAACCACGCCAGACGTGCCGATGGTCGCACTGACCGCGCCGGCCTTGACGATACCCATGCCGACCGCACCAGCCGCCTGATCACCGGCGCCCGCAACGACGGGAATGCCGGCGCGGAGTCCAGTGGCGCGAGCGCCCACTTCGGAGGTGCGCCCGGTGATTTCGGGCGATTCGTAGAGTTTCGGAAGCAGTTGCTCGTCCAACTGGGAAATCTTGAGGATTGGCTGGGACCAGCGGCGGTTGACGACGTCGAGCATCAGCGTCCCGGAGGCATCGGCGACATCGATTGCGCGCGAACCGGTCAGGCGAAACCGGACATAGTCCTTTGGCAGAAGGATCGAGCGAACGCGTGCCCAGATTTGCGGTTCATGCCGACGTACCCACCAGATCTTCGGAAGAGTGAAACCCGTCAACGCTGGGTTGGCGGTGAGCTCAATCAGCCGGCGGGCGCCGACCTGCTCCGTGATTTCGCGGCATTCTTCGCCGGTGCGTTGGTCGCACCAGATGATCGAGGGGCACAGCACATTGTCGTGTTCATCCAATAGTACGAGGCCGTGCATCTGACCAGTCAGGCCGATCGCGTCAATCTCGCCTGGCTGCACACCGCCTTTCGCGAGGCATTTGGCGATGGCGCGGCACGCCGCCCTCCACCAGTCCTGCGGGTCTTGCTCCGCCCAGCCAATTTGCGGAGAGTTAATGGGAGCGTGCTCTTCAGTCGCGCTGCAGACGACGCGCCCCGATTGATCGATCAACACCGCACGAGTTCCGCCTGTTCCGACGTCGATGCCTAGGAGTCTCATTTCCTGTGCGCCTGCCATTCGGTTTGGATTGTTTTCGCGAGGATGATGATGTCCACGCGGCTATCATCTTATGACCCTGGCAAAGCACAGACAACCTTTACAAAAAGGATGTTGCAGGGTTTTTTCTGATGCGTTTCCTTTCAGCTCGGGTGAAACTGTGTGCTGTCGGCGGGAGTATAGTGAGAGATCGAATTCCACGTCGAAGAAACTCGATGAACTTTACGACTTGCATTCGCGGAACGCTGACACTGGCCGATGGCGCCTGGGGTACCGAATTGCAAAAACTCGGCGCACCCCTAGGCGCCTGCCTGGACGAATGGAATCTCCTGAAACCTGAGTTGGTGCGTCAGGTCGCGGAGAGCTATGTGCAGGCCGGGAGTAAGGTGATTCTGACCAATACCTTTCGCGCGAATCCCATTAGTCTTGCACCGCATGGGCTGGACGGTCAGTGCGCAGCGATCAATAGCGCCGGCGTGAAGATCTCGCGAGGAGCAGCGGGAAGGGAGGCGCTGGTGTTTGCCTCGATTGGCCCAAGTGGAAAGATGCTGGTAACGAAAGAGGTCACGCCCGAGCAGCTCCATGAGGCATTTTCTGCGCAAGCCCACGCGCTGGCAGAAGAAAGTCCAGACGCGCTTCTGATCGAAACAATGATTGATGTGACGGAAGCCAAGATTGCAGCGGCGGCGGCTTTGGAGACAGGCTTGCCCGTAATTGTTTCGTTTGTCTACGATTCCGGCAAGAATCGTGACCGGACAATCATGGGCGCGACGCCCGAACAAGTGGCCACCGCCCTCGTGAGCGAAGGTGTACACGGCATCGGCGCCAATTGCGGGGTCGGGGCGCGAGAGTACGTTGCAATCTGCAAGCGCCTTGTGGCCGCGTGCCGCCTGCCAATATGGATCAAGCCGAATGCAGGTTTGCCTGAGATTGTGGGCGGCGTGGCAAAATACAGGACGACACCAGAGGAATTCGCCGAGGCAGCAAAAGAATTTGCGAACGCAGGGGCGACCTTCGTGGGAGGTTGCTGCGGAACAAGCCCGGACTTTATCCGCGCGCTGGCCCGGGATGCGGCGTTTCGAGCGGGAAGCGACTTGGCAAAGGCCTCAGAAGAATAGACTCTGCGCGAATTTATCCTGGAAATGAGGGTGACCGGCCAGTTCGACGTATTCGACCTGTTTGGCGAGCAACTCGCCCAGGCGGCGCTGAGAGCCGGAAATAAGCATTTGCCTTGCGCCAATCCCCGCGGCATTGCCAACCTGGCGAAATTTGCCAAAAGGAATTTTGGGAAATAGCCCGATGCGCACAGCACTCTGCACGTCCAGATAGCTGCCAAACGCTCCGGCGATGATAAATTCTTCCAGCGCCGACGCGTTTACACCGCCCACTTGGAGAAGAACCTCAATGCCAGCGCGAATCGCGGCCTTGGCAAACTGAATCTCGCTGATATCCTGCCGCGTCAGGACGATTTCGCCCCCGCTGCCGGAGTTCTCTGCACTAACCAGAAGATATTCACCACCGCCGCTGTTTTGCTGCACGCGCTCGGCACCTTTGCGAAAATTCCCGCGCGACCCCAGAACACCGGCATCGAGCAGGGCGGCAATCGCGTCGAGAATTCCGGAGCCACAGATGCCAATCGGGAGACGTCTCTCGATGGTGTAGAACTGGATAGCGCCGCGCTCGAAAAGCACGCGTTCAATGGCGCCCGGGGCGGCGCGCATGCCGTGCCGAATGTGCGCTCCTTCAAAAGCCGGCCCGGACGCACAGGAGCAAGTCAATAAGCGGCCGTGGACGCTCAGAGTGATTTCGGTGTTGGTGCCGATGTCGATGGCCAGAAACGGAGGACCCGATTTGCGAGAGCCGGCGCCGATGCCAATAAGCATGGCCACGTGATCGCCACCCACATAACCGGCGATGTTCGGCGGCGTGTAAATCGCTGCACCAGGAGCAATCTCCAAGCCGAAATCGCGCGCGGCCAGGTGAAGTGGCTCAGTCGTGGCAGGTAGGTAGGGTGCCATGCCCAACTGCTGAACGTGCAGGCCCGCGAAGAAATGGTGCATTGCGGTGTTTCCGGCGACGACCATCTCCACGATTTGCACAGGTGAGATGGCGAAATCTAGGCAAAATTTCCGCACCATCTCGTTGAGCGTCTCGATAACTCTGTGTTGCAGTTGCTGCGCGGCCCCGCCAGAATGACTCGCAAAAGAAATGCGGCTGATAACGTCCTCGCCGTAGGCAATCTGAGGATTCATCAATCCGCGTTGGGCGAGCGTTTTGCCTGTTTCCAAATCCACGAGATACCCTGCGAGTTTTGTTGTCCCAAGATCAATTGCAAGTCCGAAGATGCGGCTCTTCTCCGGAAGTACACTGACAATCGTGAAGGGTGAAGATTCCTTGCTGACTGCAACTTGCAAGCGTCCTGCAAAGCGCTGCGCGGTTTCCGACAACTGTTCAAAACTTCCCGCAGCCGGTAGTACATCCTGGCCCACGGCTTCTTTGATTTTTTCCTGGAGTTTGCCGCGGAGCGAGGTGTCTACTGAGAGATCAAAAGGCACAACCAGGGGGTCCAGCGAAACGCCGAGGTCAAGGCCATCGAGTTGAACGCGTTGAGAGGCAGTGAGAGACTCCGGAGGAATTTCCAGAGTAACATGGCCCGTCGGCATAGCCTGGCATGCGAGGCGGTGGCCTGCGGCCAAAAGTCCCTGCTCGAGTTTCTCCCTCTCTTGCGAAGTGGGCGCGGAGAGCGAACCTGCCGTGAGACGTACCTTGCATTGGCCACAGGTCCCAACGCCTCCACAAACCGCCTGCAATTCCACCCCAACGGATTGCGCGGCCGACAGTAGGGTCTCTCCCGGCGAGATTTCCGCGCGCCGTCCAATGGGTTGCAGTTCGACGACAAAGCTTTGTCTGTGGTTGGCCATGGAGCAATTCAGCGATCAATCGGTTTGTGGCGGCATTTCGCGGATACGCTGCATTCGTCGCAAAGATGGCCAGCGGGCTGCGCGTGGGTGCCGAAGCCTACGGCCAAAGAAAGCGATTTGCGCGGCACCATCAGAAATGAGGGATTGAGAGCAACGCCGATCGGATGCGCATCCACAAGAGAGAAGATCTGCGCCTGGCCCTCAGCGAGAGGCCACCCGCGCATTCCGGGATAGAACTGACTCGTGGCGCGCAGGCCATCCTTTAGCGCCAGTGCGGCAAAAAAGCGGCAAGCTGCGTTGGAGAGAGCGCCAATCGCCGCGGTGCCAAAACCGTCCAGAGCAAATTGCAACGGCAAATTCTCTTTCGACGCCTTGTCCATTTCCTCTTCCAGCTTTTTCCCCAGAGTAGCGACGGCGAGAAAAACTCCCTGACATGCGGCGAGCTTCCGGGCAATTCCAAAGCCATGCAACTCGCTGCCACCTCTCAGCGTCACGCAAGACCGTGAGACTCCACAAATGTCCAGGCGGCGAAAAGCTACCTGCGGATGAATCAAAGCAGTACCTGCGGCGATCGCTCGTTCTGCCAAGGCAATGAGTTGGGGCTGGCGGGCGCGAATTTTCTGCGGCTCCGCTCCTTGGCCGCGCAAAACCATGTCCACGGTAATCGCGAGTTGCCAATCACTGCGGATCTGTGAGGGTTCGCTCGAGATGAGATTCAGTGTCATGCGACAAGCGCTCGATTCATCCCTTCATCATCAGATTCCCGGCAGATGGGCCATGCCAGCGCGTTTTGCGTGTTCGGCCACGATGGCGCGTAAACGGTCTTCCACCTGGCGCGAAATTGCCGGGCGTTTGTAGGCCGCCAGGAGTTCTTGCACCTGTTCGCGGGCGCGCGCAAAGGCATCTCTTTTTCCTGATTGCTCCCAGGAATAAAGCGAGCCGCGGTCAATCACTTTTGAGGGAAGATGCTGCTCCATCCGAAAATATTTCCGCGTTTCCGGAATTTTCAGAAAATCGCCTTGCGCGCCGGCTCTGGCAAACATTTCGAGTGCCAGAGATTCTGTTCGTGGCTGGACTGCCCGCAAAAGGCGCTGCGCCATGGCAATGGACTCCGCATCCAGCACAAGCTTTTCCGCGCTGTGGCATGCCAGGGAATCCAGCATGCCCGCTCCAGAGATCATGTTAATCCCGCCGAGCGCACCCAAGATCGCTGCAACGCCACTCTCCTGGCCCGCTTGCGCATCCAGCCATTTTGCGTCGCTGCCAATCAAGTAGCCGTGCGTGGGCAGTCCGAACGACTTCGCCACTTGCGCGGAAGCAATATTCAACATAGCGGTTTCGACCGCGCCCATCGGGGTGATGCCACTGCGCATGTCAAAGATGGCGGGCGCACCGCCCCAAACCACGGGCGCGCCGGGCTGCGCCAACTGATGAATGGTGATACCGCTGATGCATTCGGCGGCATGCTGGACGACAGTACCAGCGAGGGTTGCGGGGGCAGCCGCGCCCGACAGCGGCATCGCCACGATCTCTGCGGGGACCCAGGCTCGGGCGAGATCAATCAGATTCTGTGTGGCGAATTCCGACATGTGCAGCGGTGGGGAAGGACACACATCAAAAATCGCGCGGGGTTTCTGCCGGAGAGCGGCGGGGCTGCCGCTGTCCGCCACAAGCAGGTCGATCATGGCGGGCGCGGTATGCGGAGAAAATGCTCCAGTCACGATAGGCTTGTTTGAATACCAGAGCACCAGGAACAAGCGGTACAAGTCGCCGATTTCTTTGGCGGCATCGTTGCAAACCACGGCGGTGGATTGCGCGGCGTACTGCGGCAACATTTCCGCAACCTGCACCAAGCGCACTAAATCGGCGGACTGGGTCAGGCGGTGTTCAAGAGTTTCCGGGTCCAGGATGTGCACGCAAGAGGAACCCGGGTCGAATTGCACGTTATCGCCGCCGTATTTCACGACGGGTTCGCCCGCACGATTGTGCAGGTGGAATTCTCGCGGAACGCTCGCGATGCTCCGGCGGGCCAACGATTCCGGGATGTGGGCTACGCCGTTTTCCATCCGCGCTCCGGCGGAGGCAAGCAGATCGCTCGCCTCGGGGCCTTGTACGGTCACGCCGCGCTGAAAGATAAGAGCGAAAGCTTCGGACAGGATTCGCTCAAGAAGTTCCGCATCCAGCAATCGTAGGTTTGGCTGCATTGGCAATCGGCCCGTTTGATTCTTAACTGACAGGCAATTTCCCCTGCTTTTTGAGCAGGCTCTTGGCCAGCGCCACGGACGCGAACGCATCTTTTCCATAGCCATCCGCGCCGATCTCGTCGGCCCAACTCTGTGTGACCGGAGCGCCGCCCACAATGATCTTTACGCGTGGGCGAAGCCCGTGCCGCTGCAAAGCCTCGACGACGTCCTTCTGCCCCGTCATCGTTGTGGTCAATAAAGCAGAGACGCCGATGAGGTCGGCGTTCAGTTCCTTGGCCCTGAGGGCAAACGACTCGAAGGGAACGTCGACACCAAGATCGAACACTTCAAATCCATTCGCCGAAAGCATCGTTCCGACGAGGGTTTTCCCAATTTCGTGAATATCCCCCTTCACTGTTCCCAGAACAACTTTTCCAAGCGATTCGCGTGCCGCGCCCGCCTTCTGAATCTCCGGCTCCAGGGCGGAGGTCGCCGCTTTCATGGCCTCACCGGCGAGCACCAGGTCAGGGAGAAACATTTCCCCTGCTTCAAATTGCTGGCCTACAACGTTTAAACCGGGAATGAAACCATGATGAATGGCATCGAGTGGAGGGATGCCTTGAGCGATTGCCTTGAAGCTGAGTTCCCGGGCATGGTCAGGATCGCCGTCGATGATGGCCTGCTTCATCTCTTGGAAGAGTTCATCCTGCATGAAGTCCTCGCGTCGTCCGGGAATGAGCTGCAGGGCCTGGCAAATTCCAGACGGGCTCGACACACACTTGGGCCCCTGTTGACGTGCGGTGGAAGAGGGCCCTATCTCTCCTCCCCATGCGGGCCGCGCCGTGCGCGGAAATAAGAGGCCCGGGAGCGTGTCTCAATGATAAGTGTCACGCGCGCTAGTGTCCACACACAGAACGCCGGGGTGGTGTCTCAGTTCGGATTTTCCGTTTAGGTGGGGCCAGACAGAACGCCCTGCTGCAAGTTAGTGGGCAATCTCCTGGTTGCACCAAAGCTCCATGTGGATCAGGCGCGGTTTCGGGCAAGGGCCGGGTGGAAGAGGCAGCGCCATGCCGGGCTTCCAGTAGCCCAAGCGCTGCTCGATATTGGGCATCTCGGAGTCGATCACCGCGAGAGGGTTGTTGTCGCCATAATGTGTCGCACTTCGATAACGCAGCAGGGTTTTGTAGGTATACTGCGGCGTAAGGACATTCACAGTCACCCAATAACCGTAAGGCGCATTTTCCGTCGGATCGACCGATATAATATCGCCATTCAGTCTGCCAGAACTGAGGTAGCGTACCTCCTGATTGTTGTTTCTTCCAGTGGTGTATTGGTAGATGCGCACAAATCGATGCTGAGCATTCTCATAGGCGAGCACCTGCGTGAGTACGAGCTGATCGCCATCTCCGCTGTGCAGGCTAGCCGTCTGGACGAACAGGAGAGGTTGGTCGGCGCTTCCGCGAGGATAAACGATCTTGACCGCATTGAGATAATGCGGCTGGGTAAAGTCGTCGTTGGCACTGGAGGCGGTGCGTAGTGCGTTCAGGAGCTGAGGGTCGCAGGGGGCCGAGGGGGTCGCCCGCAAACAGAGCTGGATTCGCCCCGGCTCTTCGCCGCCGGACGCGGTATCATCCCCGGCGACAGGCGGTCCCTGAGTGGCGATGAAGCGCCAAGCTTCGCTTGTCGAGAAGGGCCTCGACAGGTCGATGTTCGAAATCACCGACGATGTCATGGATTGGGCTGCAAGGATAGTTGGGAGCGCTAAAGCGACGATCGTTCGAGCCATCCAACTTTGGCTCCGCATTAGTCTTAACACCCCGGTGAAAGTCGAAACGTTGAGACTCCACCCGCCGGAAAAAAGGCTTCCAAATCCTACTTCAGCTCGGGAGACGAAATCAAACTGAGACACCACCAACGCCTGCGACCCAGCGAATCTGTTTGATTTGGAAGCTGCCGAGCCTCGGCTCCAGGAAACCTGCGGAATGTCCATCCCGAGCCAGAAATCAAAGCAATCTCTCAGTGCATCATCCACTGGTAGCTTACAAATGCCACTCTCTTGTTGTCTGGCGACCACGAGGGCACGTTAATCGTTCCCTGCCCTCCAAAAAGCCTCGCCAGCACGCTGATCTTTCTGTCCGGCAGGGACATCAACCGCAACATCACGTCCTTGTCTTCCGGATGACCCTTCACGCTGGCATCATAGGAGAGAATCACCATCCATTTTCCATCCGGTGAGATGTGCGGAAACCAGTTGTTGTATTCATCGGACGTAACCTGTTCCTGCCCGGTGCCGTCGGCGTGCATTCGCCAGATCTGCATTTTCCCAGTCCGCTCGGAATTGAAGTAGATGTACTTTCCGTCGGGAGAGTAATCCGGCCCGTCGTCGAGACCCGGCGCCGTGGTCAGCCGCTTTTCCTCGCCGCCGGTCACGGGAATCGTATAAATGTCAAAATTACCGTTGCGCTCGCCGACGAACGCGAGGGTCTGGCCATCGGGTGACCATCCGTGCCAATAGGAAGGCGCATTTTGCGTCAGCCGCTTTAGCGCGCCACCGCCGATCGGCAAAACATAGACCAGCGAGCGGTGCTCTTCCTGCGATTGATCGCTGATAGCCAACAAACGGCCGTCCGGCGAAATGCCGTGGTCGTTATTGCAACGGCTGGCAAGGCCGGTGTCGATCGTTTCGGGCGTGCCGCCGGCGACGGCAATTTTTTCGATGTGCCCATTGCGATTGAAGAGCAACGAAGAGCCGTCGCGCGACCAGTTCGGCGCCTCAAAACGCCCCGGGGCAACGTAAACGACGCGGCGATCCGTCGAATCGATCGCGATGGTCTCCAGGGAACTGTAAAGTGCGGGCTGGCCGGATATCGCTGCCGACGTTTGCAACGCAACATTTGTAAAGACGGCCTTTTCCACGAGGTCCTTTTCATGCGAACACACGCCGATGCCCACGTAGTAGGTGCCGTGAATTGGAACACGGATCGATCCGCCGGCAGGCTGCACTGCATCGCTCCCTATTCCGAGCAGCATGTAAACGTAGTCGCCATGTTTTTCCAGTTGCAGCCGCCGCGGCGCGGAAAGATTCGCCTGGATTTCGTGCGTGGTGGCTGCCTTTTCATCCCGATACTGCAACGAAGTCAGACCTTCTCCATGCAGGGCCACGTCGGCATACGCCGAATCGGCGTCGA
>Ga0187784_10001563_pt1 | contig 18221 bp, 13 predicted proteins | sample 1015_SJ02_MP15_2_FD_132964 | JGI IMG/M metagenome (GOLD analysis project Ga0187784, IMG submission 132964) | Tropical peat soil microbial communities from peatlands in Department of Meta, Colombia - 1015_SJ02_MP15_20_MG | ecosystem: Environmental > Terrestrial > Soil > Wetlands > Peat | place...
AAAAAGCTCAAATTCTGCTGCGCGGGGATCATCGACGAGATGACCAAAATCAGTCGCCTGCAAGCCAACGATCAGTCTCGCCAGGCCCTTGCCGCGATCGAACGAATCGAGAAATCAAACCCCGACAATCCTTGGGTCGGCACGGTCCACGCGGAAATCCTGCTCGCGTTGGGAGAGGTCGACCAGGCCCAGGCCCGTCTCGACGAGCTGCTCAAGAGGCACCCCGACCACCCTAATGTCGTGGCCCGGGCTGCGCTCGTGATGTTGCTCAACCAGGGCTATCGGGCCGCCCAGCCAACGATTCTGCGGGCCTTTCAAAAATGCTTTACTCGCGCTCCGGAACAAGTCGGCTTGCTGGCGCTGACGCTCTACGACGTCATGGGCCGCTCGCGCTTCGTGATGGCCGCGCGACAGTACTTGACCGTGGCGATGCGACTCCTGGGTGAAAAGTCTCGCGAGAATACTTTTCTGGCGCTGCTTCGGCTCGACGGCGATTCGCGGACTGCCTATCCCCTCCGCAGCGTCCAGAATCTTAGCCCTTATCCCGCGGACGGGCCGAGCGCCGCCGAAGCGAATAAGGCCGCCTCGATCGCGAACATCGCTTGTTATGGCCCCGCAGGGCGCATCTATGCCAGGATCGCCGAGCAAGAGCCCACTCATGCCGAGCTGTGGCGCAACGCCGCATTGTGCCGCGCGTGGGATGCCGACGAACCAGCCGCAGCGCAGGCGTTCCACAAGGCTGCGGGGGCGTCGCAGAATTTCGAGTTTGCCGTCGAATGCGAAACGCTTGCCCAGCTCTTGGATCTCAAGCATGCCTCCGATCGGATTGCCCCGACCGAGGTCGACATACCGATTCGATCGGCGTCCCGTCTACTGGGGCTGCTTGAGGGGAACGAGCTGTTCTTCACGCTTCCCGTCGAGCAGCTTGCCGACGGTGAGGCGCCTCCGATCGCGGCCCGGCGGCTTGTGCTCGACCGCGCTATGCCCAAGGAATCCGAGTCGGGACCGATCGCGTTCGGCGATTTGCCTTCGATCGCGGCCACGCTGACCGTGTTCGATGCCGTCCCCGAGCGGGACATCGAGGCCGTGGCGGTGTTCACTGGACTGGCGACGCCGGAATTCGAGCAGGCGGTCGAAAGCTTTCAAAAGCTGGCCGACGACGAAATCACGAAAGCGCCCGAAAGAGAGGAAATCGCCGCCAGCGACATCGAGCCGATTGCGCGAGAGCTTGCTCCGTATTTTCGCCGGAAACTCTTCAGCGCCGCCCTGGGATCGAAGCAGCGCACGATCCAGGAAGAGTGGTGGAAGCACCTGGTCGAGATCTGGTCCAACGCGCCGCAGGCGGCGCTCGACGGCAAGAGCCCAGCCTCGGTCGCGGGCGATGCGCAATATCGCGTGCGGCTGATGGCGGCCGTTTACGTCCTCGACTCGGTTTCGGAACGCCTGAACGGAATTGTCGATCTCGAAGCGATCATCGCCCGTTTGGGACTCGAGCCGCTTCGCCCGCTTGCGCCCACGGCCGCCGAGCCGCTGAGTTCCCTCTCGCCGCTGCAACTGCTGCGGCTGCCAGTTTCGGAACTTTCTGATTCCCAGTTGGTAAATGTTTATCGGCGGGCTGCCGTGATCGGAATTCGACGATTCGCCACGCGGGTGATGGAGGAACTGATTAACCGGCCGCAATGCCTCGAGCAGGTGGGGCCCGATCGAATCTACGAGGGACTTTTGGAAATCGCGCACCAGGAAGAGCGCGACCGCGACGCGATCGCATGGGCTAAGAAAGGTCGCGAGCACGCCGCACGGTCTCCACAGAATTTTGAGCGGCTCTGCAAGTGGACGCTAACGGAGTTCCTCTTGCGCGCAGAGGACCCCGACGATCCGGAAGTCGCCGAACTGTTCCGCACGTTGAGCGAGTACTACGCCCCCAAGGTGCCGGACGTCGCCCGCGTGTTGGAGCAATTCGTCGCCGAGAACGCGGACAAGCTGCCCTGGCTGCGATCGGCCGAGTTGCTGGTCGCAAGTGGCGCGGCTCCGGCTCCGACGCCAGGCGGATTGTGGACGCCTTCGGGATCCCCCGCGCCCGCTGCGGGATCGAAAAAGATCTGGCTTCCCGGACAGGAGTGACCGCCATGCCGGGGCGGTTTGCGGACGCGGCCGCGGTCATGCGCCGTGCGCTTGAACTCGCGACGCGCGGGGTCGGAAAAGTCGAGCCAAATCCCGCCGTCGGAGCGGTTCTTGTCGACGAGTCGCGCGAGTTCATCGCCGAGGGCTGGCATCAGCGGTTTGGCGGACCGCACGCGGAGATCGAGGCGATCGGCAACGCAGGACCGCGCGCTGCCGGCGCAACTCTGTTTGTCACGCTCGAACCGTGCTGCCACCAGGGAAAGACGGGCTCGTGCGCGGAGGCCATTCTCCGCGCCGGTATCCGCAAGGTCGTGGCCGCTTGCCGTGATCCCTTTCCGCGAGTCGACGGGAATGGGTTTGCCACGCTGCGCACGGGGGGCGTTGAAGTGGAGGAGGGCCTCCTTGCGGACGAAGCGCGCGACCTGACAGCCCCTTTCCGAAAGCTTGTGCTGCGTCGCGAACCGTGGGTCCACGCCAAGTGGGCGATGAGCCTGGACGGCAAAATTGCCACGCCCAGCGGCGACTCGCGCTGGATCTCCAACGAAACCAGCCGCGCGGTTGTCCATCGGTTGCGCGGACGTATGGACGCCATCCTAGTCGGATCGCAGACCGCGGCGGTGGATGATCCGCTCTTGACGGCCCGACCCCCCGGCCCGCGGACGGCTGTGCGACTGGTCCTGGATTCGCGGGCCGCCCTGTCCGTCACTTCCCAGCTCGTGCACACCGCTCACGAGATTCCCGTCATCGTCGTCTCTTCGGAGAACGCGCCAGCCGACAACGTTCGCCGGCTCGAGCAGCACGGTGTCGAAGTCGTGCGCTTGCCGGTTTTGTGGCGCGGAGACGCTTCGATCCAGCCCGAAGTTGGGGTCGACCTGGCTGCGTTGCTCAAAGAGCTGGGAAGCCGCGATTACACGAATTTGCTTGTGGAAGGGGGAGCGCGGGTGCTCGGCTCGTTCTTCGACGGCGGGCACATCGACGAGTTCCACGTCTTCGTCGCCCCAAAGATCTTGGGGAGCGCTCAATCTCCGGGCCCGATCGGCGGCCGCGGTCTCGAACGAATCGCGCTCGCAGCCGCTCTGCCGACGGTCCGGATCGAACGGCTGGATGGGGACGTCTACATCAACGCCCGGCGTCAGCCTGATTAATCGCATGCCCGGCGGCTGCCTGGTTGCCAGGGGCAGGGGGAGCGGGTGGATTAATTGCGGAGGGTGCGGAGGCCTGTTTGCCTCCCGCAGGCAGCGCGCGCATGTATTCGACGTACTGCCGGTCAAGGTCTGAATAGGGAACGCCGGTCAGCTCGTCCAACCCTTTCACAATGGCGCGCTGCCGACCGGTCGTGTGATAGATCTCGGCCAGGTGCTCGATCAGCGCGTCACGATAGCGGCCGCCGTCGTATTGCACGAAGAAGTGGGCCAGGCCCGCCGCCTGACTGTAGTTCTTGCGGATCTCGCGGCTTTGCTGGAATTCCTTCATCCCCATCGCGGCGAACTTCTCGAGCGGCACGTAATAGTGGTCGACGACGCAGCGATCCCGGGCGTTTTGAATGCGGATGTGATGTGGATCGCCGACCGAGTATTGCCCATTCTCTGCCCGGTATGACTCCATGTAGCAGGCGATTCCTTCCACGATCCAGAAATTGGCATCCATGGCGACCATCCGGTCGTTACGCAGGTTCTCGTAAAACAGCTGATGTGTCGCCTCGTGGAACAGCGTGTCCTGCTCGTGGGGGTCGGGGTTCACGAAGAAATACGCCACCCGGTCGCCGGTGAAATACAGACCATTGGTGATGTCGATTTGCGGAATCTTGGAGCGTAGCCGGTCGCAATACTCCTGCCGTGTGCGAAAATAATCGACGTCGTAAGGATCGCGGCGGATCTGCAGATTCGAGTTCGGCCCCGAGGTCTGGAACAGCTTGGCCATCTGCTCGGGAGTGGTGAAGAACGCCGCAAATGTCTGCATGAAGAAGTCGTGGAACTGCTCGAGCGACTTGGCGATCTCGACGCCCCGTTCCAGGCTCACGTCGGTGTGAACGAGGTAGTGGTCGGTCCTCACCTGCCACGCGTGCCGAAAATCGCGGCGGATGGTCGCTTCCTTGTCAGCGCTCATCCAGTGGCCGAGGAAGACCCGCTGACCCGCCCGGTAACGTGCGACGTCCTGCTTTCTGAGCCAGCCGAAGCGGTCGTCCCAGACGAATCCTTTGTCGAGCTTTTCAGCGGCAAAAGGGGTCACCCACTCCTTGTTGCGCAGCTTGTAGCCGAGGATGCGCCGGGCATTGGCGTGGTCGGTATCCTGCCGAACGACCTCCTGCACGAGTCCGTATGCATAGCTCGGGTACCCGGCGGCAAGGGCCCGGCGTGACAGCCGGTAGAGATCGGCGGCATATTTCGATTGGGCCTCGCGAAACCTCACCCGCAGGTCGCGCTCTTTTTCAGGGACGCTCAGCGGAATCTCGGGCTGCTTCTCCTTGGGGGGTTTTTGGACGCGAAAGACCTCGGTCGACGGAGGAGTCGCCAACTCCCGACACTGCCGGGATTCCTGTTGCAGCCCGAGATCCGCGAAGTCCTGCGCGAAGGCGTCGAGGCGAGCCGCGTGTTGCTTTTGCAGGGACCGCAGTTCCGTCTGGACGGCTTCGAGCTGTTTGGGCGACGCATTTCGCGCTGCGGGTCCGACCCCGACCGGATCGAAGGCCGGCACAGCCGCTGTCCTCAGGGCAACCAACACCAGCGCCAGCACAAGCAGCACCGTCCTCGCAAATCGACGCGCGAGCCGCCCGTCGGGCAAAAGCATCGAACGGCTGATGGCCGGAAGCAGTGGAACCAAGCGGTTCGTCCTTGAGGATTGCGGGCCGGAAGTCAGTTCACGTCAGTCAGACTCTCATCGCAGAGGTGGCGGAGCAAAAACAGAGGTCTCAACCAAGTGCTGCGGTTCCGTGATGCTGGAAAAAGTCGGCTGGTTCGCGCGATGAAGCCACGGAGGTCTTTGCCCGCAAGGCAGCTCCGCGAATATCTTTATTTTACGCGCGGGTCCGAACTCCTGAAAGATGGAGCTCCGCGACGCTTCGGAAGAAAGCCCTGCTTGCGGCCACAATCCGTTGACTATTCCGCGAATGCCGAATCGAAGGCCCGCTTTGAGGGCTCGAAGTCGACGTTTTTGCAGAATTGTGCGGCTTCCCGGGCTCCCGCTTCGCGGTCCATCCCCGAATCCTCCCATTCGACGGACAGCGGGCCGGCGTACTTGATGGCGTTGAGCGCGCGAATCACTTCTTCGAACCTCACGCCCCCGCGCCCGACGCTGCGAAAATCCCAACCGCGTCGCGGATCGCCGAACGGCAGATGGCTCGTGAGGATCCCCGTCCGCCCGCTGAGCGTGACTGCGGCGTCCTTCATGTGCACGTGGTAGATGCGGTCGGGGAATGCGCGCAAGAACTCCACGGGATCGACGCCTTGCCAGATCAAGTGACTGGGATCGAAGTTGAACCCGAATTCCTCCCGCCGATCGAGAGCATCGAGGGCCCGCTCCGCGGAATAAATGTCGAAGGCGATTTCCGTCGGATGCACTTCGAGCCCGAACTTGACGCCACACTCCTGAAACACGTCGAGGATCGGATTCCACAGCTCCGCCAGCAACCGATATCCGGCGTCGATCATTTCGCGCGGAGTCGGGGGGAAGTCGTACACAAGGTGCCAGATGCTTGAGCCGGTGAAACCGTTCACGACTCCCACACCAAGCTTTTGCGCCGCTCTGGCCGTGTTTTTCATTTCCTCGATGGCGCGGCGGCGGACTCCGTCCGGTTTTCCGTCGCCCCACACCGACTCCGGGACGATGCTCTTGTGGCGGGAATCGATATTGTCGAGCACGCACTGGCCCACGAGGTGGTTGGAGACGGCAAACAGCTGCAGATCGTGCTTTTCCAGCAGATCGCGCTTGCGGCCACAGTAGGTGTCGTCCGCAAGGGCCTTGTCGACCTCGAAATGGTCACCCCAGCAGGCCAGCTCGAGACCGTCGTAACCAAACTCGCGCGCCTTTTTGCACAACGATTCGAGCGGCAGATCGGCCCATTGACCGGTAAAGAGGGTGACAGGTCGAGCCATTGTGAATCTTTCTGGTGCAGATTCCAGGTTGTTCGAGCGCCGGCGCGCCCGGCACCAAGCAGAGCGCTGCGCAAAGCGCGAATGGCCAGACTAGAGCAGGCGGCAGAGCGTGTCAACGATCGCGCGCCGAGGCGCAAAGTCAGGCCGCGGAGGCAGTTCGCGCTACGAACGACCGTGCGGGCGGCAATGGTCCCAGTACCAGTCCACCAGCGTCGCAAACGGCGGACTGAAAGACGCGGGGTCGGCAGCCGCAAGCGCCCTGAGTTCCTCCAGCGTGAAGTAAGTCAGGCTGGCAACTTCTCGCTCGTTCGGAATAGGAACTGCGTCACTCGTCGCGCGAAAGAGAACGGTCTGTTCGTTTGCCGTCTGACGCGATGCCGGCAACTTTACGAGCCGCTCGAGCGGGGCTTGGATCCCGATCTCTTCCTCAAGCTCTCGTGGAGCGCACTCCTCGTACGTCTCTCCGGCGGCCACGTGCCCGGAAGCCGACGAGGTGTATGTGAGCGGAAATTCGTCCTTCAAGGCCGAGCGCCGCTGCACCAGGAGCTGTCCGCGCGAATTAAAAACGAAGATATGAACGGCCCGGTGGGCCAGTCCTCTGGCATGCACAACGCTGCGTCGTTCCTGACCGACGACGCGGTCTTCCGCGTCGACCACGTCGAATAGTTCGTCGGCAGGATTCTCCGGGTCTGCGGCAAATTGATCGCGAGCCATGATGTCCGGAATTCTCAACGCGAAGAATGCCGCATCGGCATCAACGGCCCGTATGCATTTTGTGCGCGTGGCCGCCGGGCCGAGTCGCGTCGGCCACGGTTTTGGGGGGGATCGCGTTGATGTAACCGATGAACATCTCGTCGAAGGTCTGTTCGCCGAATCGCGCGTCAACCAGCGGGAAAATGTTGTTTGGATTGTTCGCGGAATTGTCCCAATGCGCCTCGACGACCAGCTTCGAGCCCCGCGGCACGACAAGCGGATGAGCCAGTTCGTACTGGTACTGCCAGTTGAAGTCCCACTGCGGCACCGACAGCAGCGGCTCCTTGCCACCGGTGGGCCGTTCGAGGAAAAACGTGAACGATTTGCCGCGCACGTGCAGGTGCGGCATCAGCGTCGTCAGCGTGATATCGCTGGGCACGGGTTGCGAAGCCCATTCCATATGGTCGGCATCGCCCGCAGGAATCAGAATGTCCGCCTTGCCCAGCGCGAACGTCTGGACCTCTCGGAACGAATTTCCCTTGGCCAGGATGATTCCGAATTTTGACAGGTCCTCAGCGGGCGAACCGTTGGGGGTATAGTGCATTTGAAACCGCAGGCGAGCCCCTTTTGGGATCTTCTTGGCATATCCATCGGGGAAGGTGAAATAGGCGCTCCCAGGCGCGCCGGCTGCAAAAAAGCCGTTGATCAGCCCATCCTGTGATCGCGAAGGATCCTTGGGATAATCGAGCAGCACGAGCATGTGATGCACGACGCTGCGATTGCCGAAGCGACACTCGACCGCTTGAACCCACGTGTCTTTGGTGAAGACGGGGGAGACAATGAAGTTCTGGTAATCGACCACGCCCGTCGCCGGCACGTGATACGTTTGCGGCATCGGGTAAACCTTGTCCGGCCTGCCGATGTTCCAGCCATCGACAAACTTCCTGGCCGGCGGTTTTTCAGCGGCATCCCCCTCGGGGCAACCGTCGTCCACCCATTGCGTGATTGACTTGATTTCGTTCTCGGTCAAGCTGATGTCGTTGGCGAACCTGCCAATCTTTGGATCGGCCGGCCACGGCGGCATGCGTCTCTCGCCGACCGCTTCGCGAATCGTCGGCCCCCAGTCACGGACGACGTTGTAGTCCGTGAGCGCGAACGGCGCGATTTCCCCCTTGCGATGACACTGCTGGCAACGCTTTTGGAGAATCGGCAAGGCGTCGCGATAATAGCTCGATTTGGCCGTTTCGGACGGTTTGCTAACCCGGCCGATGTGGCATCCCTGAACCGAAGTCTCGGCGACCGGCACAGCCTCGGACTTGAGGAGCGAGTCGACAGCATTGATGACGTAGGTCTTTGTCGGTCTCGAGCGCCGCTCGCGATAGCCGTATTGATCGTCAAGCATCCCGCGGTAACGCACGGTCCTCTGGGCGTCGAGCACGAACATCTCAGGCGTCCGTTCGGCTCCGAACAGGTCGGCCACGGCGTTTCCTGCGTCCTTCAAAACCGGAAAGGTGAGGCCGTTGGCCCGAGCCTGGGCCCTCGTCTGCTCGAGCGTGTCCTGCGCGTTGGAATTGACGGCGATAATGCTCACCGACTTGCCCTGGTAATGCCTGGCGAGTGCCGCAAGGCTCGGAGCGTAAAGATTGGCAAGCGGGCATTCCACGCCGAGAAACGCGACGATCAGCACCTGTTCCTTGTGGTCGGCCGAATGAAACGTCGTGTTGTCGATGGCCGAGGCAGAAAATGGCGGAATCTCGCGTCCGATTTTGCCAGCGCCGGCCGGTTTTTTGCGCTCCGCGTCCGCCGCGGCCACGGCGGTCTTGACGTCGAAGGGCGTGTGCTCGGCCCTCGGCTGTTGATTCCGCGCCAAGCTCCCGGTTGACTTCTGACCCGAAGCGTTCGCTTCCTCGGAGTTCTCGCCCCCGGGCGCTGCCGCAGGTGGAGCACCCTTTTGCGATCCCTTGAGCGGCGTTCGCGGCGCCTCTTTCTCCGCAGCGTCCGGCGTCGAGCCGGTTTCCGCGGGGCCGGCCTTCTCCGCCGGCTTATCGGAATCCGCGACTTCGGATCCTTTCGAATCGGTCTCGGCGGCGGTTTGCCGAGTTGCCGTCGCCTCTGGCACGTTTGACGGCCGCGTGCTGAAGAGCACGTAGAGCAGCAGCAAGATCAAGACGCCCGCACCGACGCAGCTCCAGACGATAAGAGGCCCGCGTTCGGCGACGTTCCACCCGCCCCGGGATCGCGAACGGGCGGGCGCCGGGGGAAGTGCATCGTAGTCGTCCTCCATGTCAACCGTCGCGATTGACTCGGCGTCGTCGGCGTCGGCTTTGGTGCGCGGCTTTTTGCGACGCAGGGGGGCCGGTTGTTCGCCCAACTGCTCGTCCGATTCATCGGTGTCGCCCATCATCGAATCGAACTCGGTCGTTTCGACGTCGGCTGCCGACTTCTTGTCTGGTTTGTCGCCCCGCCGTTTGGGGGGGCGCGGCTTGAACTCGTCCTCGTCCTCCAGATCGGTTCCGGACGAATCGGACAGCATGGCGTCGAACTCGCTCGACTGAGCCTGCGAGGCAAACTTCATCGTCTTCGAGTCACTGCGCGGACGAATGTCTTCGGACGAATCGCCCTTACGGCTCTCGCGGATCGGCGTGTCGGACTTCGAGTCGGCTCGCTTTCCCGAGGACTTGCCGGAGGATTGAACGCCGGAGGATTGGGCGCTAGCCGATTTGCTTTTCCCACTGCTCGACGGTTCGTCCGCCAGGAGCGGAATGTCGTCCAAATTGGCGGCCTTGAGGTTGAAGGCGCCGGAGCCTCCGGTGCCGGATTTTGCGGGAGTCCCCGAAGGCGTGACAGGCGTGTGATCGGCAAGCGGAATGTAGTCGTCTGCCGGCGCCGGGATTACGAACGGAGTCTTGCAGGAAGGGCAGGGGACCCGCTTTCCAATCAGCGAAGGCTTCGTCACCGTCAGCGACGCGCCGCACGAGGGGCACGGGACCGAGTGTTTCTGTGTCATGCGGACGAGCCCTCCTGCCGAGCCAGAGCGCAAACACCCCCGAGTGGAGGCTGCCAGAGCCTCATCTCGTCGAAGCTACAAATGCGAGATTGCGGAATCTACTAACTGATCTTTCGTCGAATGCTAAACGTGATAGACGCCGAATAGGCTCAAATCGTTTCCACTGCCCCGCCGAGAGCCTACCCAGCACGAATTGCTAAAGTTTCACCAGAATACCCCAAAAAAAGTGCTAAACCAAGAAGTATTCTCGATTTAACACCATCTTAAGGTTTCGGTGTTCACTCGTCTTTGAGAGCTGCCGCGATGGCCCGCTCAATGTCGGCTTCGTCAAACGGGTGATCGGGGTCACCGCCGAACTTATTACGCAACTTCCCGTTGCGACCGTAAATCTTGTAGTGGGGAAGCGCTCCGCCGGCGATATCGAGGGCCCCGAAAGCGGCGTCCGTATCTTCGAGCCGATTCTCGAAGTTTTTTATCTGGGAATTTTGTTGTCTGAGGAACTCCAGGACCTTTTTTTGGTAGGACGGTTCGGGGCTATCCATGCTCATCGAAACGGCAGTCAGCCCTTGTCCGCCATATTTCTTCGCCAGCGCCAGCGTCCGCGGAAACTTCTCGCGACAAGGGAGGCAGTAGGTCGCCCAGAAATCGACCAACACGACCTTGCCGCGCTGGCTGGCAATGTACTTCTGGAACTCTTCCGGAGACGCCAATTCGACTTTCACTGCCGACGAATCCGTCGCATCTGCTGTCGCGGCGGCGGATGCCGCCGGAGGCGAAAGTTTCTCCGCCGCTGGTTTGCCCCCGGCAGCCGGCTCAGTCCCTGAGGCTTGAGGACTGGTCGCATTCGGCTCCGCGGTGCCGCAGCCGGCGAGTAGACTGGCAATCAGCGCAGCGCAACTCGCGGAGAGAATCGTGCGCTTGACGACTGGTGGCGGACTCATGGCCGGCATTGCTTTCGATTCCTTCCGAAGCGGCCCGTTCCTTCGGGGCAAGTCAGTCGGACGCGAGTCCGATCACTGCGGCTTGCCGTATTCGATCCCGCAGCCGGTGGCGCGGGTCTCGCTTGGATCGGGACGCCTTCCGTCCAACAGGGCGTGCACGGCATCGCGCACGTACGACCGCTGCGCTTTTTCGGGCTCGATGTCGTCGTCGAATTTCCCCATGTAGGCGATGTTGCGGTCACTGTCGAGGACGAACAGCTGCGGAGTGACGGTCGCTCCGTACGCCCGGCCAATCTCCTGCGTCGAATCGCACAGATAGGGGAAATCAAAGCCCTTTTGACTCGCCCGCTCCCGCATTTTGTCGAGGCTGTCGGGGGGCAGCAGACTCGAACTGATCGCGATGAACGCCACGCCTCGCTTTTTCTGAGCCCTGGCAAACCGGATGAAACGGTCCTCGTACAACTGAGCAACCGGACAATGGTTGCACGTGAAGGCGATTACAACCACTTTCGCCGACTTGTAGTCATCGAGGCTGTGCGACTTGCCGTCCGTTCCGATCAGGCCCTCAAACTTCGGCGCGGGCTGGCCGATGTTGACCTTGTGATTGAACTTGGCGGCTAGCGCCGAGCCCGAAAGAGCGGCCAAAAAAATTGCCGCCGCAAGAATTGCCCACAAGCTCCGAAATGTGTGGCCCGACATGCTACCTCCCGTGAAGCCAAACCGTTCCAAGTCCCAAGTCTTGCGGCGCGATTCCGACCCGTGTGCTCGACGTCTAGTCGCTGCAAACAATTCCTGCCGCAGCGATCAGTCGCAGGCCCGACTCAAGCCGGGCCGTGTTCAACCTTCGAGGGAACGTCGCCGCGAGCCAGCTCTTCGTCCCACTCGTCCAACAGGGGCCAGTCGACGGCGCAGGTGCCGAAGTCGGCCATGTGCTGGTAGCCGTTCAACCGTTCGATCGTCGAGTCCAAGAGGGCGTTATCCTTGCGGAAAATCGGTCCATGACTCGGCAAGAGCCACTCGACGTCGCTATTGCGAATCCGTTCCAGCGAGCGAATGAACGCGGGAATATCCGAGCCGTGATGCGCGTCGATGTTCCCCACGCAGCCATCGCGATAGATATTATCGCCGCAAAACAACAACTCGTCCATGCGAAACGAGAGCTGTCCGTGCGTGTGTCCGGGCGTGTGCCAGACCTCGAGAGTTTTGTCACCGAGCTTGAGCACGTCCCCCTCGTCGATCGTGCGATCGAGCTTGATGATCGGCAGATCGATCGAAATCTGCTGGGCCGAAATCTCGGCGTAGGTCATCACGCGGTCCCCCTCGAGAAGGAGCCGCCGCGTTTCAGGGTGACCGACCGTTTCGGCCGAGGGGAGCAGGTCTTTCGCCTTCTTCAGCCCCTGAATGTGATCAACGTCGGCGTGCGTGGCAACGAGATAGCGGCAATGCGACAGCGAGAAGTCCATCCGGCGGATCATGTCGATGATCTCGGCGACCGTGTCCTCGTAGCCGATGTCGATGAGCAGCCATTGCCCTTGATCGTGCACGAGGTAGACGCAACAGCCGAGCCGGCGACGCGCCTGGTGGTTCATCTCGATCACGTGGGGGAAGAGCTCACGCCGGGCAGGCATCAACACTTTCTCCGCGTTGGGGGACTGGGTGGGCTATTTCCGCCACCGCACAAGCCGATCTTCGGTTCGGTCGCGCAGGGCCTCCGACTGAGGCATCAATGCTGCCATTCTATTTGCCGTTTTCTGCCGAAACAAGGCGATGCGCAAAGGCTTGCGCAGAGACGTGCCCCCTTTCGTACCGTCGCTTGAAGGACGCGACACACTCGTTGCTTCGGCACGAGCGTTTGAAGGGCGGCCGCGTTTTGGTCAGCTGACGAGGCCGAGAGCCGCGACGAATTTCGCGCCACGCTGCGCTGGCGATTGACAGACGCAACTGTATTAGTATTATTAATACAGTCTCAGCGAGGATCGCCTATGGAATTCCGACTCGAGGCATCGGCGCGGCTTCCGATTTATCGCCAGATCGTGCAGCAGGTCCGTCAGGGTGCCGCGCGGGGGCAGCTCAAACCGGGCGAGCAGTTGCCGTCGGTGCGCGAACTTTCGCGCATCCTCGTCGTGAATCCGAACACGATTGCCCGCGCTTACCTGGAACTCGAGCGCGAGGGGATCCTCAACAATCAGCCCGGCCGCGGCGTGTTTGTGGCAGAGCCCCGCGCCCAGCTCGCGAAGGAAGTGCGTCGCCGCCGGCTGATCGAGCTCGTCGACAAGCTCCTCACCGAGGCGGTCCATCTCGGGTTCTCCGAGGCCGAGGTCCAGCGGCTGATCTCGGCTCGCTCCGAACAGTTTCAATGGGAACCGGCCCGGCTCGACACCCGTTAGAGAAGGAGCGCCGATGTCCGACGTGATCGTCACCGAGCGGCTCACGAAGCACTACGGAACGCGGTGCGTGGTCAACGGCCTCAACCTGCGGGTGCAGTCGGGGGGCGTCTACGGGCTTCTCGGACGCAACGGGGCCGGCAAGTCGACGACGATTCGCATGCTGCTCGGAATGGCGCACCCGACTTACGGACGGGCCGAAGTCTTGGGGCACGACGTCGCGAACCTTCCGCCCGCGGTCCGCGGTCGCATTGCCTACCTCGCCGAGGGGCATCCCCTGTTCGGGTGGATGACGGTCGGCCAGGCCATTCGCTTTATCCGGGCCTTTCATGCCGATCGATGGAACCAGAATTTGCTCGATCAGGTGCTCGAGCATTTCGAATTGCCGCTGGGGAAGAAAATCAGGCGACTTTCCAATGGTCAACGGGCGCACGTTGCGCTCGCGCTGGCGATCGCGCCCGATCCCGATCTTTTGATTCTTGATGATCCGACGCTTGGCCTCGACACGGTGGCCAGGCGGGAATTCCTGGTTTCGCTGATTCACGTGATCCAGCGCGAAGGGCGGACGATCCTCTTCAGCTCGCACATTCTTTCCGACGTCGAACGGATGGCCGACCGGATCGGCATCCTGGTGGACGGCGTGCTGCGCGTCGATTGCCCGACCGAGCACTTCAAGGAAACGGTCCGCAAAGTGGTGTTGCAGTTCGCGGGCGGGCCTCCGGTCTTCCCCGGTTGCGAAGGGCTGGTCAACGTCGCGGTCGATGGCCGGCGGATGGAGCTGTTGATCGTCGATTTCGGGCCGGTCCACCAGGAGATTATCGAATCGCTCTCGCCCCTTTCGTGGGACGTTCTCGATCTGAATCTCGAAGACGCCTTCATCGAGTACACGCGCGGCAGCCGGCCGCCATTGTTTGCGAGCGCCCAGAGCGCTCCCGGGAACGGCGTGACGGCGAGCCGCGAGGAGGGGCGCTGGCATGAAGGGTGAATCGCTCCTGCTCCTGCGGCGGCTCCTGGCGGCGACGGTCGTGGCTACCGGATTTGGAACGCTCTGGCTGATCGCGGTGGCCGTCTTCGGCACGATCATTTTGGATACGTTCTTCTCCGGGGAGTCTCGCGCTCGGGAGACGATCGTCGTCCGAAGCGACGGCGAACCGTTGATCGAAACGCGACGGGCCCGCGCGGTCGAAGGCTACCGCGATCTCGACGGGCACCCCCATGCCGGCCCGGGACAACCGCTCATCCAGCCGGTCGCCGTGCTCTGGGGAAGCAAAATCGAAGAGGGGATCGAGTACTTCTTCCGCTCGGGCCGCGTCGATTGGAACTGGAGGCTCAGGGCGTTCGAAGACGACCAGCACCAGTCGAACCATTGGTTTTTTATCCACGACGGCAAAGACAACGGCGCGGGCTATTTCGTCGGCTACAACTGGGCGACGCTCGAGCGCCTCGGCTTCATCGGCGAGTCGGGCTTCAGCCCCGATCCCCTTCCCCGGACAGAGTGGATTCCCGTGGGGCGCGATTTGATGATTTGGACGCAGTGGAGCTCGGTGCAGTTGGAGTTCGATAGCGGGCAAGTCGAGCGGCGAACGTACCAGATCAAATCCCGCGTCCCCTCGCATCTCGTGTATGTTCCCTCGGGCAATCGCCTGCGGCTCGTCGATTTGGCACAACGCACCGTGCGGACGGTCTTCGAGGCCAAACTGCCGATTGAATCATTCAGTCTGGCCAACGAGTCGCCGTCGGTGCGGCCCGTTCCGGTCCCCGCCCCGACCCAACTGCCGGCGATCTACGTGCGAACCGCCGGGGGCATTTACGCCCTGGCCGATGACCACCGCGTGATCTGGACGCTGCCGTTCGCCGACGAAGCCGAGCAGACCCGCCTGGCGATGCTTTACGCGGCCCCCGACGGGAAAAGCACCCTGACCATCCGCCGCGGCTGGGAGGGGAACATCATGCACGACCGGGTCTACTGGCTCTCGGCCCGTGGCTTGATAGAGAGGCATCAAGATGCTGACACGAAGATCGGCGATCTGGTGTGGAATGAAAGGGTTGAAGGCCTGCTGTTGGCGTGGGCGGTCCCGGTGCCGGCCGTCTTTCCCGCGCTTCAGCCCTTCGTCATGGTCCGCGGAGACATGGCCGCAAGTTATCGCGAGGGGTGGGAGCTGATGCTCCAGGATTCGTGGCTCTCGCTGGTCGGCGTCGCGCTCGCGTCGGTCGTGCTGGCCAGCGCGACCTGGTGGCACTCCGAGCGCTTCGCGCTGCCGTTGCGGGAGCGACTGGCCTGGTGGGCTTTCGTGGCGTTGGGCGGACTCCCCGGATTCGCGGGCTACCTGCTTCACCGCCATTGGCCGTTGCGGGAAAAGTGTCCTCATTGTCTGGCGGTGACTCCGCTTGCGACCGGAGCGTGCGCGAGGTGCGAGAAACGCTTTCCGGGACCGGTTCCGAAAGGAACCGAGGTCTTCGCGTGACAACAGATATCGACGTTGCTTGAACATTGGACCTTGAAAAATTGAGTGACGCACACCTTTCCCAAACCGACGGCTCCGCCGTCGGATCCCCAACGACAGCAAGCTGTCGGTTTGGGAAACGTGAAAGCCGCAACTGATTTCATCATCGCTCGGTGCAGCCGACCTCGTGCTCGAAGACTCACGAAGCAGCCGCGACTGGTTTGCCAGAGGAAGAACATGTTTCGGGCGATCGCTCTTAAAGAATTGCGGGAGACGTGGTCGTTTGCCGTGCTGGCCGTCGCACTCTTTGCCGGCCTGTTCTGCAATCAGATCGGGAAGTGGAGCCCGCTCTTGAGCTACTTTCTGGGCTGGATCCCCGGACTCAAACCGTGCGCCTGCCCATCGGTGTTTCCGTTCCTCTACGACAGCTTTCAGACGCCCTACACGTTCGTGGCGGCGGCGCTCGCGATCGCGCTCGGATTGCGGCAGTCGGCCTGGGAGCCGAGCCAGGGAACGTCGCACTACCTGCTCCATCTCCCCCTTTCGCGCTCGAACATCTTCTTGTCAAAACTGGCGGTCGGCGGTGGCTTGCTACTCGGCTGCACGTTGCTGCCGCTCGTCGCGTATGGAGCCTGGGCCTCGACGCTCGGAACGCACCCCGCCCCGTTTGAGTGGTCGATGACTCTGCCCGTCTTCCGCATCTGGCTGACGATGCCGCTCGTCTATTTGGGGGCTTTTTTGACCGGGATTCGGCCGGCCCGCTGGTACGGCTCGCGACTGCTGCCGCTCGTGGCCGTGGGACCCTGCGCATTCCTTCTGCAGTACGTCCCCGATTGGTGGCTGCTGGGCTTGCCGCTGGCGGTGATGATGGACACTTCGCTGACGAGCGTGATCTTGCTCGAGGCGTCGTCCCGCGATTACTGAAATCGTCGCCGGCGATCAGCAATACTTTCGCACGAAGCTCCGCGCCTGCTGGTCACGGGATCTTGTGTGCTCGAGTCTCCGCGATCAACTGCCCGAGCCACTGCATATACGGCGTGCCGCCGGTGCCGCGTGGGTCGGACATCCGCTTATTGATGTACTCGTCAGCCCAGCCGTAGTGCACCTCGCGAAACGTCGCCATCGCTTCGAGAACTTCGTTGTAGGGTTCCTTGTCCGCCAGCGGCCGCGGGTCGCCCAGCTTTTGCACGTCGGCGATCAGTTCGCGGTGCTCCTTGGGCATGAAGTTCTGCATGTCGGCCAGATGATTCGTCAACAGCGATGGCTTGTGCGGAATCTTCATCAGGGCGACGAGCGTCGGCATGATGCTGCTTTGCGCTCCGGTCTCTCCGCGGTAGTCCATCGGCCTGACATCGACCCCCTCGAACACGACATGTTCGAAGAAGCGGATATAGGCGCGAAAAGTCTTGTAGTAGAGCGCCGGATCCATCTTTTCGGGGATGCGGCGGAGAACGGCGATCTGTTGCCGGACACTTTGGCCGATCTTCTCCAACGCCCGGTTCACCAAAGATCGATCACTGGCCGCGATGCCGCGTGCCGTCAGGTCGACGCCCGCCAACACTCCGGCCGCGACCTGTTCGATCTCGACGTGCACCAGGATGAACCAGTGCTCGTCGTACATGTGCACGAAGTTCTGGATGGTGTCGATGTTGCCCAGAGCGATCGGCTGGGACGCATCAAATCGCTTCCAGTTGTAGAGCGCGTAGCCGTCGTAGCTTAGGATCGGGGGGCGCGACAGCCGGCGGCAGACGTCGCACAGCGGCACGGCGAGATTTTGGGGGAGCAGGCTGACCGGCGGCTCACCGACCTGGTTGACGTAGGCCGACGCCAAAAAGCCCAGCCGCACGTAGCGCAAGCGCAGTTGGGGCAGGGCTGCGGCCGGATCCTTGGGCTCGACCCACGGGGGAATCACGAACCGCCGGGCGCGCTCCCGAAATCGCGAATCCTCGAGCAGGCTCGGCAAGTCGTGGCCGATCTCGTCGAGCATGGCGAGCGGACTGTCGCGCGGGAAGGCTCGCAAGGGGTCGGTGTGTGGTAGAAATCCGTGCTGTGTGAACGACCTGTCCATGGAAGTTGAAGGGCGCCTTCCTGCCGCCGCGTTTTTGATAAGGAGAATTGGTCCCGTCTAGTGAGACCGCGGTGAATGGAGTTCCTTGTCGAACCAGTCGGCCATCACTTTCACCTCTTCGTGGATTGTCAGCCAGGGATGGCCGCCGCCGTGCTTGACGATCAGGTCTGCTTGCCCGCCCGCCTTTTTCAGGGCGTCGATCAGCATCTCTGATTGGTGCAGCGGCACCAGCGGATCAGCGTCGCCGTGAATGATCAGAAACGGCGGCTGCTTGCGGTCGACTAACAGGGCCGGCGAAATCTTGCGGGCCATCTCGGCCAGTTTGGTGGAATCGGTCTTTTTGGCGGCATCGTCGCTGAGCCCGACCAGCTCGCGGATTTGCCGGGTCGATCGATCGTCCTTTCCAAAGTCCGCCGCGTCGCCACGATAGTGCAAGAAATCGGTCGGCGGGAAGAAGACGCCGACGGCCTTG
>Ga0187784_10001564_pt1 | contig 18218 bp, 15 predicted proteins | sample 1015_SJ02_MP15_2_FD_132964 | JGI IMG/M metagenome (GOLD analysis project Ga0187784, IMG submission 132964) | Tropical peat soil microbial communities from peatlands in Department of Meta, Colombia - 1015_SJ02_MP15_20_MG | ecosystem: Environmental > Terrestrial > Soil > Wetlands > Peat | place...
AGCTCGGTCAGCTGCGGATCGCGGGTCAGCTGCGCAACCGAGCCGCGCGCCATGATGGCGCCGGAGAACATGAACACGCCCTCGTCGCAGAGGTCGCGCACGAACGCGATGTTGTGCTCGACCACGCAGACCGCGACGCCGCTCTCGGCGACCTCGCGCACCAGCCGCTGCATCGCCGCATAGGCCTGCCCCTCGACGCCCGCCATCGGCTCATCGAGCAGCAGGCATTTTGCCTCCCCCATCAGCGCGCGCGCGACACCGATCAGTTTCTGCTGGCCGTAGGGCAGGTCGGAGACCAGCGCGTCGGCAGCGTGGCGCAACCCGATCTTGCCGAGCAGCGCGAGCGCCTTCGCGCGCGCGGCGCGGTCATGCGCCTTGAGCCGGGCGGGGGCGAACAGCACCTGGGTCAGCCGCTCGCCCGGGTAGACGCTGGTGCCGATCAGCAGATTGTCGGTCACCGGCAGCGAGGGAAACAACCGCACGTGCTGCCAGGTGCGGCTCAAGCCCAACCGGACGCGCTGATGGAACGCCAGCCGGTCGAGTGTCGCGCCATCGAGCAGGACGGTTCCGGCATCGGGCTTGACCACGCCGGAGATCAGGTTGAACAGCGAGGTCTTGCCGGCGCCGTTCGGGCCGATCAGCCCGACCACGCGCCCGGCATGCAGCGTGAGCTCGATGTCGCGCGCGACCACGATGCCGTCGAAGCTCTTGCTCAGGCCCCGCACCTCGAGAACGCTCATTGCGGCGTCCCCTCGTCGCGCGCCGGCGCGCGCCAGATGTCGCGGGCCGGAACCAGCCCTTGCGGGCGGAAGAACATGAAGAGGAGCACGAGGCCGGTGAACAGCAGCCCCTGGATCGGGCCGAGCACGCTCGGCGGCAAGTGCAAGAAGCTGATCGCCTGCGGCAGTGCCTCCAGGAGCAACGCGCCGACCACCGGTCCCCAGGTGGTGCGCATGCCGCCGACCACCACCATGGTGAGGATCGCGGAGGATTGCAGGATCTCGAACTGATCCGGCGTGATGAAACGGAAGTAGTGCGCGTAGAGCGCGCCGGCGAGCCCGGCGAGGCCGGAGCCGAGCGCAAAGATTGCGATCTTCATCCACATCGCGTCGCGTCCGACCGACGCGAAGGCCAATTCATCATCGCGCATCGCGCTCATGGCGCGGCCGTAGTCGCTGCGCGCGATCCACCACACCAGCGCGATCACCGCCGCCATCACGGCGAGCACGAGCAGGACGTAGCTCTCGCGCCCGAGCTCGCGGATGAGAAACGGCGGGATGTTGGAAAACCCGCCCGGGCCGCCGGTGAAGCGGACATTCTTGATCAGCTCGAGCAGGCCGAGCTGAAAGCCGATCGAGGCGATCATCAGATAGTCGCCGGAGACGCGCAGCGAGGGAAGCGCAAGCGCGATCGAGGCGACGAGCGCGACACAGAAGCCGGCAAGCATCGCGAGCGGCACCGGCACGTGCACGTCGCGCGACAGGATCGCCGACGCATAGGCGCCGAGCGCGAAGAACACCGGATGCGCGATCGAGACGAGCCCGCCATAGCCGATGATCAGGTTGAAGCTGGTCGCCAGGATGACGTAGAGCCCGACGAAGATGACGATGCCGTAGAGATATTCCATCGGCTATGCCTGGCTCTCGGCCGGCGGCGCGGCGGGCGGCGCCGGCAGGTCGCGCGTTGCGGTCTTGAACTTGCGCCAGCGCGGCAGGCGCAGGCCGTTCGGGAAGAACACGATCGCGAAGAACAGGAACAGATAGAGCAGGAAGCCCTGCCACTCGGACGGGATCACCAGGATGCTGGCGTTCTGCACGATGCCGAGGATCAAGGCCGCGATCGCGGCGCCGCCGACGCTGCCGATGCCGCCCATGATGGTGGCGGCGACCGCGAACAGCATCAGCGACAGGCCGGTCTCGGGCAGCACCTGCGCGCGCGTGCCGTAGAGAAACATGCCGAGCGCGACGAACGCGCCGGCGATCAGCATGGTGACGAGGAAGATGCGCCGCTTGTCGATGCCGTAGAGCGCGGCGAGATCCGGATTGTCGGCGACGCCGATCATGAACTGGCCGGTGCGAGTGAAGCGCATGAAGGCGAAGTAGGCGCCGAGCGCCGCCGCGGTCGCGCCGAGCGCCGGCAGGTCCCAGCCGCTCACCGCGATGTTGCCGACCAGCGTCGCCGGCCAGAAGATGGTCGGGAAGATGGTCTGCGGCCAGGTGCCGAAGATCAGCGCCGCCAGATAGGCGACGAACTCCGACACCATGAAGGTGAAGACGAACACGAACATCACCGAGACGCCGCGCGCGCGCAGCGCCTCGAAGCCGATGCGCTCGAGCGCGAACGACGCCATCAGCGTCAGCGCCATCATGGCGATGAACGCGACCCAGGCCGGCCATTCGAGCCACTGCACCACGACGAAGGCCGCGTAGAAGGCGATCGTCATCAGCGCGGCCTGCGCGAAGTTGAACAGCCGCGTGACCTTCAGCACCAGCGCGAAGGCGACCGCGAACAGCACGTCATAGGTGGAGGTCGCAAGCGACGTCCAGAGGATCTGCAGGATGATGGTCGCGTCCTGCATGGGATAGGGCAACATGATTTGAGATTGAATCCTCTTGGTCCCGCTCGTCCCCCAGAGCCCGTCGAAGACGGGCGTAAACGCCCTTATGCGAAGCGGTGACCCAGTTCTTTGGCTTAAGCCCTCGGCCCCTGGATTCCCGCTTGCGCGGGAATGAGCGAAGAGCGGGAAAGCGCGCTACTGGCCGATCACCGCTTTCTTGGTCCACTTCCCGCCCTTCACCTCCATCAGATAGACCGGCTTCACCACGGTATGGTCGTCGCCGAGCGTGGTCTTGCCGGTGAGGGGCAGGTCGAAGCTCTTCATCGCCAGCATCTCCTTGCGGAAATTCTCGCCCGTGACCGGCAGCTTCTTCGCCTCGAGCGCCTTGAAGACGGCCGCGACGAGATAAGGCGCGTCATAGAGATACTCGGTATAGGGCAGTCCGTTCGGCTCGCGGCCGACATCCTTGACCCAACGCGCCACATAGGCCTTCACGGCATCGGAGTCCTCGACGCCGGGCGCGAGCGAGGTCGCGATCAGGCCTTCGGCGGCGCCGCCGAGCTGCTGCACCAGCTTCGGATTGTAGGCGACCGAATAGGAGGTGATCGGCTGCGTCAGCCCGAGCTGGCGCATCTGCGCGATCACCTGCGGGGTGTCGGAGACGAGCCCGTGCAGGTGGATGATGTCCGGATTGCCGGCGCGCACCTTGAGCAGCGCGCCGGTGAAGTCGGTCGCCTTCTGGTCATAGGCCTCGTAGGCGACGACCTGCCCGCCCGCCTCGGTGAAGGCCTTGCGGTAGACCTCCGCCGCCACGATGCCGGTCTCGTTGTTGATATAGACGATGGCGGCCTTCTTCTTGCCCATGCTGGTGAAGGCGTATTTCGCGACCGCTGCGACGTCGATGTCGGCGAGCGGGAACGTCGTGTAGACATAGTCGCCGAGCTTGGCCACATCAGGCGAGTTCGCCCCGATCGACAGCTCGACCACCTTGTTGTCGTTCGCGATCGGCGCGACTGCCTTGACCACGCCGCTCCACGCGGTGACGAACACCGGCGCCTTCTCGACGCTCACCAGGCGGTTCGCCATCTGGATGCCGAGCTGCGGATCGGCTTGCGTGTCGAGCACGATCATCTCGAGCTTCTTGCCGTTGATGCCGCCGGCCTTGTTGATCTCGTCGACCGCCCATTGGGAGGCCCTGACCTGATCCTGCCCGTACAGCGCCTGCGAGCCGGTGAGCGGCATTGCGAGGCCGAAGCGCAGCACCTCCTGCGCCGAGGCCGGAAGCGAGCAGGCAAGCGCCAGGCAGAGCGCTGCAGCGAGCACCGTGCCGGCAGATTTCAGATCCAGTCTGCGATCGAACCCGTTCATCGGATGACTCTCCCCTTGGTTTTCCTTCACGCCGCCGCCCGATCGATCGCCTTGAGCGCCGCGAGCGCCTCGTCGGTGCTCATCACGTCGGCATATTTCTCGGACATGTCGAACAGGTTGACCGCGTGCGAGACCTGGCTGCGATCGTAGACCGCGTCGTGCGGCACCAGCGCGCGGAAATTATACGCAAAGCCGTCGACCACCGAGCCGCGCACGCAGCCCGAGGTCGTGCACCCGGTCACCACCAGCGTGTCGACCGCGCGCTCGATCAGATAGCTTGCGAGCGGCGTGCCGAAGAAGGCGCTCGGATGCTTCTTCGGCAGCAGCACGTCGTTGCCCTCCGGCGCGATCTCGGCGACGAAATCGTAGCCGCGCCGCGCGACCGTCATCAGCGCCGGCACCTTGTCGGCGAGTCGGCCCTTGTCGAAGCTCTCCTTCGGCGACACGTAGGGATAGATCACCGGCCAGCCCTTCTGGCGGAACAGCGCGAGCAGGCGCGCGATCTGGCGCACCGCGTCCCAGCCGACCTGGCCGCAGGCGGTCGGGAATTCCTTGATCGCCTCCATGAAGGGCTTCGGCTGCGTGCCGACGGTGCGGTACTGCACGTCGATGATCAGCAGGCAGGGGCGTTTGCCGAGGCCGGAGGCGCGGCCGAAACCGGCGGCGCGATAGGCCTCCTGCTCGTGCGGCGGAATGATGCCGTCCCAGGGTTTTTTCATGCGCGCACCCTCGTCAGTCCCGATAGCGCGCTTCCAGCGCGTCATAGCGATCCTTGCCGACCGCGCGCTGGCGCTCGTCGAACGAGGCGAGCCGCTCGCGCACCGCGTCGAGCGAGCCGTTCTGCTTGAGCGAGCCGAGCACCTCGCGCACCGCCTGCAGCGCGGCCTGCAGCGCCGCATTGGCGTAGATCACGCCGCCGAATCCCATGTGCGCAAGCTCGGCCTGCGGCACCGCCGGCGTCAGCCCGCCGAACACCATGTTGGCAAGCTGCGGCACCGGGAGATCGCGCGCGATCGCGGTCAGCTCCTCGAGGCTCACCGGCGCCTCGACGAAGGTGACGTCGGCGCCGGCCGCGATGAACGCATGGGCACGCTCCATCGCCTCGGCGAAGCCGCGCACCGCGCGCGAATCGGTGCGCGCGATGATCTGGAAATCGCCGTCGCGGCGGCTGTCGACCGCAGCCTTCACCTTCTGCACCATCTCGGCGAGCGGGATCACGTCCTTGCCCTTGAAGTGGCCGCACTTCTTCGGGAACACCTGATCCTCGATCTGGATGCCGGCCGCGCCGGCGCGCTCCAGCACCTGCACGGTGCGCGTCATGTTCACCGGATTGCCGAAGCCGGTATCGGCGTCGGCAAGCACCGGCAGCGCGACGACGTCGCAGATCTGCGCGACGTGCTCGGCCAGCTCGGTGAGCGTGACGAGGCCGATGTCGGGCACGCCGAGCGACATGTTGGCGATGCCGGCGCCGGTGATGTAGACGGCCTCGTAGCCGAGGTCCTCGATCACGCGCGCGAACAGCGCGTTCGCGGTGCCGGGCAGGATCGGCGCGCGCCTGGCGGCGAGCAGCTGCTTCAGCCGCGTGGTGGGGTGTTCAAGCCGGACGGGTGCGTTCACGGGCGGACCTTGGGTTCCGGAAGAGAAAAGCGGCGCGGCTTTGGGGTGTCAACAGGTGTCAGGTTGCGTCAATCCTACCGTGTCGCGCGGCGGGCGGCGATGGTCTGCGGGCGCCGCGCTTCATGGGCGGCGGTTGCATCAGGGCCGCACGCGCGCCCCGCGACCCCCGCGCCTCACTCCGCCTTGATGCCGGCTTGCCTGATGAACGGCCACCACTTGGCGATCTCGGCCTTGCGATGGGCGGCGAGCGCCTCCGGCGTCAGCTCTTGCGTGCTCGGCAGCTTCTGGCCGATCTCCGCCATGCGCGCGCGCACGGCCGGATCGTTCAGCGCCGCGACGGTTGCGGCATTGAGCCGCGCGACGATCTCCTGCGGCGTTCCCTTTGGCACGAAGAAGGCGTGCCAGCCCGCGAAGAACAGCCCCGGCACGCCGGCCTCGTCGGCGGTCGGGATCGCCGGGTCGGAGGCAAGCCGCGTCGGCTCGAACACCGCGTAGGCCCTGATCGCGCCGACGCGGACCTGCGGCAGCAGGCCGGCCGCAAGGCCGATGATCACGTCGATATGGCCGCCCATCAGGTCGGTCGTCGCCTCGGCGAAGCCGCGGAACGGCACGAACTGCAAGCGCGTGCCGGTCGCGCGCTCGAAGCTGACGCCGAAAATGTGCCCGACGCTGCCATTGCCGGCGGTGCCGGCGAGCACCTTGCCGGGATTGGCTTTCAGCCACGCGATCAGCTCCTTGAGGTCGCGCGCGGCTAAGTCCTTGCGCCCGACCAGGATCATCGGATCGCGCGTGAACAGCGCGACCTCATCGAAGCTGTTGGCGAGGTCGTAAGGCAGATCATAGAGCGCGCCGTTGAACACGTACCAGGGCTCGTTGCCGAGGCCGAGCGTGTAGCCGTCGGGCGCGGCCTTCGCGACGCGGCCGACGCCGATGCTGCCCGACGCGCCCGGCACGTTCTCGATGACGATCGGCTGGCCGAGCGGCGCGCGCATGCCGTCGGCCATGATGCGCGCGATCGTGTCGGTCGGCCCGCCCGCGGTGGTCGGCACCACCATCCGGATCGGCCGCGACGGGTAGGCTTGCGCGGCGGCGTCCTCGGCGCGCGCGCACGCGATCGCCAGGGTGAGCGCGACGAGAAACGCTGCCCGCAGCGTCATGAGGCTGGCCTCGCCCCGCCGACCCGCTGCGCCTTCGCCTGCGCGGCGAGCGCGAGCCGGCACACCGTGAACACGTGTGCCTGCGTCATCGCGGTTTCGCTGCGGTCGCGCACGTCGGCGATGAAGCGGCGGAAATAGGTCACCGGCTCCTTGCTGCAATCGATGTGGCGCGTGCCTTTGTGGTCGGCCATGAACAGATGGTCGGTGCCCGGACGCCCTTCGATGTCGAGATATTTGCGCAGCTCGATATAGCCCTCGGTGCCGAGAATGGTGAAGCGCCCGTCGCCCCAGGTCGGCAGCCCGTCGGGCGTGAACCAGTCGACGCGCATGTAGCCGCTCGCGCGCGCGCTGCGCAGCACGATCTCGCCGAAATCCTCAAACGCCGGGAAATCCTCCGTGCCGAACTTGCCGATCGTGCTGGTCACGATCGTGGCGTCGCGCGAGCCGGTATAGAACAGGAACTGCTCGATCTGGTGCGACGCGATGTCGGCGAGGATGCCGCCGGCCTGCGCCGGATCGAAGAACCAGGCCGGCCGGATCGCGCGGTTGAAGCGGTGCGGCCCAAGCCCGACGGTCTGGATCACGCGGCCGATCGCGCCGTCGGCGATGAGCTTGGCGGCGACCTCCGAGCACGGCGTGGTCAGCCGCTCGGAGAAGCAGACCGAGAAGATGCGGCCGGTCTCCTGCACGGCGCGCTCGACGGCCGCAAGATCATCCGCGTTAATCACGCCGGGCTTGTCGATCATCACGTCCTTGCCGTGGCGCATCGCCTCGATCGCTATGCCGGCGCGGTCGCGCGGCACCGCCGCGCAGACAATGACATCGACCGATGGATCGCGCAGCAGCGCGTCGGGATCCTCGATCGCGCCAAGGTCCGGGAAGCGCTCGCGCAATCCTTTCAGCACGCGCGGGTCGGTCGTCTGCGGCACGTAGCCGGCGCAGCTCGCCCCGGCGGCGATGAGCCCGCCGACGAGCTCATAGATGTGGCGATGATCGATGCCGATGACGGCGAAACGCATGGAAGAGGACTCCGGAAGCGAAGGACGTTAGCAGAGGCGGTTGCCGCGTGCGCGCTTCCCCTCCCCCGCTTGCGGGGGAGGATGCCGAGCGGAGGCGATAGCCGAGCGAGGCAGGGAGGGGGAAGCCTAGCAAAGAGCCCCCCTCCCGGCGCATCTTCGCTTCGCTGCGACCGTTTACCGACCTCCCCCGCAAGCGGGGGAGGGGGCACGCAAAGTCCGCGGCAAGCGCTTCAGCAGTCAAGCAAGCCAGCCTCGCCTCTTGCATCCTATTTCGTCTTCTGCGCGCCGATCTCCTGGTCCCAGCGGCGGAACGCCGCGACGAGGCGCTGCGGGGTGAGCTGCACCTCGACCGGGTGCTCGCCGATGATCTTGTCGTAGACCGGGCGGCCGAACTCCTGCAGCAGCTCCTGGCTCTCCTTGGTGGCAAGGTTGAGCGGCACGTCCTTCACGGCCGGGCCGGGATAGAAGTAGCCCCGGTCATAGGTCAGCGCCTGCTGCTCGGGCCTCAACAGGAAGCTCATCAGCTGCAGCAGCACCGCGACTTTCTGCTCCGACACGCCCTTCGGGATGCACATGAACTGGGTGTCGGCGACCCAGTGGAAGCCTTCGAGCGTGGTGATCTCGGTCGCCTTCGGCACGACGCCGAGCACGCGCGGATTGATGTCCCAGCCGCAGGTCGAGACGATCATGTCGCGCGCGCCCTCGCCGAACTCCTTCATCGTGGCGCCGGTGTTGCTCGGATAGTATTCGATGTTCTTGCCGAGCTCCTTCAGGTACTCCCAGGTCTTGTCCCAGCCCTGCGTCGGATCCTTCGGATCCTTGTCGTTCAGGATGTAGGGAAGCCCCATCAGGAAGGTCCAGCCGGGACCCGAGTTCACCGGCCGCGCATAGAAAAACTTGTTCGGCCTGGCGCGCGTCCATTCGATCAGCTCGGCCGCGGTCACCGGCGGCTTGCCGGCGCGCTCCGGCGCGTATTGCAGGATCGGGCCGGACGGCGAGTACACGACCGCGAGGCCCTGGCCGCGGGCGAGCTGCTGTTGCATGCGCAGCGCGCCGTCGAGATAGATCGCCTCCGGCGCCGGCAGCGCGCGCGCATGCGCCGGCAACAGCTCGGTCCACAGCCCCTGCTCGATGCCGTCGGAGAGCGCGCCCGGACCGGTCAGCACCAGCTCGATGTCGACGCGGCCGGCGTTCTGCATCGCCTTCAGCTTCGCCGGCAGCTCGGGCGCCGGCGCGCGCGAGAAGATGATGCGCGTAACGAGGCTCGGGTTCTGCGCGCGAAAGCGCTCGATCGCCTCCTGCGTGAGCTGCAGGTTGCCGGCGACGTCGATGATGTTGAGCGTCACCGGCGCGCCTTGCGCCAGGCCGCGCGTCGCGCCGAGCGCCGCCGCACCGGAAAGACCGGCCAACACGCCGCGGCGAGTCGTCATTCCGTTGCGCACGCCATTTCCTCCGCAATGATTGTTGGGGTGGTGAGGGGTCGCCCGAAGTATCGGCACTATAGCAGCGGCAGGCAGCGGGTGAACCATGGCATGTCCGGGAGAGCGATCACGCTTTCATCGTCTCCGCGGCAGGATGCACACCAAGAAGACAATGTCGGCGCTCAGCCCGCCGCCGGCACCAGGCGCGCCGTGGTGGGGCGGCGCAACTCCTCGACCGGGAGGTGACAGCGGATCCAATGCGCCGGCGCCGGACGCACGAGCGGCGGCGCGCTCTCCTCGCAGATCGCACCGATCTTGCGCGGGCAACGGCGGTGGAACGGACAACCCTTCATCGCCTCTCCGGTCTCGCCGGCATCGCCGCGCAGCCTGATCCTGTCACCGCGGTGCGCGCGATCGATCGAGGGCACCGCGGACAGCAAGGCTTCGGTGTAGGGGTGGAAGGGCGGCGCCAGCACCTGTGCGGTCGGCCCCTCTTCGAGCAACGCGCCCGCATACATCACCGCAATGCGGTCGGCGATATGCGCGACCGCCGAGAGATCGTGCGAGATGAACAGATAGGCGAGCTTCAGCCGGTCGCGCAGGTCGGCGAGCAGGTTGAGCACGGTCGCCTGCACCGAGACATCGAGCGCGGAGATCGGCTCGTCGCAGACGATGAATTTCGGCTCGCTCGCGAGCGCGCGCGCGATGCTGACGCGCTGGCGCTCGCCGCCGCTGAGCTGGTGCGGATAGCGCCGCGCATAGTCGGCCGGCAGGCCGACCGCTTCGAGAAGCTTGCCGATCATCCCCGCCCGCTCGCCGCGCCCGCGGCCGAGCAAGGCGAGCGAGCGGCCGATGGTCGCGCCGACGCGCCGACGCGGGTTGAGCGAGGACATCGGGTTCTGGAAGATGATCTGCACGTCGCGGCGAAAGGCGCGCAGCGCGCCGCCGCGGGCAGCGGTCACGTCGCGATCGAGGAAGCTGATCTCGCCCGACGAGGCGTCGGACAGGCGCGCGATGCATTGGCCGAGCGTGGACTTCCCGCTCCCGCTCTCGCCGACCAGGCCGAGCACCTCGCCGGCCCGGATCGTCAGCGACACCCCATTCACCGCTCTGACCTCGCGCCGCTGCAAACGAAGCAGCGTCGGCCCGCCGATGACGAGACGGCTCGCCAGCGGATAGGCCTTGTGCAGGTCGCGAACGGCTACCAGCGGCGCCCCCTTCGGAGCGCCGTCCGCTGCGGCGGTGTCGGGAGCCGGCGCCTGGTGCGGCAAGAATCCGGCGCGCCAGCAGCGGACTGATCTTCCCTCCACGGGCCGCATAAGCTGCGGCTCGGTCCGGCAGGCCTCGAGCACGTGCGCGCAGCGCGGATGGAAGATGCACCCGCCGGGCAGCTGCCGCAGGTCGGGCAGTCTTCCGGGAATCGGCGTCAGGCGTGCCCGGCTCTCCGCTTCGAGGCTGACGATCGATCCGAGGAGGCCTTGCGTATAGGGATGCAGCGGCGCGGCGAGCGTCGCCGCCTTGGGCCCCTCCTCGAGCACGCTTCCCGCATAAAGGACGCAGGCGCGGTCACAGATGCGGTTCACCACCCCGAGGTTATGGGTGATGAACAGCATGGTCAGGCCGCGGCTGCGCCGCAGCGCATCGAGCAGGTCGAGAATCTTCGCCTCGACGGTCACGTCGAGCGCGGTCGTCGGTTCGTCAAGGATCAGCAGCTCGGGATCGCAGATCAGCGATTGCGCGATCAGCACGCGCTGCTGCATCCCGCCGCTCAGCTGATGCGGATAGGCCTTCAGCAGCTCATCCGGACGCGGCAGCCCGACTTCCGCAAGCGCGGCCTTCGCTTTCGCCAGTGCGTCGGCGGGACGCACGCCGCGATGATAAATGAGCGGCTCCGCCACCTGCGCGCCGATCGGCAGCGCCGGATTGAGGGACGCGAACGGATCCTGGAACACGATGCCGAGCCGGCTGCCGCGCAAGGCACGCAGGCTCGGTTGAGGCAGCGCGAGAAGGTCGCGGCCGTCGAAGACCACCCGCCCCGCCACGATGCGCGCCTCCGGCCCCAAAAGGCCGAGCACCGCGAGCGCGACCGTGCTCTTGCCCGAGCCGGACTCGCCGACCAGCGCGAGCGCCTCGCCCTTGCCGACCGAAAACGAGACATCGCGCAAGGCGCCGATCGGTCCCGCCGGCGTGGCGTATTCGACGGTGAGCGACTCGACGGACAGAAACGCCACCGCACTAGCCCGTTCGTCCGGTGCGCAGCTCGGGATCGAGGATCTGCCGCAGCCCGTCGCCGAGAAGATTGATGCCGATCACCGTGATGCTCATGGCGATGCCGGGCGCGAGCGCGATCCAGGGCGCCGGCTCGAGGAACGGCCGCGCGTCGCTGATCATCAGCCCCCAGTCGGAGCTCGGCGGCTGGGCGCCGATGCCGAGAAAGCTCAGCGCGGCGCCGAGCAGGATCGCGAAGGTGACCCGCAACCCGGCCTCGACCGCGAGCGGCGGCCAGGCGTTCGGCAGGATCTCGGCGAACAGGATGTAGGCGGTGCCGTCGCCGCGCGCGCGTGCCGCGAGGATGAACTCCTCCTGCGCGATCTCCAGCGTGGCGCTGCGCGCGAGCCGCACGATCGCCGGCACATAGACGATGCCGACCGCCGCCATCGCCTTCCACAGGCTCGGCGGCGTGACCGCAAGGATCAGCAGGCCGAGCAGGATCGGCGGAAACGACATCAACACGTCCATCGCGCGCATGATGAACTCGTCGGTGCGCCCGCGCAGATAGCCGGCGAGCAGGCCGAGCGGCACGCCGACGCCAAGGCAGATCGCGGTCGCGCCGAATCCCATGAACAGCGACAGCCGGGCGCCCATAAGCGTACGGCTCAGCACATCGCGCCCGAAATCGTCGGTGCCGAGCCAATGGGCCGCGCTCGGCGGCTTCAGCCGCGCGAGGACGCTGATCTCGTCATAGGGATAGGGCGCGATCAGCGGCGCAAGCGCCGCGAGCGCGAGGACCGCGCCGGTCAGCGACAGGCCGACGAGGAGCGTGGGCGGCAGCCGGAAGCGCCGTCGTTGCGGCCGCGCCGCGATCGTCGCCGCATCAGCCATAGCGGATCCTCGGATTGAAGAACGCATAGAGCAGGTCGGCGGCGAGATTGGCGGCGCAATAGATCGCCGCGATCACCAGGATGCTCGCCTGGATCATCGGCAGGTCGTGGCGCTCGATCGAGAAGATCAGCGCGCGGCCGAGCCCCGGATAGGCGAACACCGTCTCGGCGACCACGACGCCGCCGATCAGCCAGCCGACGTCGAGGGCGAGAATCGTGATGGTCGGCAACAGCGCGTTGCGCAGCGCATGGCGGAAGATGACCACGCGCTCGGGCAGGCCTTTGGCGCGGGCGTTGCGCACATACTGGCTGCGCAGCACGCCGAGCATGCTGGAGCGGGTCATGCGCGAGACATGCGCGATCAGCGCGAAGGCGAGCGTCGCAGCCGGCAGGACGACATGCGCCGCATGAGCGGCGAGCCCGGAGTCGGGGTCGGCAAGGCCACCGGAGGGCAGCCAGCCGAGCCAGCGGGAGAACACCAGGATCAGCACGATGCCCCAGAAGAACTCGGGAACCGAAACGCCGAGAAACGTAAAGAGCGACACAGCGTGATCGAGCGCGCCTCCGGCCCGGATGGCGGCGACCACGCCAAGGCCGATGCCGACGATCACCACCACGATGAAGGCGACACCGGCAAGAGCCGCCGAGTTGGCGAGCGCCTCCCACAGCACCGGGCCGATCGGCCGCTCCATGATGAGGGAGCGGCCGAAATCGCCGTGCAGGACGGCCGATGCCCAGCGCCAATATTGGACATAGTAGGGATCGTTCAGGCCGAGCTTCGCCGCGATCGCGGCGACGCTGTCGGGCGATGCGAACTGGCCGGCGATGATCTGCGCCACGCTTCCCGGCAGCATCTGGGTGATCGCGAAGATCAGCACCGAGAGCACGACGAGCGTGGTCGCGATCCACGCGATCCGCCGGGCGCCGTAGAGCAGCATCCAAACCTCACGGCGACTGCCGTCGCCTTTCTTTCGTTGTGCGTGATCTTAATCCGAAAACCGGTATCCACTTTTCAGGATCACGCACGCGGCCGCCACGCGACCGTCAGGTGACCGTGACCTGGCGCAGATCGAGCCACATCATCGGGCTCGAATGGAACCCCTGGACGTTCTTGCGAAACGCGTTCACGTGGTTGATGACATACGGCACGACGCCGGGCGGATCCTGCAGCGCGAGCACCTGCATCTCGCGGTAGAGACGCGTCTGCTCCGCGGTATCGCCGGTCGCCCGGCTCGCGTCGAGAACGCGGTCCATGTCGGCATTCTTGTAGTGCCATAGCGTCGAGTTCCACGACCCGGTGCTGTGGAAGAAGGGATAGACCGAGCTGTCGATCGTCGGGCGGCTGTAGAAGCCGTCGACCGAGAACGCCGCCTTGCCCTCGATATCGGTGATGAACTTGTCCCAGGGGACGCGCTGCACGTCGACCTTGATGCCGAGCGGTTTGAGCATCTCGCGCACCGCCGTGCCGGCCCGCTCGCGCGTCGGCCGTCCGACCGGAACGTGGATGGTGATGTCGAAGCCTTTCGGGAAACCGGCCTCGGCCAGCAGCTTGCCGGCCTGCGCGAGGTCGGGCGGCCCGATCTTGATGTCATTGTTGTAGAACGGATGGCCCGGCGGGATCATGGTGTGGGTCGCGGTGCCGTAGCCGTTGAGCGCGAACTCGACGAGAGCGGACTTGTCGATCGCGAGCAATACGGCGCGACGCACGCGCGCGTCGGTAAAGGGCGCCAGGCTGCAATTCATGATGATGCCGTCCCAGGTCGAGGTCGGCACCGAGTCGAGCGCGACGGAGGTGCTGTTCTTGAATTGCGGAATCGATTCAAGCGGCAGATTCCACACGAAGTCGACGTCACCGGTGTCGATCGCCGAGATCTGCCCGGCACTTTCCGGGATGATGCGCAACGTCACCGCGTCGAGCTTCGGCGCCCCGCTGACGAAATAGTCGGGGTTGCGCACGAGCTCGATGCGGTCGCCGGGACTGAAGGACTTGAACCGGAAGGGCCCGGTGCCGATCGGCTGCGAGGTGAGCGTGTCGAGCTTGTCGCGCGGCACGATGCGCGCCTGCCGGTCGCTGAACAGGTCGGCGAACCCCGCATAGGCGATCTTGAGCTTGAACCGCACGGTGTGGCTGTCCGGCGCCTCCATGCTCTCGATGATCTGGAAATTCACGCGCGTGACCGAGCCGATCGCGGGATCGAGGATGCGCTTGATCGTCGCCAGCACGTCCTCGGCGTCGAACTCGCGGCCGTGATGCCACTTCACGCCCTTGCGCAGCTCGAAGGTCCAGGTCTTGAGGTCGTCGCTGCGCGTCCAGCGCTCGGCGAGATCCGGCTGCAGCTTCCCGTCGGCGGCGATCTCGGTGAGGCCGCTGAACACCAGGAAGTTGACGATGTACTCCTCGCCGATCTTGGTCTTGGCGGGGTCGAGCGTGTTGATGTTGGAGCCCACCGCGACGCGCAGCGTCCCGGCTGCCGCCCGGGCAGGCCAGGTCAGCGCGCTCTGGCTCAACAATGCGCCGCCCAGGATCGCCTTGCCGAAGGTGCGTCTGTGCATCATGTCCCGGTACTCCTGTTGGACTGCTCGAACACCGCCCCGAGAAGCTCCGCGATCAGCGTACTCGCAAGCAGGCTCGTCTGGCCATGGACGTCGACAAACGGGTTCACCTCGACGAGATCGAAGCCCACCACTCTGCCCTTGCGGGCGACGCCCTGCAGCAGACTGCGCACCTCGTGATAGAGCAGCCCGTCGACCGTCGGTGATCCGGTGCCGGGCGCGATCGAGGGATCGAAGCCGTCCACATCGATGGTGATGTAGATATTACCCATCTCGGGCAGCTTTTCGATCACCGCCCGGGTGCCGGCGTCGCGAATTTCCTCTCGCGTGAAGATACGCGATCCGCGCCGCGTCGCCTCCTGGTAGTCGCCCTCGCGCGAGCGGATGTCGCGGATGCCGAAATGCGTCATGTGCCGCACGAAGGGAAGCTCGCGCATGCGCCGGAGCGGGCTGCCGCTTGCGAACTTCATCCCCTCGACGTCCTCGATGAAATCGAGATGCGCGTCGACGTGAACGATATCGAGCGGCGCGAAGTCCTCGAACGCCTGCACGATCGGGAAGCTGACGGAATGATCCCCGCCAAGCAGCACGGGGAGGGCCTTGCGCGCAAGAATTGCCGCGACCGCCTCGGTGATGAGGCGCATGTTCCGCTCGATGCCATAGTAGGCGATGTCGACATCGCCGCAATCGACGATGCGCGTGTTCTCGAGCATGCGCTTCTTGGCGTTGATGTCCCAGTACCCGCTCGCGCCCTTCCACGAGCCCCAGGCGCTGTAGCGGGTCGACTGGCTCCTGATCTCGCGCGGCCCGAAGCGCGCGCCGGGCCGAAAACCGGTGCCGCCGTCATAGGGAATGCCGAGAACGGCGACGTCGGCGTCGATCCGTGAAAGATCCTCGCAGACGGGGGACTTCATGAAAGTCGCAAGCCCGACGCTCGGCAGATTGGCGTTGTAGCGCTGCATCGAAGGGTTCCGATCGACAGATGGGTCGCCGCGCGGGCGCGGCGGAACAAAGGATCGGCAAACTGAAAGGCCGAGTCAAAGGGCAGCGATCGAAGCTGGCCGGGCTCGTCCAAGGGCAAGCGAAATTTCAGGCGAGCCCGAGCCAAATCTTGGCTAGTGTCGGCTTGAGCTAAGCTCGCCAACGCGCCCGCGACAAACCTGGGCGAACTTCGACCCGCACGGGAGGAATGAGATGCCACGTGTGAACCGCCCCTATGTCGGCATTGCAACCTTCCTGCGCGCCAAACCGGTCGACGATATCGCGACGCTTGACGCCGCGATCGCGGTGCTCGGCGTGCCCTTCGACGAAGGCTCGCCGTTCCTCCCCGGCTCGCGCATGGGGCCGCGCGCGCTGCGCGAGCAGTCGCTGCGCTTTGCCGGCCGCAACGGGGTCTACAATGTCGACGAGCGCAAGGAGTATCTGACGGAAGAGATGGCGCGCGGGCTCATCGCCGACGTCGGCGATACCGACATCTATCCAACCAATCCGGAGAAGACGTTCGCGGGGCTGACCGCGGATGTGCGCGCGATCCTGGCGCGCGGCGCCCTGCCGGTGATCCTGGGCGGCGACCACTCGATCACGTTCGCGGTGGTACGCGCCTTCGACGAGCCGATCCACGTGCTGCAGTTCGACGCGCATACCGACTATGCGCCGATCACGCCCGAGCTGCGCTACACCAACGGGCATGCGTTCCGGCACATCGCCGCGATGCCGCACGTGAAGGGGCTGACCCAGATCGGCATCCGCAGCCTGCGTTCTTCGCCGGAGCAGATCCGCGACATCCTCGCCGCGGGTCATCGCATCATCGGCATGGGTGAGCTCAACGCAATGCGGCCGCAGGACGTTGCCGCGGCGCTGCCCGCGGGCACGCGCTGCTATGTGAGCATCGACGTCGATGCGCTCGACATGTCGCTGGTGCCGGGTTGCGTGTCGGCGGAGCCGAATGGCATGAGCTATGCGCAGCTGCGCGATTGCCTGCGCGGGATCGCCGAGCGGCTCGACGTCGTCGGCTTCGATTTCGTCGAGGTCAACCCGACGCTCGACGTCGGCACCGGCGCGACCTCCTATCTCGGCGCACATACCGTGGTCGAGTTCCTCGGCCATATCTGCGCCCAGCCACGGTGGACCGCGCGGCACAAAACAACATCCCGATAGACCGCCAACGCAACGATCCCGACCGAGGACTGATCCTGTGACCGAGAAGAAGAAGCTCACGATCCGCCCGCGTCAAACGCCGGCGACCTTTCTGCACGCCGAATACGCGCCCGATATCGAAGGCCTCAAGGCGGACATCGCCTTTCTCGGGATCCCGTATGGCGAGGCTTACAATTATGCCGACATCGTCAACGACCAGACCAACGCGCCGACCGCGATGCGGGCCGCGTCATCGGGCATCGTGCGCGGGCTCGAGCGCTACGACTTCGACCTCGGCGGCGCGCTCTATGACGGCAAGCCGATCCGGGCGGTCGATTGCGGCGACGTGTGGGGCGATCATCTCGATCTCAAGTCGCATGTGCGCCGCGCCGAGGAAGCCGTGCGCGGCATTCTGAAAGCGGGCGCACTGCCGATCGTGCTCGGCGGCGATCATGCGGTCCCCATCCCGGTGCTGCGTGCCTTCGACCGGCACGGGCCGCTCACGCTGATCCAGATCGACCAGCACATCGACTGGCGCGATGAGGTGAACGGCGTACGCCACGGCCTGTCGAGCCCGATCCGCCGCGCGTCGGAGATGGATCATGTCGGCGCGATCTTCCAGATCGGCCTGCGTGCGACCGGCAGCGCGCGGCCCGAGGAGGTCGAGGCGGCGCACGCCTACGGCGCGCATCTCATCAGCGCCTACGAGCTGCACCGTGTCGGCATGCAGGCGATCCTCGATCGCATTCCGGATGGCGGGCGCTACTATCTCACGGTCGACATGGACGGGATGGACCCCGCTATCGCGCCCGCCGTGAATGCGCCCTCGCCTGGCGGCGTCACGTTCGTCGAGGCGCGCGAGCTGATCCACGGGCTGGTGCGCAAGGGCCGCGTGGTCGGCATGGACGTCGTCGAGATCACGCCCAAGCACGACGTCAACCAGATCACCTGCGTCACGGCCGGGCGCATGATCGTCAACCTCATCGGCATGGCGGTACGGGCCGGCTATTTCGGGTGACGGCCTTGCCCCGCCCCTGAACTATCCGGGTCCGGCGAGCGACTAATGCGCGTCGACCGTTCTTCGTGCGCAGGGGAGAATCTTCATGAAATCATCCCGATTCTTCGGTTTTGAGGACAAGAAGACGACTTTGCTGAATGTTTGCGCGGTCGTGCTGGTCGTGCTCATCGTGGGCGCCTCGGCGTTCATGACCTTCCGCGACCCGACCGGTCGACCTGCGCTCAACCGCGGCTTCGGCCCGGAGTGGGATTGCCTGAGCACGGGAAGGGGC
>Ga0187784_10001565_pt1 | contig 18217 bp, 12 predicted proteins | sample 1015_SJ02_MP15_2_FD_132964 | JGI IMG/M metagenome (GOLD analysis project Ga0187784, IMG submission 132964) | Tropical peat soil microbial communities from peatlands in Department of Meta, Colombia - 1015_SJ02_MP15_20_MG | ecosystem: Environmental > Terrestrial > Soil > Wetlands > Peat | place...
CGGTAGGGGTGGTCGGAGATGCAGTCGATTTTAAGAAAGTCGAGGCCCCACGCGGCGTAGAGCGCGATCATGGAATCGTAGTAGGCTTGGCCGGCGGCGTTGTCCTGAATGCCCCAGTTGCCTTCGTCCCACGGGCAGGGCGACGAGGTATCGGCGGCATCGGCAGCATGGAAGGATGTGCCGGCGATGGGGAGGTTGGCGGCGACGACCTGGCGCGGAATGCCGCGAACAATGTGAATGCCGAACTTGAGCCCCTGCGCGTGTAGCCAATCGGCGAGCGGCTTGAATCCCGCGCCACCTGCCGCGGAGGGATAGCGGACGGGATCGGGTACGAGGAGGCCGGCTGCGTTCCAGAGGTAGTGGCGCTGCTCGAGATTGCCGCCGTCCGGGTTGGCCATGTACCAGCCTTCGTCGATGACTGCATAGGTCCAGCCGTATTGCTTGAGTGAGGCGAGGACCGTTGCGTTGGCCTTGAACTGCTCCTCATCGATAGTGAAGCCGTAGGAGTCCCAACTGTTCCAGCCCATGGAGGGGCTGGTGGCAAGTCTCTGTGCCTGCGAGTCGATTGCGGTGAACAGCACCACGGCTAAGAATACAGCGGGCAGGAAGGTCAGCTTTGTCATGCGGAAACGTATATCACACCGCGCGGGAGTGGTGCGCGGTCTCCCACCCTAAACGCAATGAGCGCGTTTAGGATGGGGCACCCGCGCGAGGTGACTGGAACTATTTCTTGTCATCGCCGCTTTTCAATTGCGGGATCGTTGTCTCGTTGTTCAACGTCAGTAGGCCGGTCTGCGCGTAGGTCAGCAGCTTTTCGCGCGTGTCGGCGATGTCGAGATTGCGCAGGGTGAGCTGGCCGATGCGGTCGCGCGGCGAGAAGCTCGACTCGCCTTTCTCCATGGTTAGGCGCTCGGGCTTAAAAGTGAGATTGGGCGAGACGGTGTTGAGAATGGAGTAGTCGTTGCCGCGGCGCAGCTCCAGTGTCACCTCGCCGGTGACGGGCTTGGCCACCCAGCGTTGCGCGCTCTCGCGCAGCATGATGGCCTGCGAATCGAACCAGCGGCCCTGATAAAGCAGGCGGCCCACCTTGCGGCCGTTTTCGCGATACTGTTCGATCGTGTCCTCGTTGTGGATGCCGGTGATGAGCCGTTCGTAGGCGATATAGAGCAGAGCCATGCCGGGCGCCTCGTAGATGCCGCGGCTCTTGGCTTCGATAATCCGGTTCTCGATCTGGTCGCTCATGCCCAGGCCGTGGCGGCCGCCGATGCGATTGGCTTCGAGCATCAGCTCGACGGGATCGGTAAACTCTTTGCCGTTGAGGGTGACGGGCCGGCCCTCGTGGAATGTGACGGTGATTTCTTCGCGCTCGACGTCGACATCGTCGCGCCAGAAGGCCACGCCCATGATGGGATCGACGATGCGGATCGAGCTCGACAAGCGCTCGAGGTCCTTGGCCTCATGGGTTGCGCCCAGGATGTTGGAGTCGGTCGAGTAGGCCTTTTCGGCGGGCATCTTGTAGGCGAAGCCCGATTTCTGCATGAAGGCCGACATCTCGGCGCGGCCGCCCAGCTCGTCGATGAAGGCCTCGTCGAGCCAGGGCTTGTAGATCCTCAGATCGGGATTGACGAGCAGGCCGTAGCGGTAAAAGCGCTCGATGTCGTTGCCTTTGAAGGTTGAGCCGTCGCCCCAGATGCCCACACTGTCTTCCTTCATCGCGCTCACCAGCATGGTTCCGGTGACGGCGCGGCCGATGGGAGTGGTGTTGAAGTAGGCGACGCCTGCGGTGGCGATGTGAAAGGCGCCGCTCTGCAACGCGGCCAGGCCCTCGCGCACCAGCGGAGCGCGGCAGTCGATGAGGCGGGCTTTGGCCGCGCCGTATTCGAGAGCCTTCCTGGGGATCGCGTCGTAGTCCTGCTCGTCGGGTTGGCCGAGATTGGCGGTGTAGGCGTAGGGAATCGCGCCCTCCCGCTTCATCCAGTGGATGGCGGCGCTGGTGTCGAGGCCGCCGGAGAAGGCGATGCCGACCTTCTCGCCGACGGGCAGATGTTCGAGGATGTTCGACATGGTGTCGGTTCTTATTCTACGAGAGCGCGGAACGAGGCACGCTGTGAAGATGGCTGCCTTGCGCCTCAGTCAACGGCGGCGATCAGCACTTCCAGCCCGCCGCCGCAACCGCCTACAGCGAAATCCAAGAGCAAAATGAGCGCGAGAAGCCGGCAAGTCTTCAATAACGACTTGGTAAACAGCCGGTCCCGGCTGCGGCGGGGAGGACGCTGACTCTTCGCTTAAACCGCCAACGGCAGGGTTCGATGGTAGGGGTGGCAACAAAGCGTTGTACTCCCAGTCAGAGTTGGATTGTAGCAAGTGGCGGAATCGAGGGTATCCAGAACCGGCTGCATAAATCGCTCGAGGCGATGAAGAAACTCCCTCAGGGGCTAGAGCCCGCGGTTCATGCACCTTTCACGCCACGGCTGAGGGCGCGCCCTTTCCATCCCGGAATCATGCAACCGGGTCTACCATCTTCGCGATGAAGCCGCGAAACGCGTGGGGCACGGATGGCGTTTTGCCAGTTCTTTGAGTTTTGCCCTTTCGAGCGACCTTGCTCACGGAATACGAATCCCTTTGGCATCCCAGCAGCTTGCTAAGGCATACGATTTGCGCGGGCAAGATTAGGGAAGCGCCTTTAGCCCTGTGACGTGACCAAGTTTGTTCCCCGGCAAGCGTCATTTCTTCGGTAACTTCGCGGAAACGCCGCCGGAGGTCATAATCGTGGCTGGAACGTTACCATGCTCGTCAGCTCGGCTCCTTTTTATGTTTTTCTGGCCGCGGTGTGCTCGCTTTACTGGCTGGCAGGCCGCTGGCGGCCTCTGCAACTGGCGATTTTGGCGCTGGCGAATCTTTTCTTTCTCGCTCATTTCAGCCTGATTTACCTCGGTCTCCCCGTTGCGGCGCTGATCGATTTTCTCGTTGGACTCGGCCTTGGACGGTGGGCCAACCGGGACATCCGGCGCTTGCTTCTCGGCATCTCGGTCGCGGTCAATGTCGGGCTGCTTGCCAGCCTCAAGCTGCTACCCGTCTTGACCGGCTCCCGCTGGCAATGGCTTCTGCCGCTGAGCCTCTCGTTCTATTGTTTTCAGTCGCTTACGTACACCATTGACTTATATCTGGGCGAGATGGAGGCGGGTCCGACCCGCAATCTAGTTACGTATCTTTGCGGCGCGCTGTTTTTCCCGTCGATGACCGCCGGGCCCATCCCCCGCATGGGCAATCTGCTCGGTCAACTGGCTTCGCCTTTCGAACTGAGCGCCGAAGACGGCGCGAGAGCGCTGCTGCTGATTGGGATCGGGCTGGTCAAGAAACTGCTCATTGCCGACTACCTGGCCAACAACCTCGTCGGCCGGGTCTTCGATACCCCAGCACTCTACTCAAGCTCCGAGATCCTGATCGCTGTCTATGGATATGCGCTCCAGCTTTTCTTCGACTTTTCCGGCTATACCGACATTGCCCGCGGCGCGGCGCTGCTCATGGGCATCCAGCTTCCCGAAAACTTCCGCCGGCCCTACCTCGCCGTGAACGCCGCCGAGTTCTGGCGCCGTTGGCACATCACGTTTTCCGAGTGGCTGCGCGACTATCTCTTCGATTTCTTTCCCAAGCGTCGCAGATTCCCAGTCCTTTCCTATAGCTATGCATTTCTGCTGACGATGATGTTGGGCGGGCTGTGGCACGGCATCTCGTGGTGCTTTCTGATTTGGGGAGCGTTGCATGGGTTGGCGCTGGGCGTGGTCTTCGCTTGGAAGCGCCGCCGAGCCGTCCCATCGCCAGCGTGGTGGCCCAAACTTCTCGGCGGCATCGTCACTTTCCATTACGTTTGCTTCACCTGGATTTTCTTCCGCGCCGGCACTCTGTCCAACGCGCTCGCCATTTTGCGCGGGCTGACCTCCTGGACGTGGTCGCTGAGCAACATCACTCTCGCGTTCGCCGGAGTCATGGTTCTTGCCGCGATCGCTCATAGTCTGCCGCCGAGATGGTTCGAGGGCGCCACGCGCGTCACCGCCAAAGCACCGTTTTGGGTGCAGGGGATTGCCATGGCGGGAGTGGTTCTCCTGATACAAGCGCTGGCGGGCCGCGGTTCCGCCCTATTTGTCTATGGCAATTTCTGATCTTTCCAAAGTTCCGCCGCCTGTCTCGGCACCGATTGCGGGCGATTCGCCCCGGCACGGACGCACTGCGCTCAAAGCCGCGCTCGCCTTCGCCACTGTTGCCGCCTGCCTGGCCGCGTGGCATTGCAAAGTCGATCCTAAGAGAGGACTCGATCCCGGAATCCTGACAGAAGCGTTTCACCTGCATTGGCCTGCGCCTCCGCCCGTGCCGGTAAACGCCGCCAAACCGGGCGCACAACTCCCGCCAGCGTCGCCGATTCTTGCCGATGGCTCGCACGAACTCGACCCGTTCTTTGCCGCGCTCTGGAAGCTGGAGCAGGGCAAGACCGGCGGTGTCGTTACGATTCTGCATTACGGAGATTCACCCACCACCGCCGATCTCATCACCGGAGAGATTCGCGAGCAGTTGCAGGCTCGGTTTGGAGATGCCGGCCGCGGCTACACGCTGATTGCCAAACCGTGGGCCTGGTATGGCCATCGCGGCGTCGAGATCGACAGTCGCGGCTGGACGATCCGCACCGGCGTGGGGCTGATGCGCCAGGGGGTTTACGGGCTCGGCGCAGCGGCCTTCGAAGGGCAACCCGGCGCCTGGAGCAAGTTCCGCCTCACCGAGTCGCAGCAGTCGTCGATCGATGTCGAGTACCTTGTCGGTCCCGGCGGCGGAACCTTCGAAGCGGATGCCGGAAACGAGAAAATCGCCGATCAGTCCACTGCCGCCGATATACAAGACGTCGCGTTCCTTCACGCGGAACTGCCGATGGGAACCAAAGTGGTTACAATTCGTCCGACCAGCGGCACCGTCACGTTGTTTGGCGTCGATTTCCGCCGCGGAGCCACCGGCCTACTCTACGACAGCCTTGGCCTGAACGGCGCAACCACCAGCGTTCTGGCGCGCGTGCTCGAGCCCAAAATCTGGAAGGAGGAGCTGGCGCACGCCGGTCCCGCGCTCATCGTCGTCAACTACGGATCGAATGAAAGCAGCTTCGACCAGTTCGTTCACACGCAGTATTCCAGCGAGCTGCGGCTTGCCATCCGGCGCATTCGCCAGGCTGCGCCGGGCGTGCCCATCCTCATCATGAGCCCCATGGACCGGGCCGAACGAATCGGTTTGGATGACATAGAAACCATGGGCACGATCCCGGAGATCGTCGCCGTCCAGCGCCAGGTCGCCGCCGAAACGCACTGCGCTTTCTTCGATACGTTCGACGCGATGGGCGCAAGCGGAGCTATGGCTCGCTGGTATGCGGCCAGTCCGCGGCTGGTTTCTGCCGACCTGTTGCATCCCACGCCGCAGGGCGCATCGATCGTCGCCACCCTGTTCGTTCGACAATTCGAGTTGCGCTATGATCGATGGAAGATGCAACACGGAATCGCCCTGCCACCCCCACCGGCCAAAGCCGCCCCCAAGACAGCGCAGACCAAGGCCGGACTATCTCCTCCCAAGACCCCGCATCACAATGTGATGAAAGGCACTCAACCATGAGCCGGCGATTCAGTTGCGGGGCGACAACGGCTGCTTTGGCGGCTGCTGCCGGGCTGCTCTTTGGTGCGGTGCTGTTACCGGCGCAGGCCGGTGCGTCCGCGGAGAAGGAGCACGCCACATCGGCTCCTGGGCCATCAGAAACCAAACCGTCTCAAACCAGCTCGCGCTTCACTCGCGTCAGCCTTTCGGCTACGCAATCTTCGACCGGTAATCAAAGCGGTACGGGCTCCGCGTCCACACGGCACCGCCGGCGGGCGCGACGGAGCGTCTATTACCCTGCCGTGCGCGTCAGCCCGGCGCGGCGCGCTGCATTGATTGAAGAGATCAGCAGCCGGCTGAAGGAAGCGCCGGCCCACGCCGTCGCTTTCAGCTCGGCGCTCGACGGCTTCTACGCCCAGCTCGCTTCCTACGAAAACTCTATGCGCGCCGGTGAGAAGCCTACCGACACGCTGCGCGTGTTGCAGTGGGGCGACTCCCACACCGCAGCCGACGCGTTTACCGGCGAAGCGCGCCGCGTCTTTCAGGCGCAGTTCGGAGACGGAGGCGTCGGCTACTCGTTTGCCGGCTACCCCTTCGCTGGATTTCGCATCTTCGGCTCCAAGCACTCGCAATCGCCCGGGTGGATGACGCACGGGAATAAATTCCTGCAACTTGGCGAAAGCGAACTCGGTATGGGCGGCATCAGCATCTCCACGCAGCGCCCCAGGGAGTGGGTTACGCTCGACGCAGCATGTACATCGCTCGAGCTCGAATACATGCAGCAGCCCGGCGGCGGCAGCCTGCTCTTCACCGACAATGGCGGCGACCCGATCACCATCCAGACCGACGGTTCCGAAGCGGGTCCCGGCGCATTCCGCTACACTTGCCCGGCCGGCGATCACCACTTCGAATTGCATACCGCGGACTATGCTCCGGTTACGCTCTTTGGCTGGGTGGCCACGCAGCCTGGCGTCACCTGGGAGACGATCGGCATCAACGGCGCCGAAGCGCCGCTCATCCTCCGCTGGGACCAGAAACTCTTTTCGCAATACTTGAAGGACAATTCCCCGGCGCTGATTGTTCTCGCCTACGGCACCAACGAAGCCGCCAGCACCGATTGGGATGAGACGAGCTACGGCAAGGCCTTTGCCGGCCTCATCGACAGCATCCACGGTGATGTTCCGGAGTCCTCCATTCTCGTGATCGGCCCTGCCGACCGGTGGACACGGCAACGCCGCGCCTGGCATCCGTTCAGCGGCACGGACAAGATCGTCGAGGCGCAGCGCGAAGTGTGCCGCACGCACCCCTGCGCCTTCTGGGACCAGAGGGAGCGCATGGGCGGATTCGGCGCCATGCAGGAATGGGTCTACGCCGGGTGGGCGCAGCCCGATTACACGCACTTTACCGGCGACGGCTATCGCGAGCTGGCCGACGCGCTGATGGCCGACCTGATGACAGGGTTCCAAGATTACAAAGAGCTGCACGCCTCCGTCACTGAGACAGCCGTGCAAGGAGAGGCAAGTGGAAGTGGAAGGGCGGATCCTTAAAGTACTGCAAAACATAAAAGGAACAGACATACATCCCGGCGAGAACGACTCGTTGTTCGAATCCGGATTGCTCGATTCCTTCGCATTGACCGATTTTGTCGCGGGCCTCGAGGAGGAATTCGACATGACCATTCCCGATTCCGATTTGTCGGCGCGCAAATTCGACACCATCCGCAGAGTCGCTTCCTACATCTCGGCGAAGGCCAGCTAATGGCCTATCTGCGCGCCTTCGGTTCGTACCTGCCGACGCGCCGCGTCACCAACGCGGAAATGGCGCCGCTCGTTGGCGCCGATCCCGAGTGGATTCTCGCGGCTTGCGGAATCGAAGAGCGCCGCTACGCAGCGGAAGACGACACGGTTGCAAGCCTCGGCGTGATGGCCGCCCGGGACTGTCTGCAAAAAGCCGGAGCTGCCGCCGCTGATCTCGGCATGATCCTCGCCGCCTCCGGATCGAGCGAGCGCTTTTGCCCCGGCCCGGCAAGCCAGATCGCCGCCGGCCTTGGCCTCGCCTCCACTCCCGCTCTCGATATTCCGGTCGCATCCTGCGGATCGCTGATCGGCCTCGTTCTCGCGGCACAACTCTCCGCGCAAGTGGGCCCGGTGCTCGTCCTCGGCTCTGAGATTCTGTCGCGGCGCATTGACCGCACTCCGAAAGGCAAAGATACGGCCATCCTGTTTGGCGACGGCGCCGGCGCCTGCCTTGTCGGTCCCGATACCGGCTTCGCGCGCATCGCCGGCTCCATCCTCTCCACCGACGGCGCGGCTGCGGAGATTCTCAAGGTCGAGCGCGAACGGATCGTCATGGAAGGAAAGAGCGTGATCCTGCACGCCTCTCGCAAGATTCCGCGCGCCATCAGCGACCTGCTCGCGCGCCACCAGCTCACCCCGGCAAGCGTCGGAGTCTTTCTGCTCCATCAAGCCAATCTGAATCTCATCGAGCGGCTGGCGGGCACACTCGATGTGCCTCTCGAGCGTTTCTTCGTCAACATTGCCCGCTATGGCAACACCTCTTCGGCATCCATGCTCATTGTTGCGGACGAATGGCGGCAGGCTCATCCGGAACCGGCCGCCGCGCCTTTGGTTTTTTCTGCATTCGGCGCCGGCCTCAACTGGGGTGCGCTCCTGGCCGTTCCGGGCTGAATCCTGTGCGTAATGGAACGATTACCGATTCATGCCAACCGCGCGCCAGAGCAAAACCACACTTGGTGTATCCCAGCAGGGGCTAAAGCCCGCGTCTTCGGTGCCGTTTTCGGCACGAGTTAACTCGTGCCCTTGTTACAAGACCCTACACGATTTCCTAATCCGCCTTAGGCAAGCGATCGTTCCGCAGAGGAGAGCAGGTGCGGCCAGCGGCGGCAGAATTTTTTGTCCGACCAAAGTAACAAATGTTTTATCCGCCCAGAGTGACAACTCCGGCGTTGCCGTCCACCGTGATGGACTGGCCGCTCTGAATCCTCTGGGTGGCGACTCCGGTTCCGAGCACGGCAGGCACGCCGTATTCGCGCGCCACGATGGAGCTGTGACTGAGGGCGCCGCCCACATCGGTGACGATAGCGGAAGCCATGGCGAAGAGCGGCGTCCATGCGGGCGTGGTGATTTTGGCGACGAGAACGTCATGAGGCTGCATGCGGTCGAACTCCTCCGGGCCGTGAATGACGCAGGCCGGAGCGGTGACGCAGCCGGGGCTGGCGCCGAATCCCTGGATCGTATTGCCGGATTTCTGGCTGCTGCGCGCGGGCATCCACGGGCTGAAGTCGAAGCCGAAGAGACGCGAGCCGCCTTTGACGGGCAGCGAGACGGGCGGCGTGGCGGCGCGCTCCGTTTGCCAGGTTTGGCGGCGGGCGGCAATTGCAGGGCGGAGGTCCGGGGCGGGCTGGCCGGTATCGAGAGAGGCTGCCGCGGTCTCCAGCTCCTCGCGAGTCAACCAGAAGACATCGTCCGGCGCGCCGTTTGCGCCGGCAGCGGCCATGCGGCGGCCGATCTCGCGCAGCATGCGGCGCAGCACGGGCCAGCCCAGGCCGACGTCGGCGAGTGCGTCCTCGCGCCGCGGCGCCCAGCGCTGCGCAAAGCTCAGGACACGCCGGAAGAGGCGGAGGCGCAGTCCACGGAGACGGGCGAGTTGCATTGCGGCGGCCTGTTCCCGCGCCGCCGCACCTGCGGCCTGGCGTTCGTAGGGATTGCGACCCTGGCCGGCGGCGAAGAACTTGAGCGTTTCGAGCTGCGACGTGGGAGCGTCGGCGGGAACGGACTTGGAGAAATCGAGATCGTAGACGGTGTGCCCGAAACGATCGAGATGCGCAGCGAATCGGGCAACGAATTCGCGCCAGGCTGTCGAATCGGAGATGGGAACGGAAGGCGAGGCGACCTCTGCGGCGAGGTCTTTGGCGGATGTTTGCGCAAGGTATTCTGCGAGGCTGGCCTGGCCGCGCGCCCATGTGGCCAGGTCGTGGAGCGACTTTTCGGCTTGGATGGGCGTGCTGTCGAAGCCCAGCAGGAAAGTGAGCGCAGGCGGATCGCTTTTGCGCCGAATGAGCCGGTTGTATACCGCGTTGAAGAAAGGTTCGCTTATGTTCGTGATGCCGATGACGGACTGGACTGTCACGTAATAGATGGCGGCGGCATCGATGAGTTGCTGCACGCCGGTCACGAGCTCCCGCGCCGGAGTTGCGGCCAGGTCGTGAGCCGACCACTCGCAGGCTATGCTCGCAAAGCGCGGACGCGCCTGTTCGGACCAGCGTACGTTCGCCGCACGGACCATCCTCACCGCCCCGGACATGCGGAATGGCATTCCGAGAAACAGCCACGCCAATTGGCCTGCGGTCATCGCCAGCTCGTAGTAGGCGTAGTCGTGGACCGTAATTAGCCGGATGGAGCCGGGCGGGAGGAACTTTGCCTCCTCCATGAGCTGCTGCGTTGCCGCGGTGTACACCGGTAGAGCCAGCGTTGCGAAGAGGGGGGAAAGCGGCTCGGGCAAAATCTCGGCAACGCTCATGCGAAAGTACCGGAAACCAGCATGCGGGACCTTCCAATCGAGCGAGGCGCGCGCTTGGGGAAGTGCGGTGACGGGGCGCGCCTGAAGAATGAAGATCTGCCTTTCGGCGAGCGCCCACTCGATATCCATTGCTTGACCGTAGAGCTTTTCGATTTCGATGCCGAGGCCGGCCAGGTCCGCGGCTTGCTTGGGCTGGAGCGCTGGTTGTTTCCGCTTGGCGGCGGGGACCGGCTCTTCGCGAGTGCCCTCGGCCGTTCGCACGGTCATGGTCTCTTTGCTGGCGATCTGCTGGGATACGATGGCGCCATCGGGCTTGTGGAAGACGAAGGTGTCGGGTGTGACGCGGCCGCTGACGATGGCCTCGCCCAGGCCCCATGCCGCGTTGATCATCAGCTCGTCGCGCGCGCCGGTGACCGGATTCGCAGTGAAGGCCACGCCGGCCGCTTCGGCGGGAACCAGCCGCTGCACCACGACAGCGATGCCGACATCTTCGGAGCGAATTCCCTGGCGCTGGCGGTAGCCGATCACGCGGCCCGTCCACAGCGACGCCCAGCATCGCTTTACGGCATCGATCACGGCGCCGGCGCCGCGCACATTGAGGTAGGTTTCAAGCTGGCCGGCAAACGACATGTCGGGCAAATCCTCTGCCGTGGCCGACGAGCGCACCGCCACCGGAGTGTCCGGGCCCAAGGCTTCGTAATGCTCTCGGATTGCGAAGGCAATGTCGCCGGGGACCTTGCCTTCTTGAATCAACGATTGAATCAGCGCGGACGCCTCGTCGTGCGATGCAGGGGAATCTGCCTGCGCCGCAGCAGCGACGATCCGATCGCCAATACCGTTTTCGTCCACAAAGCGCCGATAGGCGGCGGTGGTGATGTGAAAGCCCGGCGGAACAGGCAGCCCGGCCGCCGCCATCCGCGCCAGCGATGCCCCTTTGCCGCCGGCGAGTTCGAGCGTTGCCTCGGGACTGTCCAGATCGAGAATGAGTGGTGTGGCGTTGGGTGAGCTCATCTCCTGGTCCTTTCCAGGGGTGTCCGCCGGCCGCGACGGATCGCGCGCGCGATGCCGGCGCGTCAGCCCTGTCGAGTGAGGGTTTGCGATCATTCTCGCGCAGGGGTCACCACCCGATGTGTGCAGCGCGTCACAATGCGCTGTTTAGTTTCGGGCAGATTTTGGGGTAGCACTTTCCCGCCTAGCCGCAAAAACAAAGGCGCGGCGAGGGTGGGGCACCCGCAGCTTTGAGAAAGTCAGGCGAAATACGACTGTAGTACTACGAAGAGAAGAGACCCTGCTCTCCGGCAGGGTCTCTCGAGTTATTACTTGCCTCTCAGTCCTTTCGGACTGCCGACACCGGTGCAGAGGTCGTATCCGGGCAAGGCGAAGTAAGCAATGTAGGGACCGCAATCGCCGTAAACGATGTCGTTGTAATCTTCGGGGTTGCCTATGTGGGCGTAAATCAAGGCATTTTCGGCAGAGCTCGAAGGCAAGAATCTTCCTGCCGCATTGATAATGCCGGCCAGAGAAGGCGCGGCAACGCTGGTGCCTCCCACGGCGTACCAACCTGTGCCCAGCGCGGATTCCTGGATTCCGGCATTGGGATTGGTGTCGAAGATCCAGACTCCGGAGTAAGGGTTCGAATCGAAGGAAAGGTCGGGGGTGCCGCGCGCGTTGCCCACAATGAATCTGACACCGTTTTGGAAAGCAGGCCGCGGCTCATAAAAACTGGGACCGCCTCCGGCATCCTGCCATGTGTTTTCGAGAAGGAAATTGCCGGTCGTCAGGTCGCTCGAAAGGCTGGTTCCCCCCGCAGAGACCACGTTCGGGGAGGTGCTTGGATAGATCGTGCCAGGGCCGTCTCCCGCGGAGGCGAAGTAAACGACGCCGCGGGTCGCCATTAGGGAATCGACTTCCGTCTCTTGGGGGAACTCTGCGCCTCCCCAGCTCATGGAAACCTCTCCACCGCCCGCTGCCGCCACCAGATTGCTTGCGACCACGACCGCGCCAAAGAGGTTGGCTAAGCTATTGTCCGCGGCTTCCACGAGAAAGAGCTGAGCTTGCGGTGCCATCGCGTGGGAGTACTCGATATCGAGAGCTTCCTCGAGTTCCCATCCCCCAGTAGGATCGAGCCCTGGGCGGGCGCCGTTCGCGAACACCACGGTCAGGTCGGCTGCAGGCAGTCCGAACTGCGTGGTGAATGTTGCCATGTCGCTGACCGCGGTGGGGTCGTCGAATGCGTCGACGAGCGCAATCGCCCTGCTTCCGCCGCTCGGGTTGGCAGTGGTGAGATTCGGGTTGCAGCCATCGAGCCGGGGCGCGAGACCATAAATGCACGCGAGTGAAGCTGGCGTTTCGATGAGGTAGCCGGGGAAGGGTGGTAATTCGGCTGGTTGGGCCGCCTGCCCGCCGGATGAATTCTGCGTTGCGTTGGGAACGAGAAGACGGATGTTGGTGTGAAACATCGGATTGCCTTGCTGGTCGGGCTTCTGCGGAAGGCTCGATTCAGGAATGTAAGTGTGAAATTGCGCCGAGACCGTGCCCGAGAAGATCACGATCGAGAGCGCAATCATAGTTGGTAGAGCGACGCGCGAGAATTTCATGGGCGTTTCCTCCGGTGGCATGGTTAGGGGTAGTTGGCATCGATGCGCACCTGTAAGTGCGCCTGACGGAACGGCACGAAGCTACGACGGCCGGGAAGGGCTTCGAATTCACGATCGGGAAGTCAGTGAAGATGGACCAGGGAAAACACGGGATCGCGAATCAAAGCTGCATCCGCCTGCATCCGGCCTGATCTGGGAGATACCCGATCTGAAGATAACTCACCTCGCAAATGAAAACGGGGAGTGTTTCGCGCCCCAAGTATAGCGCAATCCGATGAGGAAGCGAGAGCGTTCAGAAGACCACTGCAAGTTGGTAGGGCCACGGCCGAAGGCGCCAGATGACAGGCAAGTTCTCAACACCGACTTGGTCAGCAGTCGGCGCCGTTTCGTTCGTGGATGATGCTGATTCTTCGCTCAAACCACCAACGGCAGGATTCGATTGCACCGGGTGGAAGTGTAAAGTTGCACTCGCTGCCAAGGTTGGATTGCAGCAGGTGACAGAATTGATGGTATCTGGAACAGGCTGTATCAATTATTCGCGGCGATAAAGAAACTCCCCTCAGGGGTCAAACGCTTGTCGATTCTATTGCTCTTACCGGCCGGCCTGAAGCAGTGTCCGCTTCCAAAGCCCCTAGGGAGGCTTTGCCGAACGTTGCTTGCCAATTCCTTCGGTGTGCCGAAGGTCCGCCCAAGCTTAGCAGCCTGTGGCAAAAGTCAAAACCGGGGACAAACCATCCCTCAGCGGCTAAAGCCGCGCTCATTTGGCTCGACTTACGGCACGGCTGAAGCCGTGTCCTTTCAAGACAACACTTCCGCCACAGGCTGTTAGCACGAATAGGGGGTGCCCGAGGTCTGCGTGGGTGGACTTGGGCGAGGTGCTGTTCCCAATATGGGAGGCCTTTTGCGGGGGATTTTGTTGGAAAAGCACTTGCAAGGGCTTTCGATCTGAGATATTTTACTAACTAGTTAGTTAAACATGACACCGTCTAGCCAAACCGAAGCCCATGCCGACCGATCGGCCGAGACCAGGACACGCATTCTCGATGCGGCGATCCGCGAGTTCAGCGAAAACGGTCTGGCGGGAGCCCGCACCGAGCAAATCGCTGGCGCCGCCGGCGTCAACAAAGCCCTCCTTTACTACTACTTCGAAAGCAAGGAGAAACTCTACGCCGCCACCCTCGAGCTCGTCTCCGCCCGCGTCCGCGACCGGTCGATGGCGATGTTTCTCCGCGAGGCCAGCCCCGGGGAGCGGCTGCTGCGCACGGCACTCGATCACTTTGACCGCATCCTGACGCAGGGCGAATTCCAGAAGCTTATGCAGTTCGAGATGATGCGGCTGCACAAAGGCGAATCGGGAGAACTGCCGATCCTGGTGAAACGCGTCTTCGGGCCGTTGCTGGCTATGTTTCAGTCCATGCTGCGCGAGGGCATGGCCTCGGGGGAGCTGATCGAGACCGAGTGGACGCAGATCGTTCTCGCTGCTCTCGGCGGAAACGTCCTTTACTTCCTCGGCGCGCCGATCTGGCGCCTTAGCCTTCCCTTTGAGCCATTCAGCTCCGAGGCGCTGCGGGCGCGGAGGTTGGCACTGGTTGAGTTTTTGGGCAAAGCCATCTTTCAGGACCGGGCGCATGGGGCCGAGCTGGCGGCGAAGGTGCTGAGGGATACGCCTATGCCCGAGATCACCGAATTCAAGAGATTTGAGGAGAAGAGAACGTGAGCGCGCGCAATCGAGTCTTCGTTGTTCTAGGTCTGCTGACCGTGGGATCGCTGATCTGGTACCTGCTGACGACCAAGCGATCGAGCGACCTGCAACTGATCGGCACTGTGGATGCGAACGAAGTGATCGTGAGCTCCAAGATCCCTGGGCGGATCGAGACCCTCACCGTGGAAGAGGGGCAGGATGTGAAAGCCGGCGAGCTGATTGCGGTGATCGAGAGCCAGGACTTGTCCGCGGCGCTGAAGGCAGCAGAGGCCACCGCGGCCAGCGACAAGTGGAAGCTGGGCGAGGCCGAAGCGACCGAAGAGGAGAACAACGGCGAGACGTCAAACGCGACGTTGGCGGCCGCGGCGCAGGTTAAAGCGGCGCAGGCCACGTTGGCGCAGGCGGAGGCGAATCTGGACCATCAGCGCGCCGACACCACTCGCACCGTGGCACTGGCGCAACAGGGAATCATGAGCGCGCAAGCCAAGGATGAGGCGGAGACGAGTTTGCAGGCCGCGCAGGCAGCGGTGAATACGGCCAAAGGCAATCTGGACTCCGCGCAGGCCTCGTTGCGCCAGGCGCGGGCGCACGAATTGCTGACGCAGGTCTCCGAGCGCACGGTGGCCGAAACTCGGGATGCGGAAGCCAATGCGCGGGCGCTGGCCGAAGAAGCGCGCGTCGAGCAGGGCTACTCTCAGGTGCTCTCGCCGATCGACGGCAAAGTGGCGGTGTGGGCGGCGCGGCAGGGCGAAGTGGTGACGGTGGGAGCGCCGATCGTGACGATTACCGACCTGACGCAGACATGGGTCTACGCGCCGCTGCCGGAGACGCAGGCCGATGCCGTCGAACTGGGCGACACGCTGCGCGTGGTGATGCCCAGCGGCGCAATGATGCAAGGGAAGGTCATTGCGAAGTCGGCGGAGGGCGATTTTGCCACGCAGCGCGACGTCAGCAGCATGAAGCGCGACATCAAAACCGTGCAACTGAAACTTCTCATTCCCAATCCCGAGGAGAAGTTCGTTCCCGGGATGACCGCCGAGGTGTACGTTCCCAAGGCGAAGCTGGTGAAGCAATGAGTGCAGCGCCCAACTTGAGTCCGGCCATCAATGGCGGCTGCGACGATCGCCCTATCGCAATCGAGGTCCAGCACATCGTCAGGCGCTACGGAACCTTCGAAGCGGTGAAAGACGTGAGTTTCTGCGTGCACGAGGGCGAAATCTTCGGGCTGCTGGGACCCAACGGCGCCGGCAAGAGCACGCTGATCCGTATGATGACCACGCTGATTCCGGTGACGGCTGGCAAGGCGATCGTGTCCGGCCACAACGTGGCCGACGATCCCGACGACGTGCGGCGGACGATCGGGGTCATTCCGCAGGCGATGACCAGCGACCAGGACCTAACCTTGTACGAAAACCTGCTGATTTACGCCAAGCTGTACAGCGTGCCGCGCGGCAAGCGCGAGAAGAACATCGCCGAAGTGCTGGAGGCCGTGGACCTGACGAAGTGGCGCGATGCGCAAACAAAGACGCTCTCCGGCGGAATGCGGCGGCGGCTGGAGATTGCGCGCGGCCTGGTGCACAATCCGCGCATCTTTTTCCTCGACGAACCGACCACCGGCCTCGATCCGGTGTCGCGCATTGCGGTTTGGGAGATGCTGAACAAGCTGAAAGCGTCGCGGCACTTGACGATGCTGATCACCACGCACTACATGGATGAGGCCGACAAGCTTTGCGACCGCATCGCGATTGTCGATCACGGCAATCTGGTGGCGCTGGGCACGCCGGTGGAGCTGAAGAACAGCGTGGCCGGCGCCAACGTCGTCGAAGTGCACTTCGACCGCGAGGACGAGGAGTGGCGGGGACGGCTGGAGAAGATCGACGATGTGACCAGCGTGCAGCCGGAGGGATCGGGTTTCTACCGCGTGATCACGAGGTCGGGATCGAGAACCACCATGCAGATTGTGGAGTTGGCGGCGAGCCTGGGCGAGACGCTGACCTCGCTGAGCGTGCAGAACACCACGCTGGACGACGTGTTTATTCACTACACGGGGCGGCAACTGCGAGATGAACAGGTGAGGCCGGTATTTATGATGGCGCCTCGGCCGGGAGCGCAGCCATGATCCGGATGTTCGCCATTATCGAACGCGAGATGCGCAAGTTCTTCCGTTCGCCCACGCTGATGATCATGTCGCTGATGTTGCCGATTCTGCAGCTGGTCATCATCGGCAACGCCTTCGGAGGCAAGATCGTGGGCACGCACGTGGCCGTGGTGGATTACGACCACGGGCCGCAAGCGGTGAAGGTGCGCGAGGCCTTCGACGCCATCGCTGTGAACATCAAGACATTCAGCACCATTGAATACTCGAGCGAGGTGCAGGCGCGAGAAGACGTACGCACGGGAAAGATCGACGCGGCGGTGATCATTCCGGCGCAATACTCGCGGCGTGTCTACGCGCAGAACGGACCCAAGCTGGGATTCGTGGTGGACAACTCGGATTTGTTCACCTCAGCGAGCCTGGAGGCGGAGATGCAGTCGCTGGTGGACGCCTTGAACGCGCCGCAGGTTCAAGACCGGTTGACAAAATCCATCGCACTCGAGATCGTCGAGCTTTACCCGTACGTGAATTATCTGAAGTATCTTCTGCCGCTGATGATCGTGCTAGCGATGTACATCTCGGTGATGATCGGCGGCGGCATGTTGTACATCGACGATAAGGCGCGCGGCGTACATGAAGGCTACTTGGTGACGCCGATTACGAAACTGGAGCTGGTGTTCGGGCTGAATATCGCCGGCGCCATCAAGGCGACGCTGGCGGGTATTTCGATCGGGGTCATCGGCTCGCTGATGGCCGGCCTGGGCATCGTCTTTCATCCCATGATCGTGCTGCAAATGTTGAGCCTCATCGTCGCCAGCTCGATCGCGTTCAACGGCATGATGTTCCTGCTCATGGTGCGCGTGGACGATCCGCTGGTGCCCCGCGCCATGTTCGGCGTGCTCAACACGCTGCTGTTGTATCCGTCGGGAGCGATGTATCCCACGGTATCGTTCCCCAAGTGGCTGCAGGCCCTGACCGTCGTCGATCCGTGGACCTACGCGATCCATGGGTTCAAGGCGGCGCTTCTCAAGGACGGCGGATGGGTTGCCATCTGGTACGACCTGCTGGTGCTGACGGTCTTTGGCATCGCGACTTTGCTGGTGGCCACACCGCTGTTCAAGCGGACGCTGTGAGGCAGGGAGCAAGGGAGCAAGGGAACGAGGGAACAAGGGAACAAGGGAACAAGGGAGCTGGTGCAATCGCCGCTGCTAGGCCACTGACCGCGTGAATTTGTATCACTTTTCGGTCGCCCCTACGGGGCTTCCGATACCCAAAGGGAATCTCTTCCCAGGGTTTCACCCTGGGCTATTGTCGTCCGTCCCTCCGGGACGGTGTTGGCGAATGGTACTTCTTCATGTGGTCAGAGACCGAGCCCGCATTTCTCACAAGAGCGCGGTAATGGATTGTCCTTTCGCGAGTTGCTCGAAGACGGCGAGACAGGGCGTGGGTCAGGACCCACGCTACAGCCGGCCGAGAGGCCGGCGCTACAGGTTGGCGTCATGCCTTGCGTCGGGTGACGGCGAGAAATGCGGACTAGGGCTAATACTGTTCACTTAATGATCCTGAGCGCGCGACGGATTTCGATGGGCGTCTGGGGTTTGGCGCAGCGTGGACGGAGTGGGAAGTTGCTCATCTTGCGTTTGACGCCACGGGGATTGCGTC
>Ga0187784_10001566_pt1 | contig 18212 bp, 9 predicted proteins | sample 1015_SJ02_MP15_2_FD_132964 | JGI IMG/M metagenome (GOLD analysis project Ga0187784, IMG submission 132964) | Tropical peat soil microbial communities from peatlands in Department of Meta, Colombia - 1015_SJ02_MP15_20_MG | ecosystem: Environmental > Terrestrial > Soil > Wetlands > Peat | place...
AGAGCGCAGCAAATTGCCGCCATTACCTCCCATCTTCACAGACGCAAAACAGACCCCCGGTTCGGAGAAATGCTTGCGAGGGCCCAAGCTTCGGCAATCACGGGAGGAGTTCTCTCCAATGAAGCCGTGAACCTGCGTGAATGGAGAAGGACCTACGACCGGGCAACCAAGGTGCCGGAGGAACTCGCGGTCGAACTGGCAAAGGCGGCCTCGCAGAGCGAGCTTGCATGGGAAAGCATGAGGCACGAAAATGACTGGAAGGGTTTTCTCCCCTACCTCAAACGAATAATAAGCCTTAAACGGCAGCAGGCTGCCGCGCTTTCTACAGGCGGGGAAGAAATCTACGATGCGCTCATCGAAGATTTCGAACCGGGGGAAAACGCCGCCAGTATCGAACCACTTTTCGACAAGCTGTCGGCTGCTGCTTTCGAATTGCTCGAAAGAATCGAAGCAAGCCCCCGGAAGCCGGACCCCGCTGTTCTGCGGGGTGATTCGCCTGCACCCGTTCAGCAGATCTTCATTTCGGAAATAATCGCACACATGGGCTACGACCTTGGTTCCGGCCGAATGGACCGTTCGGCCCATCCCTTTACCTCGAAGATTGGACCGGGAGACGTTCGAATCACCACCAGGTTCGACCCCAACTCGTTTGTCATGGCCCTGTTCAGCTCCGTCCACGAGACGGGACACGCCCTCTACGAGCAGGGACTTCCGGTGGAATACTGGGGAACCCCGCGCGGCAGGTCTGTCTCCATGGCGATCCACGAATCTCAGTCGCGCATGTGGGAAAACATGGTGGCAAAGTCCCACGGGTTCTGGAAACACATTTATCCTGCAGCACGCAACCGCTTTCCATGGTTGAACGGCATCGAGATCGACAAATTTCATTTCGCTCTGAACGAGGTTCGCCCGAGCCTCATTCGCACCGAGGCAGACGAGGTCACGTACAATCTTCACATCATCATGCGGTTTAAACTGGAGAGGATGCTGATCGGAGGCAATCTGGAGCCCGAAGACCTTCCCGAGGCCTGGAACGCTAAGATGGAACAATACCTCCGGCTGCTTCCGCCCGACTATTCGGACGGCGTCATGCAGGACGTGCACTGGCCGTTCGGAGCGATAGGCTATTTCCCGAGCTATGCCCTTGGAAACATATATGCGGCGCAGTTTTACGCAAAAGCAGAACAGAAGCTGGGCGACTTGCAGAAAATGTTCGAAACCGGCGAGTTCGCTCCCCTTCTTCAATGGCTCCGGCAAAACGTTCACTCCCAGGGAAGCCGCTATCTTCCGCGCGATCTGGTCAAGGCCGCCACCGGTGAGGAACTGGATGCGGGTTATTTGGTCGATTATTTGAAAGATAAATACGGGAGGCTGTACGAGTTATGAAAGGCTGCGCATTCCATCTCTATTGCCTGTTTTCACAACTCTGACCTCCTCAATCCTTTCCGGGGCAATCGGTCTCTTCCGAATCGGCTCCTTTAGGAGTTCCAATGTTAAATGAAGTGCCGGTTCTTTAGATTGAAGAAGACTCCCGGCCGCCTTAAGCGGTTAATGGGCGGCCCGTGCGACCTTCACGAGCAGCTGGACCCTGTCCCAAAACAGCACAATCTATCTTATTGCAATCATTGGACTTTCCTGAATATGTCCTGAAACTGCACACCGGTCGGGATTCTTCGAGGGCTGTGGTACAAGCTTTTCTCAACCCCGGAGGAAGGCGTATTTCTTGCCTCCTGGTTATACGCTGGTATAATGGGACATGAACACGCGTATCTTTTCGAAACAAAGATTCGGATTCACGATCAAGACCTTTTATTCCGACCGGAGGGTAAGCGCTTTTCCCGGGTTTATTTCCAAGCGATCTTCCGGCGTGAGAGTAGGCAAACTCCAGCCCGACGGCACCGTATCACCGAAAGGATATTTCAATGAAACCGAGGGGACCGGTTTTCTTCCTCTCAACGCTTTGCGCAATGTTCCTGTTGTCATCGATTCTGGCCGGCTGCGGATCGGAGCAGCAGGGGAGCGCCCCCGGTTCTTCAACCGCCGGAGTCTCCGATTCGGAAATACTGATCGGATCTTCCTGCCCGCTTTCCGGCCACGCGTCTTTCCTGGGGACCCAAGCCACCCACGGTCTTCAAGCCTATCTCAGTTACGTGAACGATCAGGGAGGCGTCAACGGACGCCGCATTCGACTCATAGCATATGACGACGCTTATGATCCCGCCCTGTGCATTTCCAACACGCAGAAACTGATCGCCGAAGACAGGGTGTTTGCCCTGACCTCTTACGTGGGAACACCGACGGCGGCAAAGGTCATACCGATGCTCCAGGAGGCCAGAATTCCGATGGTTGGGGTCTTCTCGGGCGCCAGAGTGCTGCGCGAGCCGTTTCAGCACTACGTCATAAACATCAGAGCTTCATATTACGAAGAAACAGGCCAACTGGTCGATCACTTCGTTCAGGAGCTGGGGATAACCCGCGTGGCGATTTTCTACCAGTATGACGAGTTCGGACTCGACGGCCTCACCGGAACGGAAATTGCCCTCCAGAAGCATGGGTTGCAGCCGGTAGCCAAAGCTTCCTATATCCGGGGAAGCATGGACGTGGAGGAAGCGCTCGATCTGGTATGCGGTTCGGACGCCGAAGCGGTGGTGATGATCGGTACCTACGGACCGTGCGCGAAGTTCGTCAGGCTTGCAAAACAACGCAAAAACGCAATGATCTTTCATGCGGTGTCCTTTGTGGGCGCAGAGGAGCTGGCAAAAATACTGGGGCCTGAAGCAGAGGGCATCATAATAACCCAGGTGGTCCCGCCGCCTTGGGAGACCATGCTCCTTCCGGCAGCCGGCCAGTACACCGGGCTCCTCAAGCGCTATTTCCCCGAAGAAGAACCTTCTTTTGTGGGATTCGAGGGATTTCTAAATGCTGTCGTACTGGTGGAAGGTCTCAAACGCGCAGGCAGGGATCTTACCAGGGAGGGATTGATCGGCTCCATTGAAGGAATCCATCAATTTTCACTCCAGATAGCCAATGCCCTGGATTACAGTCCGACCGATCACCAGGGGCTGCGCCACGTTTATTTTACCCGGATAAGGGACGGAAAACCGACGCTGATCTCAAACTGGGAGCAGATCAAGACAGAGCGCTCCGTGCCCGGGGTAACTCACACCGAAATCCTGTTCGGCACCTCGCTGGCACTGAGCGGACACGCATCCTATCTCGGCACTCAGACGCTGCGGGGCGCCCTCGCATATTTGAACTACGTCAACGACAAGGGCGGAATCCGCGGCCGCCGCATCCGGCTGATCAGCTACGACGACGCCTATGACCCGGAGCTGTGTGAGCGTAACACCCGGCGGCTGATAGAAGACGATAAAGTATTCGCTCTTACGTGCTACGTGGGGACGCCCACTGCGGTCAGGGTGTTGCCCATCGTCGAGGAGGCGAAAATTCCCCTGATCGGAGTCTTTAGCGGCGCCTCAGCCTTTCGCGAACCATCCCGGAGATTCGTAATAAATATCAGGGCGTCCTATCATCAGGAAATCAGCTCCGTCATAGATAATATGGTTAAGCGCAGCGGATTCACGAAAATCGCCGTTTTCTACCAGGACGACGAGTATGGGCATGACGGCCTGGAAGGCGCAAGGATTGCTTTGAGCCAGTATGGTTTGGAACCGGCAGCCACCGGCAGCTATCAACGAGGTACCACCAAAATCGAGGAGGCGTTCGAACGGATTCGACCGGCCGATCCGCAGGCGATTGTGTTGATCGGCACATACGAACCCTGCGCCAGGTTCATCATGCTCGCCAAACAGAAGCACGTGGGGCAGATTTTCCATAACGTGTCGCTTGTGGGAGCCGAGGAACTGGTCAAGAAGCTTGGTTCGGATGCGGAAGGCGTCATCGTTACGCAGGTTGTGCCGCCTCCGTGGGAGACCGCCCTGCTTCCGGCGGCACAGGAGTACAACATTCTGCTTGCGCGCTACTTCCCTGATGAGACGCCCAGTTTCGTGGGGTTCGAGGCTTTCGTCAATGCCAAGGTTCTGGTCCAGGCGCTGAGGCGCACGGGTCACGAGGTAACCAGGGAAAAGTACATCGAAGCTATTGAAGATACGGATTTCTATTCTCCTGGAATCGGGTCCAATATTAATTTTGGGAAGTTTGACCACCAGGGTCTGCACGATGTCTACCTGACGGCGGTTCGTAACGGGAAGCTCGCCCTGGTTAAAGACTGGTCGGACCTTGACCGGATGTACACCGCTCCTGCGGCCGCTCAAGGCTCCAAACCGGCCGGGCGCCCGTAACTTGTCAGAACCCGGCTGGTACCGTGGGATTAGCTGAAAGCGCCATGGAGAGGGTCCTTTTCTCCCGGCCGGCTTGGTGCCGTATGTGGCTCCGGAAGATGCTGCAGCCATGAGACTGTTTCAGAGGCTTAGCTTCAAAAGCAAATTACTGGTCCTGATCCTGGCCATGGTGATTTTCATCGGCGGGACAATGGGGCTTCTTATACGGATTGTGGTCTTCCCATACCTGTTGCGGGAAATAGAGTTCCGTGGACAAAGCGCCGCCCTTAGACTGGCCGAGCACACTCGCGCTTCCATCCTCCAGCGCGACCGGGTCCGTCTGACTGCCGTCATTTTCGAAGAAAAACAGATCGACAAGAGCATCTCTTACATCGTCGTTACGGACGAAAACGGGGCCGTTCTGGCCCATACTTTTCTGGACGCTGCGCCTCCGGAGGGGGTTTTGGCCGACAATGACTCAGCGGCGTTGAAGAAGCCATCAGCCAGGTTGTGGTCCCTTTTTACCAAGCCCCTTGGTCAGAGCCAGATTGGGCTGCCCGTTTTCGAAGGACTTCACCAGATCGGCGCCATCAGAGTGGGACTGCATCCACAGTATATAGACAGACTCATTCTTGAGCTCAGGATCTATAATCTGCTCTTTGTTGGATTTGTAATGGCGGTGGGACTGCTCTTCGGATTATACCTGGCCCGAATCATAACCAGGCCGGTCCAGACACTGACCGCGTTCGCCCGGGAAATCAGCCTCGGCAATCTCGATATGCGATTGGCGCTCGGCAACCGCACAAAATGCAGCGAGGTGCTGGAATGCACCAAATACAGTTGCCCGGCTTACGGCAGGCAAACGCTGCGGTGCTGGTTCATCGATGGTACCCACAGCCCGAGTGGTGGTCTCATGAACTTTCCGGAAAAGCTTGAAATTTGCAAGGACTGTCCCGTTTACATTGAAACCGCAGGGGATGACATCGTCCAGCTTGCGGACACTTTCAATCATATGATCAGCCGGCTGAGCGCTTCCGAACAGGAACTCAGAAACTCGGAGCACCGATACCGCTGGCTTTTCAACAGCGGTCCCCACCCGGTTTTCATAGTTTCCGCCGAAACCGGCGTGATACAGGACGCAAACGACCGTGCTGCCGACATCTACGGACTGGAAAAGCAACGGTTGATCGGCATACATTTTACGGACCTGATGTTCGAACAGGACCGCGAAGAAATCCGCGTCGCTTTCCGCAAATCCGGAAACGCGAACGCCTGCTCCCTGATCCCGAAGGTTCGCCACCGGAAGCGGGAGGGCGATCCGCTTTGGGTCAACATCTATTTCTGCCATGACAGCCATGCCGGCAAATCCGATCTGATAGTAACGACTGCGGATATTTCGGATTTTATCGAGGCGGAGACTCAGCTTATCCAGGCCGGGAAGATGGCCACCCTCGGCGAGATGGCCACCGGTGTTGCGCACGAACTCAACCAGCCGTTGAACGCAATCAAGCTCGGGAGCGAATACCTGTTGAAGATGACCGAAAAAGGGCAAGGCATCGACAGGGAAGAACTTGACGAGTTGGCTGAAGACATCAGCGGCGAAGTGGATCGGGCCTCGGGAATAATAAACCACCTCCGCCAGTTCGGACGCAAAGGTGAAGTGGTGGCGAACCGGGTTGACATTAACATGTCCATTCGGGGAGTTTTTACGATCCTGGGGCAGCAACTGAGAGTGCACGGGATCGACGTTCGGCTGGACCTCGACGAAAACCTGCCCCCCATTATGGCCGACGAAAACCGCCTGGAGCAGGTCTTTATCAACCTGGTAACCAATGCCCGCGACGCCATGCTTGACCGGAAAGAAGAGGAGCATGCCGAGCCGAATGTACTGACCATCAGGTCCTTCCGGGAACCTGGCCGTGTAACGGCCACCGTGAGCGATACGGGGCCGGGTGTACCGGAGTCGATCAGGGCAAGGCTTTTCGAACCTTTCTTTACAACCAAAGAGACCGGAAAAGGCACCGGACTCGGACTTTCCATCAGCTACGGGATCGTTCGGGATTACAAGGGCACTATCGACCTAACAACAAGCGAAGGGGCCGGGGCCACTTTCATAGTGAGCTTTCCGGAGGCGCAGCGGGAATGAGCGATGAACCATGCCGAACCGGGTAAGAAACTGCTGGTGATTGACGATGAGCCGTCCACACTCAAGATGCTTCGACGCCTGTTGAGCGTCTACGGTTATTCTGTCCTGACGGCCGGGAGTGGAGAAGAAGGGTTGAATGTTTTTCGAAATGAATGCCCTCCACTAGTGATAACGGACATCAGAATGCCCGGAATGGATGGGATCGAAGTACTGAGGCGCCTGAGAGAATTCAATCCGGAAGTTGAAATGATCGTAATGACCGGGCATGGAGACATGGAACTGGCCATCCGTTCTCTCCGCCATTCGGCGTCCGACTTTATAAACAAGCCTATTCGGAGTGAGGCCCTGGAAATTGCCCTCCAAAGGGCGGAAGAAAAAATAGAGCTCAAACGAAAAATCAAAGATCATGCTCAAGAGTTGGAGGTCAGAGTGGAGAAGGCCACGGCCGCTCTTTCCCTTCAGTGCCGCCGCCTCGAGGTGCTGGTCGAAATAGGCAAGCAGGCCGGGGAGATTCCGACTTACGGAAAGATGACCGAATTTTTGCGGGAAAAAATCGAATCCAGCACGGGCCTTGGGTGCCCACGGATTATGGTCCTTAACTCCATGAGAGACGGCCTTATCGGAACCCAGCCCAATTCGAGGCAGGCCAAAAGTTCGGGCGTATCGGCCGAAATGATCAAGGGACTTAAGGGCAGTCCGCGGTTTTTGAGCACGCAGGAATTGGAAAAGATGCTGCTGCCCGTAGTTGAAGACCCAAGCGGGCAGAGCATGGCGATGCTCCCGATCGACACGGAAGAAGCAGACCCGGTTGGGGCCGCACTGGTTGCCGCCTCCGGCGAAATGGCGGAAGAAGATCTCAAATTTGCCGGACTGCTGCTGTCCCTGGTGGCCGGAGCACTCCGCCGCGCGGTGGTGCAGGAGGAGGAGATCACCAGTCTGAGGCAGATCGTAGAGAAGGAAAAATTCGGCAATATGATAGGCAGGCATGAAAAGATGCGCCGGGTGTTTAACCTGATCTCCAACGTGGCTGCATCTGACGCCACCGTTTTGATCCTCGGCGAGAGCGGCACCGGCAAGGAATTGGCCGCCAGGCGCATTCATGAGCTCAGCTCGCGAAGCTCCGGTCCCTTCATCGTGCTCGATTGCGCCGCCTATCCGCAGACGCTGCTCGAGGCCGAGATGTTCGGCCACGAAAAAGGGGCGTTCACAGGGGCCCTTCACGCTCGCAAGGGTCTATTCGAACTGGCCCAGGGAGGTACCCTGTTCCTGGATGAAGTGGGCGATATCCCGCTGCCGTCGCAGGTGAAGCTCCTTCGGGCTCTCCAGTTCAAAGAATTCCACAGGCTGGGCAGCGAGACCGTCACCAGGGTCGATGTGCGCGTAATTGCGGCCACGGCCCGGAACCTGCGCGAAGAAATCGACCGGGGAACTTTTCGCGAGGACCTCTATTACCGTCTCCACGTGATCCCCATCATAATGCCCCCTCTTCGCGAGAGGCTTTCAGACCTGCCTTTGCTGGTTTCCCATTTTCTGGAACAGCTGAGCGGCGGGTCGGCAAAGAAAAAGATTCGCCCGGACGCGATGCACGTTCTGTTCCGCCACAATTGGCCAGGAAATATCCGGGAGCTCGAAAACGCCATCGAGCACGCCTTCATCCTGTCCGGCATCGATGGCATCAAGGCCGCCGACCTCCCCGCCTACCTGCACGGCTACCGAAAACCCCTGCGCCAGGCGACCGACGGGCTGGACCAGGTGGAACGAAGCCACGTTATGAAGGTGCTTCAGGAGTGCCGGGGAAATAAAATAATGGCCGCCAGGCGGCTCAAGATCAGCCGCAGCACCCTTTACAGAAAACTTGAACAGTTCGATATAAAATAACCCGTTGCCTTCCCGCCCTGTGCAATAGGACAGCTGATTCGCGGCAGGACAGGTGTCCTGTTGTGGGACATATAAGCCATTGAAATTGCAGCCTTATCCCGCCGAGGGCAACTGTGCCCCGTATTGAGACAGTTTCAGGGCCTTAGTTTTACGCTCGCCTTCTCAACCATCGCCTTATTTTATTATGTTAATTCAACAACTTAACTGGCAATACCCCCGACTGGCACGATGCTTGCCTCTTAAGCAGGGCAAGCAGGCAGTATTTGCCGCAGTCTGAAAACAGCAAAGGGGATAGTGATGAGAACAAAGGTTAAAATGGCTGAAAGAATGACATGCACGATTATCGGAACGGCTCTTTCCATAGTTGGATTGGGCCTGATCGCGCTGGGGCTGACTTTTCTGCCGATAATCGGTCTTCTCGTCGCTTTCCCTGTACTGAGTCTTGCATTCTATTTCTTCAGACCTGGCAAGTGGGTGATTACCGCTGAAACGGGAACGGAACCCGTTATGGAGGAGAGCGGTGCCGACGAGTCCATGGCGGCTTAGAGAACTGCCTCCAACCGGAACGATGTTTAATATTATAAATGGGTCAAGAAACTAAAATTTGCAAAATAAACCGCAAGGAAATGGCGATGAAAACGTCGGTCAGAATAGCTGAAAGGTTAGCGTCCATGGTCATCGGAACGGCCCTTACGGTAGTGGGGCTGATCCTGATCGTCTTGGGAATTACGGTCTTTCCGATAATTGGAATTCTTATGGCTTTCCCCGTACTGGGACTTGCGTTCGGTTGTTTCCGGCCGAGCTCGTGGGCGATCGCCGCTGAAAGGGAAACGGAGACGGAAAGCGGGGGGTCGGAGTCTTTGGCTGCATAGCGCAGTTCCCATCCGGGAAGTACCCTTTTCCGCCCCCGGATCGGCTCCGGGGAAGGTCCTGCGTCCGTAAGGCGCGGAATCAATCTTCGGGTTTCCTTGTGCAGCGTGCCTAGGCCACCGATGGAGTCTCCAGACCGATACCCGGGCGGTAAATAACCCGTCTGAACCTGCCGTTACACTCTAAAGACTTTCACACTCTTCAGGTTGGTCCTCGCTAGACGGCCTGCTCTTGGCGAGAGAATGGGCCATGGGGTACAAGTCCATGAACCATTGAACTTTCGGCCTTTCGTTCAGGATATCCATTTGCTCCAACGCTTCAGACAAAGAACATGACATGATAGCGCCTTCGTTTAACCCGAAGGAGAGAACTTCGCTGGAGCTGTTTCTTATCGATTTCAGGAGTACGTTTGCCGCTTCGGCGCCGATCCTGCACGCAAGGATTCTGTCGAAGGCGGTCGGAAGCCCGCCTCGCTGGACATGTCCCAGCACCACGCTGCGGACCTCGAATTCATTTTTGCTTTCTTCTTCGAGGAGCCTTCGCAGAAAATCGGTAGTGTAGTGATGTGAAGACTGTTCGCCAAGCATGTAGATGACCATGCGCTTTCCGCACCCGAAGCTGTCTTTGAGTTCTGTGACGTCTTTGTTCAATTCGGCAAGGGTGATACCCGTCTCAGGCAGGTAAGCCTTCTCGGCGCCCGTTGCCAAAGCGCCCATGAGGGGGAGAAATCCGCATCCCTTTCCCATCACCTCCACGATGAAAGCCCGCCTGGTGGCGCCCGCCGTGTGGCGAATCTTATCCACCGCTTCGACAATGTTGTTCAGAGCTGTATCGGAACCGACGCACAGATCGCTGCATGGGAGATTGTTATCGATGGTAGCCGGCACGAGCATGATAGGGATATTGAACTGGGGAAAGTTGCTCCGCATTTCTACGAACCGATGAATGCGCTGGTACGTACCCCACCCCCCGATGGCGATGATTCCCTTTATGTTGAATTTGCTGATATTTTCCGCAATGCGGTCGAAGTCCCCCGGGCCCGGGTCGGACCGGGCGGTCCCGATATCCGAGCTGGGATGTCCCATCCAGCCTATCAGTTCGTTCCAGTCGAGATCGACCAAGTCGCCATGAATGAGGCCGTAGAATTCATCCTTTGCCCCAAGCACCCGGACGCCCTGATTCAGAAGGCATCTTGCCGCGACGCTGAGCGCGGCGTTCATGCCCGGCGAATCGGCCCCGCCGGTCATGATGACCACCTTGCCCTGGTCTTCGGATTGCAGGGCGGGACTGATCCGGGTAAGGGTGTTGACCAGTTCGAGCATGCTCCTGAAGGCCGATCCACGAAGCTCCACAGCCTTTTTGAAATCGCCGTTTTCTATCTGCTCGCGAATTTTCCGGCTGCTTTCCACTACTTCGATAAGCGGCGTGGAAATCACCCTGTTTTTTCTAATTCCAACCATGTGCCGGTGGATGACGTCCGGCTCATCCAGGAGAAGGTCGACAGCCGCCACACCCAGCCGGGTCGAAAGAATCCGGTCAAAGGCCGTGGGCGCTCCTCCGCGCTGAACGTGTCCAAGCACGGTGAGACGCACCTCCGTGCCAAGCCTCTCGGCCAGTATCTTTCGAACCTCACTGGATTCTATCAGGAGCCCATCGGGATGCCTGGCGCCTTCGGCAACGACCACCATCTGGTGGGGCCTTCCAATTTTCCGGGCCTTATCGAGACAATCGACCATGCTCTGATGCCAGCGCAGTTCAAGTTCCTCTTCGGGAATGAGCGCCCAGGAGGCTCCGGTCGCCAGGGTGCCGGCAAGCGCAAGGTAGCCGCAATTTCGCCCCATCGTTTCGATGACGAATGTGCGCTGGTGGGAAGCAGCAGTTGAGGAAAGATCGTCTATCGCACGCACGATGTGATTCAAGGCCGAATCAACGCCTATCGCCATGTCGGTGCCGCTGAGGTCGTTATCTATGGAGCCGGGGAGCCCGATGACCTGGAGCATCTTGATTTGCGAGGCCCGGGGAAGAAGGTCAGGCCTGGCGGCAACGATTTGCTCGACGTGTCCGGACCATTCGGTAGAAAGCACGTGCGCACCCATGAGGGAGCCGTCGCCTCCGATCACCACCAACGCCTCTATGCCGCGCTCCAGTATGTTTTGCACTGCGCGCTGCCTGCCCTCCGGGGTTTTGAACTGTTCGGAACGGGCGGTGCCGAGGAAAGTCCCACCCCGCTGAAGAACCTCGCCAATCTCCTGCCAATGAAGGCGCTTTATCAGGTCGCCGCCCCGGAGAAGACCCTCATACCCGGAATAAATCCCATATACCTCAATGCCTCTGTCTATGGCCCGGCGCACTACGGCGCGCACCGCCGCGTTCATCCCGGGAGAATCCCCTCCGCTGGTCATCACCGCTAAGGTTTTAATCATAGCTCTTCTTCTTTTTGTTGTAAGATTGTCTCACAGATCGGCCTAGCATCCCGCTCACCGCCCGCCCTGCGGTCGGGCAACCGTACCGTTTGGAGCCCCCGGTTGCGGCCCCCCTCCGTACTGCAAAGCAAGATACACGATTTTTGGCACGGGACAAAGGCCACTATTATTCGAAGATGGAAAATATTTTTCAATGACGTTATATTTGCCGGGCAAAAAGAGAGCTTTCCGGCTCTAGGCGCGGCGGAGTACGCCGCGCGCAAAGTCTGGCTTTTGCCCAAATGACAGGGGGACAGTGATGATAATACCGGTAATCTTATCGGGTGGTGTGGGATCCAGGTTGTGGCCTCTTTCCAGAGAGCATCTGCCAAAACAGCTGATGCCGCTTCTGGGAGGGGAATACTCCCTGTTTCAAAAAACCCTTATGCGCGTGTCGAAAATCGCCGAAGCAGCACCTCCCATTATTGTGTGCAACGAAAGCCACCGTTTCATGGCGGCGGCTCAGATGCAGGCGCTCAACATGACCTATACGGATATCATCCTTGAACCCGTGGGCCGAAACACCTGCCCTGCAATTACCGTAGGCGCGCTGGCAGCCACAAAAGACGACAAGGACCCCGACGTGCTTGTTCTTCCGGCGGACCACATCATTCGGGAAGATGACCTGTTTGCATCGGCCGTGCGCAGCGGAAGCGCACTTACATCGAATGGCAGCATAATCACTTTCGGGATCGTTCCGGACAGGCCGGAAACCGGTTACGGGTACATACACAAAGGAGAAAGTGTGCCGGGGCATTCAAACGGGAGCGCCTGCCTGGTGCGTGAATTTTTCGAAAAACCGGATCACCAAAAAGCGCGCTCATTCGTGGATTCGAAGGAGTATTTCTGGAACAGCGGCATGTTCATGTTTCGGGCCTCTGTTTTTCTTAAGGAACTGGGCCGGCTTTCACCCGAAATTCTCAGCGCCTGCCGCGAATCATATGAAAAGGCCAGGCGGGACCTGGACTTCACTCGCCTCGATGAGGACGCTTTTTCTTCTTGTCCGAGTATTTCCATAGACTATGCAGTGATGGAAAAAACACCACAGGCGGTGGTAATTCCGTTGGCGGCGGGTTGGAGTGATGTCGGGAGCTGGCTTTCGCTCCATGAAGTGTGTGAAAAAGACGACTGCCTCAACGCGGTCACCGGAGACGTCTTACTGGAAGATGTCCGCAACTGCTATATTCACTCGGAAAACAGGCTCGTTGCGGCCCTCGGCATAGAAAACCAGATCATCATCGAAACCAAGGACGCGGTGCTGGTTTCATCGATCGAACGATCCCAGGACGTCAAGCTGATTGTCGCCAAGCTCAAAGAACAGAAGAGGGAGGAGGCGTTTTCTCATTCCCGGATCTACCGTCCCTGGGGATCTTACGAGTCCATCGATACCGGTGAGCGTTTTCAGGTAAAGCGCATCACCGTAAATCCCGGGGCATCTCTTTCTCTTCAGATGCATTATCACCGGACGGAACACTGGATCGTGGTAAGGGGAACAGCCCGGATAACCAATGACGATAAGGTATCCCTTCTCCATGAGGATCAGAGCACATACATTCCCTGCGGTACTCAGCATCGCCTGGAAAACCCCGGCAAAATACCCCTGGAGCTGATCGAGGTTCAGTCCGGCAGCTACCTGGGTGAAGACGATATCAGACGGTTTGACGATAAATACGGACGCTCCCGGGGAGAGTCCTGAATCTAAATCCGGCCTGCCGGCGACCACGCCGGCGGCTTTCTTTCAAGGCGCCTTGATTCCCTGGGGACAGAAAGGCTGCATTCGATTTTAAGATAGACAGGCGTAAGCACCCGCAGTATCACTCCGGAACAGGTCCAGTCGACAGCCGCCGTCATATCGGACATGCCCGCCAAGTAGGCGGTGGCTGACTCCGCGTTTTTTCATCCGCCTCCGAGGATTCGGACTCCGCCATCCGGCCATTTTTGATTCTACCCGCAAACGCCATGCATGGAACGATCTTCCACCGTGAGATGATCCCGGCTGATCCCCAGTCCTTGCCGATCGGTTCCCCGGCTGCTTCCGGATTAATTTGAAATTCGATGTAGACTCCGGAACCGGTTTCAGCGTCATAACATCCAAAATAGGGGATAGGGCCATGCCTTGGTCAAGGGTGGGGCTGGACTGATAATGGTTATTGAAAAGTTTGATTTATACTGCTACTGTTGCGGTTTGAGTGCTTTCAGGATATTTTTTGCTCGATTGCAAAGAGGAGAATTGCATGAAAACATGGGCATGGTCATTGAAGATTCTCACTGTCGGTTTTGCGGTCGCCCTCCTGGGAGGTTGTGCTGCCACGACAGCCAACGGTCCGTATTACACCGCCCAGTCACCGCCACCCCCCGAGGTATCCAACCCCGCACCCGCTGAAAATGAAGCAACTTTTCTGACGGTCGGCCCGGATGATCGCTATTATATTATGCACGTTGAAAACAACACTCCTTACCAAGCGCGCCTTCCTAAAGTTCGCCGCGTCCTCTATGAGAAAGGGTTTGACCAGGTAAGGAGGGAAAAGGAAGCTGATTTTGCGCTTGATGTTGCGCTTGGCATAGAACCACGGGACAACCCCGACGTCAGGGCCCAACACCTTTTAGGCGGGGCGGTTCTCGGCGCTGCAACCGGCGCCCTGCTTGGAGCTATTGGAGGTCGTCCGGTCCTCGGGACGATTGTTGGAGCTTCCAGTGGCGCCGCCCTCGGGTTGGCCGCTCCAGCCGATACCCCCATGGTGAGGATCGATGTCAGGACCGAGAGTTTTCGAGACGGGACTACCTCATCCAAAACCGTCGTGGTGGACATGGCGCATGTTCCGCCCTATGACGTGCCGCGTGTGATCGATATTCAAATTTCAAGGTTGCTCGAGTCGCTGCCGTCGAGATAGTTTTAATCAGGCCCATGACCTGTTCTATATAAAGCCCCCTGTCGGTTCGAATCGACAGGGGGTTCCTTTTTGCCGGCGCGCAAACCCGAACTTTTCCGTGTCGGTTTGCGTCAGCGGAGTCGGCCATCCGGTTCGGCCGACATCATCTTCTATCGACTCACATAACTCATATCAGGGATACCTTTAAGCCGGAACCCGTGATAGACTAGCGAACAGGACAGGGAAGGACTGCATGGGGCCCCTTCAAACTTCGCCTGTCATCATGCCTTGTTGCTATGTCCGCCCCCGATCCTGATAATTACTACCCTCACTTTGCCGCAAGACCGGCTGGGGAGGAGAAAAGATGAACGCGGTCGCCCTTTGCGCCCCATTTGAAGGAATGGCTCGAGTGGCCAGGGCAATTTGCAGGACATTCGAGAAGCCAATACTGATCGAAACCGGCGATCTTCAGGAAGGGTTGAGGAAAGCACGGAGCCTGGTCGAACAGGGCACGCAGGTTATCATCAGTCGCGGCGGAACCGCCCAGTTGCTGAAACAAAGTCTGGCTGTTCCGGTGGTGGAGATCGAGGTAACCGCTTTTGACATTCTGAGGGCCCTTCAGAAAGTTGAGAATCGCAACAGGCGCATAGGGATCATCGGATTCGAAAACGTTATCTACGGTTTTCCCAAACTGGGTGAGATCATCGGCCTCGACCTCATAACTTTGACTATCCATAAGGAGGAAGACGTTCCCGTAAAGCTCAAAGAGGCGAAGGAAGCGGGAGTGGAAATCGTCATAGGGGATAATGTCGCTGTTTCGCGTGCAAATGAATTGGGGTTTGAATCCATTCTGATCGAATCGGGGGAAGAATCGATTCTGCAGTCTTTTCGCGAAGCCTACAGGATCTTGGACGCCCTTCAAATCGAGGCACTCAAAAGCTTGGAATACCTGGGCACGCTCAATCAGCTTAAAGCCGTACTGGATTCTGTAGACGATCAGATCATTCTACTGGATGCCGACAACCGTATCCAAACCTGCAACCCCGCTGCACTGAGGGTATTCGGGAAGGAAGAGAACCTGCTGAAGGGGCAGCCCCTGACTCTCTATCCCCTGGAACCCCTGAAAGAAATAAGAAAACGGCCCATAGCCCTGAGGCATCATTTTGCCTATCTCCGAGGAAGCCCCGTTCTGGTCGATTACATGCCCATAGAGGCCAACGGGGAAAGGATGGGAACTCTCATAGTGGGAAGAAGCATCTCAAGGTTGCAACAGGCGGAAAGAAAGGCCAGATACGAACTCTATCTGAAAGGGCATGTGGCCCGGTATACCTTTTCCGATATAGTGAGCGGGGACGGCAATTTTCATGAGGTTCTCAAAAGAGCAAGAAGCTTCTCTTCCTCATCCTCGACGATTCTCATCCTGGGTGAGACCGGCACCGGGAAGGAAATGCTCGCCCAAAGCATCCACAACGAAAGATTCGGTCCGGAAAGACCCTTTATCGCCATCAATTGCGCCACTCTGCCCGAATCCCTGCTGGAGAGCGAGCTGTTCGGATATGCTCCCGGAGCTTTCACCGGTGCAAGAAAAGAGGGCAAGAAGGGTCTCTTCGAATTGGCCCATGGCGGAACGCTGCTTTTGGACGAGATTGGCGAGATGCCCCTCAACCTCCAAAGCCGTCTGTTGAGGGTCATTGAGGAGCGGCAGATCCAACCGATTGGCGATGACCGCGTCATCCCGGTAGACGTGAGGATCATCGCTACGACCAACACCGATATTGCCACAGGGGTCCGGGAAAAACGATTCCGGGCAGATCTTTTCTACCGGTTGAACGTCCTCCAGTTCAGCGTCCCGCCGCTCAGGCACAGAGGCAGAGATGCGTATGCGCTCTTCAACCACTTTCTGCTGAGCGCCAACCCGAAGTGTGACATGGATCCGGCGATTCACCGGAAGATCGAGGGTCTGGTCTGCGAGTACTTATGGCCTGGCAACGTAAGGGAACTCAAGAACCTCGTCGAGCGCTTGGCAGCCATGACCGGCGGCTTCACTCAAAACCTGGAGCAACTGCCCGAACGGTTGCGTGAGGAATTGGAGGGCAATCCCGTGGAAACGGGGGAGCCCGGTGATACTTTGCAGGAGGCCAATTTAAACCTCAGACAGCTGGAGCTTCTATGGATCAGGAGCTTGTGCAGCTCATCTTCGCTTAAAAAACACGAACTGGCCAAGCTTCTGGGCATAAGCAGGACCACCTTGTGGAAGAAGACCAAGACTTCATGAGTACGTTCAAATTATTAACGATGTTGTTTATTTTATGAACATAAGGCCTAGACCACCCCCAGCCCGACCTCCCCATTGTCGCCCGCCGGAAAGCACAACCTACCGATATTCTTAGTATAGCCCGATCTCGCCAGCCCGTGGCACGCTCCTTGCTCAAGATCAGGGGCAGTACATTGCCCCAAAAAAACTGACCAATAAGAGCAAAATTATGACCCGACGCTGTTTGATCGTTGCTGATGACCTGACCGGCGGAGCGGACACAGGAGTCCAATTCTCCCAAAAGGGTCCCCGAACATTCTTTCTAACATCTGAAAAGCTCGCCCGCCTGGACTTGCACAAATACAGTCACAGCGACGTGCTGGTGGTCAACACCGGTTCAAGAGGCATGCCGCCCGGGAAAGCATTCTCGGCGGTGGCCTCAGTCATGAAAACTTACGACAAGACACTTTTCCCCATCATCTACAAGAAGATAGATTCAACACTCAGGGGAAATATCGGTTATGAAATCGACGCCATACTGGAGAAAACGGGAATTCCAACGGCCTTCGTTGCTCCATCCCTGCCCGAGCAGAACAGGACCCTTGTCGGGGGGATCATGATGGTTGCCGGAAAGCCTGTTGCCTTGACGGAGATGGCCCGCGACGCTGTTTCTCCGGTCAGAGAGTCCCATATTTGCAGGCTCATCCAGCGGCAATCCCGCCATCGCGTAGCAGGGATCGATCTCACTAACGTCTCATCCGGTTGCAAACAGCTAAAGAAAGCCGTACTGCAAGAAAAGAAAAAAGGGGCACGGATCGTCATCTTCGATGCAACGAGGAACGATGACTTGACCCATATTGCTGAAGTGGCTTTCAGTTTGGACAGTACTCCCCTGCTTGTCGGCTCTGCCGGATTGGCCGGGGAAGTGGCAAAACTGATATGCCCGTCATTTAGGACAGGCGTCCATCCCTATTCTGGGCCGGCAAGAGGGCCTTTCAGCCATTTTTTCATCATCAGCGGAAGCGCCTCCAGCGTCACCCACAGACAGCTCCAAAAGCTGGAAACGGGCCAGGGCTTAAGATCCTTCGAGCTGGATGTGTCCATCCTTCTGGGTGACCACTACAAGAGAGAAGAATACAGGAAGGACCTCTGCGGCCAAATAGCCGAGACACTCGGGCGAGGCCACGCCATCCTCAAGGCGTCTTCCAGCAGGATTTCTTCAAACGGTCACCTTCGTCCTCCTATCCATGTGCGAATTACCCGTCTGCTGGGTTCCATTGCCCTGGCGGTGCTCGAACAATTTTCAGGCACCTTCGACGTGGATGAGTTGGCGGTGGTTTTGACCGGCGGAGAAACAGCCGTGAGCGTCCTGAATTCCGTCGGGGTCGAAGGGGTTGAAATCGACAGGGAACTGTTAGGCGGCATCGTGATGAGCAGAGTGCACGACGGGAA
>Ga0187784_10001567_pt1 | contig 18193 bp, 18 predicted proteins | sample 1015_SJ02_MP15_2_FD_132964 | JGI IMG/M metagenome (GOLD analysis project Ga0187784, IMG submission 132964) | Tropical peat soil microbial communities from peatlands in Department of Meta, Colombia - 1015_SJ02_MP15_20_MG | ecosystem: Environmental > Terrestrial > Soil > Wetlands > Peat | place...
AACCGCATGGACTATGAGCGCGACTGGCAGGGGCTCTATGTCGAGGCGCAGGTCGATCCGCTCGAAATGTATTGGGACCGATCAGCGCGAAAGAAGAACCTCGCCGATGCGCGGCGCATCTGGCGCCTGCGCAAGATGGCGCTCGGCGAGGCGCGCGCGCTGTTCCCGGGCAAGACCCGGCTGCAGCTCGACGCCCGCTGGGCGGTCGGCGACGTGCCGGAGGAGCCGCAGAAGTCGCTCGAGGAGAAGTGGAAGCGCGACGAGAACGTCGCCGGCGTCGATGAGCGCGACGAGGTGCACGTGCTCGAACGGCAATGGTTCGAGCGCGAGCCGATGTGGCTCACGGCCGATCCCGAGACCGATACCCTGACCCAGCTGACCGAGGCGCAATACGCGCTGCTGAGCGCGCGCGGCGCCGCCTTCGGCATCAGCTTCACGGCACAGAAGATCGCCGTGCTGCGCTACAAGCGCGCCTTCATCGGGGCTGAGGTCTTGGAATGCGGCGACGCGCCTCTGCCCGATCGTTTTTCCTATGCGTGCATCACCGGCCAGCTCGACAAGATGAAGGGCACCTGGTTTGGCCTGATCCGCATCATGCGCGATCCGGCCAAATGGGCCAACAAGTGGCTCTCGCAGACGCTGCACATCATGAACGCGAACGCCAAGGGCGGCATCCTGGCCGAGCCCGACGCGTTCGAGGACCAGCGCCAGGCCGAGGAGACCTACGCGAAGCCCGACGCGATCACCTGGATGCGCAAGGGCGCGCTCGGCAATGCGCTCACCGGCGCGGGCCCGAAATGGGCGCCGAAGCCGCAAGCGACGTTCCCGCAGGGTTTCTATCAGCTCTTGGAGTTTGCGATCTCATCGCTGCGCGACGTCACCGGCATCAATCTCGAGCTGCTCGGGCAGAAGGACGTGATGCAGCCCGGCATTCTCGAGGCGCAGCGCAAGCAGGCCGGCATGACGGTGCTGGCGACGATGTTCGATTCGCTGCGGCGCTTCCGCAAGCAGGTCGGACGCATCCGGCTCTATTACATCCAAAACTATCTCTCCGACGGGCGGCTCATCCGCGTCACCGGGCCGGAGGGCGCGCGCGGCGTGCAGCTGTTGAAGGACAAGACCGCGGGCGAATACGACGTCGTGGTCGACGACACGCCGTCCTCGCCGAACCAGAAGCAGGCGAACTGGGCGATCATCGCGCCGATGATCCCGATGTTTCGCGATCAGCTCGCGCAGAACCCCGCGCTGCTGGTCGAGCTGCTGCGCTACTCGCCGCTGCCGTCGCGGCTGATCGCCGCGATCGAGACGGTGCTGGCAAAGCCGCCGTCACCGCAGACGCAGCAGGCGCAGGCGCTCGCGCACGCCGCGAAAGTCGCGGCGATCAACAAGGATCAATCGGCGGCCGCAATGCAGAGCGCCAAGGCCGGCGCCTCGCATGCGACCGCGCTGTATGACATCGCCGCCGCACAGCACATGCTCGCCTCGCGCGGCGCCGAAGGGCTCGCGCAGCATCTCGACGCGATGCGCCAGGCCGCAGAGATCGATACAGAGCGGGCGAAAGCGGCGAAGCTCGCCGCGGATGCACGGGGCGCAGCGTCCGACGCTGCACCGGCGCGGCCGATTCAGGACTTTTGATCTTTCGCGGGCGAGCGGTGTCGCTCGCCGGTGGGTGGCATTGGCTCGATCTTGAGTAGGGTTGGCCCTCGTTCCTTGAAACGCTGCAACTCCTCCTCGGTCAGCGGCCCTCCGAACAAGAAATCCATGAGCATCATCTGGTAATCCAGACACTCAGCCAGTGTGGGGGCATCTCGAGACGCCAGTTGGTCTGCCGCTACCACGGGTGGGGTCGAATCATCGGATTTGTGCGGCATCGACTGTCCTCGAGTTGATACTCATCGAAGCATTCCCACCACGGCTGATGCATCGACGATGCCTGGAGTCTCGACGGCTCGCGACCCACGCCTCGCTAACTCTTTTGCCGAACTTCGCGTCAAACAACGCGGAGGAGAGCCACAAGTCTACCCGCTTGTCCACAGAGCGGACAATCCAGCCCGTATCACTCTGAAGGGTGACGAGGACCGGCACAACGTCATCACCACGGTAAAAGAGGCCTTTGATAGCGGGCACGACGCAGTAACGATCCGCAATTTCGAAACGCCGTGGGGACCGCAAGACATTGTGATCGTTCGAGACGCCAATCAGCTGCGCGTGCCCTGGGCGAACTTCGATCCGGCGAAGAAAGACAGCGCGAACCTGCTCGCGAGCGGCGCCGGCCTATTGGGTGCCGGATACAGTCTGGTTCCCGGATGGTCTGACGCACCTGCCAACTTCGGCAGCCTGGCGCCGTAGTGATACCGCGCCTGGGCGAATCTGATCTCACGACCTCAACAGCCATCGAGGACACATGACTGATGCCACCCCTGGGGCGTCCGGGCTGCCGGATGCCGATGCCCTCACGCCCGCCGAGCAGGCTTATCTCGAAAGCGGCGGCGAGAAGGCCGACGCGTTGATCGCCGAGAACGCCGCAAGTGCCGACGAGGACGTGCCGGCGGCCGAGCCGGGCGCCAGTGCGGATGCGGGCGGTTCGAAACCCGACCCGAAATCCGACACCGCGCACGCGGCCGACGATGCGGCGGCCGACCTTGCGTCTTCCGATCCGCAGCGGCCGCCGCCGCAGCGCGTCTCGTATCACAAGTTCAAGCGTACCGAGGATCGGGCGAAGAATGCCGAGCGCGAGCTCGCCGAAATCCGTGAGAAATTCGCGCGCGGCGATGAGCGGCTCAAGCTGCTCGCCGAGGCGCTCACCCGCGAGCCGCCGCGCGAGGATCCGCAGCCCGATCCCGAGCAGGACATCTTTGGCTTCGTGCGCTGGCAGGGCCGCCAGATCGACCGGCTAGCGCGGGAGCTCAACAATACGCGCGGCGAGATCGGCGCGACGCGCGACACGATCTCGCAGCGCGATGCCGCCGACGCGCTGCGCGAGGCCTATCGGCGCGACGCCGTGGTGTTCGCGCAGAAGACCCCGGACTTCGCGCAGGCCTATAACCATATGCTCAACACGCGCGCCGCGATGCTGGCCGATCAGGGCTATGGGGTGGACGACGTCCGCCGGATCCTCGGCAACGAGGAGCGCGGCCTGGTACAGCGCGCGCTCGCGGCAAACAAGAGCCCGGCCGAGCTGATGTATGCGATGGCGCAGCGTTTCGGCTATGCGGGCGCGAGCGCCGCGCCGGCGCGGGGCGCCCGGCCGAGCGCCGGCGAGCTGTTGCGCAACGTGCAGGCCGGCCAGGCAGCCGCGAAGACGCTGTCCGCGAGCGGCGGCGCCGCGTCCGATCTCTCGGTCGAGGCACTGGTCAACATGAGCGAGGCCGATTTCAACGCGCTGTTGCGCGCCCGGCCGCATCAGGTCGAGGCGCTGATGGGACGGAGGGGTTAGAGCATGATCCCGAAAAGTGTGGTGGCGGTTTTCGGAAAAGATCATGCTCCACCAATAACCTAAAGCGAGATGACGATTCGAAGATAAGTCATCTCGCTTTAGCCCCTCGGGCCGCGCCCGCGGCGTTGCGGCGCGCGTCCGTGCCGTCCAATATCGGCCGCCAATCCTGTTGCCTGGGGCGCGCGCTATGTCCAGTTCTCCCGCCAGCACTCGCAACGCCGGAGCTGTTCGCGATCGGTTGCGCACGGGCTTCGTATTGCTCTCCGTCGTGCTGATTGGGTTGGCAGTGCCGATACGCGGTTCAGAAGGGCAGCCCAGACCGACACCAGCCCCATCTGAGGCGCTCATTGTTCGAATGGCTCCATCGCCCGAAATGTCAATTCGCGCGCAGACCGTCAACGCGGAGGTGCTCTATAACGCACTGAATCGTTGGACCTGGAGCTCGACTCGCCGCCTCGCCTGCGGCTTTGATGTACTGCTCCGTGAAAACAACCGTGCATTCTATCTCACCACAAGTCCGTATAATCCTGCTCGGCGTGCAGAGTGCTGGGATCAGATCGTCGATTTCGTCTTGAGAGGGACGATTGACGAGCAGGAATTCATCGTTGCGCGGTCAAAGGCAGCGGAATTCATTGCATCCCTGGTGAACCCTCATCTTCGAGATCTATATGGCGCAAGCCAGGCGGCCCGACGTCTTGCGTTTCTTTTGATCTACAAACCGGGATCACCGCTCCACGAAATCTACTCGATCGATGAAACCGACTATGCCAAGCTGACGTTCGGCCAATTCAATCAGTGGCTTGAAGAATCGCGCCGAGATGGCCGCCTGACGATTGATCCAGCGCCGCGGCAGCTCGATATTTTCGACTTGGCCGGTATCACAACAAATCCGGCGAGCGACCTCCCGCCATCGGCCCGTGTTCCAGCAGGGACGTTCTCTTTTGACGGCGAGCGCTTTGGTGTCGCAGCTCTGGTTCTGCTGAAAGTGCCGATTGGCCATAATTTGAGGCAGTTTCCGATTTGGAATCGCTTTTCTTGCAATCTGAGCGAATCCGTTCCGAGTGACCGGGTTGGCGCGCCTGCATCAATTGCAAGCATCCACTGCTCTTCGTATAGCATATCCGACGCCGACGCTTGGTTTAGCCTTGCTCTTCGCAAAGACGAGGACGCTGAGTACGGCGAATTCTGCCGGGACGTCGACTCGTTCTTACACGACCCTGACTTGCTGACGGTCATCCGCGACTTGGCCCGTGAGCCATACGTGTTTTTGTCACCGCGATGCGAAGAAGCGAGATAGCCGGAGCTCCATACCTAAATGAAGAGCTCGCAAATCCAGGATGAATTCAAATGGCCCAATCGGCAACGAGGTATTTCGATGTTACTGACGACAATGGGGTGACGGTTCATGGCTATGTTGAGGTGCATCGCCCAACCAATCCCCGTGACCCAGATTTTGGAAACGACAGGGTAGCCTATCGATATTTCCAATTCCTGAACACGCGGGATGCGTGCCTCATCGATCCGGAGCGCTTGAAAGGTGCAATGCGTGATGCTCTGGCAGGCGCCTTGGAAAGCCTTGGTATAAGCGGCGCGCGCCAAGAGAGAGTAGAGACTGACGCAACTTCCTCGTTTAATGCGATGAAAGAGCAGTGTCTTCGAAACCCTGACAAGTACGTTTCGAATGGCTCGTCAGCGCCCGTTGACTACGGCTCGGTTCAGCCTGCGCCGAACACCACGACCTACGCAGAAGCGTGGCCTTCGCTCGGAACATCCGCAGGTGACCGCGGTCAGCCGACCCTGTTGGCGGACGGTAGTTCGGCGCGAGCAAACGACACTGCCCTTCCGGCCCGCCCGGCACTACCCCGTTCGTTCGGTCCGCTCGCTTACCCGCTTGACGACGATCCAACTGCTTCGTCGCCGTCGCTCGACGCACCGGCGCCGCCAGTGCCGGCGACCTCGCCGCCGTCGTTCCACTCGCTCCTCGCGCGGACCGTGCTTGCTTCGCTGCCGTTGTCCGGCTCTCGCGCGCCGACGGTGCCGCCCGATCCGCTGAGTCTCCTTCCTCCAGTCGAGGAGTCTGACAACTTCGGATCTTTGGCGCCTTGGCTGCCCCCGCGCTGAGCGCGGCGCCGCGTCCGATCTTTCGGACGAGGCGCTGATCAAGATGGTCGGAGCCGATTTCAACGCGCTGTTGGGCGCGCGGCCGCATCAGGTCGAGGCGCTGATGGGAAGGCGGCATTAGGCTTCAGTCATCACCGCGCCCAGCGCATCTTGGCGATGCGCGGATCGGCAGCGAACAGCGCGGCCGGCAGGTCGTGGCTCTCGCGCGGCATCTCGCAGAACAGCCGCACGCCAGTCGCGCCGAAATGGATGCGCCAGGTCTGCCGTCCGACCTCCTCGCTCTTGGTGAACACGCGGCAGGTGAGCAGCGCGTGATTGAGGGCAGGCGCCGCGGTGCGCGCCGACGCATAGGTGATCGCCTCGATGCCGGCGGCACGCGCCTCTTCGGCGAGCACCTGGCAGGGTGCGTATTCGGTCGGATGCGTCCAGACGGCACGGTGTGCGGCGAACGGTGCGCGCGTCAGATCGAGCGCGCGCCGTGTTGCGAAGGCGACCGCGAAGGCGGTGAACTCGCCCGGGTTCTTCGGCCACGGCGTGGCGGGTGACTCGGCGAAGAACAACAGCCGCCAGAACGCGATCTCGGTCATCGCGGTGACGGCCAGCTTCGAGCCGTAGAACACGCCGGCAGTCATTCCGGCGCGGCGAAAGCGCGAGCCGACCGGGTAGGGCGCACCATAGCGAAACGGAGTCGAAAGCAGATAGTGCAGATGCCGGCACTCGGGCGGGATCGTGGGTTTCGCCGCCTCGATCAGCGCCTCGAGCCGCTCTTGCTCGGCCAAATTGGCGGTGAGCTTGGCGGTCGAGACGCGATGCTGCGCCTCGACCGCGCGCCACGCGGTGCCGGCGACGCGGCGCGCCTCAGACGAGAGCGCGGCGCGCGTCCAGGTAGGCGATGACATGCGTCAGACCGGCGACCGACTGGACGAGCTCGATCGGCCTGCCGTCGAGCGCGCTGTTCGGGTTCGCGAGCCAGGCCCGCGACACGTCGTCGTCGCCGCCGGCGAGCGCATCAAGCGAGCGGAACAGGCGCAGGAACAACACGCCGAGCTCGAACGGCTTGTTCTCGAGCGGAAAATCGCCACGCTTCAAGCGCGAGACGGAGGCCTCGGAAAGGCCGACGATACGTGCGAGCGTCTTGTTGTTCACGGCGAGCCGCTCGGCGGCGCGGCAAAGCGCGGTCGCGACCAGCGCGGCGTCGGAAAGGGCGGGGGCAGGGCGGGGCCGGGTCGGCATGGCGTGCTCATTCAGTTTTTATAGAAATAAAATATCACAGATATTTCTGCGTGGATAGCTCCCTCGGAGCGGCCGATAAGCCATCGGGACCAATTCTCTGATGAAATCAACACGTAGAGGCGTTCGGTTGCAAAGCTACACAGTCATCGAACGCCGCATCGCGGCAATTGCCGAGCGAGCCGACGGCGCATTATTTTTCGATCATTCGTGCGGATCGCACGCCAGCACGCCGGAGCGGTGCATGGAGATCGTCGCGCTCAGACGCAAGGCAGAGAAGGATTGCAGCCCGTGAACGCCATGGTGACAGGTCTCTGCAGATCGATCGAAAATTCACGTGGCAATGGTGCGCTCCGCTCGCTCGCGGTTGTCGCCCTCCTTGCGATCTCGGTCGCGTCGGCGCTCGCCGAGGAAAGAAAGGCCGTCTGGGTCGCGGCTCGAGAAGCTCGCCGGGGCCTGAACGTCGTGCGCGACGACGGGCGGGTCGTGTCCTATTGGGACGTCGCAAATGCCAAGGGGCCGCGCGTCATCCCAGGCCTGGAGAACATCGTGGCGACGACGACCGAGCTGGCCCTGCGGCGCGACGGCGTGGTGCTGACCTGGGAGCCGAAATGCGTTAGACCTCAGAGCAGCCCAGAAGAGTATTGCGAATTTCCCGCGGCGCATCGGATTGCTGGTCTGCGCGACATCGTGGCGATCGCGCAGCACAATCTCTGTTATCTCGCGCTCGATCGCAACGGCGCGGTGTGGGGGTGGGGCGATGACAGCGATGGCCTGATCAGCGGCCAGCCGGCGCTTCCCACACCTACGAGCAAGCCAGTCAAGCGGCGTCTGGTGAAGACTCCGACCCGCGTCCCGCTACCGGTCCCGATGGTCTTTATCTCGGCCGGCGATGCTCAAGGCGGCGCGATCGATCGCGAGGGGCGCGCCTGGACCTGGGGCGGGGGACGACTTGCGGTGCAGCTGCAAGCCCCCGGGGAAGATGTCGCGGGGCCCAACGGCTTTGTCGCGCGGCGGATCGCCGGCCTTCCGCCGGTTCGCGCGATCGACGTGCAATTGATCGCCTACGTCATCACCAAGTCCGGTGAGCTTTGGCGATGGGGCGTCTGGACTGTCAACGCCAAGAAATATGGCTCGACTGAACCGAGCCGCGTGGCGTACCTGACCAATATTGTCGCGGTCAGTCAGATTGACTTTTTCACGGCGGTACTGGACGGCGACGGAGCCGTTCGTTTCATCGGTACTGCGCCCGACAAGGACAACGAGAAGTTCGTCGATCAGCCGCATGCATCGATGCCGATGCCGCCCGCGAAATTCATATCCGGCGGGGCGCGGATCACATCGGACGGCACGGTTCTGTATTTCGATGAGCTCAATGCCGGCGTCGTTCAACGCCTGGAGCTCGGCAAGTAAGGAGACGACGAAGTGACCGATCTTGTAGACATTGCCAGGAAGCGCTTCCAAACCGGCTACGTCTATGGCCCCTATCCGAACTTCAACGGAACCAAGGTCATTACGACCGGGCGAGGCGCGACGGGAATTGGCATCGATTGCTCAAATCTGGTCTCGCAAACGTTGCAGGCGGCCGGTTACGACGTCGCGCAGCTTCCGACCTTCGAGAAGCTCGATCCCAAAACCGGGAAGACGTCAGCGGGGATTCTCGACGCGCAGGGCAATCTGACGCCACAAGGCAGCCGGTATTATGCGAAGATCGACTCGCAACAGACAGGGCCAGGAGCCGGTGATCTCGTCATGTTCCGGGACGATAAAGGCCAAGGGCATATCGGCATCGTCAAAGACTATAAACCGGAATCCAAAACCGGAACCTTCTACGGATCACAAAGCACCAAGGGTCCCTCGGAAGCGGAATTTACCACGGAGCCAGGGAAGCTTGGTTACTTCTTTGGCGGAACGACCCGCAGAGATGGCAATACCAACTTCGTCACGTTTCTCCGAGTCATCGCGCCTCGAGATCCCGAAGCGGCGGCTCAGAGCCTCGCAAAAATCGACCCCGAAAGGGCGACGGCCGCGCAGCAACTCGGGATCGATCTTTCTGACGCGCTGCCGCAGGACGCCAGCGAATCCCCGCCCGAACAGCGTTCGACCGTCGCGCCCGGGGCGGGCCGGTTTGGTCCGTTCAACGCCGTTCCTTTCCCGGGGCAGATGCCGGGGAATGTCGGTAAGACGCGCCCGCCAGATTGGGTCAATGATTACAACAAGCTGTTCGATCAGCTCCGAAATCCAAGAAGATCAGATCTGGAGCAGCCGAGAGGCGAAGCTGACTCTTGGAACGCCGCCGATATGTCGCCTTCGCTGAACGGGTCCGGTCCGGATTTTCTCGCTGATCCGACCCCGTTCGCCGGCGGTAACACCGAACGAGCGGACGCCCCGTTCCTGTCGCCAACATCGGCGTCTATGTCGCCGCTGGGGCGGCTTGCTCAGAGACTGTCGATGGGGTCGCCGACTGAGCCGGTCGCATCAGATTCGATCGCGTCGTTCGGTTCGCTGGCGCCGTTGGTCCCGGTCGCTTCCGATCCGTTGCTCAGCGCCCGCGCCTTTGCGCCGACCGACGATCCGTGGTTATTCGGCTCACTGGCGCCGCCGGTTCCGTCCACGCGCGTGGCCTCGTTCGGGCGACCGGCCTCAGCGCTCGGGCCCTATCAGGTCTTCGGATTGTTGGCGCCGCTCCGATTGCCCTTGGCCTGACCGAAGCGCAATTGAGAGCCGGCCGCTCTCGTCTTTTCGCGTTTCTGAATTTCGACCAGCACATGCCATGCCGCGCATGTCCGCGCGACCTTTCGGTCGCGCCAAGCGGCATTCGGGTTGAGCCCGGTCGCGAAGCGCAGCTTCGCCACAACAGCTCAAGCGCTGCGGTCGCGCCAAGTGACCGCTCGCCCCGCGGGGCGTCTTCCGCGCTTCATCCTTTCACATCATCCAAACGAGGATCCCCATGAGCTACACCGACTTCGGCGTCAACGACGCCCTGGCCGTGAAGCTGTGGTCCCGCACGCTCTCGCTCCAGGCGCTCGACGCCACCGACATCAAGCCGTTGATCGGCGAGGACGAGAACGCGGTCATCCAGTTGAAGACCGAGACGAGCAAGGGACCCGGCGACCAGGTCACTTTCGGCCTGCAGGTTCAGCTGCAGGGCGCAGGCTTCACCGAGAACGAGCTCGCCGAAGGCAACGGCGAGTCGCTCTCGATCTACTCCGACGCGCTCGTGATCAACGAGCTCGGCCACGTCGTCGGCGTCAAGAGCGAGAACACGATCGACGCGCAACGCGTGCCCTTCGACCTGCGCGCGCAGGCGCGCACCGGCCTGAAGGACTGGTGGGCGAAGCGCTGGTCGGTGTCGTTCTTCAATGCGGTCGCCGGCAACACGGTGCAAACCAACGTGAAGTTCACCGGCCTCAACGCCGCGACCGCGCCGTCGACCGGCACCGCGCCGCGCATCATCCGGCAGAACTCCTACACGGATGACGCCTCGGTCACCTCGAACGACACCTTCACGCTCGACCTGATCGACAAGGCGAAGGAGCAGGCGACCACGCCGCCGCTCGATGCCAACGGCTTCGAGACCATCCCGCGCATCCGCCCGGTGATGATCGAGGGCTCGGAGAAGTACGTGATGTATCTGCACCCGTGGCAGATCACCAATCTGCGCACCAACACCGGCTCCGGCCAGTGGCTCGACATCCAGCGCGCCGCGATCACCGGCGGCGAGATCAGCAAGAACCCGATCTTCTGCGGCGCGCTGGGTGAATACAACGGCGTCGTCCTGCGCTCCTCGCGCGACCTGCCGAACGGCATTGCCAATGCGGGCTCGACGGTCGCCAACACCAAGCGCGCGGTGCTGCTCGGCGCCAGTGCCGCGATGATCGGCTTCGGGCAGAAGAACGCGCCCGCCAAGCTGAGATGGAATGAGGAGCTCTTCGATCACAAACGGCGCCTCGAAGTCTCCGCCTGGTCGATCTTCGGCCTGAAGAAGACGCGCTTCAACTCGATCGACTTCGGCACGGTGGTGGTCACCACCTATGCGGCGCCGCACACCTAGGCACTGACTCGACAAAGTCGAGTCAGCGCCGTCGGTTTCTTTGGATTGTGCGTGATCCCGGATCAAGTCCGGGACAAGCCTTGTCCGAAAACCGGCATCCACTTTTCGGGATCACGCACGAAGGAGCAGGCATCATGCCAACCAACATTCCTCCCGCCTATCCGCAGGCGCGCCGCGTCGCGACGCAGGTCTCCAACCTGCTGAAGCACACGGTGAACTTCAACGATCCGAACATCGGCAGCGGCGTCGCGTTCGACGAGTCGCTGCCGTTCGGCGCCTTCATCATCTCGGTGACGGTCGAGATCGTCACCGCCTTCAATGCCGGCACCAGCAACGCGCTCACGATCGGCACCAACCCGACAAACGACAACAACATCGTGGCGTCGACCGACGTGAACCCGGCCGCGACCGGCGTGACGCAGGTCACGCGCGGGCTCGGCCGCTCGCTCACGGCGGCGGGCGAGACGCCGGTGTTTGCCAAGTACGCGCAGAGCGGCACCGCCGCGACCGCCGGCCAGGCGATCGTGGTGATCGAGTACGAGGGCGGCTGGAAGAGCTAGTGCTGCGTTAGCCGCCGAGCGAGCCGCGGGCTCGGCCTGTTCCCCTCCCCCTTGTGGGGAGGGGTAGGGGTGGGGGTCAGAGTTTGTCGCGCTGGCGGGTCGTCAAACTCCGACCCCCACCCGCCCTCGCTCGGCTATCGCCTCCGCGAGGGCACCCTCCCCACAAGGGGGAGGGAAAACACGCTGCTCGGTCGGCGGCTCAATCAATTCATCACCCCCACAAAGGAATCGCCTCGATGGTTGCGATCACGTCCACCACCGGCGTTGCCGGCCTGCATCAGCGCGAGCGGCTGCAGGTCGGCCTGTTGCAGGAGTCTGCGCTCGACAACATCACAGCGCTCGCCGGCGGCGGACAGGCCGGCGCGACGCTGCTCACCAACGAGATCAACCGCGTCACCACGGTCGCGACCGCCGCCGACAGCGTGATGCTGCCGGTCTCGTTTCCCGGGCTTTCGGTCGCGGTGATCAATGCAGGCGCCAACGCCATGCAGGTCTATGGCAACGGCACCGACACCATCAACGGCGTCGCGGCCGCGACCGGCGTCTCGCAGATGCCGAATTCGGCGACGTTCTATATGTGCGCGACCGCCGGCGCTTGGTTCACCAACGGCACCGGCGAGGGCTTTTCCGGCTCGCTGATGACGGTGTCGTACCGCGAGGGCGTCACCGCCAATGCGGGCGGCGGGCGCACCAACGCGGTGCCGATCGTCGCGATGATCACCCGCGTGACCACGGTCGCGACCGCCGGCGACTCGGTGGTGCTGCCGGCCGCCGTGCCGGGGCTCGATCTGAGCATCATCAATGCGGGCGCGAATGCAGCCCAAGTGTTCGGCAACGGCACCGACACGATCGACGGCACCGCGGGCGCGACCGGCGTGTCGCAGGCGGCCGGCAAGACCGTGCAGTACCTCTCGACCGCGGCCGGCGCCTGGCACCGGCTGATCAGCGCGTAGCGGCCGCGCCATGACGTGGCCGTCCACCTTCGCCGCCGGCACGCTCGGCTACATGAAGGATCGCATCGCCGACGAGCTCGGCGGGCGGTCCGATCTCGCGAGCCAGATCGCGGTCTGCATCGGCGACGCGATCGCGGTCTATCAGGCGCATCGGTTTCGCTTCTCGGAAAGCCGCGACGTCGGCCAGTTCGAGACGGTCGCGGGCCAGGAGTTCTACACGGCGAGCGACAATGCGGCGATCGGCACGCTCTATCTCTTCGACTACGTCACGGTGACGCTCGGCGTGACGCGCTTCGCACTGCAGCGCCGCCAGCCCGAGGAGGTGGAGCTGCTCACCCAGACCGGCACGCAGCACGGCATGCCGCTCGTGTTCGCCTATTACAACGAGCAGCTGCGCTTCTATCCGGTGCCCGACACGGCCTATCCGATCCTCGTCGCCGGCCACATGGCGATCGCGCCACCGGCCTCTGACAGCGACACGACCTGCCGCTGGATGCAGGACGGCGAGCGGCTCATTCGCTCGCGTGCAAAGTACGAGCTCTCGATCAACTACGGCGTCGACTATCCGGACCTTGCGCAACGCATGCACCCGGAGACCGGCGCCTGCGCCGACGCTTACAGTGAGCTGAAGCAGGTCGCGAGCAAGCTGACCGGCCGCGGGCGCGTGACGCCGACGGGGTTTTAATCGGATCGTAGGGCGGATTAGCCGCGTAGCGGCGTAATCCGCCGGCTGACTCGCTACGTGGGTTCGGCGGATTACGCGCGCGAAGCCGCGCGCTAATCCGCCCTACGGAGTGCACACCATGCCCCTCATCCAATTCGGCGAATGGGCGCCGGACGTGATCGATCTCGACACCGGCGAGTCGCCGACGATCCTCAACGTGGTGCCGCAAGCCGACGGCTATGGGCCGTTCAAGACGCTGCAGGGCTTCACCCAGGCGCTGCCGGGTCCGTGCCGCGGCTACTTCTTCGCGCGCAACGCCGACGGCTCGATCTCGATCTTCGCCGCGACCGCGACCGACCTCTATCTCTTGAACAACACGACCTTCGGCTGGACCCTCGTCTCGGCCGGTGGCGCTTCGCCCGGCTACTCCGGCGTGCCGAACGGCCAGAACTGGCAGTTCATCCAGTTCAACGCGCTGGTGATCGCGGTTCAGGTCAACGTCGCGCCGCAGGTGTTCACGCTCGGCGCATCGACGACGTTTTCCGCGCTCGGCGGCGCGCCGCCGCCGGCGGCCTATGTGGCGGTGATCAACCGCTTCGTCGTGCTGACCGGCCTCGCCGGCCTGCCGTATCGCATCCAGTGGAGCGGGCTGAACCAGCCGACCACCTGGGACAACGTCACCGCGCAGTCGAACTTCCAGGATCTCGCCGATGGCGGCACGCTCAAGGGCGTCGCCGGCAACGACCAGTTCGGCGTCGTGTTCCAGGACTCGTGCATCCGCAACATGATCTTCGCGCCCGGCTCGCCGCAGGTCTTCGACATCGTCAAGATCGCGAGCAATGACGGCGCGCTCAATGCCGGGAGCATCGTCACCGCCGGCGACCAGGTCTATTTCGTCTCGCCGCAGGGCTTCAAGGTGATCCCGCCCGGCGGCTACCCGACGCCGATCGCGCGCGAGAAGATCGACCGCACCTTCTTTGCGGATCTCGACGTCGCCAACCTGCAGTACCTGATCGGCGCGACCGACCCGACCCATACGCGCGTGTTCTGGGCCTATAAGTCGATCGCTGGCGCCGCCGGCCTGTTCGACACGATCATCTGCTACGACACGGTGCTGAAGCGCTTCACCAAGCTCTCGGTGTCGGGGGAATATCTCGCGGCGCTCGCCAAGCCCGGCCTGACGCTGGAAGCGCTCGACCCGATCGCGCCCGGCGCCGTCACGATATCCGGCGCGGCGAACAATGGCGCAGGCGCCATTCGGCTCACGGTCGGCTCGACCGCGGGGCTCGCGAGCGGCGACACGCGCACGATCTCGGGGGTCGGCGGCACCACCGAGGCGAACGGCACCTGGGTGATCAGCGTGATCGACGGCACGCACATCGACCTGCGGGGCTCGCGCTTCGCAAATGCCTACGCGGCGGGCGGCCTCGTCGGCGGCGTCCTCGATGCGCTGCCGTTCTCGCTCGATGACGTCTCGCTCGCCTCGCTGGCGCAGCTCTCGGCGGTCGATCCCTCCCACGTCGTCGGCTTCTTTTCCGGCGCCGCCATGGAGGCGATCCTCGAGACGCCGGAGCAGGACGGCATGGGGCGGCGCATGCAGATCAACGCGGTGCGGCCGATCACCGACTCGCCAGATGCGGTCTGCAGCCTCGCGGCGCGCGACAGCCTGCAGGCGAGCTCGAGCTACTCGGCCGAGACCGCGCTCAACACGATCGCAGTTTGCCCGCAGCGCGTCGAGGCGCGCTACGCGCGCGCCCGCGTGCGCCTTCCGCTCGGCTCGAACTGGTCCTACGCCCGCGGCGTGGAGCCGGACTTCCGGCTGACCGGGACAAGGTGAGGCTCTGTAGGGCGGATTAGCGCCGATAGGCGCGTAATCCGCCGCACCCACGTGGCGAGTCAGCTGGCGGATTACGCCGCTGCGCGGCTAATCCGCCCTACGATTCTAATCCGCCCTACGGGACCACAGGACTCCAACATGAGCGGCATCAATCTCGCGCCGGGTGAGACCCATATCGGCCGCATCGTGGCGGCGCTGCGCCAGCTGATCGCCGGGCGCTCCAATGCGGCCGGCATGGTGACGCTCAGCCCGAACGCCGCGAGCACCACGGTCGCGGCGCCGAACTGCGCGGCGACAAGCGCGATCTTCCTGTTTGCGCGCAGCGCCGATGCCGCCGCTGAGGTGAAGAACGGCACGATCTATGTGGCGGCCGCGAGCGTCGCCAACGGAAGCTTCGTGATCACGCATGCCAACAACAGCCAGACCGACCGTACCTTCTCGTATCTCGCCATCGGCTGAACTCATTTGCGTCGATCCGGCATATATCGATGCGATCTGGCCGCATGTGCAGCCGCTGCTCGCGCGCGCGTTCCGCGACGGCGCCGACGATACGCTGGCGGCGATCGAACAGGATGTGCGGGCAGGGCGCTCGCTGCTCTGGATCGTGTGGCGCGACGCGCTGCTCGCGGCGCTCACCACGAAAATCATGCGGACGCCGACGCGCAAGGTGCTGCGCATCGAATGCTGCGCCGGACGCGAGATCGGGTGCTGGATCGCGCTGATCCGGCAGCTTGAGGACTATGGCCGGCGTGAAGGCTGCGACGTCTGCCGCATCGAGGGCCGCAAGGGCTGGCGCGCGATGCTGAAGGACTACCGCGAGCCGTGGATCGTTTTGCAGAAGGTGCTGTGATGCCAGGTGCTGGAACCTCGACGCAGAACCAGAACACGAATCAGGCGACCCAGAGCTCGTCGCAGAACACGTCGAGCAATCAGGGCGCGACCGCGAGCACGAGCGCGCAGTCGAGCGGGCCGTGGGCGGCGGCGCAGCCGCTGATCGGCAACATCCTGTCGAGCCTGCAGGGCCTGTCGACGACGCCGAGCACCGCGCAGTCGGACGCGGTCGCGAACCTGCAGGCCGGGGCGAGCGCGATCCCGAACGAGGGCGCGGCGGCAAGCGGCGTGGTCGGCGGCCTGATGGACGCAACGCCGCAATATACCGGGCTGCTCTCGGGCGGGCTTACCGACTACCAGTCGAGCCTCGCGCCATACCTCTCGGCCTCCTACCTCAATCCGATGACGACGCCGGGGCTGTCGACCGCGCTCAACACCACCAACCAGAACATCACGAACCAGATCAACGACCAGTTCGCCGCGGCGGGGCGCGATCTCTCGCCGGCGAACACGCAGGCGCTGGCGCTCGGCCTCAGCCAAGGCGAGGCGCCGCTGATCACGAACCAGTACAATCAGAACGTCGCGACCCAACTCGGTGCCGCCAACAGCCTGTTCGGCGCCGCCGGCACGACCGCGTCGGGGCTCAGCGGCCTCGACCAGACCGCGCTGGCAAACCAGGAGGCCGGCGTCAACCTGGCGGCGTCGCTGCCGGGGCTCTACACCGCGCCCGGCACCGCCGCGGTGAATGCCGCGAACACCGCCTACGGGCTGCCGTTCACGAACATCGGCATGCTGTCACAGCTTGCGCTGCCGATCGCGGGCCTCGGTCAGACCTCGAGCGGCAGCACGTCCGGCACGAGCAGCAACGCGGCGTCGAGCAATGCCTCCAGCACCGGTGCCACCGACACGGTCGGCGACACCTCGTCGACGCTGTCGCCGATCGGGATGCTCAGCGCGCTGTTCGGCAGCGGCGGATCGACCGGCGCCGGCTCGACCATCGGCGGCCTCTCGAACGCGCTCGGCAAGGGCATCGGATTGCTCAGCGGGCTGTTCTAGCCCAGCACCGTAGCCCGGATGAGCGCGTAAGCGCGACATCCGGGGGCTGACTCGCCACGCGGTTCCCCGCATGTCGCTTCGCTCATGCGGGCTACAGCTCACATCGGCTCACAACCAGGAACACACCATGGCGTTTCTCGACTCCTATGCGCTGAACGGCAGCAACCCGTTCGGCATGCTCAACCTCCCGCCGGCGCAAGGGTTCGACCCGTCGCAGGGCGATGCGCAGCAGCAAGCCGCGCGCGAGGCCGCCGCTGCGGCGGCCTATTGGCGCGCGCTCGCGGCCGCGACCCCGCAAGCGCCGCCCGCGCCGGCGTTCGGGCTTTCTCCTGACGTGCCGCCTCCCGATCCGGCGCCGTCGGCGCCGCAAGCTGGCGCTGCGAGCGCGAGCGACAACGATCTGCCGGCCTTCGCGGCGGCGAATGCGGCAGTGCCGTCCGGCATCGGGACGAATGGCGCGGCTTGGCCGGGGTCTTCGCCGGGGTCTTGGCCGGGGTCTTGGCCGCAGCCCTCCGCGCAGGGCGCCGCATCCGCGCCCGCGCCGTCGTTCGCGCAATCGCTCAAGAGCCGGCTCGCGACCATCGCCGGCATCCTGAGCCCGGAGATGCGCGAGCGGCAGACCCAGGACCTGACCGCTGCGGCGCTGAAGTCGCGCGGGGTTGCGCCCGAGGTCGCGGACGCGGCCGCGCGCAATCCGGAATTGCTGCGGCAGGTCGGGGCTCAAACCTTCTCGCCGAAGCAGTACCAGCATGTCGCGGTGCGCGATGCGCAGGGCAACTGGATCCCGCTGACCTTCGATGCCTCGAGCGGCCAATACCGCGATGCGCGCGGCAACGCGCTGCCGCCCGGCGCGTTCTCACCCCCGGCCGGCGTTCGCGCCGCGCCGGCGCGCCCCAGGCACGCACCGCGGCCGGCACGGCCGTCGGAGCGCTAGTGCGTGATCCCGAAAAAGCCTGCCCCGGACCTGATCCGGGGTGGACACCGGTTTTCGGACAAGATCACGCACAAAGGAGAGATCGACGCATGAGCACATCGTCACGCGCGCTTGCGCCTGCACTCGCGCTCGCCTGCGCGCTTTGCGCCGGCGCACCCGCATCCGCGCAGCAGCTCTGGAAATGGTCGCAGACGCCGGCGTCGAACGCGACCGCCGACCCGACCATCAACTGGGCGACCGGCATGGCGCCGAGCGCGGTCTCGCCGTCGAGCCGCGCCATGATGGCGGCGATCGCGCGCTATGCGGCCGACATCGCGGGCGCGCTGACCACCTCAGGGACGTCGACCGCCTACACGGTCACGACGAACTCGGGCTATGCGTCGACGCCCCAAAACGGTACGCGGCTGTCGCTCGTCTTCAACGTCACCAACGGCACGGCACCGACGCTTGCCGCCGACGGCGGGACGGCGTTTCCGATCAACGCGACGACGTCGGCGGCGATCCCGGCCGCGACGCT